>Ga0335070_10007906_pt1 | contig 12470 bp, 10 predicted proteins | sample Lox_Sample_13_FD_206722 | JGI IMG/M metagenome (GOLD analysis project Ga0335070, IMG submission 206722) | Soil microbial communities from Loxahatchee National Wildlife Refuge, Florida, United States - Lox_Sample_1.3 | ecosystem: Environmental > Terrestrial > Soil > Wetlands | place: USA...
CCGCCGCGCGTCTCAGGCCGCGGTCGTGCGCGACGACGTCGAGATGGAGGGAAGTCCAGTCCGCGAGGAGAACAGCTTCGTCGCCCTGCCCGTCGTACGTCTTGAGATATGCCTTGCACAGCTCACAGGAGTCGATCCTCAAACCGCCCTCCCCTTCGACGGCCAGAGTCGTGAGGCGCCGCGGGTCGGACTCGCAGAACGGACAGCCCGTCCGGCTGTACTGCCAGCGCGTGCCGCAGCAGCCGCACACGAGGAGGCGCATGCGGCCGGGATCCGAACCCACGAGCTGGGCCATTGCGGGGAGAGAGCCGCACGTCGGACAGTGCGCGCGCAGCCACTTCTCCTCGTCGCGCCACGCGGCGAACGGTCCGAGGACCGGGGCAAGGTACGCGGCCACGGCGGTCCAGCCGAGGTAGCGGAGGAGGCCGGGCGACGCGGGAGCGAGCGTGTCTTCGCCGAGGAGCCAGTCCACGACGCGGGACGCGGCGCCGCCGGCGGGGAGGTCCGCGAGGACCGCGTCGCCGCCGGGCGCGCGCGGGGCGACGCTTCGGACGACGTCGGCGACGGCGCGGCCCGCGGCCTCGAGGTCGATCTCCGCGTCCACGCTCTTGAGGAGCGGCACCCCGGCGCCGAAGTCCGCCGCGTAGTCCTCCCAGTCCGGGGCGGTCGCGCGCGCGGTCGTGCCCGCCGCCGCCGCTTCGACCTCGCCGCAGAAGCGCCCGACGGGCTCGAGATAGGGGTGCGCGGCCAGCCAGGCGTCGAACGTGATCGGCTTCAATGCCCTTCGCTCGCCTCCTCCTTCGTGAGCATCGGCATGTGCCGCGCGGCGAGTCCGAACAGAAAGATCGTGGCCGCAATGAGGCCGACCGAGATCGCCCACTCGGTGAGGGACGGGAAGTACGACGCGGCCCGGAAACCGGGCCACGGCCCCTTGAGCTGCTGCGCGAGGATCACGACGTTGATCCGGTTGAGGACGACGCCGCCCATCGCGAGGAGCGCGCCCCAGAAGAGGACGTTCCGCTTCGCGCGCCGGGCGGCCGTCGAGAGGAGGACGAGCGGGACGAGGCCTCCGAGGACGAGCTCGGCGACGAGGAGGGCGACGCGCCCGCCTCCGAAGACGCCCATGAGCCGTTTGCCGAGCGCGAGGTCGACGACCCTCATCGCGAGGTACACGAGGAGAGCCCAGAACGTGACCTGCCCGACGGATCCGAGCTGCCGGAGCGGCAGCGGCCGGTTCCAGCCCTTCGCGATCCAGAACTCCATGAGGATGATGAGCGCCGTCCCTGCCGCGATCGAGGACACAAAGAAGCCGACGGGGAGCATCGGCGACCACCAGGCCCGCGCGAGCTGGTCCGGCATGAGGAGGAAGAGCGAGCCGAGCGAGCTCTGGTGCATCGTCGAGAGCGTCACCGCGGCGATCGCGAGCATGATCGGCTCGCCGCGGCGCCCCGCCTCGCGGAAGAGGAACGCGAGCGTCCCGAAGATCACGAGCGTGACGGCGGCGTAGACGACGTTCCGCGAGAGCATGAAGACGAAGAGCGTGACGGCCAGGGCGACGTAGACGCCCGACCAGTTCCTCCACGCGTCCATCGCCCTCGTCAGGCCCCAGCGCTCGAGCGGGATCGGGAGGAACTCGAGGAGGAGGATCGTCACGTAGAGGCCCACGCACCACGAGACCTCGAACATGGCCGACTGCTCCGGCGCCTGCAGGCCGAGCTGGTAGAAGTGCCACGGCAGACCGAGGTCCGCGAGGAGCGTGACCGTGACGAACGAGTACGAGAGGAAGCCCATCAGGACGGCCCGCCGTCCGAGCGCGTAGAGGTCCTTCCTCTGGAAGACGTAGATGATCCCCGCCATCGCGAACGCGCCCGCGGCGACCGCGATCCAGACGAGGTCGAAGACGATCCAGAGCCCCCACGGGTACGTGTCGGACAGGTGCGTCGAGCCGCCGAGGCCCGCGACGAACCGCCAGACGAACGCGATCGCGCCGAGAGCCATGAGCGCGGCGAGGAGCCTGTTGAACGGCGTCCAGAACGCGCCCGCGTAGGACTCGAACTCGGGGTGGTGGTCGTGCGCCTCGGGCGCTCCGCCGGCGCCGTCGCCGTGCGCGGCGCCGGCCACGGCCGCGACGCGCTTGCGGAAGACCGAGTAGGCCATGCCGAGGAACGCGCCGACCGCCATGACGGCCGGCGGCACGGCGTGGAGCGCCGTCCGCGAGAACGCGGGATACGACTTCGTCCCGACGTTCGGGAAGCCGAGCTTCTCGAAGGGCACGGCCGAGAGATACAGCACGCTCGTGCCGCCCGCCTCGTGCTCGCCGTAGATGTGGTCGACGTACTTCTCCGGGTTCCCGCCGATGCGCTTGTGCGCCTCGGCAAGCATGTCGTCGCGGGTCCCGAAGCGCAGGCAGTCCGCGGGGCACGCCTTCACGCACGCCGGCGTCAGGATCGTCTCCAGGAAACTGCCGGTCTCCTCCTTGGTGAGCGCCTGGCCGTTCCGCGTGAGGGGTGCGGGCTGATCCGAGCGGTCCGCGCAATGCGTGCACTTCTCGATCTTCGGCGCCAGGTTGTCCCATTGAGCCGTCGGCACGCCCCACGGACACGCCCAGACGCAGTACCGGCAGCCGATGCACTTGTCCGCGTCGTACGTCGTCGGGCCGTCCGGCTGCCGCTCGAGCGCGGTCGTCGGACAGGCCGACTCGCACGCGGGCTCGAGACAGTGAAAGCACCGGCGCATCGTGAAGACCCACGCGAGGTCCTCGGACGCCTCGCCCTGACCCTCGCCCTCGATCTCGTGCGCCGTGATGAGGGTCAGCGTCTTCGCGCTGAGCGAGGCCGGGTTCTGGAAGCCGAGCTGGCCGAGAAGCTCGGTCTCCTCTCCGTCCTTCTCGTTCCACTGCTTGCAGGCCACCTGGCAGGCGCGGCAGCCGATGCACTTCGTGACGTCGATGAGCGTGGTCTTGATCGCGGGGAGAGCGGCCGGGGCGCTCATGCCTTCCTCCCCTTCGCCGCGCCCGCTTCCGCTTTGACGACGTTCACGAGGCAGGCTTTCGTCTCCTGCGTGCCCGCGCCCGGGTCCGACGCGTCGATCGTGAGGTGGTTGACGCTCGCGCCGGTGGAGAGCCCCTGGAAGCCCCAGTTGTAGGGCATCCAGACGACGATGACCTCCTGCCCGCCGGCCTTGATCGGCTTCATCCGCGGCGTCACGACCGCCTTGACCGTCAGCGAGCCGCGCGCGGACGAGACCTTCACGACGTCGCCCGACTTGACGCCGAGCTTGGCGCCGAGCGACTTCGGGATCTCGATCGTGGGCTCGGGCACGAGCTCGTTGAGCCACGGGATGTTCCGCGTCGTCGAGCCCGCGCACCAGTGCTCGGCCACGGTGGACGTCATGAGGACGTACGGGAAGTCCGCAACGGTCCCGATCGGCTGGTAGGCCTTGACGCGCGGGTACTTGAGCATCGGGTTCGTCGCGACCGCCGGGTGGAGGAGGTTCGGGACCGGGCTCTCGACGGGCTCGTACATCTCGGGGAGCGGCCCGTCCTTCGGCACGTACGCAACGTCGCGCGGGTAGCCGGGATGCTGGACGTCGGGGTCCTTGTAGACGGCGGCGAAGAGGCGCCCGACGCCCTCGGCGCCGAGATGGAAAGCGCGCTGCCCGTTCGGCGTGTCCGGCCCGTCCAGCGGATTCGGGACGTCGGGGACGTCGTATCCCGTCCACTTCTTCTCTTTCTCGTCCCACCAGACGATGGGCTTGCTGCCGGGATACGGCTTGCCGTGCCGGTCGCACGACGCGCGGTTGTAGAGGATCCGCATGTTGTTCGGCCAGGTCCACCCGAAGTACGGGTAGAGGCCGAGGCCGCCGGGATCCGTCTTCGAGTCGCGGCGCTTCGAGAGGTTCTCGCCGTTCGCGAAGACGCCCGCGTAGATCCAGGCGCCGGAGTACGTGGAGCCGTCTGATTGGAGGTCCGAGACCTTGCGGACGAGGTCGCCCTTCTTCAGGCCGATCGCCGGGAGGTCGGTCACGGCGCGGCCGTTGATCTCCTTCAGGACGTCCTCCGCCGACAGGTACGTCCAGAACGCCTTGTTCACCGGCTCGTCGCGCGGCTCCTTCGAGTCGTGGACGAGGTCGCGCACACGGCGGAAGATCGCGTCCACGATCTCGCCGTCCGGCTTCGACTGCCCCGGAGGCTTGACGGCGGCGTGCCTCCACTGGACCATGCCCCCCGAGTTCGAGATCGTGCCGTTCTTCTCCATGAAGAACGCGGCCGGGAGGAGGAAGACCTCCGTCTTGATCGCCTTCGGGTCCGCGCCCGGGCGCTTCCAGAAGCTGGACGTCTCCGTGTCCCAGATCTCCTGGACGACGAGCGTCTCGAGCCTGTCGAGCGCGTCGAACGTGACCTTGAGGTTCGGCGTCGTCACGCCCGGGTTCTGCCCGATGATCCACATCATCTTCATCGTGCCGGCCAGCGCCGCCTCGAAGATGGAGAGCGTCCCGTAGTCCGCCTTCGCGCTCCGCTTCGGGAGCCACGCGTAGGCATACTCGTTCTCACGCGTCGCGGCGTCGCCGTAGAACGCCTTGAGCGTGTTGATGAGGTACTTCGTGTCCGCGAGCCCGTTGTTCTTCCCGTAGTCGTAGGCCGTCGCGTCCGCCGTGGTCGGGTGGTTCAGGTACCCCGGCATGTAGTTCGAGAGGACCGCCATGTCGCAGGCGCCCTGGACGTTCGGCTCGCCGCGCAGCGCGTTGACGCCGCCGCCGGGCTTCCCGATGTTTCCGAGGAGGAGCTGGAGGATCGTGAAGGAGCGGATCCCCTGGACGCCGGTCGTGTGCTGCGTCATCCCGAGGGCGTACAGGATCGAACCCGGGCGGTTCTTCGCCATCGTCTCGGCGATCGTCTGGATCTGCGCGGCGGGGATGCCCGTGATCTGCTCGCCGACCTCCAGCGTGTAGCGCGAGACGAACTTCTTCAGGAGCGAGAAGACGCAGTTCGGGTCGTCCAGGCTCTTCGCGAGCTTCGGCTTGCCCTTCGCGTCGAGCTGGTAGCCCCAGCTCGTCGTGTCGTACTTCCGGTGTTCGGCGTCGTACCCGCTGAAAACGCCTTCGTGGAAGGCGAACTCCGGCTTCGCGAGGAAGAGGGCGTTCGTGTGCGTCGTGACGTAGTCCTCGTCGTACAGCTTGTGGACGAGGACGTGGTTGATCATCGTGTTCTGGAACGCGGCGTCGGTGCCCGGGCGGATGCGCGCGTACATGTCCGCCGTCGCGGACGTGCGCGTGAAACGCGGGTCGACGTGGATGATCTTCGCGCCGTTCTCCTGGGCCTTCCGGATCCACTTGAAGGCCATCGGGTGGTTCTCGGCGACGTTCGAGCCCTCGACGAGGATCGTCTTGCAGTTCTTGAGATCGATCCAGTGGTTCGTCATCGCGCCGCGTCCGAACGAGGCCCCCAGACCGGGGACCGTGGGGCTATGTCAAAGTCGTGCCTGGTGCTCGACGTAGACGAGGCCGAGCAGCCGGGCCGCCTTCTGGAAGAGGTAGCACTCCTCGTTCGTGTTCTGGGCGCCGCCGAGGAACGCGATCCCGTCCGTCCGATTGACGGTGACGTCCGCGTCGCCGACCTTCTCGGTCGAGACCCACGTTTCCTCTCGCGTCTTCTTGATCTTCTGGGCGATCCGGTTGACCGCCTCCTGCCAGGTGAGCTCCTCCCAGCGGTCGCTTCCGGGCGCCCGGTAGAGCGGCACCTGGTTCCGCTTCGGAGACGTGTGCGTCGCGAACATCGAGATGCCCTTCACGCACAGCGACCCGCGGTTCACGATGTGGTCGTAGTCGCCCTCCATCTTGAGGAGCTTCCCGTCGCGGACGGCGGCGATCATCCCGCAGCCGCACGAGCAGAAGTTGCAGGAGGTCGTGAACTCGGCGACCTGCGAGAGCTTCAGGTTCGCCGCGGCGGCCCGGACCTCGCGGATGTCGAGGAGCCCGTCGAGCGTCAGCCCGGCCCCGCCGAGGAGCGTCAGCCGCAACAGGTCCCTGCGGTTGACCGTCGAAGAATGGGGAGCGTCCGAAGGGGTCTTCATCGGATGGCCTCCGTATCTGCGCCAGGCGGAACTCCGTGAGGATCATATTGCGTCGCCGTCGCAACCGGCGAAAAAACGGCGTCCGACGGCCGGCCTCAGGCGGCGTTCGTCGTTCCTTTCGCAGCAGGGGCCGGAGCGTCGCCTCCGTCGATCCACGCCGCAAGCAGCGTGTGGCCGACGGCGAGGACGACGGGCCCGACGAAGATCCCGATCAGGCCGAACGACACGAGCCCGCCGATCACGCCCGCGAAGATCAGGAGGAGCGGGAGGTCCGCGCCCTTCTTGATGAGAATGGGCCGGACGACGTTGTCGAGGGTGATGACGGGGAGCGTCCAGACGAGAAGGAACGTCCCCCATCCCGCCTGGCCGGTGCCGTAGAGCCAGATGATCGACGGAAGCAGGACGAGGACCGGGCCGACCTGCGCGATGCACAGGACGAGGGCGACGACCGTCAGGACGCCGGGAAACGGGACGCCCGCGATCGCCAGGCCGATGCCGGCGATCACCGACTGACCGACCGCCGTCACGACGACGCCGAGCGCGACTCCCCGGATGGCCTGCCCCGCGAGGACGACCGCGTTCTCGGCCCGGTCCCCAGCCAGCCGCCGCGCGAAGCGCCGGACGCGGTCGGCCGCGGCGTCCCCGAGGTTGTAGAGCACGGCGCAGACGATCACCGTCATGAGGAGCTGGAAGAAGAGCGCCCCGATGTTTCCGAGCGTGGACACGAACCAGTTCAGGAGCTGCCGTGCGTACGGCGCCGCCTTCGCGACGAGCTCGTGGACGCCCTGTCCCACGTAGCCCTGCCAGGCGTCGGTCAGCGGCCGGCCGACGAGCGGGACTCGCGCGACCCAGCCGGGCGGCGGAGGAACCTCGGCGGACCGGAGCGTGTCGATCTTCGAGACGATCGCGTCCCGGTTCCCGAGGAGCGTCCCGAGGCCCGCGAGGAACGGCACGACCACGACGAGGAGGAGCGCGACCGTCAGGACGGCGACCGCCGGCCCGCGGCGTCCGCCGAAGAGCCTCTGGAGTCTCAGGAGCACCGGCCACGTCGCGACGACGATCGTCGTCGCCCAGACGAGCGCCGCGGCGAACGGGGCGATGATCCAGAGCGACACGGCGAGAAGCCCGCAGATGATGAGCGTCGCGAAGACGACCTGCGGAAGGTCGGGACGGTGTTCGAGCATGTCATCCCTCCTTACGAACGTTACCGGCCAGTGATCGGGCGGCCGTGTATGGAAGAGTGATGAGGACGGGCCCGATGACGAGCGCGGCCCCCGGGTACGAGATTCCGAGGATCGCCCACTGGGCGACGGAGTCGAGGAGGATGCCCATCAGGAGGAGGACGGCGATTCCCTCCGCGGTCTCGCGGGCCATCGCGGCGCGGTGCTCGGCGTGGAAGAGGAGGCCGCGCAGGTACGGCGGCCTTCCCGCCCTTGCGTCCGCGCGCCCCGCCCGCCAGCCGATGAAGAGCGCCGTCGCCGGCTGGAGGATGAAGCGGAACCGGCCCGGCCCGAGGAGCCTCTTCGGGAGGTCCTCGAAGAACCGGGTCGAGAAAAGATAGAAGACGCCGTGGGCGCGCGCCTCCCGCAGCGCGCCGGGCACGGAGATCGCGAGGACCGCGAGCGTGAGCCCGGCGACCACGAGCGCGGTGCCGGGCCGCTTCATCGCGAGCCCCCGCCGTCCTCCGGCAGCTCGTACGCGGGCAGGCCGACGCCGTGGCGCAGCGAGACGACCCGGAGCACGAGCGTCGTCAGGAGCCCGGCGCCCGCGGCGAGAGGACGGGCCGCGCCCGCCGCGCCGAGCCCCACGTAGACGGCGGCGCCCGCGCCGGCGGCCGTCGCATAGAGCTCGCGGCCGCGGAGGATGAGCGGAACGTCGCCGAGAAGGACGTCGCGGATCATGCCGCCGCCAGCCGCGGTCGCGGCTCCCATGAGGACGACGACGATCTTCGCGTCCGTCACGGTCTCGGCGATCTGCGCGCCCGTCACCGAGAAGAGCGCGAGGCCGAGGGCGTCGGCCATCAGAAGCCGGCTCTCCTTCGGCATCCGGAAGCGCGTGAAGAGGACGGTGGCGGCGGTGGCCGCGGCCGCGACCCCGAGGTACTCCGGCTCCCGGACCCAGAAAACCGGGAGCCGGCCGAGGAGGAGGTCCCGGAGCGTGCCGCCGCCGATCCCGGTGACGACGGCGACGACGAACACGCCGAAGAGGTCGAGGCGCCTCCGCCCCCCGGCGAGCGCCCCGCTGACCGCGAAGACGAAGACGCCCGCGAAGTCGAGGGCCTTGAGAAACGCCTGCGAGATGATGGGACCCTCGACGCGCCGCGTTCGGTCTCAGGCGGGCGGCGTGAAGAGGGTGTCGCTCAAGGCCGGGTTCACCTCGACCTTGTCCACCACGATCTTCAGAATCTGGGGCCGGCCCGCGGCCCTGACCGTGACCAGGTGGGGGAAGAGGATCCCTCCCGTCCTCCTGTAGTCGCCGAACGTCGTCTCGATCCGGACCTGTTTTCCACGCACCCGCCGGGCGGCCTCGGTCCGGACCAGGCTCGCGGTTTTCACGTCGACCCAGGCGGTGAGCACTCCGCCGCTCCTGAGCGTGACCTTCAGCTTCCAGGCGTCGCTTCCGTCGACGGCTTCGCGGCCGAGGAGCTCGACCCGGCTTCCCTTGTTCTTCCAGTCGACGAGGGGTCCGTCGATGTCGGCCTGCTCCCGCGCGTCGATCAGGACCTCGTCCGGCAGGGGCTTGGGCGCCGTTTCTCCTTCGAGAGGGTTCACCTTCCAGCCACGCTCCCCGTCCGAGGCGAAGACGCTGGTGACGCCCTGGACGGTGAACTCGAACCGGATCTTTCCGGGACGCTTGATCTCCCGCATCACGAGCCCGTCGCGGCCCGCTCCCGCGCTGACGCGCCCTTCCTGGCGCAGTGTCCGGAGGGCCCTCAGTTTCTCGATCCCCCCGCGAGCCGTCACGTACCGCCCGACGATCTCGTCGACCGTCGGGGCCGGTGCCGGTTTCGCGGAGGGCGCGTCCGGCGACGGAGACGCGGCCATGGCGCCGGGGACGGCCACCAGCGCCGCGACGAGCGCCGTCGCGGCCAGGCGACCGCGGGAGAAGCCGCCGCGGGGGCTCATCTCGAGGCTCCGGCAGGATTCGGCCAGGTCGTCACGCCGTAGCCCCACCCGGTCATGTAAACGGGGTTGTTTCTCATCCGGTCCGCTTCGTCCCGGGCGCGCTTCTCGTCCTCCCGCTTCTGCAGCTGGTCCATGCTGGCGGAGAACTGCGCGTCCGATGCGTGCTTCGCGGCGTCGTCGCGCGCCTGCTCCCGGGCGGCGTCGGACTTCGCCAGCTGCACCTCGGCCGGCGTCATCCACTCGCCTTCGTACTTGACGTAGCCCCGGGCGCGATAGCTTTCCTCCTCGGTGAGCCAGCGGCCGTCGACCCGCACGAACCCGAGCGCCTCGCGGGCCTCCTTGTCGTCGGGCGCGAGCGCGAGGACCCTCTTGTAGGCCGCGCGCGACTGGGCCGAAAGCCCCTTCGTCGAAGCCCACAGGCCCAGGCTGCGCCACCCGTCGACGTCCTGCGGCCCCAGCTTGCTCGCGCGCGCGTCGAACTCGTCGAGGGGCGAAGCGCCCTTCTCGATCTTCTCGACCTGGTCCATCTGGAGGCCGATGGTCCCGTCTCCGAAGTCGATGACGACCTTCTCCGCGGTCTGTTCGACGATCCGGCCGGAGAAACTGCCTCCCCCTTTGACGTACACGACATCCGCGACGAGGAGCTCCGGGAACAGAAACAGCAGGACCAGAAGCTTCTTCACGCGCGTCTCTCTCGACCTGGGCTCAGTCTGGGATCGGCCCGGCCGCGCTGTCAACTGCCGTGTCCCGGCGACGGCTCCGTTCAACTCTGCTGCGCGAGCCCTCGACATCAGAAATCCCCCGCCATCGCGATCGTGACGCGGCGACCGTACGTTCCCGGAACCGAGCCGCCCCAGAGGCGGGCCCCCGCGATCGTCCACAGGCTCAGGCCGCGGCCCAGGAACGCGCCGGCCTCGAGCTCGCCGACGGCGCCCGTCGCGCCCCCTTGGACCCAGTCGACGGTCGCCTTGATCGTCGCGCCGAGCCATGCCTTCTTTCTCCAGGTGTCGCGAAGGCCGGCCTGCAGCCTCGTGTTGTCGATGTCCTTCGCGTCCGGATCGCCCGCCACGGAGACGTACTGCTGCACGAGCGGCCGGAGCGTGAACCGGTGCGACGCGTCCGCCGGCGAGAGCGGCGCGACCGTGCGCACGCCCGCAGAGAGCTGGTACTTGCCGGTGCCGAGGTCCTCGGGGTTCGCCGTCGGAAACGTCATCTCGAGGAACGTCGACAGCGCGAGCGAACCCGCGCGGATGTCGTGAAACGTCGCGCGCACCTTGATGTCCCCGAGCCGGGGTTCGGTGATGCTCCCGCCGAAGTCCGTCTGCGCGTCGGGAAACGGCACGTCGAGACGGAGCTGCGACACGATTCCCTTGAAGTAATCCGTGAGCTTGATCGTCGTCTTCGTCGTCTCGTCCGGCGTCCCGCGGTCCGTGAACTCACGCCGAAGCTCGACTCGGAACGTGCGGTCCGCGCCTCCCTGCACGGGCTGGTCGTCCTGGACCTCCTGATGCGGCGGGTCGGCAGGCGCCGGCCCGCGCGACTCCTCCGCGAGACAGAGAGCGCCGCCTCCGAGGAGGGCGGCGAGGACGGCGGCCGCAAGAGTCCGCGTGCGGCCGCCGCCCACTTCGGTCAGTACTCCTCGAAGTACTTCTGGATCTTCGCGACGTCCTTCGTCTGGGTCAGGGCGACGCGGAGAAGCACCCGCGCCTTCTGCGGGTTGAGATCCATCCCGGCGACGAAGCCGAGCTTGTCGTCGTCCAGCTCGACGTTGCGGCGCACCATCCCGAACCCGACGTGCGACGTGCGCACGACGACGATGCCGGTCTTCGCGGCTTCCGCGAGCGCGTTGATCATGTCGGTCGTCGCGTTGCCGTCGCCGACGCCCGCGAGGATGATCCCCTTGGCGCCCGCGGCGACCGCGGCCTTCACGAACGCGCCGTCGCAGCCCTCGTGCGCGAAGACGATGTCGACGCGCGGCGGCGACACGATGCCAGCCGTCGCGAACTCGCTCGTGAGCGTGTGCTTGTACGTCGGGATGTAGCCGTAGCGGACCTTGCCGTAGTAGACCTTCCCGACCGTGCCGCGCGTCGTCGAGACGAACGTCTGGACGGCGGTCGTGTGGGTCTTGTGGACGTCGCGGCCCGTGTGGACCTCGTCGTTCACGACGGCCATCACGCCCCGACCCTGCGAGGCGGGGTCGGCGGCAACGGCGACCGCGTTGTAGAGGTTCAGCGGGCCGTCCGCGCTCTGCGAGGTCGCGGGGCGCATCGAGCCGACGAGGACGACGGGCTTGTTGCTCTTGAGGACGAGGCCGAGGAAGAACCCGGTCTCCTCCAGCGTGTCCGTCCCGTGCGTGACGACGATGCCGTCCACGTCGGGCTGCGCGAGGAGCTCGTTCGCGCGCTTGGCGAGCTTGCCCCACACGACGTCGTTCATGTCCTGGCTGCCGATGGACGCGATCTGCTCGCCGTCGAGGCGCGCGAGCTTCTCGATGCCCGGGGCGCCCTTGATGAGGGCGTCGATCGAGAGGCTCCCGGACTTGTAGCCGGGCTCCCCTTCCTTCGGCTGGACGCCGGCGATCGTGCCGCCGGTCGCGAGGATCACGACGTGCGCGAGAGCGGGCTTGGCGGCGGGAGCGGCCGCGGTCTGCGAGAGGGCGCCGGGCGCCGCGAGAAGCGCGACGAGAAGGACGAGCGAGAGCGACACGATTCGTTTCGGTGACATGTGAGGACTCCTATTTCGTGAGCATGACGATGACGGGGCCCCAGGCGGTCAGGAGGATGTTCCCGATCGCGTAAGGAACGGTGTAGCCGAGGACGGGGAGCTTGCTTCCGGCCTCGTCCTGGATCCCGCGCAGGGCGGCCGTGACGGTGCCGGCCCCGGCGCAGGCGCCGAAGAGGAGGACGGGGTTCATCTTGAGGACGTACTTCCCGAAGAAGAGCGCCGCGACGTGCGGCGTGACGGCGACGACGAGGCCGACGAGGAGGAGGCTCGGCCCCGTCTCCCTGAGGCCCGAGACGAAGCTCGGCCCGGCGGAGAGGCCCACGATGCCGATGAAGACGGCGAGGCCGACCGTGTCGAAGACCCAGAGCGCGGCCTCGGGAATGCGCCCGAACGTCGGGCGGACCGACCTCAGCCACCCGAAGACGAGGCCCATGATGAGCGCGCCGCCCGACGCCGTGAGGCTGAGCGGGAGGCCGGCGACCGTGACCGAGAGAAGGCCGACGAACCCGCCGAGGACGATGCCGAGGCCCACGAAAACGACGTCCGTCTC
>Ga0335070_10007909_pt1 | contig 12468 bp, 6 predicted proteins | sample Lox_Sample_13_FD_206722 | JGI IMG/M metagenome (GOLD analysis project Ga0335070, IMG submission 206722) | Soil microbial communities from Loxahatchee National Wildlife Refuge, Florida, United States - Lox_Sample_1.3 | ecosystem: Environmental > Terrestrial > Soil > Wetlands | place: USA: Florida...
CCTAGGCACGCGTTGGAAGACGAAATAAGCCAAGCCTAAACCTGCCACAAACAGAATCAGAGCAGGAATTTCGAAACGGAGAAATGCACGGAGGGCGCGGACGTAACCGTTGGTAAGCGCGGCAAGTGCACGGTCCACCCGCTTGAAAAACCAGTTCTTCTCGCCGTGGACGCGTCCCAGGAGCAATGCCGAGAGAGCGGGAGTCAGCGTCAAGGCATTGAAAGCGGAGATGGTGATGGAAAATGCGATGGTGAGCGCGAACTGGCGAAACAGAATTCCAGTAGTGCCGGGGAAGAATGCGACCGGGAGGAACACGGCCACCAGCACGAGCGAAGTGGCAATGACGGCGCCGGTTACCTCTCGCATCGCGTCGGAGGCGGCTTTGGTTGGGTCGGGTTCGCCTTCCTGAAGGTGGCGCTCGATGTTCTCAATCACGACGATGGCATCATCGACGACGAGGCCGGTGGCGAGGGTGACGCCGAAGAGAGTCAAGGTGTTGATCGAGAATCCCAACAACTTCACGAATGCGAAAGTCCCGACCAGGGATACGGGAATAGTTACCGCGGGAATGATGGTGGAGCGCCAATCTTCGAGGAAGACGAAAATTACGAGGATAACGAGGAAGATGGCCTCGCCCAACGTGGAGATCACGTCGCGTATGGACTCGCCCACGGCGTCGGTGGTATCGAAGGCGAGCTCATACTTCATCCCGGGAGGGAAATGCTTGGAGAGCCGCTCCAGTTCGGCAATGCAGCGGCGATCAACGTCAAGCGCATTGGCAGTCGAAAGCTGAGTAATGCCCAAACCCACACTTTCGTGGCCGTTGTAGTCCAGGTCGGAACCGTAGTCCTCCGCGCCGAGTTCGGAGTGACCGACGTCGTGCAGGCGCACCAGCGTGCCGTCACTGTTGCTTTTGAGAATGATGTTGTCGAACTGGCTGGCTTCGGACAGGCGGCCAACGGCGCGCACGCTGATTTGATATTGCTGACCGGGAAGGGCCGGCTGTGAGCCGACCTGGCCGGCGGCGACCTCGACGTTCTGTTCCTGGAGCGCGCCAACGACATCGGTAGCGGTCAGGCCGCGGCTGGCCATGCGATCGGGATCGAGCCAGAGGCGCATCGAAAACCGGCGCTCGTCGAAGATAAAGACTTCGGCAACGCCCGGAACGCGCTTCAGGCTGTCTCGCACGTAAACGTCGAGGTAGTTGCTCATGAAAAGCGTCGAGTACTTGCCCTCGGGCGAGTAGACGGCGGCGCCGAAGACAAAGTTCTCCGAGCTCTTCGCAACCGTGACGCCGATCTGCTTCACCGCGTTCGGCAGCCGTCCCAGCGCGGTGTTCACGCGGTTCTGAATGTCGACTGATGCCAGGTCCGGATCGCGATTCAGGTCAAAAGTGGCGGTGATCGAACTAACACCGTCGTTGGTCGACGAGGAGGTCACGTACTTCATTCCCTCGGCGCCATTGATCTGCTGCTCGAGCGGCGTCGTAACGGCGGATTCGACAGTTTGTCCGCTTGCGCCGGTATAAACGCTGGTTACTGTCACCTGCGGCGGCGCAAGGGTAGGAAATTGGGCGATAGGCAAAGTAGGAATGCAAACTGCGCCGGCAAGAATGATCATGAGGGCGCAGACCGTGGAGAAAACGGGACGATGAATGAAGAAATCAACCATAAAGGCAGTTTCTAGTTGCTGGTTTCGAGTTGCTAGAGCCGATTGCCGGGCAAGAGACAGAGACGCAAAGGAGCTAGCAACTGGAGACTAACGACTAGCTACTCGTTTCCTGCGGGATCACTGGAATGCCATCGACCAGGAACTGCGTGCCTGACACGATGACTTTATCTCCAGCGCGGATTCCGTCGAGAACGACGTAGTCGTTTCCGACGATTTGGCCAAGCTGCAGAAGCTTCTGGTGGACAACGTATCCGCCCTTTGGATCAGGATCGGCAACAAAGGCGAAATACTGTCCACCAATGCGGGAAACCGCGACCACCGGAACGGTGGGCCTCGCCTCGCTGGCCCAGACGACTAGAGCCCGAGTGAACTGCGCATTGCGGAGAACATCGTTATCGTTCGGGATTTGAGCCTTGACCAGAATCGTCTGGGTCGTGTTGTCCACTTGCGGCGAAATAAAAGTGATGCGGCTGCGAGCGAGCATTTTTCCAGACGAATCCACAATCTCGACGGGCAAGTTCATCTTGAGCCGGGTGGCTTGCTCGATCGGCACATAGATGTAGGCTTCCAGACTTCCGGGCCGATCGACCGTGGTGAGCATGGTGGTGGTCTGCACGCGATCGCCAACCCGAACGGGGATGTCGCCGACAATGCCAGCGCGGGGAGCAACCACACGGAAGTAGTACAGCTGAACTTGCTGTTCGCGGACCTGCGCCTCAAGCGCGCGCAACTGAGCCTCGGCGGCATCCAGCGAGGCGCGCGCCTGGTCGAGATCCTGCTTGCTAACGACGCCCGCGGCAGCCAGGCCGCTGACGCGCTGGTAGTTCTGCTGAGCCCACTTCACCTGCGCGAGTTGGGCGGCGTGTGCATCTTCCTGGCTCTTCACCGTCGCCTGCTGCTTCGCGGGATCGATCTGCATGAGCGGATCCCCGGCGGCTACTCGATTCCCGGAGTGTACAAAGATCTGGGTGATGATTCCTTCCACCTGCGGCATGACCACCGCCGTGTCGCGCGATTTCAGCGTGGCGACGTATTCGGAGGATTCATCCACTTTTTCGGGCTTCGCGGTGCGCACTTTGACCGGCATGGCCTGCGGAGGTGCGCCAGTGGCCGCTTTACCGCCGCCGCACCCGGGGGCGACGGCAAGTGCAGCCACGAGAATCGCAGAAAGTGGAACGAGCACATATGCAGGATGGGACGAAGACATAAATAGGCTCTCTATCAAAAAACGTCCATGCAAATCTGTAGCGACAACAGCGATCCGGAAGCGGCCGCGTTTGCCACCAGAAGCCAAGCGGCCGGGGCGACGAGCAGACCATTAATAGTAGATCATTCCCCCGCTTCCGGTAAGTGCTTCCATGCCGAAGGAAAGCGTGATTCTGCTAGATTGTCCTGATATGAAACCAAGCCGCAGCTTTGCCAGCGACAACAATGCTGGAGTGCATCCGGAAGTTCTCGAGGCGCTGGGACGTGTAAACCAGGGCCATGTGGTTGGTTATGGCGACGACATCCACACGGAATCGGCTGTAAAGGCGTTTCGTGAGCACTTCGGGCACGACGTGAAAGTCTTCTTCGTCTTCAATGGGACAGCCGCCAACGTCCTTAGCCTGCAGGCGCTGACCCGGCAACATCATGCGGTTTTGTGCGCCGAAAAATCACACATCTATACGGATGAGTGCGGCGCGCCGGAGAGGTTCACGGGATGCAAACTGATTCCGTTAAAAGCAGCCACCGGGAAGTTGACGGTTGCCGTTCTCGAGCATGCTTATCACGGGATCGGTGACCAGCATCATGTACAGCCGAAGGTGATCTCGATCACGCAAAGCACGGAGATGGGCACGACCTACGGGCAGGATGAGATCAAGGCGCTGGCGCAATTCGCGCATGAGCGCGATATGTTCCTGCACATGGACGGGGCGCGGATTGCCAATGCCGCGGTCTGGCAGGGCCTGACGCTTCGGCAGGCCACGCGCGACCTGGGCGTCGACGTATTGTCGTTCGGAGGCACGAAGAATGGTGTGATGGGAGTGGAGGCGGTTGTATTTTTTCGTCCGGAACTCGCCAGGGACTTTCTGTACGTGCGCAAGCAGGGAATGCAACTGGCGTCGAAGATGCGTTTCATGAGCGCGCAGATGGAGGCGCTCCTGACGAATGATCTATGGCGTCGAAATGCGGAGCATGCCAACCGCATGGCGAGGCTGCTGGAAGGAGAGATTCGCAAGATTCCGAAGACAAAAGTCTACTTTCCGGTCGAAGCGAACGGGGTGTTCGTGCAGATTCCGAAAAGCGCTAACGCGAAGATCAAGGAGAGCTACTTCTTCTATGACTGGATGGAGGAAGAGTCGGTGGTCCGCTGGATGTGCGCTTTTGACACCACCGAAGAAGACGTGCGCCAGTTTGCCGCCTTCGTCAGAGAAGTAGTGCAGAAGGCGGCATAGTAGCGGATGGCCAACGCGCAATTCGTTGGTTGTCTATTTCCAAACGGGCGTTGGCCATGTATCGGTGCGAAATGGGGATGCCGGCAGTCCGTCGCGATTGAACAGATTGCATTCCGGACTGTCTCCCCAAGCGTAACGAGCAGCCACAGGACTGCTGACTTGAGGGCTCGAAACGATTACCGAGTCGCCGTCGATGACCGCGGATGCCCAGTAGAACTTGCGGTCGGCTCCGGCAATGGCGAATCCGCGCAGATCGCCACCCCTCGCTTCAAGGCCGGCCCCGATGTCGGTGAACCTGATTCTGATCTTGTTTTGCTCGACCTCCATCGATTTGTAGATCGGGCCTGAATAAACAATCGGCTGTTTATAGGTGGCACCAAGGGCCCATAGCGCGAGGCGCTGTCCTACTTCCGCCTTGCGATGCGGGTGCAGGTCCTTTGGGTCGCCCACATCGATAGTGACGGCAAGTCCGACGCCGGGGAGCTCCTGGGAGGTCTTCAACTCCGACTCGCGCACCTCCGCCCACCCTGATTCGCCGGGCTGAGTGGGAATTGCGCCATGGTTCGGCAGTTGCACGATACCGAACTGCATGTCCGGCTGGTTGGAGGCGGTTCGCCATCCCTCAATCATGTCTTTCAGCAGGACGCGATACTCCGGCCCTCGCTGACCATTGCTTTCGCCCTGGTACCAGATCGCTCCACGAAACGGATATTTCACCAGTGGCGCGATCATCCCGTTATACAAACCGGATGCCGGACGGTCCGGATAGCCGCTCGCGGGCATAGCTTCAATGGAAAAGCCGCTCACCGCCGATGGGGTGAAATCGTTCACCACGCCCCATCCGTCCTGGCGAAGATCCCGAAACCAGATGGTGACCTGGGTCCACTCGGGCGAGGCTTTGATCGCGGCGATGGAGTAGTCGTCCCAGTCGGTAATGGCTGGCTGGAGGGACCGGAAACGAAACATGCCGTTGCCGCGAGCCCAGAAGCGGATTCCCGCATAGCTGCTCACATCAACCGGCGATCCATCGGCGTGATAGTGAACAGTAACGCGCGAATCGTCCGCCGCATCGACCGCGCCAGCCAGATGCGCGGCGAAACCGGATCCGGCCCTGCCCGGCGAGACGATTTCAAATGTCGTTTCGGAAGCGTCGCGCCAGTTGTAGCTCCAGTCGCCACCCAGCGTCGTGCGAGCGCTTCCATCTTCAAAATTGGCGACAGTGAGCGCTGTGGCGGAGCTGTCTGGACCCGGGATCAATTCAAAGTCATCAAACTGCAGATCAAAGGGTTGCCGGCTGTCATCGAAATGGCCGCCCTGCGAGCGGTTCCAGTATTGCAACATGGGTTTGAGTCGCGCATCGTGATCGGCTGCCGCAGGCGGCACCCATTCTTCGATCGCCGTGCCTGGCCACGCGCTCTCGATGATTCCGACCGGCACCTGCAACTTGCGATGAAGGTCGCGCGCAAAGTAATAAGCGACGGCAGAAAATTCCTTTGCGTTATCGGGCGTGCAAAGTTGCCATGACGCGGGCTGCGTGTCAGCCTGCGGCTGGGAAACCGTGCGACGCGGGACCGTGAACAGGCGGATGTTGGTATAGTCCGCCGTGGGAAGCTCCTGCTCCGCTCCCACCGATCCGCTCAATGCGAACGTCATATTGGATTGGCCGGAAGCGATCCATACTTCGCCGACCATCACATCTTTAATCAGGATGGTTTTCTTGCCGGCAACTTTGAGCAGAAAGGGGCCGCCCGGTGGCATAGAGGGAAGCTGAACGCTCCAGCGGCCAGCGGAGTCTGCTGCAACCGTTCGTGTGTTGCCCGCGAGGGTGACGGCGATGTCTTCTTTCGGATCGGCGGTGCCCCAGACCTGAATTTCGCGATCGTGCTGCACGACCATGTGGTCGCTGAAGAGATGCGGCAGCGAAGGGTCGGCGAAGGAGATCGTGGAACATACGATGACGAAAGCGAAGAGCCAGCGCGTTGCGCGCGGACCCTTCGCGGCAGATGTGAGAATACGAAGACTAGAGTTCATGGCTGAAGTGTGAATGCGCCCTGGAGTTCGATTTTGTCTGACGCGCTGCCCACCAGAATGCCGAATTGGCCCGGTTCGGCGTTCCAGTTCTTTTTCTGGACGTCGTAGAAGGAAAAGGCGCGGCGGTCGAGATTCACTGTTACACGTTTCGATTCGCCGGGTTTGAGTTCGACGCGAGCAAATCCCTTCAGTTCCTTTATTGGACGCGGCACGCTTGCATGCGAGTCGCCGACATAGACCTGGGCGACTTCCGCTCCCGCGCGATGCCCGGTGTTCTTGATGTCAAATGTCACGGTGACAGGCTGCACGAGATTCCCATTCGCCGGTGAGACCTTCAAATTGCTGTAGGCGAATGTTGTGTAAGACAAGCCGAAGCCGAAGGGGAAGAGCGGCTTCACAGTGCCCTTGTCGAAATGGCGGTATCCAAGGAAGACGCCTTCGGAGTACTCGACCTTCTTCTCGCCCGGCTTCGGATAGTAGCTATTGTAGGTCGCGTTGTCTTCCCACTGGCGCTCAAATGACGCGGGCAGTTTGCCCGAGGGGCTGTACTCACCCGAGACAATTTGAGCGAGCGCTGCGCCGCCCTCTTGTCCCGGATACCAGGCCTGGATCACTCCAGAAACGCGATCGATCCACCCGGTCAGGTCGACGCTGCCGCCCGATGTGATTACAACGATCGTGTTCTTGTTGACGCTGGCAATCTGGCGAATCAGTTCGTCCTGGCCGCCGGGCAGGCGGAATGTCCGATCCGAACCTTCGCTTTCGGTGTTGGGATCGAAGCCCACGCAGACGATCGCGACATCCGCCTTTGCGGCAAGCGCCTTCGTCTCGCGCCCGACGAATTCGGTCGCGTTTGCCACGCCGAAGCTCACCGAGGCTCCTCCGGTAGCCTCAAAATATTCCAGGCGGACCTTGTAAGGGCGTCCGGCTTCGAGGTGGCGGATGGATGTATTCAGCGTTGCGCCGTGCTTCTGCCAATCGTCGATGACCCGTTGGTCCTCGATGAAGAGGCGCACACCGTCGTCCGATGAGGTGTAAAACTTGTAGTCGTCGGTGGTTTTGGGAATGAAATAGCCGGTCCAGCGGGCCGAGAAATGATCGACCGGCCCGTCGGCGGAATAGCTGCCATCGCCCCAGCTAAAATCAACGAGCGCATCGGTGCGGGTCAGCGCGGGAGAACCATCCAGCGCTTCGTTGTTGAAATACTCGCCTTTGAGTCCAGCCTCGCCGCCGGGAGAAATGACGAACCCGCCGCGCTGGAAAATCTCTGTGGTGGGAGGGGTGTCGACCGCGTACAACACGCTGACTCTCGTCCCGTAATAATTGCTGAAACCCTCCATGAAACTCACTGCGTTGAAGGGCTGGGTCTGCGAGCTGCCTCCGCCGCCCGGAACCGCCGGAAAGGCATTTGGTCCGACCACAGCGATGGTCTTGAGCTTCGCGGCGTCGAGCGGAAGCAGGTTGCCGGAATTTTTCAACAGCACCATGCTTTCCCGGGCTTCCTGCCTGACAAGTTCGCGGCCAGGCTGGCTGTACGCGGGGATCGAGAGATCGGTTTGCGGCGTATCGAAGAAACCAAACTCCATGGTGGTGCGCAGGATTCTACGGACTTTTTCATCGATGGTGGCTGCGGAGACTTTTCCCTCATTCAGGGCGGGAATCAGAGTCGCGGTGTTCATGAATCGCGCACTCGGCATCTCAAGGTCGAGGCCGCCGTTCGCGGCGGCGATTCCGTCATACGTAGAATCCCAATCGGACATCAGAATTCCACGGAAGCCCCACTCCTTTTTCAGAATCCGGTTGTTGAGGTAGTCGTTCTGCGTCATGTGGGTTCCGTTGACCAGATTGTAGGAATCCATGACGGCGCCGGCCTTGGCTTCCTTCACGGCAGCTTCGAAGGCCGGGAGATAAATCTCGCGCATGGTGCGCTCGTCCATGTCGGAGCTCAGATTGTGGCGGTCGAACTCCTGGTTGTTGCCCATGAAGTGCTTGATGGTCGCAATCACGCGGCGGCTTTGAATGCCGCTGACCACGGAGACGGCCATTCTCGATGCGAGGAACGGATCTTCGCCAAAGTATTCGAAATTGCGGCCGCACATCGGCGCGCGATAGATGTTCAGGCCGGGGCCGAGAATGAAATGGACACCGCGGGCGCGAGCATCGTCGCCCATCATGGTTCCAACGCGGCGAGCGAGATCGGTGTCCCAGGTGGCCGCGAGCGCGATCCCGGCGGGATAGGCAGTGGTCGGTCCGTAGTCATGAACTCCCATGGGTCCGTCAGACATTTTGAATTCCGGAATGCCGACGCGAGGAACTGGCCTGATGAAGAAGTCGTTGATGCCGCCGATGTAGGTGATCTTTTCCTCAAGCGTCATCTTGCTGAGAATGGCGTCGACGCGTTTGTCGATGTCGGGAGAAGGCTGTTGAGCAAAGGCTGTGAGTGAAAGGTGGCTAAGAACGGAAAGAACGATGACGAGACATAGCCTGCCAATTCTGGTTGATTTCATAGCGATGAACTCACCTATTTTTCCTCAATGATCGCGAGGTCCCATGGTTTGAGGGTGAGCGATTGCGACGGCAAAACAGCTGTCTGCGTGAGCAAGTCGCTCCCCGCCTTGTAGGCATATTTGAAAGATTGCGGATCGCTGGAGTAGTTAAGGTAGTAATGAATGGTGGTGCCGTTCCGATTGGCGCCGTGCTTGACCCGCACGGCAGCAGGCAGTTCCTGGTCAGGGCCAGTCAAGCCGGCATTTTGCAGAACGCTGAGCAGGACCTTGTTCTGCAGAGCGTCTGAGAGCACCGTCCCTTCGTACGTGAAGGTGCCCTTGCCGAAGTGATTTTGCGTGATCGCCGGATACCTGCCGAAGAATGGGTGGTCGTAAAAAGCCAGGGGCTGAGCGCCTTCAAGAATCAGCATTTCGGCCCAGGTGGAAACCGTGTTGTTCTGCGCGCCCACTTTGAAAAGATCGTCTTTCAGTGCAAGGGGCTTGGCGAGGTTCGAGAACTCCTGATAGTGAAACCCGGCAGCTTCGCGGAGCGGCCCCGGCGCCATGGTCCAGCGAATAGTGTCGTATTCATTGGCGAATCCGCTCTTGAACGCCATCACGATGTGCCCGCCGCCGCGAACGTATTCCACCAGCCGTTTCAGCAGGTCGTCACCGGCTACATAGAGGGGTGGAACGGCGATCACCTTGTAGTCCGCGAGGTTCGTGCTGTCCGGGAAGACGAAGTCGACGGCCACGTTCTGCCGATATAGCGAGTCGTACATCTGGCCCAGGATCGTACGGTAGTTCACCGTGTCGCTGAACTTCATGAACTCGATTCCGTAGTGAGAATCGTTGCTGTAAAGAATGGCGACTTTATTGTTGCGTTTGAGATTGACGATCTCCGGGCCGATGCGCTGCAACTCGTGTGCGGTCTTGCTCACTTCGGCGTAGACGCGGTTCGGTTCCAAATCGTGGGATAGCACTCCCTTCCAGTAAGTCTCCTGCCCGTAGTGTATGGAATGCCAATGCCAGTACTCGACCATGTTCGCGCCCGAGGAAAGATGGGTATAAACATCGAGTCGCAGCTGGCCGTCGTAAGGCGGGAACTGATCCTTCGAATCCCAACCGATCGTCTGTGCGTTCGTTTCGGTGACGAGGTAATTGGCCTGTTTCAGGGAGCGGGTGTAGTCGCCCTGCATGGTTGAATCTCGTCCGTCGAACTGATCCTGGGTGCCGTGATATGGATTCACAGCCACAATATCGAGCGAGCGCGCAATATCGCGCTCATTCACTTCGGAGCGGGGCGGCCCGGCGAGGTCGTGGGTGATGAACTGGTCCGGCCGCTTGTATTCGTTGACAATGGCGGCTTGCCAGGCCAGGAAGTCGGTGGTTATCCACTGCTGGTAACGTTGCCATTCCAGTTTCCACCCGGGATTGAGGATGCCTTCCTGCGGAGGAATTTCGGTCCAGTCGTTCAGCCGCTGTCCCCAGTAGTTGAGTCCCCAGACTTTGTTCAGTTGATCGACCGTTCCGAATTTGTTTTGCAGATAGCTGACGAAGCCCGCCTGCACATCGTGATTGGCCGCTCCGCCGGCCGAAGTTTCATTGTCGATCTGCCATCCGATGACGACGGGATTGTTCTTGTAGTGTTCAAGAAGCTTGCGAATGATCCGTTCGCAGTAGAAGCGATAGGTGGGATTCATGAGGTCGGTATTCTGGCGAAATCCATACGTGATGGTCTGACCGCCGAACCGGGTGATGACGATCTCGGGATGCTTCTTGTACATCCACGCGGGGATGGAATAGGTCGGCGTGCCGAGAATCACCTTGATGCCCGCTTTCTGCAGGCGATCGATGACGCGATCCATCCAGGCATATTCAAAACGTCCGTCCTGCGGCTCCCACAGGCCCCAGCTTGATTCCCCTATACGGACGACGCTGATGCCCGCCTGCTGCATGAGCTGGACATCCTGCTCGAGCCGCTCGTATGGCATGTACTCGGGGTAGTAGGCCGCACCGTAGAGAACGTTATCCATCTTGTCGGGAGCAAAGGTGGGGTGGGTTTGGGACTGGACTGTAGTAACGAGCAGCACAAGAAAAGCCGACAGCAAAACGGAGTATCGTTTCATCATGACGGAGTTCCAGTTTTGTGGTTCAGTTCGCGCTCAACACGCCTTGCCCGGTGCGCGCAATCTGGATCAGTTTCGGTAAGACTGTTCCAAACTCGCCCGTTGCTCTTCCGAAGCCAAAATAAATACTCCGGTAGAGCAGGAAAAGTTCGTCGTAGATTTTCTGCTCGGCCGCGTCGGGTTTGAAGACTGTGTGAGACGGGCAGATGCGTTGCTGCGCTTCTTCGATCGTGCGAAACGTCCCGGCTGCGAGAAAGGCAAAGATAGCCGATCCGATCCCAGTCACCTTGCTGCTTGGCACCAGCACCGGACGCCCAAGGACATTCGCGTAAACCTGATTCAATACAGGATTGTTCTGTGGAACGCCGCCACCGTTGATTACCCGCAGAGTGGGCGCGCCGTACTCGCTCATGCGATCCAGAATGACGCGTGTGTGAAACGCGGTTCCCTCGATGGCGGCGAACAGTTCATCCTGCGCGGTGTGTTGAAGATTCCAGCCGATGGTGATTCCACCAAGATTCGGATTGACGAGCACGGTGCGGTCACCGTTGTCCCATGTCATCCGCAACAGGCCGGTTTGCCCCGCGCGATAGTTTTCGAGGCCTTTGCTGAGATCAGCTAGCGGGATATTCGCGCGACGGGCAATGGCGCTGAAAATGTCGCCGGTGGCCGACAGTCCGGCCTCGACGCCGGTGTACTGCGGATGAACACTGCCTTGCACCACGCCGCACACGCCGGGGATCAATTCTGCTTTTTTTACGTAGGCGATGATGCAAGTCGAGGTGCCAACCACGTTCACCACGTCGCCTTCTTTCGCGCCGGCTCCGATCGCGTCCCAATGGGCGTCAAATGCGCCGACTGGGATGGGAATTCCGGCGCGCAGGCCGAGTTTCTCCGCCCAATAGGGACTAAGCTTGCCAGCGATCTGGTCGGAAGTGGAGTAGCGGCCATCCAGCTTGGCGCGAACCCCCGCCAGCAGCGGGTCGACCTTGATGAGAAAGTTCTCGGGGGGCAAGCCGCCGAGAGCAGGATTCCAGAGCCATTTGTGGCCCATGGCGCAGACGCTGCGCTTGACCTGGGAGGGGTCCGTGATGCCGCAGAGCGTAGCCGCGACCATGTCGCAGTGCTCAAAGGCTGAGACGAACTGGCTGCGCTTGCCGGGATTGTGACGAAGCCAATGCAGCAACTTCGCAAATCCCCACTCCGAGGAATAAACGCCGCCGCACCATTGGATCGCCTCCAGTTTTTCCTGGTGCGCGAGTGCGGTGATTTCCGCGGCTTCCTTTTTCGCTCGATGGTCACACCAGAGGTAGTAGTCGTCGAGCGGCTTGAGATCGGCGCCGACGGGAATCACGCTGGAGCCGGTGGTGTCGAGCGCGATCGCCTCGACCTGATCGCCCACGATGCCAGCTTTCTTGATGGCTTGCCGGGTGGCGGCCGCCAGCGCACGCATGTGGTCATCGTGCGACTGCGTGGCGTACTCGGGATCTTCGCGCTTGCGATGCAGCGGGTACTCTTCTACCGCTGAGGCGATCAAGCCACGCTCGCTATCTACCAGCGACACGCGGACGCTGAGAGTCCCGAAATCGACGCCTGCGACGATCGCCATCTAGTCCTCTAATTCCGATGCCAGTACATCTGCCAGCCCAGATACCGGGTGGTTGCTTCGTGCGTCGCACCCGCCACGGTCGAGAAGTTCGCAGCGACGTGATG
>Ga0335070_10007910_pt1 | contig 12467 bp, 8 predicted proteins | sample Lox_Sample_13_FD_206722 | JGI IMG/M metagenome (GOLD analysis project Ga0335070, IMG submission 206722) | Soil microbial communities from Loxahatchee National Wildlife Refuge, Florida, United States - Lox_Sample_1.3 | ecosystem: Environmental > Terrestrial > Soil > Wetlands | place: USA: Florida...
CAGACGCTTCAGGCCGAGCGCGAGCCTCTCCACGTCCGACTCGTCGTTGTACGCCTGGATCGAGACCCGGATGTAGGACCGGCCGTTCCACGAGAACGTCGGGATCTCCACTGAGAACTCGTCGCACAGCCGACGCTGCAGAACCTCGTGGTCGCATGGTGGGAGAGCCATCGTGACCATCTGACCGAACGGAGCGGCGGCGGGGGACGTGAGCGGTGGGCAGCCGGTGAGCCCGTTCACCCGGTCGCGGGCGAGCGCCGCCAGCGCATGGCACGACCGCTGCACCCGCTCCCACTTGTTCTCCCGCATGAACTCGATCGCGGCCGGGACCGACAGGTAGGCGGCGACGTCGCGCGTGCCCTGCCACTCGTGCTCGTCGACGAAGCGCGACGGGCCTGGTTTCTCGGGGCGCCAACCCCAGCTCACGACCAGCGGCTCCACCAGGGGCTGGGCGTCTCGGCGAGCGTGGAGGAACGCCGAGCCCTTGGGGGCGTTCATCCACTTGTGGCAGTTGCCGGCGTAGAAATCGGCGCCGACGGACGTGACGTCGAGGGGGAGCTGGCCGGGGGCGTGCGCGCCGTCGACCACCGAGACGATCCCGCGCTCGCGGGCCCGCCGTGCCAGTTCCCCGACCGGGAGGACCAGCGAGGTGGTCGAGGTGATGTGGCTCAGGAAGAGCACGCAGGTCCGGTCGGTGACGCCCCTCCAGACCGACTCGGCGATCGTCTCCGGCGCGCCGGCCGGCAGCTCGACGGGCTGGCGCACGTACCTCGCACCGGCCTTCTCGCACAGGAACGTCCACGTGCGGTCGAGGGCTCCGTATTCGTGGTCGGTCGTGAGGACCTCGTCCCCCGGACCGAGCCTGAGAGAGCGGGCCACCGCGTTGAGCCCGGTGGTCGCGTTCGGCACGAAGACGAGGTCGTCGGGGTCCGCGCCGACGAAGACGGCGAGCGCTTCCCGGGCGGCGCGCATCAGCACGGGGAAGCGCCGGCCCAGGAACTCGACAGGCTGCGCCTCGAGCTCCCGCTGCCACGCCTGGTACCGGTCGAACACCGGGCGAGGGCAGGCGCCGAACGACCCGTGGTTCAGGTACGTCACGCCCGGGCGGAGCATGAACACGTCGCGCATGCGGGGCCGCTCGGGGGAACTCATGGCGCTCCGGATGCTAGCCGGTCCGGGGCGGGTTGGCCAGCCGGCGCGCCCGGGAACGGGCCCCGCTCAGTAGCCGGCCGCGCAGCCGTCCTTGCGCGACTCGCTGGCGCCGGAGTACACGCCGGTCTTCGGGTCGCGCCGGATCGCCTGGTATCCGCCGAACACGATGCCGTTGGCCTCGACGAGCGTGTGACCCCTCCGGAGCAGCTCCTGCCGGACGTCCTCCGAGATCCCCGACTCCAGGCTCAGCACGCCGCCGTTCGTCATGACGGTCCCGGTCGGCTCGCTGTCCTCGGTGTGGTAGAACCGCGGCGCGTCCCCCGCCTCCTGGAGGTTCATCCCGAGGTCCACGAGGTTGACGACCACCTGGGCGTGGCCCTGCGGCTGCATGTCGCCGCCCATGACGCCGAACGCCATCAGCGGGACGCCGTCCTTCCCGAGGAACGCCGGGATGATGGTGTGGAACGGCCGCTTCCCGGGCGCCAGGACGTTAGGGCTCCCGGGCGTCAGCGAGAACAGGGCGCCTCGATCGTGGAGTCCGAACCCGAGCTCGGGGATCACGTACCCGGAGCCAAACCCCGTGTAGTTGGACTGGATCAGGGCGACCATCATCCCGCGCTCGTCGGCCGTGACGAGGAACGTCGTGTCGCCCCGGCGCAACGCTGGGTTCCCGGCCTCGACCGACCGCGCCGCGTGCGCCATGTCGATGCGCGCGGCCTGGCGAGCCGCGTACCCCTTGTCCAGCAGGGCCGCGACCGGCGCCTGGGCGAACGCGGGGTCCGCGTAGTACCGCGCGCGATCCGCAAACGCGAGCTTCTTGGCCTCGACGAGGAGGTGCCAGAAGTCGGGGTTCTCGCGCCCCAACGAGCGCAGGTCGAAGCGCTCGAGGATGTTCAGCATCTCCAGTGCGGCGAGCCCCTGGCCGTTGGGTGGGAGCTCCCAGACGGTGTACCCGCGGTAGGTGGTCGAGATCGGCTGTTGCCACTCGCTCGTGTGGCGCGCGAAGTCCTCCATCGAGAAGAACCCGCCGACCTTCTTGGAGTAGGCGACGATCTTCCCCGCGATCTCCCCGCGGTAGTAGGCGTCCCGACCGCCTGCCGCCAGCAGCTCGAGGGTGTGCGCCAGCGCCGGGTTCGCAAACGGCTCGCCCTCGGCCGGCGCGCGCCCGCCCGGGAGGAAGACGTCGGCGAACCCGGGCTTGTCGCGGAACCGCTTCACGCTGCGGCTCCACGAGCCCGCGATGATCTGCGGCACCGGTACGCCCTCCCGGGCGTATGCGATGGTGGGAGCCAGGAGGTCCTTGATCGGCAGCCGGCCGAACCGCCTGTGGAGCTCGAACCACGCGTCCGCGCACCCCGGGACGGTCCAGGCGTACGGCGAGTACACGGGGATCGTGCCGTCCTTCTCAGGGGGCACCTTGTCGGGTGTCAGCGCGAGCGGAGCGCGGCCGGACCCGTTGAGCCCGTAGAGCTTCCCCGTCGCAGGGTCCCAGACCATGGCGAACAGGTCGCCGCCCAGCCCGCACGAGACGGGCTCCATCAGGCCAAGGGCCGCATCGACTGCAATCGCGGCGTCCACCGCGCTGCCACCGTTTCGGAGCGTCTCGATCCCGATCTGTACCGCCAGGGGGTGGGCTGCCGCCACCATCCCGTGACGCGCCACGACGACGGACCGGGTTGCGAACGAACGCCCTTCCGGCCGATCCGCGGCCTGCACCAGGGCGGCAACGGTGGCGGCCGAGGCGGCGAGAGCGAGAATTGGTCGCATGTGATTCCCCCTGGGCGTTAGAATAGCTCAGGCCGATGAACTCGCGTCCCCCCCGCCGCGCCGTCGCGGTCCTCGCGGGCGTGATCGCCGTGCCGGTCGCCGTCTGCGCCGCGGTGCTGCTCCTCGAGCGCTCGGCGGAGAGCGTCGTCGAGGACGTGTTTCTCGACCAGATGGCGGGGCCGCTCGGGCTTGTGGGGAACCACATCAGGGAGAGCCTCGACGGCCTCGCCTCGGCCCTCCGCTCGACGGCGGAGAGATGCGGGAGCGAGGCTCAGTCCGGTCCGAGCGCGTGCGCCGCCGACCTCGTGCAGCTCCAGGCGGGTGCACCCGCGATGCTCGCCTCCGTGGTGGCGTTCGATCGGGGGGGCGGGCTGGTCGCAGCGACGCCGCCCCGCGAATGGCGCGACGACGAGCGTGCCGCCCTGACCGAGGCGTCGCGGCGCGTCATCGGGGAGACGGGGCAGACGGTCCTTCTTGCGGTGGGGGCCGTCCCTCCGGAGAGAACGGTCTACGTTATCTCGTCGGCGGGTCCCGGGGCGAAGGGCGACGTCGCCGCGGTCGGTGCTGCGGTGGATCTCCGGCGCACCGGCACGACGCTGCTGGATGCACTGACCGCCGGCGGCCAGGGCGTGGCGTTCCTGGCCGCGACCGACGGCCGGTTGATCCTGGCGTCCGGGTGGGACCGCGCCCGGTCAGCAGCGTCGCTCGAGGAGTTGCTGGGATCGGACTGGCGGGTGGCGCTGCGTAGACCCGACGGCGCCCAGGCGGGGAGTCACTGGGCCGTTCGTCTCGGTGCGGACAAGGGCAGGGCGCGCCTTCTCGGCGTCGTGGAGGCCGTCAGCGCGGCGGGCGGCGAGATCGTGGTCGGAGCGCTCGTTCCCGCCAGCCTCGCGGTCCGCGGCGCGCGCCCCGTGCTCCTCACCGGTACGCTTGTCCTCGTCGGGCTCATGGCGGTGACGCTCGCGACGGCGGTCGCCTGGCGACGGTCGCGGGTCGGCGAGAGCGTGGCGGAACACGAGGTCGACCGGTGGCGGGCGGTGGCCGACAGCCGGGAGCGTGAGGGGCGGTGGCGGGGCCTCGCGAACCACGGCCCCGCGCCAGTCGTGTGCCTGCTGGGCTCCCGGGTGGTGGCGGCCAACGTCGCCGCGTCCGACCGGCTGGCCGCGGGCGAACGCGGCCGCCTCATCGGCCACGACTTCCTCTCGTTCGTGGCCGAGGGCGACCGGGAGCCGCTCCTCCGCCACATCGAGGAGCAGCGGCCCGACCCCGACACCCGGCGATGGATGATCGTCCGGCTCCGGCCCGCGAGCGGTCGCGATCTCGTGGCAAAGGTGACCACCTCGGCGGAACGCGAGCAGGATGCCAGCCTCGTGTACCTCACCTGGGCGGACGCTGGCCCCGAGACGCACGCGGACGCCGTCCTGGAGACGCTGATCGACTCGATCCCGTTGGCCGTCGTGCTGACGGATGCGTCGGGGAACCTCAGGTGGGTGAACGCGGCGGCCGTCGAGCGCGGCGGCGAGCAGCTTCGCCTCCTGAGGGGCCGACCGCTCGTCGATCTCGTGGACCACCAGCACCGGCGGGTCGTGCTCGCCGCGATGGCGCGCGCCCGGCGAGGCAGGACGGCGGGAGGGCAGATCAGGGTGTTCGCGCGCGGCGGCGAGGCCGTTCCAATCGAGTTCAAGGCCGTTCCGGTGCGCGCGGGGGATGCCGTAACCGGCGTGCTGTTCGTGATCTCCGAGCTCGGGACTGCTCGGGCGAGCTCCGGCGAGTTCCCGGCCGCGGCGCGCGAGCGGGCACTTTCGCACCTCGCGACGACACTTGCACACAGGGTAAGCAACAACTTCCAGGCCCTCCTCGGGCTGCTCGACGAGATGAAGGGCGGCAGGCCGACCGAGGAGACGCTCGGTCTCGCCCAGGTGTTGGTCACGGCGTCGGTCGAGGACCTGCGGCGGTTCGTCTCGGTCTCGCGCAGCGGGTCGGGCGCCGTTCGGCCGGTGCGGCTCGGCGCACTGCTCGCGCGCTGGATCGAGAAGGCCCGGCCGGGTCTGCCGGGTGCGATCAGGGCGGTGGTCCGCCGCGAGACGGAGGAGGACAGGGTGATCGCGGACGCGTCTCAGCTCCTGCTGTGGCTGGACGTGGCCCTCTCGTCCTCCGTGGCGGCGATGAAGCACGGCGGCGCGTTCGAGGTCGCGCTCCGCAAGGGGCGGACGGAGGGGACCGTCGCCCTGACCGTCTCCGACACCGGCACCCACGACAACGAGGCGGAGAACGCCGACGTCGAGAGGGGCCTGTCGTCGTCGCGACGTGCGGCGCAAGCTCTGGCCGAGCTCATCGCCGCCCAACTCGGCGGCCGGACGGGCGGGACCGTCCGTCCGGGCCTCGGCGGCCGCCTGTGGCTGGAGCTCAGCTGCGTCGGGGGGGAGGCCGCCCCCCATCCGGCGCGCGAGGCGCCGGCTGGCGTGGGCGCGGTGCTGCTTGCCGATGACGAGGAGTTGGTCCGGACACCGCTCGCCGCGGCGCTGAGATCGGTCGGGTACGAGGTCGTGGAGGCGTCCAACGGCCAGGAGGTCGTGGAGAAGGTCGTGGGCGAGCCGCACAGGTTCTCCCTAGTCGTCCTGGATCTCGTGATGCCCGTTATGGATGGGCGTGAGGCGCTGCGGCGCCTCAGGGAGTGCACCCCGGGGGTACCGGTGATCATCTGCACGGGGTACGATCCCTCGGGTGACGAGGTCCTCGCTGCGGCGGACCTGCTCATCAAACCGTTCAGCATCGAGGAGTTCCTCACGAAGGTCGCCGACCTCCTCGGCCGTGGGCCGGGGCGCGGTGCGGGCGGTGGTAGCATGAGGCAGTGAAGGTCTACACGCGGACCGGCGACGACGGTTCCACGGGTCTGGGCGACGGTTCGAGGGTGTCGAAGGCCAGCCTGCGCGTGGCCGTGTACGGGGATGTCGATGAGCTGAACGCGGTTCTCGGCGTGCTTCGGGCGGAACAGCTGCCGGCGGAGGCCGCAACCGAGTTGGAGCGTATCCAGGCTCTCCTGTTCGAAGTGGGCGCATTCCTGGCGGACCCCCGTGGGAGGCGACGCCTGTCCGACGACGCGCTCCGGCCCGTCTGGGCCGAGACGTGGATCGATGCGATGGAAGCCGACCTCCCGGAGCTGCGGAACTTCGTGCTGCCGGCCGGGACCCGGGGTGCTGCGCTGGCGCATCTGGCACGCACCGTGTGCCGGCGGGCCGAGCGTGGCGTCGTCGCTCTCGCGGCGCGGGGAGAGGACGCCGCGGTCGTGGTTCCGCTCCTGAACCGGCTCTCCGACGCCCTCTTCGTGCTGGCCCGGTGGCTCAACCGCAGGGGCGAGGTCGCCGACGTGCTCTGGGCCGGGAGAAGCTGAGCAGCTTTCATGGGAAGACCCACCCGACGCGAAACCCCTGCCTCCGACTCGGTGCCGATCCGGATCGCCGTCATCCCCGGTGACGGAATCGGCGGCGAGGTCGTGGCCGAGGCGGTGTCGCTCGCGCACGACCTGCGGTCGGAGGGCCACCTCCGGGCGGAGCTCGAGGAGCTGGACTGGGGGGCGGAGAGGCTCCTTGCGACCGGGCGGGCGGTCCCCGGCGATGGGTTTGACCGCCTCCGCACGTTCGACGCCATCCTCGCGGGGGCGTTCGGGGACCCGAGGGTTCCGGACGGGGAGTACATGCGCGAGATCCTGCTCGGGCTGCGCTTCCAGCTCGATCTCTTCATCAACATGAGACCGGTCCGCTGCATGCACGAGCGGCTCAACCCGCTCAAGACGGCGTCCGCCGACGAGATCGACATGGTGATCGTGCGCGAGAACACGGAGGGGCTGTACTGCGGCGTAGGCGGCCTCGTGCACGAGCACTCGACCGACGAGACGGCGCTGCAGGAGATGGTGGTGACCCGGCGGGCGGTCGAGCGCATCGTCCGCGCCGCGTTCGAGATCGCCGCGAGCCGCCCGCGGTGCAAGGTCACGCTCGTGGACAAGGCGAACGCCCTCCCGTTCGCCGGCCGCCTCTGGCAGAAGGTGTTCGCCGAGGTCGCGGCCTCGTTCCCCCGGGCTGCGACCGAGCACCTCTACGCCGACGTCGCGGCGATGGAGATGGTGCGGAACCCGGGGCGGTTCGACGTCATCGTGACGGAGAACCTCTTCGGCGACCTCCTCTCCGACCTCGCGGCGATGCTCGGAGGGGGGCTGGGGCTTGCTGCCTCCGGCAACATCCACCCGGGGCGCGTTTCGATGTTCGAGCCGGTCCACGGATCGGCCCCGGACATCGCCGGCACCGGCACGGCGTGCCCGCTGGCGGCGCTGGGCTCGTTCGGGCTGTTGCTCCGCCACGTCCGCAGGGACGACCTCGCGGACGCTCTCGACGGCGCCATCGCCGACACCGTCGTCGCCGGCGAGGTGACGCCCGACCTCGGCGGCCGGTGCACGACGTCGGAGGTCGGCCGCGCGGTCCGCCGCCGGGTGCTGGAGCGACTCGCGGCATGACCAAGCTCACCCTCCCCGGGAGGGACCTCGAGATCCTGGCCGGCACCCTGGACGAGAACTTCCGGTACCTCGGCGAACGGCTCCGCGTCCGCCTGACGGCCCGCGGAGACACGGTCGCAGTCGACGGCGAGCCCGAGGCGGTGGAGCTGACCGGGAAGCTCCTCCAGGCGCTCGGCAAGCTCGTCGCCAGCGGGTACGCGGTCGGGAAGGAGGAGTTCCGCACCGCGCTCCGCGTGCTCGAGGAAGATCCCGCGGTCGACCTCGTCGAATTCTTCACCGACGCGTCCATCCCCGACTCGGTGAAGCGCCTCGTGGTCCCGCGCAACCTCAAGCAGAGGCTGTTCATCCAGGCCCTCAACCGCTTCGACATCGTCTTCGCGATCGGGCCCGCCGGCACCGGGAAGACGTACCTCGCCGTGGCGATGGCCGCCGCGGCGCTTGCCGAGCACCGGGTGAAGCGGATCGTCCTGACGCGCCCCGCCGTGGAGGCCGGAGAACGCCTCGGGTTCCTCCCGGGCGACCTCGTGGAGAAGGTGAACCCGTACCTGCGACCCGTCTACGACGCGCTCTACGACATCCTGGGGTACGACCGCGTGGCGCGCCACATCGAGCGCGGGGTGATCGAGATCGCCCCCCTGGCGTTCATGCGCGGGCGGACCCTCAACGACTCGTTCATGCTCCTCGACGAGGCCCAGAACACGACCCCAGAGCAGATGAAGATGTTCCTGACGCGGCTGGGGTTCCACTCCAGGGCGGCGATCACCGGCGACGTCACGCAAATCGACCTTCCGAACGAGAAGACATCGGGTCTGGTGCAGGCCCGCCAGATCCTCGGGGAGCTTCCGGGAATCTGCTTCTTCGACTTCGTCAAGGAGGACGTCGTCCGCCACAAGCTAGTGGAGAAGGTGGTGGCGGCGTACGAGGCCCACGACGCGGTGCGGCGGGGGGAAGGGTCGTGAACGGCAAGGAGAAGGAGCAGGCGCGGACGACGGCGGCCCGGTTGGCGGTGCGCCGGGGCGAGTTCGTGCAGCTCCGGCGCCGGATCCTCTCCGAGACGTGGGCGTGGTTCGCCTGCCTCGTGGTGCTGGGCGCCGTCCTGGTCGTGCCGGGGAGATCCCACCGCGTCCCGACGCTCGCGGCCGGCGAGATCGCTCCGACCGACGTGGTCGTGGACCGCGACGTGATCCTGCCGGACAGCGAGCTCACGGAGGAGAAGCGCCGGAGGGCGAGCCTCGAGGTGCTCCCGGTGTACGTCTACGACCCGGCCGCCGCGGCGGCTCTGGTGGAGAAGCTCGACCGCGTCTTCCAGGAGGGGCGCCGCCAATCGGGAGGCGACGACTTCGACCTGGCGCAGCGGCTCGGGGAGGTCGGGTCCCTGGTGGTCCAGCCCCGCGAGGCCGCGGCGCTGCGTGCCGCGCGGTTCTCCGAGGAGCTGCTCGGCACCCTCCGCGAGACGGTGGAGCGGCTCTACAAGGAGGGGATCGTCGGCGACCGCACCGAGCTTCTGCGCAGCGCGGAGCGCGGCATCACCGTGCGGGTGGCCGGTAGGTCGGACGAGCGGACCGAGCTCGACGTCTACCGGTTCCTGGACGGGGGCTCCGGTCTGGCCGAGGCGGTCGAGCAGCGTCTCGCGGCGGAGCCCGGGGTCGCGCGCACCTGGCGGACGCCGCTGGCAGCGCTGCTCGCGAGGGCGATGGTGCCGAACGTCGTGCTCGACCGCGGCGAGACGCTCGCGCGTCGGCTCAGGGCGGCGAGCTCGGTCGAAGAGGTGTCCGTGCGGCTCCCGCGAGGGAAGGTGCTCGTGCGAAGGGGCGACGAGGTCAGCCCGCAGACGGCGCGCCTCGTCGCGGCGCTCGCCGAGCGGAGCACGCCGACCCAGACGGTCCTGCCGATGGCGGGCGCCGCGATGGTGCTGGCGCTCCTCGGCGGCGCCTGGCTGTTCTACCTCCGGCGGCAGGGACCGTCGCCCGAGGAGGCGAGGGTCAGGTTCGGCGCGATCGTCATCCTGAGCGTCGTCGTCCTAGTGCTCGCCCGTGCGTTCGCGTTCCTGGCGGGCGGCGTCGCCGCCAGCGTGATGCGCGACCCGTTCGGTCACGTTGAGATCTACCTGCCTGGGCTCCCGCACGGGGCGGGGCCGATCCTGGCCAGCCTCATGTTCGGCCTGCCGGTCGGGATCCTGTTCGCGGTCGCCCAGACCGTCCTGGTGGCCCTCATGCTCGGCGGCGAGGTCACCGTCGCGGTGTACGCGCTCATCGTCGGCGTCGCCGCAGCGTTCGCCTCCCAGCGTCTGAAGGAGCGCTACGTCCTCGCGAGGGTCGGGGCAGTGGTCGCGGCCGTCAACGCCATCGCCGTCGTTGGGCTGGTCCTCTGGCACGGGCGGGTGGCTGACGGCTCGGTGCTCGGTGCGGAGGTGGTGTCGGGGGCGCTCGGAGGCGTCGTGGCCGCGGCGCTGGCCAGCTTCCTCCTTCCCGTCCTGGAGTCGCTCACGGGGACGATCACGGACATCCGGCTGCTGGAGCTCTCGAACCCGAACCTCCCCCTCCTGCGTCGAATGTCGCTCGAGGCGCCCGGGTCGTTCCAGCACTCGCTTGCTATGGCGAACTTCGCCGAGGCCGCGGCGGAGGCGATAGGCGCCAACCCCCTGCTCGCGCGCGTCTGCTGCTACTACCACGACATCGGGAAGCTCGCCAAGCCCGAGTACTTCGTCGAGAACCAGCGCTCGGAGAACCCCCACGACAACCTCACGCCGTGGATGTCGGCTCTCGTCGTCTCGAACCACGTCAAGGCCGGTCTGGAGCTCGCCCGCCAATACCGGCTGCCCGAGCCGATCCGGGAGGCGATCACCACCCACCACGGGACGAAGCTCATCCGGTACTTCTACTCGAGGGCGAAGGAGAAGGAAGACCCCGACAAGGGCGAGGTGCAGGAGAGCGAGTTCCGGTACCCCGGTCCGAAGCCCCGGAGCAAGGAGATGGGGATCCTGATGCTTGCCGACGCCGTCGAGGCGGCGAGCCGGACGCTCCAGGACGCCACGCCCGGCCGAATCCAGTCGATGATCGACCAGATGATCAAGAACATCCTCGAGGACGGTCAGCTCGACGAGTGCGAGCTCACGTTGAAGGACGTGGAGAAGATCGGTGCGGCGTTCTTCTGGGTGCTCACGAACGCCTTCCATCACCGGATCGACTACCCCGGCTTCGAGTTCAACAGGAAACGCCGTGGCTGAGTCCCGCGTGACGTTCAACTGGCAGCGCCGTCCCGGGGGCCGCCTGACCGAGGGGCTCCGGGCGGTCGCCGAGGCGGCCATGGGCCGGCTCGGGGCCGCCCCTGCGGGCGTCGGCGTCCTGGTCTGCGACGACGCCACGATCCGGAGCCTGAACCGGCACTTCCGCCACAAGGACGCCCCCACCGACGTGCTCTCGTTCCAAGGAGGGTTCAGTGAGCCGGGCGGCGTTCCGTACCTCGGGGACGTCGCGATCTCGCTCGAGACCGCGCGGCGCCAGGCCGCGGAGGCGGGTGTGCCCGTCGAACGCGAGCTGCAGCTCCTGCTCCTCCACGCGATCATCCACCTCTGCGGGTTCGACCACGAGACCGACGGAGGCGAGATGGCGGCGCTCGAGGGCAAGCTGCGCGGGGAGCTCCTCCCGTGACGACGCTGTGCGCGTGGTGGTCGAACCCGGTGACCGCGGTGCTGTGGGCGCTGGTGCTGTTCGGCGCCGTCGCGCTGTCCGCGACCGGGCTGGTCGCGGTGGTGCGGCTGGGCGCGATCCAGCTCGGGGGCCTGCTCGCGCAACGGCCCCGGCTGCTGCCCGGCTACCCCCGGCGTTCCGACGCGTACGCCAGCCTGGTCGTCTTCCTGCAGATCGGTAACGGCGCGCTCCTGGTGCTGTTCTCCCTCTTTGCCATCCGTGCCGGGAGGCTCTTCGAGCTCTCGCACGCCACCCTCCTCACCGTCCTGTGCCTCAGCTGGCTGCTCGCGGCCGCGGTCGCACTCGTGGTCGCTCACGGCGCGAGGGTTGAGCCGCTCGCGGTCGCGATGCTGATCGGCCTGCACCCGTGGACCGGCGTGCTGCGGGCGCTCGCGCGCGAGGAGGCCGGGGAAGCGCCCGGCGAAGTGGACCCGGGCGAGGCGGTCGACGAGCACGAGGTGCAGGCGTTCATCGGGGCGGGGGAGGAGGCGGGGATCCTCGAGAAGGAGGACGCCGAGCTCGTCGCCTCGATCGTGGAGCTTTCCGACACCGTCGCGCGGGAGATCGTCACGCCCAGGACCGACGTCGTGGCGTTGCCGCGGGCGGCATCGTTCGCCGAGGCGGAGAGGATGTTCGCGGAGTCGATGTTCACGCGGATCCCGGTGTACCGCGACACGCTGGATCGGATCGAGGGCGTCGTGCACGTCAAGGACGTCCTCAGAGCCGTGGCGAAGGGAGAGAGCCCGGCGATCGCGGACCTCCTGCGGCCGGTGCTCGTCGTGCCCGAGACGAAGCCGCTGCGCGAGCTCCTGCGGGAGTTCCAGAGGGCGCATCAGCAGATGGCAGTCGTGGTCGACGAGTACGGCGGGACCTCCGGGATCGTGACGCTCGAGGACGTCATCGAGGAGATCGTCGGTGAAATCCAGGACGAGCACCAGAGGGAGACCCCGGAGGTCACGAAGGAGGCCGACGGCGTCTTCGTCGTGTCGGGCGCCGCCCATGTCGAGGTGCTCGAGGAGCTCTTCGGTGCCGAGATCGGGGATCTCGGCTTCGACTCGGTCGCCGGGCTGGTGCTGGACAGCCTCGGCCACCTGCCGCGCGCCGGCGAGCACGCCCGCTGGCGCGACCTCGACTTGGAGGTGCTCGACGTCGAGCGGCGGAGGGTGCGACGCGTCCGGGTCCGCCGCGTCGAGGTCGAGCCCTCTTGACGCGCTCGGGCACGGTCGCTCTCCTGGGACGTCCGAACGCCGGGAAGAGCACGCTCGTCAACGCCCTCCTCGCCGAGAAGGTCGCGATCGTGTCGGACAAGCCGCAGACCACGCGGCACAGGATCACGGCGATCCTCACCGAGG
>Ga0335070_10007911_pt1 | contig 12466 bp, 12 predicted proteins | sample Lox_Sample_13_FD_206722 | JGI IMG/M metagenome (GOLD analysis project Ga0335070, IMG submission 206722) | Soil microbial communities from Loxahatchee National Wildlife Refuge, Florida, United States - Lox_Sample_1.3 | ecosystem: Environmental > Terrestrial > Soil > Wetlands | place: USA...
CGCCGTCGCCGCCATCGCCTATCTCGGTGTCGTCTTCGCCTGCCGGCGTTCGCTGCCGCTCGGCCGTTTCAGCGCCGGAGCGTGAAGGATGCCGAGGCTGTTCGCCGCCCTTTCGCTTCCCGACGACGTGGCGCAGTCGCTGGCGCCGCTGCAGACGGGCGTGCCCGGCGCGCGCTGGCAGAGCCGCGAACAGCTCCACCTGACGCTGCGCTTCATCGGCCAGGTCGACGGCCGCGACGCCAATATCGTGCACGACGTGCTCTCGGCGATCGAGGAGCCGTCGTTCAGCCTGTCGCTGCATGCGGTCGGCCAGTTCGGCGGCAAGCGGCCGAACGCGCTGTGGGCGGGCGTGCGTCCCAGCGAGACGCTGATGCATCTGCAGCGGAAAATCGAAACCGGTCTGCAGCGGGCAGGGCTGCCGGCGGACCGCACGCGGTTCGTGCCGCACGTCACGCTCGCCAGGCTGCGCGGCACGCAACAGGGCCATGTCATGGACTATCTGACCGACCATGCGCTCTATTCGAGCCGCCCGTTCACCGCCGGCGCGTTCATTCTCTACTCGAGCCTTTTGACCAGCGACGGCAGCATCTACCGTGCCGAGCATGCCTACAGGCTGAAGGAGGCATCATGAAGAAACTGTCCCCCTCGGCGCGCGCCGCTGCGCTGAAAGAACTGCGCAAGTGGGCGCCCGTCGCAGGCCGCGACGCCATCGCGCGAAAGTTCGAATTCGCGAACTTCAATCAGGCATTCGGCTTCATGAGCCGCGTCGCGCTCCTCGCCGAAAAGATGGATCACCACCCGGAGTGGTTCAACGTCTACAACAGGGTCGAAGTGACCCTGTCGACGCACGATGCCGGCGGTGTCACCCAGAACGACATCGACATGGCGACGGCGATGGAGGCCTACGCCAAGTGACCCGGCTGTTGGCGATCTGCGGCAGCCTGCGCGCGGTCTCGACCAATCTGATCTTGCTTAAGGCGGCCGAGATGCTGGCGCCGCCGGACGTCGTGCTGACCCGATTCGACGGGCTGGGCGCGCTGCCGCATTTCAATCCCGACCTCGACGTCGATCCGCCGCCGCCTGCGGTCGCGGCGTTTCGCGAGGCCGTCCGCCAGGCCGACGGCCTCATCGTCTCGACGCCGGAATATGCGCGCGGGGTCCCGGGTGCGCTCAAGAATGCGCTCGACTGGCTGGTGTCGAGCGACGTCTTCCCGGACAAGCCGGTCGCCCTGTTCAACGCCTCGGACCGCAGCGTCGCCATGCAGGCGTCCCTGCGCCTCACGCTCGAGACCATGTCGGCGCGCATGGTCGATGTGGCCACCATCACCGTTCCGCTGCTCGGACAACAGACCGACGCCGCGACCGTGGCGGGCGATCTCGCCTACGGACCGAAAATTCGTGACGCCTTGGAGGCTTACGCCCGGTTTCTCGCCTAGAGTCGCAGGACGGTCCGCGCTCAGGCGATGAACTTGTAGACCCCATCCTCCTTGCGGATGCGCCCGGCCGTCGGCGCGGCGAAGTGCGTGCCGATGACCAGGACCGGACGGTCTGCGAAGTCCTTCACGAAGGCATGGCGGGTCACCGCCGCGGCCTTGCCGTCCGTGTCGAACCTGTCGCTCCAGTCGGGCTGGGTGAACTGGCAGGGGTGGTGGACCATGTCGCCGGTGATGACGGCCGACTCGCCCTTGGACTCGATGACGACGCTGACATGGCCGGGGGTATGGCCGGTTGTCGGGATCAGGCGGATCTCGGGCGAGACGCGATGGTTGAGCTCGACGAGCTGGGCGAGGCCGGCATCGAACACGGGTTTCACCGAATCCGAGAGAATGGCCTGCTGGTCGTCGTCGCCCTCCTTTTTCCAGTGCTCATATTCCGCCTTGCCGATCAGGTAGCGCGCATTGGGGAACGTCGGCACCCACTTGTCGCCATCCTTCATCGTGTTCCAGCCCACATGGTCGACGTGCAGATGCGTGCAGACGACGGCGTCGACGCTCTCGCGCGTCCAGCCTGCCTCCGCCATGTGCTGGAGGAACGGCGTCGCCAGCGGCAGGTTGCCGGTCAGGCCGCGCGGCTTGTCGTTGCCGACGCAGGTGTCGACGACGAGCCGCAAACCCGGCGCCTCGACGAGGAGCGCGTGGATCGAAAGGGCGAGCGTTCCGTCCTCGGCGACGAAGTGCGGATAGAGCCACGGCATCTTGCGCAGCGCTTCCGGCGTCGCGTCCGGCAGCAGCGAATATTTGGGATTGTATTTGACCGGCACTTCCATTTCGACGATGCGCTTGACCGTGACGTCGCCGATTTTCCATTGCAGCATGGACGCGTACTCCTACTTCTTGTGTGCGTTTTTGACGAGATCGTCGACGACGCCCGGATCGGCCAGCGTCGAGGTATCCCCGAGGTTCGACATGTCGCCTTCCGCGATCTTGCGCAGGATGCGGCGCATGATCTTGCCGGAGCGCGTCTTGGGCAGGCCGGGCGCGAACTGGATCACGTCGGGGCGCGCGATCGGTCCGATCTGGCGGCCGACCCACTGCTTGAGCTCGTTGTTCAGCGCCTCGCCCGGCGCGACCCCGAGCACCAGCGTGACATACGCATAGATGCCCTGTCCCTTGATGTCGTGCGGATAGCCGACCACCGCCGCCTCGGCGACGTCGTGATGGGACACGAGCGCGCTCTCCACTTCCGCGGTGCCGAGACGGTGGCCGGAAACGTTGATCACGTCGTCGACGCGGCCCGTGATCCAGTAGTAGCCGTCCTCGTCGCGGCGGCAGCCGTCGCCGGTGAAGTACTTGCCGCGATAGGTCTTGAAATAGGTGTCGATGAAACGCTGATGGTCGCCGTAGACCGTGCGCATCTGGCCCGGCCAGGAGTCGAGCAGGCAGAGGTTTCCGCTCGTCGCGCCTTCCAGCACCGTACCGTCGGCATCGACCAGCTGCGGCACGATCCCGAACAGGGGCTTCGTCGCCGAACCGGGCTTGAGTTCCGTCGCGCCGGGCAGGGGAGAGATGAGAATGCCGCCGGTCTCGGTCTGCCACCAGGTATCGACGATCGGGCAGCGGCCGTCGCCGACGACGCGGTGGTACCACAGCCAGGCTTCCGGATTGATCGGTTCGCCGACGCTGCCGAGCAGGCGCAGCGAGGCGCGGCTCGTCTTCTTGACCGGCGCCTCGCCCTCCCGCATCAGCGCGCGCAGCGCGGTCGGGGCGGTGTAGAAGGTGTTGACCTTGTGCTTGTCGATCACTTCCCAGAATCGCGAGCTGGTCGGATAGTTCGGCACGCCTTCGAACATCAGCGTCGTCGCGCCGTTCGCCAGGGGGCCGTAGACGATGTAACTGTGGCCCGTCACCCAGCCGACGTCGGCGGTGCACCAGTAGATGTCGCCTTCGTGATAGTCGAAGACATATTGGTGGGTGAAGGCGGTGTACATGGCGTAACCGCCGGTCGTGTGGAGCACGCCTTTCGGCTTTCCGGTCGAACCCGAGGTGTAGAGGATGAACAGCGGATCTTCCGCGTTCATTTCGACGGGCGGACAGACGTCCGACACCTTCGCCGCCTCCTCGTGATAATAGTAGTCGCGCCCCTTGTGCTTCAGTTCCGGCGCTCCGGTGCGCTTGACGACGATCACCGTCTTGACGCCAGGGCATTTCGTCAGCGCCAGATCGGTGTTGATCTTCAAGGGGATCGGCTTTCCGCCGCGCATCCCTTCGTCCGCCGTCAGGACGATCGTGCTGTCGCAATCGAGGATGCGTCCGGCGAGGCTGTCGGGCGAAAAGCCGGCGAACACGACCGAGTGGACGGCGCCGATGCGCGCGCAGGCGAGCATCGCATAGGCCGCTTCCGGGATCATCGGCAGGTAGATGGTGACGCGGTCGCCCTTCTTGACGTCGTGCGCCTTCAGCACGTTGGCGAAGCGGCAGACTTCGCGGTGCAGTTCTTCGTAGGAGATGTGCCGGCTCTCGGCCGGATCGTCGCCTTCCCAGATGATCGCGGTCTGCTTGGCGCGCTTGGCGAGGTGCCGGTCGATGCAGTTGGCCGAGACGTTGAGCGTTCCGTCCTCGAACCATTTGATGTGCAGATCGTCCGGGTCCCAGGAGACGTTCTTGACCTTGGTGAAAGGCTTGATCCAGTCGATGCGCCGGGCTTGCTCGGCCCAGAAGCCTTCTGGATCCTCGATCGACCTGGCGTACATGGCGTCGTAGGCCGCGCGATCGATCAGCGCGCGCTCGCGCCAGTCCTTCGAAACGGGAAACAGGGTGTCGGACATTGGCTACTCCGCGGCCTTCGTCTTGACACCGACCTTGCCGAGCACCGCGTCGGTGTCCGCGCCAGGCTTGCACGGATTGCTGCGCACGCCGGCCGGGGTCCTGGAGAATTTGATCGGCGGCTTCATCGACCGCCAGTGTCCTTCGGTTTCATGCGGCAGGACCTCGAAGAACCCGACCGCCTTCAGGTGCGGATCCTCGAGCACGCCGTCGAGCGTGTTGGCGCGCATGATCGGGATGCGATGCCGTTCGCCCAGTTCCATCCACTCTTCGGTGGTGTGCTGCGCGGCCGCCTGGCGCATCGCGTTGTTGTAGAGCGCGACCTTTTCCTTGCTGCTCTTGGCGGTCACGAACTCTTCGCTGTTGTAGAAATCGGGAATGCCGCCGAGCTGCATGAAGCTGTTGGCGCCTTCCTTGCCCGACGGCATGGTGGCGATCCAGCCGTCCTTGGTGCGGAACGCGGCGCGGTCGGGCGCCAGCGCCGGCGTCGAGCCGACATGGCCGACGACCGGCTCGAACGTCGCCCCGTAGAGATGCTCGATCATCAGGAAGTGCGTGTAGCTTTCCAGCATGGGCACTTCGACGAACTGGCCTTCGCCGCTGCGTTCGCGATGGAAAAGCGCGGCGAGCGTGGCGTAGAGCGCGTGCAGGCCCGAGACCTTGTCGGCGATGTAGCTGGGAAACATCCGCATCGTGCTCTGTCCGTCATTGTCGAGCAGCATGTCGGCGCCGCCCGACGCCGCCTGGACGAGGTCGTCGAACGCCTGGCGCCCGCCATAGGGGCCTTCGGAGCCGAAGCCGACGAGATGGACGTAGACCATCGACGGATTGATCGCGCTGACCTGCTCGTAGCCGAAACCGAGCTGGTTCATCGCGCTGGTGCGGACGTTATGGATGAACACCTGCGCGGTCGGGATGAGCGCGCGCAGCTTCTCGCGGTCCTCCTCGAGCTTGAGGTCGAGCGTCACGGACTTCTTGTTGCGGTTCAGCATCATGAAGGTCGAACCCATGTTCTTGCTGTGATGCTGCTTGAGGCCGAAGCGCTGTTTGTCGCCGCCGGGCGCTTCGACCTTGATCACCTCCGCTCCCAGGTCGCCCAGGGTCTGCGTGGCATAGGGGCCGAAGATGAAGCTGGTCAGGTCGATGATCGTCACGCCGTGAAGCGGGCCTGGCATGGGCTGTTTCCTCGTAAAGTCTTATGGTGTCGAATAGCGGTCGGGGGAGATTAAGCCATGGCGGAAAAGGGGCAAGCACCCGCCAAGCCGATGATGACCGACGCCGGGATCGCGGCCAGAACCGGCAAGGGCTGGGACGCCTGGTTCACGGCGCTGGACAAGGCGGGCGCGGCGAAACTCGACCACAAGGGCATCGTCGCGGTCCTTAACCGGAAGATGAAGGCCGGCCCCTGGTGGGGACAGATGATCGCCGTCTCCTACGAGCGGGCGCGCGGTATCCGTGCCGCCAACCAGAAATGCGACGGCGCGTTCTCGGTCAGCGTCACCAAGGTCATGCCGGTCGGCCTTTCGGAGTTGTTCGCGGCGGCGACGGACGAGACTCGGCGCAAGAAATGGTTTCCGCCCGGAAGGTTCGAGGAGACGTCGCGCACGAAGGACAAATATTGGCGCGGCAAGTGGAAGAAGGACGCCCGCCTCGAGGTCGGCTTCTACGCCAAGGGAACCGGCAAGGCGCAGATCGCGCTTCAGGCGAACAAGCTGTCCGGCGCCGCCGCGGTCGAAGCCGAACGCGCCGCCTGGAAGAAGGCGCTGGAAAGGCTCAAAGCGAGTCTCGCGCCGTGATGAAGAACCATGCGCAGGAGATGATCGTGCGGCGCGATGCGGTGATCGCGCGCCTGCTCGACATGGCCCGCGGCGACGAGCGCATCGCAGCGCTCTGGCTGCAAGGCAGCCTGGCCGAGGGTGCCGAGGATCCCTATTCGGACATCGATGCCTATCTCGCCGTCGACGACACCGCGTTCGACGCGGTCTATGCCGAGCGCGAAACCCTCCTGGGCAAACTGTTCCGGCCTTTCGCCTGGTGCGACGCGCCGGTGCCCGGCATCGCCGCGGTCCATGCCCTGGCGGAGAACGGGGTCAAGCTCGATCTGTTCTACGAAACCGAGTCCGCGCTCGACAAACAGAAGCGGCCCGCCGTGAAGGTGCTGTTCGATCGCCGGTCGGTTGAAAGCAGGCTACGCACCGGCTGGGAACCGCCCGTTCCGGCTATCGCCCAGATCCTCGCGACCATCATCAGGATGACGCGCCAGGGCGCGACCTGGCCGCTGCGCCTGCTGCATCGCGGGCAATGGTCGACCCTGGCGATGGTGGAACTCGACCTGATCAACGCGCAGGTCGCGCAATTGATGGCGGTGCAAGCCGACGCTGGCAACTTCTATAAGTCTTCGTTCTCGCTCTATCGTCTGTTGAACGCCGAACAGCAGGCCGAGATCGACCGTCTGACCCATCGCGCCCTGTTCGCGGTCGCACACCGGGATGCGACGGCGCTCAAGGAAGTCCATCTCGAAGTTTACGACGCCCTTGTGCGCGAAGGCCGTAGCGCTTGCGCGGCGCTTGGTGCACCTTACCCGCTCAAGGACGCCGACGAACGCGATCTTCGCGCTCTCCTCGAGCGCGAATGGGGAGGTTGAAACCCGCCGCATGCAACTTCATCTGTCCACCTGGCCGGAGATCGAGGCCCATCTCGCCAAATCCCGGGCGATCCTCATTCCCATCGGCTCGACGGAACAGCATGGTCCGAACGGTCTGCTCGGCACCGACGCGCTGTGTCCCGAAATCATCGCGCGCCGCGCCGGCGACGAAGCGGGTATTCTCGTCGGGCCGACGTTCAACGTCGGTCAGGCGCAGCATCACATGGCGTTTCCGGGAACCATCACGCTGCGTCCGTCGACCATGATCGCGGCGATGCTGGACTGGGCGCAGTCCTTCGCGCGGCACGGATTCGAGCGGATCTACTGGCTGAACGGCCATGGCGGGAACATCGCCACGATCACGGCCGCGTTTTCGGAGATCTATCACGGCACGACGTTCGGCGACGCGCATTCCAACCGCCCGCCGCTGCGCTGCTGCTTGCGCAACTGGTGGGAATTGCCGGGCGTGACGGATCTCTGCAAACAGCTCTTTCCCGTCGGCGAGGGCAGCCACGCGACTCCGTCAGAAGTCTCCGTCACCTATTTCGGCTATCCCGAGGCGGTCAAGCGGGTGGAGATGTCGCCGCGCATCGCACCGAGCGGTCCGATCTACGACGCGGAGGATTATCGCCGCCGTTTCCCCGACGGCCGCATCGGCTCGGATCCCTCGCAGGCCAGCATCGAGGCCGGAGAAAAGATCGTCGCCGCTGCGGTGAAGGGTGTGATCAACGAGTTCCGCACCTTCGCCGCGTCGTGAACGTCCGGTTTCTGCGAACGGACGATGCGTGCAAGCTCACGCCGGCGATTGCGCTTTGCCGCGCCGACGGAATTCCCATCCGTGACGAGATCGAGTTTGAGCTTCGGCCTGCTGCGGCGAAACGCTGAGACGGCCGACCGTCAGATCGTCGATCGTGAGATGGCGGATTCGCGCCCGCCCGACGACGAGATGACCGATCGCCAGATTGCCGATGGCGAGAAATCCGATCGCCGCCGCGCCGATCGCGAGAGCGCCGACGGCGACGGCGCCCATGGCGGCCGCGCCGTTCCGGCGCCGCGCGGGTACCGTTTTTTGCGCTGCGCCGCTCATGACGCCCGCGCCTTTGCCGGCCAAACATAGAGCGCGTCCGGCGTCTTTTCTTCGTTGTCTTCTCCGTTCGTCAGCCGCACCAGCGCGCAGCCGTGACGCTCGTAGAAGCGCCGCGCGCCGGTGTTCTGCTGGAACGCCCAGAACTGGAAACCTTGCGGGTGCTGGCGCGTGGCCTGCGCGAACAGCTTGGAGCCGGTTCCGGTCTTGAAGCGGCTCGGATGGACGTAGAGATGTTCCAGCCAACCGCCGTCGATCACGGCGAAGCCGACGACCTTGCCGTCGCGGTCCGCGATCCAGGTCTCCTTGTCCCGCACCAGGCGCTTGAAGTGATCGCGCGTTTCGTCGTCGCTGTGCACCCGCGGCAGATAGGTCATCGTCGCGCGCGCGGCGAGGAAAACCTCCCCGACATCGGGCCCGTCCTTGTCCGTCGCGCGGCGAATCGTTGTGGCCATGTGCTCGTTACATCCGGGTTATGCGCTTGAATCCGCGCCCGCTTCGGCCCATCATCGCACCCATCCCAGGGGTGCCCGCAAGGGCTGAGATCGCAATCGGGCGAATCCCTTTGAACCTGATCCGGCTAGTACCGGTGTAGGGAGAGGCAGATGAACAAACCCGTCCTGAATTCCAAGACCGTGACCGACATCACCCGCGGCCCGTTGCCGGGATCGCGCAAGATATTCGTCGGCGACGTGCCGTTCCGCGAGGTGCCGCTGTCGGGCGGCGAGCCGGCGGTGCGCCTCTATGACACATCCGGTCCGTATACGGACGAAACCGCGGCGATCGACATCGAGAAGGGCCTCGCCGCGCGCCGCCGCGACTGGATCCTCGCCCGCGGCGACGTCGAGGAATATGCAGGCCGAACCCGGAAACCGGAGGACGACGGCCTCAAGCGCGGCGAGCTGCTGTCGGTGCCGCAGTTCGACCGCGCCGGCCGCAAGCCGCTGCGCGCCAGGTCGGGCGGCAACGTCACCCAGCTCCACTATGCGCGCCAGGGCATCGTCACCGAGGAGATGAGGTTCGTCGCCGCGCGCGAAAATCTCGGCCGCTCGGCGCTCGCCGACGGCAATTCCTTCGGCGCCGCGATCCCCGACCATGTGACGCCCGAATTCGTGCGCGACGAGGTGGCGCGCGGCCGCGCCATCATCCCGGCGAACGTCAACCATCCGGAGACCGAGCCGATGATCATCGGCCGGAACTTCCTCACCAAGGTGAACGCCAACATCGGCAATTCGATCGTCACCTCCGGCGTCGCCGAAGAAGTCGAGAAGCTCGTCTGGTCGATTCGCTGGGGCGGCGACACGGTGATGGACCTCTCGACCGGACGCCACATCCATACCATCCGCGAATGGATCATCCGCAATTCGCCCGTGCCGATCGGCACCGTCCCGATCTACCAGGCGCTGGAGAAGGTCGGCGGCGTGGCCGAGGAACTGACCTGGGAGATCTACCGCGACACGCTCGTCGAACAGTGCGAGCAGGGCGTCGACTATTTCACGGTGCATGCCGGCGTGCGTCTGGCGCATATCCCGCTCACCGCGAACCGCGTCACCGGCATCGTCTCGCGCGGCGGCTCGATCCTCGCCAAATGGTGCCTCGCGCATCACAAGGAGAACTTCCTCTACACGCATTTCGAGGAGATCTGCGAGCTGCTCAAGCAGTACGACGTCGCCTTCTCGCTCGGCGACGGCTTGCGCCCCGGTTCCACCGCCGACGCCAACGACGCGGCGCAGTTCGCCGAGCTCGACACGCTGGGCGAACTCAACCGCATCGCACAGAAACACGACGTGCAGGTGATGATCGAAGGCCCCGGCCACGTGCCGATGCACAAGATCAAGGAGAACATGGATCGCCAGCTCAAGGCGTGCGACGAGGCGCCATTCTACACGCTGGGGCCGCTGACGACCGACGTCGCGCCGGGCTACGACCACATCACGAGCGCCATCGGCGCGGCGATGATCGGCTGGTTCGGCACCGCCATGCTCTGCTACGTCACGCCCAAGGAGCATCTCGGCCTTCCGGACCGCGACGACGTCAAGGCGGGCGTCATCGCCTATCGCATCGCGGCGCACGCCGCCGATCTCGCCAAGGGGCATCCGGCGGCGCGCATCTGGGACGATGCGATGAGCAAGGCGCGGTTCGAGTTCCGCTGGCGCGACCAGTTCGCGCTGGCGCTGGATCCCGAGACCGCGCAGGCGTTCCACGACGAGACCTTGCCGGCCGACGGCGCCAAGGTGGCGCATTTCTGTTCCATGTGCGGACCGAAATTCTGCTCGATGAAGATCAGCCAGGAAGTGCGCGACGCCGCGCGCGGCCAGAACGATTCCCTGTCGAGCGCGGAAATCCGCGCCGCGATGGCGAAGAAGGCCGAGGAGTTCAAGCAGGGCGGCGGCGAAATCTACGTGCACAAACCCGCGGCGGAGTAGGGCCGCGCACGCGGCTCAGGGAAGTTTGGCGGCGCCCGGGCTCGTCTCGGCGGGCTGGGCGCTGACCGGCGCAGCCGTGTTTTGCGCCGGCCCCTGTGACGCGCCGGTGATGGCGGCAATGATCCGGCCGAGCATCATCAGTCCGATCAACGTTATCGACACGTAAAACAACGCCGAGCGCGTCTGCTTTCGCGCGGAGTCGACGAACTTGTCGTTGGCGACATTTCCCGAGAGCGTGAGCCCGCCCCGGTCGTTCAGCGCTTCGGCCAATTTGCGATAGCCGGCGATTTCGCTCGCAGGAGATGTTGCCGCCGACACGGTGAGTTCCTTCTTGTAGTTGACGACGTTGCCGTTCGTCGAAAAGAGCGATTTCGTAAATCGCGCGCCCGCGAACTGGTCGTCAAAGATCTTGGAGGAAACCTCCCAGCGCCTGGGCATGTGCGCCTCGGTCTGTTTGCGCAGAATGCGCGGCCGGCCGAGGAAAATCTCGCTGTGCCGCGGTTCGTTGGTCGCGATCTTTCCGAGCTCGTTGAGAAGATCGAAATCGGGAAGCGAGAACGATGCCGAGACGGAAGTCGGCGTCTTCCAGGGAGTCGGCAACGCATAGGCCACGCTCAACGTCAGGCAGTCGAGATTCGCGTCTTCGGCGACGCGCATGGGATCGCTTTCCGCGATTTGGGGCCACTGTCCCTGGTAACGCTTCAGATAGTGCTCGGCGACGGCGGAGAGTCCCTGGTTGGCGATCTGTCTTCGCCGGAGATCCGCAAAGCCGCCGAAATGCTTGAGGACCAGCTCCAGCCTGGCGGCCGACGACACTTTCGGTCCGAAGGTGAGAATCTCGCGCACGTCGAGCGTGAGCTCCGGCGCGGCGAGGACCATTTCCTCGAGACCGGAACCTTCGGCGAGCAAGGGCAGCGCCCAGCCGAAATGCGGATTGCTGAGATGTTCGGCGCGACCGGACTGCAGGTAAATCGTCGGGTCGATCCAGTACACCGCATCGCCGATGCGCACGCGCACGATGCAGTGATCGAACCCGCTCGCGCCCGGCAGCCACTCCGGGAGCGCGGGTCCGTACTGCGTGGCCACGAGGGCGGGAACCGCGTCCAGTTCGCAGAGCTTGGCCAGAGCGGCGAACACGCAGCTGGCATCTTTGCAGTCGCCGTATCCGGTATCCCAAATCTCGGCGAGCGGCCGCGGGATGATGCCGCCTTCGCCGAGCACGAGCGAAAGATAGCGCAGGCGTTTTTGAACCGCCGCGAGCACCGCCATCATCCGCTCGGCAGGCGCGGCGGTCTGCGCGGCTATACGCGCCGCTTCGGCGCGGAGCGACTCCGGATAATCCTCCCGCGCATAGTAGGGCGCGTAGAGCTTGCTGAGCGCGTTCCAGCTCTCGACGTCGCTCAGCTGCAGGCTGCGCTGAAGCAATCGCCACGGCGGCGTGAACGGTTCGACGACGTCGCGCTCGGTTCTCTCGACGGACCAGGTCCGGTCGATGACGCCGCCCGCCTCGCTTTGCGTGCGCGCCGGCTCCTGGCCGAACATCCGCTCGCGCACCTGCCGCGCCGCGGGGGCGCGCAGCCTGTGGCGCAAAGCGAGCGACGCCGCGCCGCCGAATCCCGTCCATTGGTCGAAATAGCCGCGCAGGATCGGATTGCCGCCAAAAACGGTCCAGGATCGCTCGACGACGTCGCCGGGTTGGACGTGGGGAATGATGAGACTGGCCGTCAGCCTGCCGTCGAGGATCTGCCGTTCCAGGTTCCGCTCGCGGCGGATCAGTTCGATAGACTCGCGCCGCGCATATTCGCGATGGCTGTCTCCGCGCCGCACGGAAATCGAATGGATTTCAAGTTCCTGCGTCAGCGGGTCGAAGGACGTCGAGAACTGCGCCACTTGCGAGGCGCCGGCCGCCGTCAGGACGCGATGAACGAGGCGGACGTGAAAAGCCGGTTCGCCGTCGGCCAGGCTGGTCTGCGTGTCGCGCAGCAGCGTGGCGTAGCCGTTGATGATGTACGCGTCCTCGATGGTGTCGGGATTCTGATAGGGCGCATGC
>Ga0335070_10007912_pt1 | contig 12466 bp, 15 predicted proteins | sample Lox_Sample_13_FD_206722 | JGI IMG/M metagenome (GOLD analysis project Ga0335070, IMG submission 206722) | Soil microbial communities from Loxahatchee National Wildlife Refuge, Florida, United States - Lox_Sample_1.3 | ecosystem: Environmental > Terrestrial > Soil > Wetlands | place: USA...
AGTTTCGTCTCATCAGCAACGCTCTCGAGCATTCAGCTTCGGGTTTACTTTGCCGACGAGGCTCGCCCGAAGCTACTTAATGCAGCGCAAGGCCGGCTCCTGGCACTTTACCGGCGTTCGGCCGTGTCCCGAGTTGAGCCCGAAATGCACCTGATAACGGACGTTCGTGCCGACCGAATTAATGAGTGCACGCCCTAATCCCGGGCGGCTGCGGCCGGTACCGGCGTCCGCGCCTCCGTCGAGGCGATCCAGATCCCCGCGCCCACCGCCGCGACGCCGAGGACGAGGTTGAGACCGATGGGCTCGTGCACGATGACGCTCGCGAGGAGCGAGGCCGTGACGGGCGTCACGGTGATCGTCGCCGCAACCCGCGTCGGCGTCGTGCGCTTCAGGGCATAGACCCAGAGGAAGAAGTTCACGGCTGCGGCAAAGACGCCCATGTAGAGGATCGCGAGCCACTGCGCGAGGTCGAGCCGCTCGACGACGGCGAAGCCGCCGCGGAACCCGGCCAAGAGCACGTTGCAAAGCGCTCCCGCGCTCATGCAGGCCGCGACGAAGGTGAGCGGCGCGGAGCGGGCGACGAAGGGCCGCGACCATATCGTGTAGAGCGCCATGCAGAGTGCCGCACCCGCCATCACGAGATCACCGCGCCAGGCGCCCGATGGCGCCGCACGGAGCCCCGCCGCGAGCGAGAAGGCGACGCCGCCGATCGCCACCAGCACGCCCGTGGTTTTGCGAGCGGTGAGCCGCTCGTGGCCCAAGACCGCCGCCACCACCATCGTGAGGAGCGGCAAGGCCGAGAGCGCGAGGCTCGCCCGCGCCGCTGTCGTATAGCCGAGCGAGACGTTGTAGAGCACGAAGAAGAGCGCGAAGAACAGCAGGCCCAGCCCGACCGCGCCGAGCCAGTCGCGCCCCTTGGGCCAGGGGCTCCGCATCGCCAGGGCGACCGGCAGCAGCACCAGCGCCCCGATCCCGAAGCGGAAGGCCGCGAGGGTCACGGGATCGACGGCGTCGATGACGTAGCGCGTCGCCGCCGCCGCCATTCCGCCGAGCGAGCTTGAAACGACCGCCGCGATCACGCCCACCCGCTCGCTCATGGAGCACAGCCCCGCATATGCAATTCCTCTCCCCGGCGGGGAGAGGGAGATATCGAGTGCATAAGATGGCCTTCGATGCGTTTCCCGCAATTACGCCGAGCGTAATCGCGCCCAGTCCCGCAGCAGCCGCTCGCTCGCGGCATCGGCGGGGAAGAAGGATTCGATGCGGACTTCCTGCAGAGTGACGTCATGCGCGGTTCCGAGGGTGGCGATGGTCGTGAAGAGACGCAGCGACGTCTCGCCCTTGCAAAAATGAATCGCGAGCACCGGCGTCGGCGCCTCCGCCGCCGGCGGCAGGCTCGAGAGCGCGGGCACGTCCGGATAGCCCAGGAGGCGCTTCAGCAGCTCTGCCGTCTCGGGCGTGCCGTCCGCGACCGCGTCGGCCTGCACGCCGCGGAGAAAATAGAGCACCACCTCTTCCCAGTTCTCGATGTGCGGCCGGAGCACGTCCGGCGAGACGAGCGCGTCCGCGAGGTTGACCGCGGGCGCGGGCGCGGCCGTCGCGGGCGCGGGACCGGTCAGGAACTCCACCAGCCGCCCCGCACCGTCGTTGGCGCGGAGCAGGTTCCAGCGGCGGTCGACGACGAAGGCGGGAAAGGGCTCCTGCTGCGCGAGCATGTAGTCGAGCGCGCGATTGACGGCGGCGAGCTCCGGCGCCGAGAGGCTGGTCTCGCGCCAAGCCGGCGCGAAACCCGCCGCGAGCAGCAGCGCGTTCTGCTGCCGGAGCGGCAGGTCGAGCGCGGCGGAGAGCCGCAGCACCATCTCGCGGCTCGGCGCGGTGCGGCCGGATTCGAGGAAGCTCAGATGCCGCTGCGACGTATCGGCCGTTCCCGCGAGGTCGAGCTGCGACCAGCCGCGCCGCTCGCGCCACCAGCGCAGCCGCGTTCCGAAATTCGGCGTCATTTCCCCTCCAGCACCATCTGCGTCTGCGTCACCAGCGCCAACGTCTTGCCTTGCTCCGTGGTGATCCGGGTCTGCCAGACCATGGTGCGGCGGCCGCGGTGGACCGGCGTGGTCTCGCCGAGGACTTTGGTGCCCTCCGGCGCCGGCGCGAGGAAATTGGTTTTTGACTCTATAGTGGTGGTCCAACTGCCCGCGGGCAGGTTGAGCACCGTCGCCGCCGCGCCCAACGTGTCCGCGAAGGCCATCACCGCGCCGCCATGCAGCACCGCCGGCTGCGTGCAAAGCTCCGAGCGGACTAGCATTTCCGCGGTCACGCGGTCCTTGGACGCCGTCAGGTACCTGACGCCCAAGAGCTCCGAGAACGGAAGCTTCAATTCCTGTAAGCGCTGCAGCTCGTCCATGACGACCTCCCCACCGCCGATCCAGTCTCGGACTTCAGCGGCCGCAAAACAATTACCTCGGGAGTAATCGTGGCGCCGCAGGTCAGGCCCGGCGGCGGAAGGTCTCCAGCACGTCCTCGCCGACGGGCTCGACGCCCACGCGCTCGAAGCGCGGCGTCGCCGCGAGCTCGGCGAGGCCGAAGCCCGTCACCGCGGCGATGCCGTCGCCGCCGATGAGCCGCGGCGCGCGGAACCAGGCGACGTGATCGACGAGATCGGCGCGCACCAGCGCCGCCGCGAGGGTGGCGCCGCCCTCGACCAGCACGCGCGTGATCCCGCGCCGGCCGAGCTCCTGGAGCGCGGCCGCGAGATCGACGGTCTCGCCGTCGGCAGCGACCTCGATGAGCTCGACGCCGCAATCGCGGAAAGCCTCGTGCCGCTCCGGCGCATCGCCGCGCAAGGTCACGAACCAGGTGGGGACGCGCGCGGCATCGACGACCACCCGCGAGGTCAGCGGTACGCGCAGGCGCCCGTCGACGACGACGCGCACGGGCGAGCGCTCTCCGAGCCCCGGCAGCCGGCAGGTGAGCTCGGGATCGTCGGCGATCACGGTGTTGCTGCCGACTATCACGGCGTCGTGCCGTGCGCGGAGAAGATGAGCGCGATCGCGCGCGGCCTCGCCGGTGATCCAGCGGCTCTCGCCTTGCGCGGTTGCGATGCGGCCGTCGAGCGTCGAGGCGAGCTTCAAGGTGACGAGCGGCCGCCCCTGCTGGATGCGCCGGAAGAAGCCCTCGTTGAGCGCGGCCGCCTCCTTCGCGAGGATGCCGGACGCGACTTCGATCCCCGCCTCCTCGAGGCGCGCGATGCCGCGGCCGGAAACGCGGGGATCGGGATCCTCGACCGGCAATACCACGCGCGCCACACCGGCGGCGATGAGCGCGTCGGTGCAAGGCGGCGTCTTCCCCCAATGGCAGCAGGGCTCGAGGCTCACATAGGCGGTGGCGCCGCGCGCGGCGGCGCCCGCGCGCTCCAGCGCCTCGGTCTCGCCATGCGGCCGCCCGCCGGGCTGCGTCCAGCCGCGGCCGATCACGGCACCGTCCTTCACGAGGACGCAGCCGACCGCGGGGTTGGGCCAAGCGGAGCCGAGGCCGCGCCGCGCCAGGGCGAGCGCCGCCCGCATGTGCGCGATGTCCGACACGCTAGTCGCTGTCTGCGCCGATCCGGCCGATGAATTCGCCGAAATCCTTCGCCTCCCGGAAATTGCGGTAGACCGAGGCGAAGCGAACATAGGCGACCTGGTCCAGGCTCGCCAGGGATTCCATCACGAGGCCGCCGATCATGTCGCTGGGAATGTCGGTCTCGCCGGAGCTCTCGAGCTGACGCACGATCGAGTTGATGACGCGCTCCACGCGCTCGGGCTCGACCGGGCGCTTGCGCAGCGCGATGTGGATCGAGCGCGCGAGCTTGTCGCGATCGAAGGGCTCGCGCTGGCCGTTCTTCTTGACCACCGTGAGCTCGCGGAGCTGCACGCGCTCGAAGGTCGTGAAGCGCGCGGCGCAGTTCGGACAGAAGCGCCGGCGCCGGATCGCCGCGCGATCCTCCGTCGGTCGCGAGTCCTTCACCGCCGTATCCTCGCAGCCGCAAAACGGACAGCGCATCGCTTCCCTCCTCCCGCTCCCCTTGCCGCTGCCCTAGAGCCCCGGATAGACCGGGAAGCGCTCGCAGAGCGCGGCGACTTTTTTCCTGACCCCCGCCTCGACGCCGGCGTTGCCGGCCTCGCCGTTGGCGTGAAGCCCGTCCAGCACCTCCGCGATGAGCAAGCCCACCTGACGGAACTCGGCCTCTCCGAAGCCGCGCGTCGTCGCCGCTGGGCTGCCGAGACGGATGCCCGAGGTGATCGTGGGCTTCTCCGGATCGAAGGGGATGCCGTTCTTGTTGCAGGTGATGCCGGCGCGCTCCAGCGCCTGCTCGGCGGCCCGGCCCGTGAGCTGCTTCGGCCGGAGGTCCACGAGCAGCAGATGAGAGTCGGTCCCGCCGGAGACGATCGCGAGCCCCTTCTCCGCGAGGGTTGCCGCGAGCATTCGCGCATTATCCACGACGGCGCGCGCATAGAGCTTGAACTCCGGCCGCAGCGCCTCGGCGAAGCAGACTGCCTTGGCGGCGATCACGTGCATGAGCGGTCCGCCCTGCATCCCCGGGAAGATCGCGCTGTTGACCTTCTTGGCGATCTCCTCGTCGTTGGTGAGGATCATGCCGCCGCGGGGCCCGCGGAGCGTCTTGTGCGTCGTCGTGGTCACGACATGCGCGTGCGGGATCGGGCTCGGAAAGGCGCCGCCCGCGACGAGCCCCGCGAAATGCGCCATGTCCACCATGAGATAGGCGCCGACCGCGTCGGCGATCTCGCGGAAGCGCTTGAAGTCGATGGCGCGGGGATAGGCCGAGCCGCCGGCGATGATGATCCGCGGCCTGCTCTCGCGCGCGACGCGCTCGACCTCCTCGAAGTCGATGAGCGCATCCTGGCGCCTCACGCCGTAATGCACGGCGTGGAACCACTTGCCGGACTGGTTCGGCGGCGCGCCGTGCGTGAGATGCCCGCCCGCCGCGAGCGACATCCCCATGATCGTGTCGCCGGGCTTGATGAGCGCCATGAAGGCGCCTTGATTGGCTTGCGAGCCCGAATGCGGCTGCACGTTGGCGAAGCGGCAGCCGAAGAGGCGCTTTGCACGCTCGATCGCGAGCTCCTCGGCAACGTCCACGAACTCGCAGCCGCCGTAGTAGCGGCGGCCGGGATAGCCCTCGGCGTATTTGTTGGTGAGCACCGAGCCCTGCGCCTCCAGGACGGCACGCGAGGCGAGGTTCTCGGAGGCAATGAGCTCGATCTGGTCGCGCTGGCGTCCAAGCTCCTTGCGGAGCGCCGCGTTGAGCTCGGGATCGCTCTCCGCGACGGAGGCGCCGAAGAAGCCGGTGGTGGCCGGAGCTGCTGAGACTTTCTTCTGGAGAGGCATTGCGGTTCCGATGCTGGACTTTCTCACGAGAGCTTGGCGATGCGCGGCACGTGCCGCCCGCCCTCGAATGCGGTGTTGAGGAAGGTGCGCAGGCAGTCCTTCGCGACCTCGGCGCCGAGGATGCGGCCGCCGAGCGCGAGGACGTTCGCGTCGTTGTGCTGGCGCGCGAGACGGGCGGTCGTCGCGTCGTGGCAGACGGCCGCGCGGATGAAGCGGTGACGGTTGGCGGCGATCGCGATGCCGATGCCGGTGCCGCAGATGAGGACGCCGCGCTTGGCGCGCTCCGCATGGATCGCGTCCGCGAGCGCCGCGGCGAAATCGGGGTAATCGACCGACTGCGTCCCGTGCGTTCCGAGGTCGAGCGCCTCGTAACCCAGGGATTTCAGCTCCGCGACCAGGAGGGATTTGAGATCGAAGCCGCCGTGATCGGCTGCTATCGCGATCGTCTCGGTCATGACACCCGGATTGAACCACCGATGGAAGCGGGATGCTACCAAATCTCGGTGGCCGAGGCGAGCATACCACCATTGCTCGGGCCCGACGCCCTTCCCGCGCTCGGCGTTGCGGGCGCGGAGAGTCCGCCGATCCCGCGGCCCCGCGCAGCCGTTATTTCATAAAGCCCGGGTTACATTGACAAAACTAGTATCGCCTGCGAGAGTTTACCAAGAATTACAAGAGGTTTTATCGCGGGGGGAAAGACAATGGCCGAACAAAACTCGGCAAAGGGCACGGAGGACCAGTTCCTGCGCATGACCGCTGACGTGGTCGCAGCCTACGTCAGCAACAACTCGCTTCCCTCGGCGCAATTGCCGGACGTGATCGCCTCCGTCTACGGCTGTCTGCGCGGCCTCGGGAAGGCGCCGGGCGAGGCCATGAGCGAGGCGCTGCGCCCCGCGGTCCCCGTGCGCAAATCGATCACGCCGGACTATCTGATCTGCCTCGAGGACGGGAGGAAGCTCAAGATGCTCAAGCGGCATCTGCGCACGACCTACAAGATGACGCCCGACCAGTACCGCGCGAAATGGGGCCTGCCTTCCGACTATCCGATGGTCGCGCCCAACTATGCCGAGCAGCGCTCGGCATTCGCCAAGAAGATCGGGCTCGGCCGCGCTGGCGGCCGCTCGGCATCGCGGCGGAAATAGCGGGTCATTTCCTCGGCTCGCGCGACAGCACGTAATCGAGCTTCTTCCGCGCGAGGCGCCGCAGCGCCGCCTCGCCCGCGGCGGGATCGCCGACGATCGAGACCTCGGTGCCGGTCGCGACGTCGACCGCGGAAACCTTGACCGCGGTTCCCACACGCCGGAACTCGAAGATCACCTCGCGCTCCCCGGTCATTCCGGCCCCGCTGGGACTGCCGCGCGCCCGCTGCTAAGATAAAAGAAGAAGCCAGCAAATGGGAGGGTGTCATGGCCAAGCAAGCCGCGCGCACGCGCACGAAGTCCCCCGCATCGAAACGCCGCAGCGCGAAGCTCGGACGCGCCGTCGTCGTCTCGCAGCCGCGCGACCGCGACTTCAAGCCCGACGGTCTCCGGCCCTATTTCCTCTACCGCAATCTCGGCATGGCCCGCGCGACCAAGGGCAAGGTGGGCGCGCACGTGATCCGCGCGCGCCGGACGGTCAAGGGCGGCCAGGGCCGCCACACCCACGCCCTCGGCTTCCAGATGGTCTACGTGCTCAAGGGCAAGGCGAAGTTCTGGTACGACGGCTACGGCACCGTCGAGGTGGTCGCGGGAAGCGCCGTCTATCAGCCCCCGGGCATCCGCCACGAGATGCTCTCCTGCTCGCGCAATTGCGAGATCCTGGAGATCACTATGCCCGCGGAGTTCGCGACCGCTGCGGCCTGAGCCCGATTGCCGCGGCGGCGATTTCGCTCTAAGAGGAGCGCATGACGGCACCTCCCGCAGAGCCCGCGCTCGAAGTGGCGATCCGCCGCAGCCACTGCGATCCCGCGGGGATCATCTATTACCCGAACTACCTCGACGTCTTCGAGGATGCGATCGAGGAGTGGCTCGGCGCCGACTACCGCAGGCTCGTTCTCGAGCGCGGCCTGGGCCTCGCGATCGTCGGCGTGGATTGCCAATTCCTGGCACCCGTGCGGATGGGCGACCGCCTCGCCATTCGGCTGCGGCTCGCCGAGCTCGGCGAGGACGGCGCCGTCCTCGCCCTCGAGGGCAAGGCCGCGGATGCGCTGCGGCTCACGGCGCGCCTCACCGCGGCATTTACGGAGCTCGCATCGCAGCGGCGCATTCCGTTTCCGCCGGGGCTGCGCGCGCGTCTCGCCGCGCTGGAGCCGGTCGAGGGAGGCTCGGCATGAGCGGCTTGCGCGCCGTCAATCCCCCGGGCTGGCCGCGCCCGAAGGGCTACAGCAACGCCATCGTCGGCCGCGGCACCTTCGTGCTGGTGGCGGGACAGATCGGATGGAACTCCCGCGAGGAATTCGAGAGCGACGATTTCATCGCGCAATTCCGCCAGGCGCTCCGCAACACCGTCGAGATTCTCGCCGCGGCCGGCGCCAAGCCCGAGCACGTCGCGCGCATGACCATCTACGTCAGGGACAAGCGGCAATATCTCGCGCGGCTCGCCGAGGTCGGCGCGGCCTGGCGCGAGACGATGGGGCGCAGCTTTCCCGCCATGACCTTGGTCGAGGTGAGCGCGCTCCTCGAGGAGCGCGCGCTCCTGGAGATCGAGAGCACTGCCATCATCCCCGAGGCCGCCTAGCGCGATCCCCTATCATTCCGTTCCAAGGACCGATCCCATGACCACTACCGCCGCCCGCCGCGACAGCTCGAAGCCGCAGGAGAAGGCGACTTTCGATTGGCAGGACCCGCTCGATCTCTCGGGCGAGCTCACGGAGGAGGAGCGGCTGGTGCGCGACAGCGCCCGCGCCTTCGCCGAGGAGAAGCTGATGCCGCGGGTGCAGCGCGCCTTCCGCGAGGAGCGCTTCGACCGCGAGATCATGAACGAGATGGGCGCCCTGGGTTTCCTCGGCTCGACCATCCACGGCTACGGCTGCGCCGGCGTCAATTCCGTCTGCTACGGGCTCGTCGCGCGCGAGGTCGAGCGCGTCGACAGCGGCTATCGCTCCGCGATGAGCGTGCAGTCGAGCCTCGTCATGTATCCGATCCACGCCTTCGGCACGGAGGCGCAGCGGCAGAAATACCTGCCGAAGCTCGCGACCGGCGAATGGGTGGGCTGCTTCGGCCTGACCGAGCCCGATCACGGCTCGGATGCCGGCGGCATGAAGAGCCGCGCGCGCAAGGTCGACGGCGGCTACGTGCTCAAGGGCTCGAAGATGTGGATCAGCAACTCGCCGATCGCGGACGTCTTCGTGGTCTGGGCCAAGACCGAGGACGGACGCGTCCGCGGCTTCATCCTCGAGAAGGGCATGAAGGGCCTCTCGGCGCCGAAGATCGAGGGCAAGTTCTCGCTGCGCGCCTCGGTCACGGGCGAGATCGTCATGGACAACGTCTTCGTCCCGGACGAGAACTTCCTCCCCAACGTCTCCGGCCTCGCGGGTCCCTTCTCCTGCCTGAACAACGCGCGCTACGGCATAGCCTGGGGCGCGCTCGGCGCGGCCGAGTTCTGCTGGCACGCCGCGCGCGACTACACGCTCTCGCGCACCGCCTTCGGGAAGCCGCTCGCGGCCAACCAGCTCATCCAGAAGAAGCTCGCGGACATGCAGACGGAGATCGCGATCGGCTTGCAGGCTTGTCTCCGCCTGGGCCGGCTCAAGGACGAGGGCCGCGCGGCGCCGGAGGCGATCTCGATGCTCAAGCGCAATTCCTGCGGCAAGTCCCTCGACATCGCCCGCATGGCCCGCGACATGCACGGCGGCAACGGCATCGTCGACGAGTACCACGTGATCCGTCACGTGATGAACCTCGAGACCGTCAACACCTACGAGGGGACGCACGACATTCACGCCCTCATCCTGGGGCGCGCGCAGACGGGCATCCCGGCGTTCTGAGGGGAGCGCCGCCGCTCGTCTCCGGCCGCCTACGCCTTCAACCCGATCGCCGCCGCGACGGCTTGCTTCAGGCGGTTTCGCTCGATCTTGCCGTTGGCGTTGCGGGGAATGCTCGGCAGCCTCACCACGTAATAGGCGCCGAGCGCGAAGCCTTTGAAGGCATCGGCGATCCGCCGGAGGATCTCCGCGGTATCGCCCTGCTGGAACGCCACCGCGAAATAGACTTCCTCGACGCCCGAGGCATTCGCGAAGGTGCAGACGCCCACATCCGTGACTTCGGCGTGCTTCAGAGCCTGGCTCTCGAAGGCATCTGGCGGCACCTTCTCGCCGCCGATGTTGAGCATCTCGTCCCGCCTGCCGATCACCTTGAGCTGCCGGGCCTCGTTGAGCACGCCCATGTCCTCGGGGTAGAACCAGCCGTCCCTGAAATATCGGCGTGATGTCTCGGGGTCGTCGGGATAGCCCTCGACCATGCAGGGGGTCTTGAGCCTGATGCGGCCGATCGATCCCGGCGGGAGGAGCCGGTCCTCATCGTCGACGATCTCGACCGTGGTGTCGGGCCAAACGCTTGCGAAACCGTCTTTACGCGACGTGCGCGAGGCAAAGGCGGCGGCGGCCTCGTTGCATCCGTAGTTGCGGTAGAGATCGACCGCGAGCCGCTCGAGCGCGAGGTCGCGCAAGGCTTCGGTGATGGGCGCGCCGAAGGAGTGGATCGCGAGATTCGGCGGCTTGACGAAATCCTGCGGCAATTCCTCGAGCACGCGCTTCAGCGTGATCGGGAACAGCGAGACCTGCGTGATCCCGTGCGCCGTCACCGCCTGTGCCAGGCCCAGTTTGCCCGTCACGAAATCGGTCACGACGGCGCCGCCGGCGCGCAGGCAGGCAGTGGCGACGCCGTAGACGTGCCAGACATTGAGCCCCGCCGTGAGCAGGTACAGCGAGCGCGAGGTGAATTCGAATTGCGCCGCGAATTGCCGTACCCGCGCCTCGAACATCCGCCGCAGCAGCACGACGCGCTTCGGCGCGCCCGTGGTCCCCGAGCTCTGCAGGACCCGTACGGGATCCTCGGGTCCCGCGGGCGCCGCATCCGTCTCGGCCCCGCTGCCCGCCCGAGCGCGGCGCAACCAATCCGCGGTAAGGCTCAAGTGCCGTCGCGCGCTCGCGGTCGCGAAGCCGGGCGCGGCCAGAACGCAGTCGACGCACGCACGCAACGCGACGTTCCCGGGGCTTTCGACGTTGACGAGCGACGCCGTGGCGATGCCGTGACGTTCCAGGGCCAGCAGCAGGAGCCAATGCGTGTAGTAGTCCTCGCACCCCACCGCCACCGAGCTCCCGCGCGGCAATCCCAAATCGCGCGCCGCCGCGGTGAATTTCCGGAGGTCCCGGGCGAATTCCGCGTAGGTGATGGCGCGTCCGCCGTCGACGAGCGCCGTGGCCTCGGGCCGCTCGGCCGCACGATAGGCGATGAAATCCGCCGTCGTGACGTTGTCGCCCGGATATCCCGCCATCGGCTGGTTCTCCGATTGCATTGGCAATGCAGCTCATCTCGCGTCGCAAACGAAGATCGAGCTACTCAGAGGCGCTTGTACCTTCGCATCGTCTCCTGGAGCCGGTCGAGCGGGAGGGCGTAGGCGGTGCGGCGCTGGAAGCCCGTCATCGTCTCGGCTTTGCAGAGCGCGTTGAGGATCGCCTCCTCCGTCGCCTCGGCGGCGGCGCGGAAGAGCGCGGTCATCCCGTCCGGCGATACCATCGAGACCGTGCTGGTCGGCGCGCGGGGATCGACGCGGTTCGCCGTGCTGAAGGCGATGAAGATGTCGCCGCTGCCGTTGGCGCCGATGCCGCCGACCCAGGCGAGCCCGGTGGTCGCGCGCCGCGCGAGGCGCTGGCATTGGATCGGCAGAAGCGGCGCGTCGGTGGCGAGCACGACGATGATCGAGCCGGTATCGGCGCGCGGACGCCGCGGCGACGGTACCGCATCGATCCCGATCTCCTCGCCCACGGGGACGCCGTCGACGCGCAGGAGCTCGCGCATGCCGTAATTCGCCTGCACGAGGGCGCCGACGACGTAGCGCGCGCCGCCCTCCGTCACGATGCGCGAGGCCGTGCCGGTGCCGCCCTTGAACTCGTGCGCGATCATGCCGGTGCCGCCGCCGACGTTGCCCTCGGCGACCGCGCCGCCGGCGGCGCCGTCGAGCGCGGCGAAGACATGCTCGAAGGTCACCGGCATGCTCCAGGCGTCGCTCAGGAGCCCGTCATGGGTCTCGGCCGCAACGGGGAGCATCCAGGGGGAGTCCGCGCCCTTCGCATTCCCATAGGCGCCGAGGGCATCGCGCACGAGCCCGACGCTGTGCGTGTTGGTGATGGCGATCGGCGTCGTGAGGAGGCCCTGCTCCGCGATCCAGAGCGCGCCGGTCATCTCGCCGTTGCCGTTGAAGGAATGGATGCCCGCGAAGACCGGGCGGGTCCAGACGTCGCGGCCCCCCGGCCAGATCGCGCTGACCCCGGTGCGCACCGTTGTGGGCGCATCGCGCAGGAGCGTCGTGTAGCCGACCTCGACGCCCGCGACGTCGGTGATCGCGTTGAGCGGGCCCGGCTCGAGCCGGCCCACGCGAATGCCGAGCTCGCGCAGGCGCGCGCGCAGCATCTCCTTGCCGAGAGAGGAATGCGTCATGGTGCGTCCCCCTGGGGGACGCACCCTAGCACGCCCGCGCGAGGCGGGCTAAGCCGCGGGGATCAGGCCGCGGGCGAGATCTGGAGCGCGCGCGGGCCCAGCTCCACGAGCTGCGTCCAGAACCGGTCGAGGCGGCGCAGCGTGCCGTGCACGGCCACGAGGTCCTCGGCCTTGATCGGCCCGCGCGAGAGCGCCGCGACGTGCCGCTGGTGCATGACGGTGATCTTCTTGCGCAGCTCCTGGCCCTTGTCCGTGAGGCGGACGCGGACCGAGCGACGGTCGTGCAGGGAGCGCTCCTGCACGATGTAGCCGGCCTCCACCATCTTCTTCACGTTGTAGGAGACGTTGGAGCCGAGGTAGCAGCCGCGCAGCGTCAACTCGCCGACCGTCATCTCGAGGTCGCCGATGTTGAACAGAATCATCGCCTGAACGTTGTTGATGTC
>Ga0335070_10007913_pt1 | contig 12466 bp, 9 predicted proteins | sample Lox_Sample_13_FD_206722 | JGI IMG/M metagenome (GOLD analysis project Ga0335070, IMG submission 206722) | Soil microbial communities from Loxahatchee National Wildlife Refuge, Florida, United States - Lox_Sample_1.3 | ecosystem: Environmental > Terrestrial > Soil > Wetlands | place: USA: Florida...
TCTCCACCTCCGTCGGCATCGGCGGCGATCCCATCAACGGCAGCTCCTTCAAGGATATCCTGGAGCTGTTCGAGCAGGACGACGAAACCAAGGCGGTCATGATGATCGGCGAGATCGGCGGCCCGCAGGAGGCCGAAGCCGCCGCCTTCATCCGCAACCACATGTCGAAGCCGGTCGTCGGCTACATCGCCGGCCTCACCGCGCCCAAGGGCCGCCGCATGGGCCATGCCGGCGCTATCATCTCCGCCTTCGGCGAGAGCGCCGACGAGAAGGTCGAGATCCTGCAGGAGGCCGGCGTCACCGTGGCCCCCAATCCCTCCGAGCTCGGCGCCACCGTCGCCCGCGTGTTCGCGCAGGCGGCGTGAGATGGTCTCCGGCTTCCCCCTGGGCCTGGTCCCCTCCTCGCAAGGGGAGGGGAGCTTTTTGCCCGGGTGAGGGGCGCGCCGTGTCAGCGGTCGTAACGATCGTGCGGACGCCGCAGGAGCAGCGCGAGCCGCCGATCGGCCCCGATGCCTATATCAACGAGCTGGTCGACCTCCTGTTCGAGCGGCTGCTCGAGGTGGTGCGGCTGCGCCAGCCGGAGATCGAGCCCACGCTGCGTGGCGACAGCCCGCTCGACGATCTCCCGCCCGCGCTGCTGCTGCGCACGCTTCAGGCCTACGGCATCTGGTTCCACCTGCTGGCCATCGCCGAAGAGAACGCCACCATCCGCACCCGCCGCCGCATCGAGCGCGACGGCGGCCCCGACGCCCTCCCCGGAACGTTCTCCCACGTGATCTCCCAGGCCGCAGCCGCCGGCGTCTCGGCCGCCGCGCTGCAGGATCTGCTCGACTGCAGCCTGATCCAGCCCGTCCTCACCGCCCATCCGACCGAGGCCAAGCGCGTCACCGTGCTGGAGATCCACCGCCGCATCTATCGTCTGCTGGTCGAGTTGGAATCGGCGCGTTGGACGCCGCGCGAGCGCGCCGCCCTCATCGAGGGCCTACGCAACGAGATCGACCTGCTCTGGCTGACCGGCGAGATCCGCCTGGAGAAGCCGAGCGTCGAGCAGGAGGTGGCCTGGGGCCTGCACTTCTTCGACGAGACCATCTTCGGCCGCATCCCGGAGCTGCTGGAGCGCCTCGATGCCGCGCTCGCCCGCCACTACCCCGAGAGCGAGTTCCGCATCCCGCCCATGTTGCGCTTCGGCTCCTGGATCGGCGGTGACCGCGACGGCAATCCGTTCGTCACCGCCGCAGTGACGCGGGCCGCGCTCGCGAGCAGCCGCCAGGCAACACTGCGTCACTACTGCCGCGAGATCGACCGCCTGCTGCGCAGCCTGAGCATCGCCGCCCACAGCGTGACCGTGCCGCCGATGTTTCTCTCCCGCGTGGCGTCGGCGCTCGACCGCAGCGGCGAGCGGACGGCCATCGAGGCGCGCAATCCCGGCGAGGTCTTCCGCCAGTTTCTCACCTGCATGCTCGGCCGCCTCGGCCCGGATGCGCCCGACGCCTACGAGAGTCCGGACCAACTCGTCGCCGATCTCCTCGCGCTCGAGGACGGCCTCGTCGGCGCGCGCTGCGCCGCCCTCGCGCGCAGCCTGGTACGGCCGGTGCGCCGCCAGGTCGAAGCCTTCGGCTTCACCGCGGCCAGCCTGGACATCCGCCAGAACGCGATGGTGATCAACCGCACGCTGCAGGCGATCTGGCGCCAGGCGCATGCGGGCCTGGAGCCGCCGGCGCCCGACGGCGAAGCCTGGTCGTCTTGGCTGCTCGCCGAGCTTGCGCGTCCTTTGGACTCGCTGCCCGCCTTCGAAGCGCTGCCGCCCGAAGCCGTGGAGACGCTCGCCACCTTCCGTTTGATGCGCGACATGGCGGCGCAGGATCGCTCCGCGCTCGGCACGTTCATCCTGAGCATGACGGCGCGGGCGGCCGATCTGCTCGGCGTCTATCTCCTCGCCAAGTACGCGGGTCTGTTCGCCGATGCCGAGGGTTTAGAGAGTTGCACCATCCGCATCGTCCCGTTGTTCGAGACGATCGACGACCTCGAGCGCGCCCCCGCCATCCTGCGCGAGCTGCTGTCGCTCCCGCTCGTGCGCCGCACGGTGCGCGCCCTCGGCCGCACCCAGGAGGTCATGCTCGGCTATTCCGACTCCAACAAGGACGGCGGCTTCCTCTCCGCCAACTGGGCGCTGTTCAAGGCGCAGATCGCGCTCGCCCGCATCGGCCGCCAGTTCGACATCCAGATCTCGTACTTCCACGGCCGCGGCGGCTCCGTCAGCCGCGGCGGCGCCCCCGCCGGCCGCGCCATCGAGGCCCAGCCCGCGGGCTCGGTGCGGGGCCGCCTGCGTATGACCGAGCAAGGCGAGGTGGTCTCGGCGCACTATGCCAACCGCGGCACCGCCCTCGCCCATATGGAGCTGCTGGCGGCGAGCGTGCTCAGTCACAGCCTGCGCGCCAACGGCGAGTCGCGCCCGACCAATCCCGAGTTCGACGAGGCCATGGAGGCGCTCGCCGGTGTCGCCGAGGCCGCCTATCGCCGTCTCGCCGATCATCCCGGCTTGGTCACCTACTACCACGCCGCCAGTCCCCTCGCCGAGCTGGCCTGGCTGAAGCTCGGCTCGCGCCCGGCGCGCCGGTTCGGGGCCAAGACGCTCGACGATCTCCGCGCCATCCCCTGGGTGTTCGGCTGGAGCCAGAACCGCCATCTGATACCCGGCTGGTACGGCCTCGGCACCGCGCTGCAGCGCTTCATGGAGATCCGCGGTCCCGAAGGCGAGGAACTGCTGCGCCGCATGTTCCGCACCTTCCCGCTCTTCCGCCTGGTCATCGACGAGGTCGAGAAGACGCTGCCGCTGGTCGACCTCGCCATCGCCCGCCGCTTCGCGAGCCTCGTGCACGACACCGCCCTGCGCGACGACATCTTCGCCCTGGTGGAGGCCGAATACGGCCGCACCGTCCTCCACCTCCTGCGCCTCACCGGGGAGAAGGCGCTGCTCGACCGGTTCCCCAACCATCGCGGCCGCCTCGACAGCCGCCTGCCCATGCTGAACCGCGCCAGCCGCCAGCAAGTAGAGCTCCTCCGCCGCGTCCGCTCCCGCGCGCCCGGCAGCGACGCGGGCGAAGACCTCGTGCCCCTCCTGCTGTCCATCAACTGCGTCGCCGCCGGCTTGGGCTGGACGGGGTAGCGAAGGTTCACCGCAGAGACGCAGAGGCGCAGAGAAGAAAAGTGAAACTACGGATGAACACAGATGGCGTTCGCGCGGCACGGCGTCACGATGATTATCCGTGTCCAACTGCGGTTCCCAACCTGAAATCGTTTGATGCGCCCTTCGCCAAGCTCAGGGTGGGGGTTCCTGGCTCCTGTGTCACGAAAGCAGCCGCCCTCATCCCGGGCTTGGCGAAAGGCGCACGACCGCAATGCCTTCCTCTTTCTTCTCTGCGCCTCTGCGTCTCTGCGGTCAATCCTTGCCAGCCGACGCACCGACCGGCATGAATCGACCCTCAATACAGCGGAGAGAACCATGAGCTTCAAGGTCGTCGAGCCGGCGCCGGCGCGCCTCAACCGCAGCGAGCTGGCGGTGCCCGGCAGCCAGCCGCAGCTGTTCGAGAAGGCCGCGAAGTCCGCCGCCGACGTCGTGTTCCTCGACCTGGAGGATGCCGTCGCCCCCGACGACAAGCCGCAGGCGCGCAAGAACGTCATCGCCGCGATCAACGACATCGACTGGGGCGCCAAGACCCTCTCCGTCCGCATCAACGGCCTCGACACCCACTACATGTATCGCGACGTCGTCGACGTTCTGGAGCAGGCCGGCGACCGTCTCGACCTCATCATGATCCCGAAGGTCGGCACCGCGGCCGACGTCTACGCCCTCGACATGCTCGTCACCCAGATCGAGACCGCGAAGGCCCGCAAGAAGCGCGCCGGCTTTGAGCTGATCATCGAGACCGCCCTCGGCATGCAGAACGTGCACAAGATCTCCGCCGCCAGCCGCCGCAACGAGTCCCTGCATTTCGGCGTCGCCGACTACGCCGCCTCCACCCGCGCACGCACCACCGGCATCGGCGGCGCCAACCCGGATTACGCCATTCTCACGGACGCCGACGCCGCCAACAAGCGCGACACCCACTGGGGCGATATGTGGCACTACGCCATCGCCCGCATGGTGGTGGCCGCGCGCGCCAACGGCCTGCGTCCCGTCGACGGCCCCTTCGGCAACTTCTCTGACCCCGACGGCTATCGCGCCGCAGGCCGCCGCGGCGCCGTGCTCGGCTGCGAAGGCAAATGGGCGATCCACCCCTCGCAGGTGGCGCTCGCCAACGAGGTGTTCAGCCCGAGCGAGGCCGAGGTGACGAAGGCCAAGCGCATCCTCCAGGCCATGGCCGAGGCCGCGAAGGCCGGCAAGGGCGCCGTCTCCCTCGACGGCCGCCTCATCGACTACGCCTCCATCCGCCAGGCCGAAGTGCTGGTGAAGAAGGCCGAGCAGATCGGCGCGGCGGGTTGACAATCGAGAAGGCGGGAAGTGCGGTCAGCGGCAGCTGTAGCGCGCGACGTAGTACCCGTTCTGCAGATCGAGGCTGTCCAGCCGCGCCGGGAGGCTATAGCGGCTGCAGAACTGCGCGGCGCGGTCGTTGGCGTCGTCCATATGCTTGGTGTCGTCGACGTTGAAGCTCACCGTGGGCGGCGCGGCGCTGGCCCGCGAGACGTTGTGCGAGGAGCCGCAGGCGGCGAGCGGCAGCGTCAGAAGCCCGGCCAGAATTAAACGCATCGTGTTCGCTCCGATCAGGGGACCTGTGATGGCTGCAGAACCCCAGGGTCTCCTCTTTTGTTCCGGGGCAGGAACCATGCGCCCGCTCCGGCTGTTGATCGGTTGCCGCTTAGCGCGCCGGTCGCCTGTCCCATCACGCAAGAGCCTATATTTGCTGCACGCCCCCGATCGGATCGACAGCATCGTCATTCCCGGCCTCGAGCCGGGTCCCGAGGCGGGCCCCGTCCTGCAGGCCGGGCGCAATGCCTGGCGCATCGCGCGGGCCGAGCGCGCGGCCGTGCTCGTTGACGGCGCCTGCTATTTCGGCGCCCTCCGGCGCGCCCTGCGCAATGCCGAGCGCACGATCTACATCGTCGGCTGGGACATCAATTCCCGCACGCGCCTCGTCGGCGAGAGCGGCGAGACCGGCGACGACCTGCCGGAGACGCTCGGCGAATTCCTGTCCGCGCTCGTGCGCCGCAAGCCGCGGCTCTCGATCAAGCTGCTGCTGTGGGACTACTCGGTGGTCTATTCCCTCGAGCGCGAGCCGATGCCCTCGCTGGCGCTGCAATGGCGGACCCCACCGCAGATCGAGCTCTGCCTGGACGATCGCCTGCCGACCGGCTCGTCGCACCATCAGAAGATCGTCGTGGTCGACGACCGTATCGCTTTCTGCGGCGGTCTCGATCTCACGGTCCGGCGCTGGGACAGCCCGGCTCATGCCATCGCCGAGCCCGGCCGCGTCGATCCGGCCGGCGCGCCCTATCCTCCCTTCCACGACGTGCAGATGCTGGTCGACGGCGAGGCCGCGCGCGCGCTGGCCGAGCTCGTGCGCGAGCGCTGGGCGCTGGCCGCCTGCGAGCGGTTGCGGCTGCCGCGGGTCGGCGCTGCCGGCGATCCCTGGCCCGCCCAGGTCCGGCCTGACTTTCACCATGTCGACGTCGCGCTTTCGCGCACCCAGCCTGAGGCCGAGGACCGGTCGGAGGTGCGCGAGGTCGAGACGCTCTATCTCGACATGATCGCCGCCGCGCGCCGCGCGATCTACATCGAGAACCAGTTCGTCACCTGCGCCAACATCGCGCACGGCCTCGCCGCCGCGCTGCGCGAGCGGCCGCAGCTCGAAGTGCTGATCGTGATGCCGCGGACCCACACCAGCTGGATCGGCGAGCGCGCCATGCTGGCGGGCCGCCGGCGCTTTCTGGAGATCCTGCGTGCGGCGGCGGCGCCGGACCGCGTGCGCCTCGTCCATCCCCAGGTGGTCGAGGGCGAGGCGGCGGTGGACGTCATGGTCCACTCCAAGCTCATGATCGTCGACGACCGCCTGCTGCGCATCGGCTCCGCCAATCTCTGCAATCGCTCCATGGGCACGGACAGCGAATGCGACCTCGCGATCGAGGCCGCGGATGCCGCGGCGCGCCGCGCCGTCTGCGCGGTCCGCGACCGGCTGCTGGGCGAGCATTGCGGAGTCTCTGCCGAAGAGATCGGCGTCCGGATCGCGCGCACCGGCTCGCTGCTTGCAGCGCTCGCCACGGTCGAGGGCCGTGCGCATCGCCTGGTCGACATGGCCGATGCCCCCGTGGCCGGCGAGGAGGTGTTCGCGCCGGTGGAAGCGCTGGCGGACCCGGAGCGTCCCATCAGCATCGCCGGCCTGATCGGCGCGAACGGCAGTCTGCGGCCGCTGCGCTGGAGTGCGCGGACCCTGGCGAAGATCGGCGTCACGCTCGCTGCCGTCGTCCTCATGCTCTTGCTTTGGCGCTACGCCGACTTGCAGCATCTGGCTGAACCAAGCGCGCTCGAAGCACTGCTGGCCGATATCGCCGCGAATCCGCTGGCCCCGGCGGTGGTGGTCATGCTGTTCGTATGCGCCGGACTCGTCGGCTTTCCCGTGACCGTGCTCATCGCCGCCACGGCCGTGTCCTTCGGCGCCTGGCCCGGTCTGCCCTATGCCGCTGCCGGCGCCATGGCGAGCGCGGCCGTGACCTACGGGATCGGCGCGTGGCTGGGGGCGGGCGTGCTGCGCCGCCTGCTCGGGCCGCGCCTCAACCGCATCCGCCGCGGCATCACGCAGCGCGGCATCCTCGCGGTCACGGCGGTGCGGCTGGTGCCGGTGGCGCCTTTCTCGGTGGTGAATCTCGTGGCCGGCGCGCTCAAGATCTCTCTGCCGGACTATCTCGTCGGCACGGCGCTCGGCCTAGTGCCGGGACTTGCGGCCATGTCGGTGCTCGGCGACCGGCTGGCCCGCATCATGACCGATCCGACGCTCTTCGACGTCGGGATTCTCGTGGCGGTCGTGGTCGCCTGGCTCGGGCTCTCCATCGGCTTGCAGGGACTGTTCACGCGGGCCCGGAGGCGACGCCGGTGAGCGCGACCGCCGGGGTCCTGCGCCTGCTCACCTGGAACATCCACCGCGGCATCGATCGCCGCGGCCGCTACGACCTGCGGCCGATCGTCGAACTCGTGCGCCGCCACGATCCGGATATCGTCGCCCTCCAGGAGATCGACTCGCGTGGCCACGGCGAGCCGGACGCCGCGCCGCTCGTCGTCCTGACGGAGGCACTGGGCAGCCATGTCGCGGAGGCGCGCACCATCGTGGCGCCCGACGGCCACTACGGCCACGCTCTCATCAGCCGCTGGCCGCTGGCGCCGCCGGTCCTGCACGATCTGTCGGTCCGGCGGCGCGAGCCGCGCTTCGCGATCGAGACCACCGCCGAAACGCCGGCCGGCCGCATCCATCTCGCCGCCGTCCATCTCGGCCTGCGCATCGGCGAGCGCCGCCGCCAGGCCGCCATGCTGGCGGAGATCGCCGCCGGGTCCGGCGAGGTCTCGGTCATGCTCGGCGACTTCAACGACTGGCCCTGGTTCTGGCCCTGGCGCGACCTGGTGCGCCGCGCCCTGGCCGCCGCGCTCCCCGGCCGCACCTTCCACCGCACCTTCCCCGCCCGCTGGCCCCTCCTGATGCTCGACCGCATCTACTGCCGCCCTGCCGACGCCCTCCTGCGCAGCTGGACCGACGCCGACGCCCGCTCGCTCTCGGACCACCTGCCGGTGGTGGCGGAGATTCAGGTGAGGCGCGCGACCTAATCCAATCCCAGGCACCCTAATGCCGAGGTTGACTTGCTCTCCCAATGTTCTTATAATGTTCTAATCGTCGATGGACACGCTCGAGCGGCTCGCTGGTAAAGCTTTGCACGCTGCGCCCGTAGGCAGACCTCCACCTCGCGCAGGCTCTCCCGGTAAGTCAGCTGCGCGAACGCCATGCACAGGAACTGGTCGAGGCAACTGAACCGCTTGACCTTATGCTCACCATCGTACCGTGCCACGCAGCGGCGAAAGCGATGCAGTGGCAGATGATCCATCACTTGGGCGAACACCAGCTTGCCGGCGTACATGCTCTCCTCCCGCGCAACCCTGCGCGTGAGCCTTCCGCCCGCCCAACCCAAGGTTCAAGTCGGTGACACGCTCAAATCCCCAAAACATCAATGTTGCTCGCCGCTTACGCCCGTCCCACGGCACAACGATGGGACACCACTGGGTCCATCGGTCACTTTCCGGTGCACCCTACAGCGGCGCTGGGTCGAGGAGCCGGCGCAGCACGTTGCCGGTGATGCGGGCCACGTTGTTGGCGTAGCCGTTGTGGCCGAGGCTGCCGGCCCAGGCGATCGAGCCGGTGGAGAAGACGGCGCCGCCGTTCGGCGTCTCGAAGAACACCATGTCCGCCCGCACCCGTGAGTCCTCGATCCCGTCGAGGCCGGGGTAGGTGGAGATCAGCTCCTCCGGCGTCATCAGATAGACGTTGGAGTGGTTCTCCGAGCTGGCCAGCACCAGCGTATGGGGCGGCGTGCCCAGCCGGGGATCGACGATGTCGAGCTCCAGCCCCGCCGCCCCGCCGCCCACGGCGCCGAAGTCGCCGATCTTCTCGTCGGCGCCCACACCTTCGAAGATGAAGGTGGCGCGCGGGTCGAAGCTGCCGGGCCGGCGGCGGTAGTAGGAGGAGACGTCGAAGCCCTCCGAGCCGAAGCTGATGCCGACCAGCTTGTGCGAGGACCAGCCGCTGGCCCGCCACAGCCCGCTCATCTCGCCGGTGAAGCTCAGATAGTACTCGCCGGCCTCGGCGATCCAGGTGCGGGTACCGCTCTCGCCGCGCCGCACCTCGATCACGCCCGGCTTCTCCGGATGGAAGGCGATGCGCCAGTAGAAGCCGTTGCCGCCGAGATACATCAGGCGGCCGCCGCCCTGCAGATAGCCGTCGATCGCCTCCAGCATGCGGCGCGTGTGGTACTCCGGATGGGTGCCCGTGACGATCGCCCGATAGCGCTTCAGGAGGGCGGGGCCTTCGGCCTGCAGCGCCTCGTCGGTGATGACGTCGTAGGCCTGCCCGCTCGCCTCCAGCCAGTCGATGATGTGGAGGTCGGCGTTGAAATTCCACAGCGAGTATTTCGGCCGCGTGTTCAGGATCGGCCGCAGCCGCGAGCTGTAGCAGGAGCCGCTGCCGTCGGTATGCACGTCGTAGGTGGAGACGCCGAACTCGCGCCGCGCATTGAGGAACAGGCTGGTGGGCGTGAACTCGAGCAGCGAGCCGTAAGTGATCTCGGAGAGTGGATCGTCCCACCCGTGATGGCTGTTCGCATAGGCCATGTAGGTGGCGGTCGAGGCCAGGAACGCCACCGGCGCCGTCGTCTTGCCCTTGGGCGGCAGCACGAAGAAGGTGACGAAGCCCTCATGCCCGCCGTCCTCGCGCGGCTCGCCGGCGGTGAGTTTCACCGCATAGACGCCGCTCTTCATATCGCTGGGAATCGCGAGCTCGAAATCTGTCTCCCAGCCGGCGTCATAGAGATCGTCGTCGTGGAAATGGATGGCCGCGTAGTGCTCCGGCTTCTCGCTCCAGCGATGCACCTCGCCGTTCCAGAGATGCCCCTTCATCGCCCGCGCCGGCAGGTTGACCGCGACGCCGTCGAGCCCATGGCCCGAGACGTCCACGATATCGTCGCCCGGTATCTCTCGCGCGAAGTCCCAGGCGGCAACCGGCTCTCCCGTATCGCCCGGTGCCAGCGCCTGCCGTACCAGGCGCGGCGCTTCGATCTTCCCGTTGTAGTGCCCGCCGGTGACGAGTCGCCCGACCTGCTCTCCCGCCCCATGCGCGGCCATCAGAAACGGGGTCTGAGTGGGCACGCTCGGCACGACACGTGTCGTCGCCTCCAGCATCGCCGCCGACGGGTCGCGCGCCCGCTCCCGCAACCGCTGCTGCGAGACGCGCACGGCCCGCGTCTCCGCATCGAAGCTCGCCGACACTCGATACCAGACGCGCGCATCGAGCGGCGCGCCCGTCGAGAAGATCTCGTGCTTGTGGCCGTCGCCCAGCCGCAACGCCAGCGCGCCGGCCTCGTCGATCTGCAACGCATAGCCTGCCTGCCGGGTCGCGTCCCATCGCGAGAGCAGCGTCTGTGCACCGCGCCCCGGCGTCGTCGGCCAGATCAGCGCCTGCAGCGTGAAGCTCGTCACCGACTCGAGCAGCGGACTCGCCGGCACGACGACATAGGAGCCGGCGTTGATCCGCTGCCGCCGCCCCGGATAGGTGCCGTTGATGGAATGCTCGACCGGCCGCTCCTTGTAGCCCGGCCCGTTCGGCGAATCGTCGCCGCAGACGAGCCGCACGAGCTGGGCGCGGTAGCTCGCGGCGCCGGTCTCGCAGCTGACCATGACTTTGAGCGTGTCTCCCGGCCGGACGCTCATCCGGTCGGCGTAGCCGACGATGGCGAGCGTCATGTCACCTCTACTCGATCGGCAGCTCGCGGCCGGTCAGTTCGCGCCAGCGCAGCTTGAAGACCACCCACTCGGCCTCTTCCTCCGAGCCGAAGAAATAGCCGGGCACGGGCTCGAGCGGGTCGCCCGCCCGCTGCCCCATGCGTGCCAGCACCCACTCCCGATGCCGCTTGGTGCAGACGATCACGAAGCGTCCCGCATTGGCGCCGCCGCGCATGCGGTTCAGGACGCGCTGCAGCTCGCCGCTGTGGCGGCCGTAGATGCAGGCCTTGAACTCGCGCGCCAGGTCGAGGCGGTCGGGATCGATCTCGTACATGGCTGCGACTTCAACAGGAATCGCCGGGGCTAGCAATCCGCTCGCCGCGTCACCATCTGTTCGAACAAAGAATGAACCCGCCGGTCGTCGCGCAAGTTTTCCAATCGCGACACCGGTTTCGCTGTGCTAGTAGTCCGCCCGCCGCCTCCGGCCCCGCCGGAGCGAAGCCGCTGCGTATTGCCGGTCCCGGGGAATGCCGACCTATCTGGATTTCGAAAAGCCGATCGCGGAACTCGAAGGCAAGATCGAGGAGTTGCGCCACCTCACCGACGCCGGCGACATCAACATCGCCGAGGAGGTGGCGAAGCTGCAGCAGAAGGCCGACCGGCTGCTGCGCCAGACCTACGGCAGGCTCAGCGCCTGGCAGAAGACCCAGGTGGCGCGCCACCCCGACCGGCCGCACTCGGTCGACTATATCGGCGCGCTGATCGAGGACTTCACGCCGCTGGCCGGCGACCGCGCCTTCGCCGACGACCGCGCCATCATCGGCGGCCTCGGCCGCTTCCGCGGCCGCTCCGTGGTGGTCATCGGCCACGAGAAGGGCGCCGACACCGCCACCCGCGTGCGGCACAATTTCGGCATGGCGCGGCCCGAGGGCTATCGCAAGGCCCAGCGGCTGATGGACCTCGCCGACCGCTTCCATCTGCCGGTCGTGACGCTGGTCGACACGCCCGGCGCCTATCCCGGCGTCGACGCCGAGGCGCGCGGCCAGGCCGAGGCCATCGCGCGCTGCATCGAGACCTGCCTGAAGCTGCGGGTGCCGCTGATCGCGGCCATCATCGGCGAGGGCGGCTCGGGCGGCGCCATCGCGGTGGCTGCCGCCAACCGCGTTCTGATGCTGGAGCACGCCGTCTATTCCGTGTTCTCGCCGGAGGGCTGCGCCTCGATCCTCTGGCGCAGCGCCAAGGAGGGAACGGAGGCGGCGGCCGAGGCCCTGAAGCTGACCGCGCAGGACCTGCTCGAGCTCGGCGTCATCGACCAGGTCGTGCCGGAGCCCATGGGCGGCGCTCACCGCGACAAGCCCGCCACCATCGAGGCGCTCGGCGAAGGCCTCGAGAAGATGCTGACCCGCCTGCTCAACGGCAGCAACCTCGACCTGCGCCAGGAGCGGCGCGAGAAGTTCCTGGAGATGGGGAAGCGCGGCCTCGGCTAGGCGGTTGGGCTCGGCCCGATCTTGCCGTGGCAGTACTTGTACTTGCGGCCGGAGCCGCAGGGGCAGGGGCCGTTGCGCGAGGCGCCGGCCCAGGTGCTCGGATCTTTGCGATCGACCGCCGCCCGCTTGTCGGCCGGCTGCCAGCCGCCGTTGGAAGCGCCGGGCGATGCCCCGTTCCCGCCGAGCGCCTCCGGATCGGGATGCAGCGCTTGCACTCTAGGCGGCACGCGCCTGGCTTCGGCCTCGTCCGGCCCCTGCACGCGGATCTCGATATGGCTCATCACGCCCGTCACCTGCTCGCGCACGCGCGCCAGCATGGCCTGGAACATGTCGAAGGCTTCCCGCTTGTACTCGTTGAGCGGGTCGCGCTGGGCGTAGCCGCGCAGGCCGACGGCCTGGCGCAGGTAGTCGAGCCCCACCAGATGCTCCTTCCAGGACTGGTCGAGGATGTTGAGCAGCATGCTCTTCTCGGCCATGCGCAGCACCTCGGGTCCGTAGTTCGCGGCTTTCT
>Ga0335070_10007914_pt1 | contig 12464 bp, 8 predicted proteins | sample Lox_Sample_13_FD_206722 | JGI IMG/M metagenome (GOLD analysis project Ga0335070, IMG submission 206722) | Soil microbial communities from Loxahatchee National Wildlife Refuge, Florida, United States - Lox_Sample_1.3 | ecosystem: Environmental > Terrestrial > Soil > Wetlands | place: USA: Florida...
TTGCAGGCGCAAATGCGCCGGGAAAATTTTAATTGAAATGTTATAAAATGGCCACCAAGACCAAATTGCTGCCGCGCGGGAGGATGTTGAAAGGTTACGATCCGGAAAAATTTTTTGATGAAATGGTTTCCACCGCCGGCGATGCGCGGCCGCACTATCGCCGTTTTCGCGAATTATTTCAGTCGCTGACGCTGCGCGAGTTTGAACACAAGTGCCAGTCGGTGGACCTGGCGTTTCTGCGGCAGGGCGTCACGTTCAACGTCTATGGCGACGCGGCGGGCGCGGAGAAAATTTTCCCGTTCGATCTGCTGCCGCGCATCATTCCGGCGGCGGAATGGGCGGTCATCGAAGGCGGACTCAAGCAGCGGGTGCGGGCGCTCAACCTGTTTCTCAAGGACATCTACCACAACCAGCGCATCCTCAAGGACGGCGTCATTCCGGTCCACCTCATCTTTCAAGGCAAGGACTTCAGGCGTGAGATCATGGACATCGATCCGCCGCAGGACATCTACACGCACATCAGCGGCATCGACCTGATCCGCGACGAAGCTGGCAACTACCTGGTGCTCGAAGACAATCTGCGCACGCCCTCGGGCGTGTCGTACATGATCGAGAACCGCGTCGTCGAGCGCCGCATCCTCCCCGAGTTCTTCGCGCAGTACCGCGTGCGTCGTGTCGAGCACTACCCTGCCCTGTTGTTGCAGGCGCTGCGTCATTTGTCGCCGCGCGGGAAGGAGCAGGCGGAGATCGTCCTGCTCACCCCAGGCGTCTACAACTCGGCCTACTTCGAGCACACTTTTCTGGCCAAGGAGATGGGCATCGAGCTGGTCGAAAGCCGTGACCTGGTCGTGAAGGACAACGTGGTCTACATGAAGACCACACACGGCTTGCGGCGCGTCGACGTGGTCTACCGGCGCGTCGACGACGTGTACCTCGACCCCTTGGTGTTCCGCTCCGACTCGGTGGTCGGGGTCGCCGGGATCATCAACGCCTGGCGTGCCGGCAATGTCGCCATCGTCAACGCACCCGGCAACGGCATCGCCGACGACAAGGCCATCTGCCCGTTCGTGCCTGACATCATCCGCTACTACCTGGGTGAGCCGCCCATCCTCCACAATGTGCCCACGTACCTGATGACACGGCCCGATGACATGGCCTACACCCTCGACAATCTCGAGCACCTCGTCGTCAAAGCGGTGAGCGAATCGGGCGGCTACGGCATGTTGATGGGGCCGACGTCCACCCCGGCGTTGCGCGCGGAGTTCGCCACCCGCATTCGCGAGAACCCGCGCAACTACATCGCCCAGCCGGTGGTGCCGCTGTCGCGCCACGTCTGCTACCTCGACGGCGAGCTGGAGTCGCGCCACATCGACCTGCGCCCGTACGTGATCTACGGCGAGGACATCGAGGTGGTGCCCGGAGGGCTGACGCGCGTGGCACTCACCAAGGGATCGCTGGTGGTGAACTCGTCGCAAGGCGGCGGCAGCAAAGATACGTGGGTGCTGGCCGAGTAAATTGAGAGTCGACAGTCGAGAGTCGAGAGCTTGCGGTGCTGAGTCGGATTGCTGATTCCCTGTACTGGATGTCACGCTACCTCGAACGCGCCGGCAACACGGCGCGCTTGATCGAGATCAACCTCCTCTATCTCCTCGAAGCCGAAGATGCGCTGTCGCCGGCGGCGCAGTGGCGCCCGCTGCTCAGCATCAACGGCAGCGAGGAAGCGTATGCGACCTGTTACCCAAACGCCGAGATTACGGCGCACAAGATGATCCAGTTCATGACGCAGGAACGCTCCAATCCGAACGCCATCCGCAGCACCTTGGGCCTGGCACGCGAGAACGCCCGCGTTGTCCGCGACCGCATCTCGAAGGAGATGTGGGAAGCAATGAACGAGCTGTGGCTGCAAATGGACCGCCAACTGCAGTCGCCGCTGCTTCCCGAACGTGCCGCCCGCGTGTACGCCGAGGTCCGCAACGGCGTCGCGCGCTTTCACGGCCTCACCTCGAACACGATGATGCGCGGCGAAGGGTGGGACTTTTATGCGCTCGGCACGTTCCTCGAGCGCGCCGACATGACGGCGCGCATTCTCGACGTCAAGTACCACCTGCTCTTGCCCGACCTCTCCATGGTCGGGTCGCCGCTCGACTACTACCAGTGGGCGGCGCTGCTGCGGTCGCTGTCGGGGTTCGAGGCATTTCGGCGCAAGTACCACGCCGGGCTGCGGCCCATCGACGTCGGCGAGTTCGTCATCTTCGAACGCGAGTTCCCGCGCTCCCTACGCTTCTGCGTCGATCGCATGCACAGCGCGCTCGCGGACATTGGCCCGCCGGCCGCCGACAGTCCGAGCATCGCCGCCATGAACGGTCTGGTTGACCGTCTCGGCAACCTGACGTCGGAGCAGGTCTTCCAACAGGGGCTCCACGAGTTCCTGCAAGACTTCCTCGATCAGATCTCCGACCTGCATGGCGCACTGGCAGCGGACTACTTCGACGCGCAACCGATGGAGCAGCGGTGCGCTACGTAATCGACCACGAAACCCGTCTGACCTTCGCCCAGCCGGTGCGCGAGCACCAGTGCGAACTGCGCCTGGCGCCGTCGGACAGCAGCGTGCAGCGCGTGCAGGGCGTCAGCATCGAGGTGGAGCCAACGGCACGGCTCGACAGATACGTCGACTACTTTGGCAACCAGGTGCATCACTTCGACGTCGTCAACCCGCACTCCCGGCTGGTCACGCGCCTGCATGCCACGGTCGAGACCCTGCTCGGCAATCCGTTCGACTTCCCGCTCGTGCCCCCGCAGCGTGAACGCGATTGGATCGCGGACACGCTGAAGGCGCAGCCGCGACTGTGGGACTATGTCCTCTCCTTCAGCCCGCTCACGCCCGATCTGAACCGCACCGAGCTCCCGGGCCTCGAAGCCCCCACCCACTCACCGGCGCGGCGCATCCTCGACTCGGTGCTCGCCGCCGCCGAATGGATCACGGGCACGCTGGAGTATCGCCCTGGGGCCACGCGTGTGCACTCGATCCTCGAGGAAGTGTGGCGTGCCCGCGCCGGTGTGTGCCAAGACTTCGCGCACCTGCTCATCGCGGTGGTGCGCTCGTGGGATGTCCCCGCACGCTACGTGATGGGATATCAGGACCCGGAGTGCGCCGAGGACGGCGCCGCCCCCGCGCCACACGCGTGGGCCGAAGTGCTGATCCCGGGCGCTGGCTGGCGTGGGTTCGATCCGACCGCATCCCTGGTCGTCAACGACCGCTATGTTGTCGTCGCCGTCGGTCGCGACTCGCTCGACGCCGCACCGCAGCGCGGCAGCTTCAAGGGCGAGGAATCGGGAGAAGAGCCGGAGGTGACCCTGCAGATCGCGTGCGAGGAGCAGGGGCAGCAGTGAGGGGGGAGTAATCAGTAATCAGGTAATCAGTAACCAGTGATCCATTATATCAGTGATCAGTAACCTGTAACAAGGACCAGGGACGAGCACCGGGGACAAGTCATGGCTATTCGCGTTGCGCTTCGGCACGTCACCGCGTACCGCTATGAGCGGCCGGTGGCGCTTTCACCGCACGTCGTCCGCCTGCGCCCGGCGCCGCATTGCCGTACGGCCATCGAGGCCTATTCACTGAAGATCGCTCCGCCACAGCACTTCATCAACTGGCAGCAGGACCCCTTCGGCAATTATCTGGCGCGGCTGGTGTTTCCGGAGCGCGCCGCAGAGCTGAAAATTGAAGTCGGCCTGGTTGCCGACATGACGGTTATCAATCCGTTCGACTTTTTTCTCGACGAAGATGCCGAGCACTATCCCTTTGCGTACAGCGAACAGGTTGCGCAAGAACTGACACCATACTTCGAGATCAAGGAGCGCGGACCGCGCCTCCTCGACTGGCTCGCCGGTGTCGACCGTCGCAAGCAGAGGACCGTGCCCTTCCTTGTCGAGCTGAACCAGCGTCTACAGCGGGACATCGGCTACACCATCCGCATGGAGCCCGGCATCCAGACCTGCGAAGAAACCTTCGCAAAGGCAATCGGCTCGTGCCGCGACACGGGTTGGCTGCTCGTCCAGATCTTGCGGCACCTCGGCCTTGCGGCGCGTTTCGCGTCCGGATACCTCATTCAGCTCACCGCCGACGTGAAGGCGCTCGACGGTCCAGCCGGGCCGAGCGCTGACTTCACCGACTTGCACGCGTGGGCAGAGGTGTACGTGCCTGGCGCCGGCTGGGTGGGTTTGGATCCAACGTCCGGCCTCTTCGCCGGTGAAGGGCACATTCCGCTGGCGTGCACGCCCGACCCATCAAGCGCTGCGCCGATCACCGGCCTGGCCGAGGTCGCGCGTGTCGACTTCTCCTTCTCCAATGAAGTGCAGCGCATCCACGAGGACCCGCGCGTCACCAAACCGTACACCGAGGCGCAGTGGCAGGCCATCGATGCGCTCGGCAGCGCCGTCGATGCAGAATTGCAGCTGCATGACGTGAGGCTAACGATGGGCGGCGAGCCAACGTTCGTGTCTATCGACGACATGGACGGCGCGGAGTGGACCACCGCAGCGGTCGGGCCGACGAAGCGCGTGCTCGCAAGCAACCTCCTGAGGCGCCTGCACCAGCGCTTTGCACCCGGGGGCGTCCTGCAATATGGCCAAGGTAAATGGTATCCGGGTGAACCCCTGCCGCGCTGGGCACTGTCGTGCTTCTGGCGCGCTGACGGCCAGCCGGTGTGGCACGACCTCACCCTGCTCGCCGACGAATCCCAGCCGCACGGCTACCGGCCCGAACACGCCGCGCTCTTCATTCGTGCGCTAGCACATCGGCTGGGCCTCGCGGGCGACCTCACGCTGCCCGGTTACGAGGACGCCATCTACTATCTCTGGAAGGAAGGCACCCTGCCAGCCAACGTCGACCCGCTGCGGGCCGACCTCGCAGACCCGCTTGAGCGCCGCCGGCTGGCCACGCTGCTGCAGCGGGGTCTCGGGACGATCACCGGCTACGCCCTGCCTTTGAAGTGGTTCGAACATCCCAGTGAAGGCGGCCGCTGGCAGACCAGTCGCTGGACCTTCCGCCGCGATCGCATGTATCTCATTCCGGGCGACTCACCCATGGGCTATCGCCTGCCGCTCGACTCGCTGCCCTGGGTGCCGTCCGACGATCGTGAGCCGCACGTCGAGCATTCGCTGTTCGCACCGCGCGCTGCGCTGGGCGACGTCCACGGCCAAGTGGCGCGGCGTTACAGCCAGCTCGCGCCGAGCGCCGCGCTTGCCGGCACGCGCGAGCAGATCGTGGAAGACGACACGGTGCTGCGCGACACGGTGTACACGGCACTGTGCGTCGAACCGCGCAACGGAAGGCTATACATTTTCCTGCCACCGCTCACCCATCTCGAGCACTACCTCGACCTCATTGCTTCCATCGAAGCCACCGCCGCCGAACTGCGCATGCCGGTGGTGATCGAGGGCTACGAGCCACCGCGCGATTGGCGCCTGCGGCGCCTGTCGGTCACACCCGATCCGGGTGTGATCGAGGTGAACATCCACCCGGCGCACGACTGGGCGGAGCTGCGCACCATCACCTCGACGCTGTACGAGGAGGCGCGCCAGGCACGGCTGGGAACGGAAAAGTTCATGCTCGACGGGCGCCACACCGGTACCGGCGGCGGCAACCATGTAACCATCGGTGGCCCGACGCCCGCTGACAGTCCCATGCTGCGGCGTCCTGACGTGCTGCGCAGTCTCGTGGCGTATTGGCAGAACCACCCGAGCCTCTCCTACCTGTTCTCCGGCTTGTTCATCGGCCCGACCAGCCAGGCACCGCGCGTCGATCAAGCACGTGACGACAGCTTGTACGAACTGGACATCGCCTTCCAACAGATGCCGCGCGGCGAGACCGTGCAGCCGTGGCTGGTCGATCGGCTGCTGCGCAACCTGTTGGTCGATGTCGCCGGCAACACGCACCGCGCCGAGTTCTGCATCGACAAGTTGTACTCGCCGGAGACGGCGACCGGGCGTCTCGGGCTGGTCGAGTTCCGGGCCTTCGAGATGCCGCCGCACGCGCGCATGAGTCTCGTGCAACTGCTGCTGCTGCGCGCCCTGATCGCCCGCTTCTGGACAGCGCCGTACGAGCGGCCGCTGGTGCGCTGGAGCACCGAGCTGCACGACCGTTTCCTGTTGCCGCACTACGTGTGGCAGGACTTCCACGACGTCGTCTGCGACCTCGAGCGCGCCGGCTATCCGTTTCAGCGCGCCTGGTTCGCGCCGTTTTTCGAGTTCCGCTTCCCGCGTTACGGCGGCATCCACGTGCAGGGTATGCAGCTGGAGTTGCGCATGGCTCTGGAACCGTGGCACGTGCTGGGAGAGGAGGTGACGTCGATGGGGACCGCGCGCTTTGTGGACTCGTCGCTGGAGCGCCTCGAAGTGAAGGTCGCCGGGATGACGGCCGGGCGCTACGTCGTCGGCTGTAACGGCCGCCGCGTGCCGTTGCGCAACACGGGGACGCGCGGCGAGTTCGTCGCCGGCGTCCGCTACCGCGCCTGGCAGCCACCGTCGGGCCTGCATCCGACCATCGGCGTGCACGTCCCACTGGTCTTCGATCTCGTCGACACCTGGAACGACCGATCGATCGGCGGCTGTACGTATCACGTCAGCCACCCGGGTGGACGCAACCCCGACACGTTCCCGATCAACGCCAACGAAGCCGAAGCGCGGCGCGTTGCGCGCTTCTGGCCGCACGGGCATACTCCCACCTCGATGCCGGCTCCGCCCGAAGAACGCAACGCCGAGTTTCCATACACCCTCGACTTGCGCTATCGGGACGCCTGTTGAGCTGACAGGGCTTCTTACCCGTACTCGTGCGTACTGCGATGCCCGACCTGACCCACGCCAGTGGCGCGCTGTCGATGGCCACCCCCCTGTCGGAGGGCTATCACCCGGTTGCACAGCTCTACGATGAGATGTGCCTGGCCAGCGGTGACTTGCGCCCGCACTGGGACTACCTCATCCGCTCGCTGGAAGCCCTCGGTGCCGAGGACTTCCAGCGCCGCTGCCTCGAGGTGCGCCGCCTGCTGCACGAAAATGGCGTCACCTACAACGTGTATGCTGATCCGCAGGCCCAGGAGCGTCTGTGGCCACTCGATCCCATTCCCGTTCTACTGCCCAGCACGGAATGGAGTACGATCGAACACGCTCTGATCCAACGTGCGGAGCTCCTCGACCTCCTGCTCGCCGATCTCTACGGGCCGCAGCAGCTGATTCAGAAGGGCATACTGCCGCCCGAGCTGATCTATGCGCATCCTGGCTTTTTGCGGCCGTGCTGCGGAGTCCCCGGACTCAAAGGGTTCCACCTGCCGCTCTATGCTGCCGACCTGGCGCGCACGCCCGACGGCAGCGTCCGCGTCATCGGCGACCGCACGCAGGCCCCGTCGGGTGCGGGCTACGCGTTGGAGAATCGCATCGTGCTGTCGCGCGTGCTGCCCAGCCTGTACCGCGACTCCCACGTGCATCGTCTCGCCCTGTTCTTCCGCGCCCTGCGCACGACCTTGCACCATCTCGACCCCCGCCAGCAGGACAATCCACACATCGTCCTGCTCACCCCCGGACCGGACAACGAAACGTACTTCGAGCACGCGTTCATGGCGAATTACCTTGGCTACCCGCTCGTGCAGGGCAGCGACCTGGTGATGCGCGACAACCGCGTGTGGCTCAATGCACTGGACGGCCTCAAACCCGTCGATGTCATCCTGCGGCGTGTCGACAGCAGTTTCTGTGACCCGCTCGAGCTGCGCCCCGACTCGCTCCTGGGCACGCCCGGTCTGCTGCAGGCCGTGCGCCTCGGGCAGGTCACCGTGGTCAACCCGCTCGGCAGCAGTGTACTGGAGAACCCTGGCCTGATGGCCTATCTGCCCGCCCTGGCCCGTGAGCTGCTCGACGAGGAACTCGACATTCCTTCGGCGTCAACGTGGTGGTGTGGCGATGCTGAGCAGCGCCGGTTTGTCCTCGAGCACCTCGATCGCCTGGTGATCAAACCCATCCTGCCGCATCCCAGCACGTCGACGGTCTTTGGCGCGGCGCTCAGCACCCAGGAGCGTTGGGCGCTCGCCGAGCGTATCCGGGCAGAGCCACACTTGTTTGTGGGGCAGGAACACCTGGCGCTGTCGACCGCCCCGGTCGTCGCTGACGGGCATCTCGAACCCCGCCCGATGGTATTGCGCGCCTTCGCCGTGGCGCGCGATGAAGGCTACGTGGTCATGCCGGGCGGGCTGAGTCGCGTCGCACCGAGTACGGATACGTGGGTGGTGTCGAACCAGTTCGGCGGTGTCAGCAAGGACGTCTGGGTGCTGGCCTCAGAGCCGGAGCGGCAGGTCAGTTTGCTGGCGATGACGCACCATCCGATTACGCTGATGCGCGATGGCGACGACGTACCGGGACGCGTCGCCGACGACCTGTTCTGGCTCGGCCGCTACACCGAGCGCACCGAGGGCAGCGTGCGCCTGTTACGCGAGGTTCTGCTGCGTCTGCTTGGCGCCGAGCAGGCACCGTACGATGAGTCGCTGCCGCTGCTGTTGCGCGCCGTCACCCAGCAGACGGCGACCTTCCCCGGCTTCGTCGGCGACGGCGCACCCCAGCGCCTGCAGGCACCGGAGAGCGAACTGCTCGGCGTCATCTTTGACGCCAAGCGCCCCGGCAGCCTGCGCTACGACATTGACCACCTCGTCCGGGTCGGGCGTGCCGTTCGCGATCGCTTGTCGAGTGACTCGTCGCGCGTCATCAACGGACTGAATCGCGAGTTGCGCCGGCCGTGCGAGTTGTCGGCCGTGCTGGAAGCGTTGCAGCGGCTCATAACGCTGCTCGCTGCCTTTGCCGGGCTGAGCGGCGAAAGCATGAGCCGTGGCCAAGGTTGGCGATTCCTCGAAGTCGGACGCCACCTGGAGCGCGCCGTGCACACAGTGACGCTGTTGCAATCGGCGTTTGTCGCTGCTCCCACCAGCGCCAGCAGTATCTGGGAGGCGTTGCTCGCCGTGGCACATAGTGTGAAGACGTATCGCCGCCGCTATCGGTCGCAGGTCCAGCCGGGCGCCGTGCTCGACCTGTTGCTCCTGGATGAGAGCAATCCCCGCTCCGTCGCTTACCAACTGCTGCGGCTAGAGGAGTTGGTCGGAGCGCTGAGCCCTGCTGCCGAGCATCGGCGCAGCGCCGCCGGGCGGCTCACGCTCGCCGCACTGACCCATGTGCGCCTGTTTGATGTCGCGTCCCTGGCTGCGCCTGCGGCGCTGCCGCCGGGAGCGCCCCCTGCGGATGAAGCCCCCTCTTTGGAGGCGTTGCTCACCCGACTGGCGTTGCTCTTGACGCAGCTGTCGGACGAGTTGACGCTGCGCTACTTCAGCCACGCGGAGTCACCGCATCAGTTGGTGCGGCTCGCATGACCTACCGGATCCTGCACACAACGCGGTACAGCTACAGCCAGCCGGTGACCCTGTGTCATAACGAGGCACACCTGCGGCCACGCAGCCTGGCGCGGCAACGGTGCATCGATAGCCACCTAGCGGTGCAGCCGGCCCCGGCGTTGCTGCACGAACGCACCGACTTCTTCGGCAATGCCGTGACCTATTTCGCCGTCCAGGAGTCCCACGACATGTTGGTCGTGACCGCGAGCAGCCGCGTCGACCTGGAAGCCGCATCGCCGATTGACTGCGACGCTTCACTGCCCTGGGACATGGTGGGACAGCGACTAGCCCAGGAGGTGCGCCTCGAGGTGCTGGAAGCCCGCCACTTCGTACTGGCGTCCCCATTTGTTGTCCCCAACCCGGATCTCGCAGCCTTCGCCCAACCGTCGTTCAGCGCCGGACGCCCCCTCCTCACCGCAGTTCACGACCTCAATCGGCGCATCCACCGTGAGTTCGTCTACGATCCCAATTTCTCCTCCATCGCCACGCCCCTGTCCGAGGTGCTGACGCTGCGGCGCGGTGTCTGCCAGGACTTCGCCCACCTGGCCATCGGGTGCCTGCGCTCGCTTGGGCTGCCGGCTCGCTATGTGAGCGGCTACCTGCAAAGCGTCCCGCCGGTCGGTCAACCCCGACTGGTGGGTGCCGACAGGTCGCACGCGTGGTTTGCGGTCTTCGATCCCGACAGGGGTTGGGTCGACTTCGACCCGACCAACGATCAGATGGTCACCGACCAGCACGTCACCACGGCCTGGGGCCGCGACTACTCCGACGTCACGCCGCTCAAGGGCGTCGTCTTCGGCGGCGGTGCGCACACATTGGAGGTGGCGGTGGATATCGAGCGGGAGGGGGACGGGCTCGTCAGTGACCAGTAAGCAGTGAACCCAGTAGCCACGGACCAGAGACCAAGGACCAGAAGCCCCATGCAGATCGATCACGATTCCATTCTCACGCTCGAGTTGCCCTACCGTGAACAGCTGCAGTTGCACCGCACCGTGTTCCACGGCGGGGCGGGACCGAAGGTTGCCGTGGTCGCGGGCATCCACGGTGACGAGCTTGAGGGACTGTACGTCTGTCACCGCCTGGCGGCATGGCTGGAAGAGCTCGCCCTGACCCAGTCCGACGCGTTGCGCGGCCGCGTCGAGTTGTATCCGGCGCTCAATCCGCTGGGCATCGATACGTTGCAGCGCTTCGTACCGGTCTTTGACACCGACCTCAACCGCAACTTCCCTGGGCATCGTGAAGGACTGCTGCCGCAACGCATCACCGAGGCCGCCATGCGCGCGCTCGACGGCGCAGCGCTGGTGATCGACATCCACGCCAGCAACGTCTTCTTGCGCGAGATCCCGCAGGTGCGCATCAACCAGGAATCCGCGGCGCTACTGGTGCCCCTAGCGCACCAGATGAACATCGACGTCATCTGGCTGCACGGTGCTCTGACCGTCTTGGAGGCAACCATCGCGCACAGCCTCAATAGCCGCGGGATCCCCTGCCTCGTCGTCGAGATGGGTGTCGGCATGCGCATCACGCCGGCATTCACCGATCAACTGATGACCGGCATCCTGCGCGTGTGGCGTTCACTGGGTGTGCTGGCACCGGATCTGCCACTCGCCGACCTCACGCACCAGCCGCTGCTTGCCGACGACAGCAACGTGCACTACCTGAACGCCGAGACGTCCGGACTCTTCGTTCCGGAAGTTGAGCACTGGACATCGGTACGACGCGGCCAACGCTTGGGGTGCATCGTCTCGCCGCACGAAGGCAGCGTGCAGTCCGCGGTGTGCTCACCGGTCGACGGCGTGCTGTTCACGCTGCGCGAGTATCCCGTGGTGTACGAAGGCTCGCTCATGGCGCGTATCATGGCGACCGGATCGGAGGGCGTGCAATGAAGCCCCCGGCCCTCCTGTCGATGACCGCGCCGCTGCGCGAAGACTTCGAGATCGCCTATCATGACATCGGCAGCGCCAACCCGTCGCCCACGGTGGCGCTGGTCGCCGGCATTCACGGTGATGAACTGAATGGGGTCTTCGTGCTGTCGCGGTTGGCGCATTTCCTCGGTGGCGTCGCGGCCGGCCGGCACCCGGGCCGGCGGCTCGACGGACGCGCGATCATTATCCCGGCCGTCAACGTCCTCGGCGTCAACACGCGCAATCGCCGCTGGCCGTTCGACGGCACGGACATCAACCGCATGTTTCCCGGCTACAACGCGGGCGAGACGACGCAGCGGATCGCGCACGCGGTCTTGGAGCTGACGCGGCCGGCGCACTATCGCATCGACATCCACAGCTCCAACCTGGATTTCGAGGAGCTGGCGCAGGTCCGGCTGTACGAACCGAACGATGGCGAGCGCGGCACCGCGCGTTTGTTCGGGTTACCCGCGGTCATCGAGCGGCCGATGAACACCATCTTCACCAGCACGCTCGGGCACGCCTGGCGCGCGTGCGGTGGCCAGAATTTCGTCCTCCAAGCTGGGCAAGCGGGTACGTTGCAGCCGGTCCACTGCGACCGCCTCTTTCGGGCGCTGGTTACCTTCCTGTGGCGCACCGGCGTTGTCAGCGGCGTCGCCTTGTCCGATGAGGACGAAGAGGGGCAGTACTTCGGCGTCGGACACACCATGCCGTTGATCTCCGAGCACGCCGGCCTGTTCATCTCGCGGCTCGACGTCGGGCGCTGGGTGCAGGCGGGCGACGTCATCGGCCAGGTCTACGACGGCTTCGCGGGCGAACTGCGCCACGAAATCAAGACGCCCGTGGCCGGCCTGCTGAGCGGCATCCGCCGCCAGCCGCTGCTGTTCGAGGGCGACCTGCTCGCCCGCATCCAAACCCGTCAGGCCGTCGCCGAAGGCGTCGACACGTACCTGCACGGGCAGGGGCAGTGACGGGAAGAGGGGAGTGAGCAGTGGTCCAGTAATCAGTGATCAAGTGATCAGTCCAACCCTTGTGGCAATGATCACTGACGACTGATTACGTGATTACTTGATCACTTCTTCACTCCCCTCACGCCGAGGCGCGCCGTGCCACCGTCGCCGACTTCTGCTCGACGGCA
>Ga0335070_10007915_pt1 | contig 12464 bp, 14 predicted proteins | sample Lox_Sample_13_FD_206722 | JGI IMG/M metagenome (GOLD analysis project Ga0335070, IMG submission 206722) | Soil microbial communities from Loxahatchee National Wildlife Refuge, Florida, United States - Lox_Sample_1.3 | ecosystem: Environmental > Terrestrial > Soil > Wetlands | place: USA...
GAGACATGGATCTCCTCCTTATTTGTGTTTCTCTTCGGCCATGCGCAGGTACTCGTTCTGGCTCTGCGCGCGCGCCGCGAGTGCGGCTTCGAACTTGCCCTTGTCGCCCTTGAACAGGTCGCTCGCATAGGCCTTGTCGTCGGCCTTGCCGGCATAGGGCTTCGGGGCGTCCTGGGGGATCTCGTGGCAGGCCGCGAGGACGAGCGCGGCCATCACGATCGCCGCGGGCCTCACGACTTGCCTCCCGGCTGGTCGGAGAGCTTGTCGCTGCCCTGGTAGGCCATCGCCCAGCCCCAGATGTGCTCGCCCTTGCCGCGCGTTTGCACGCGCTGCTTGTAGATAGCCGTGATGACCGGCGCATCGCCCGCGAGCAACGCCTTGGTGGAGCACATCTCCGCGCACGCGGGGAGCTTGCCTTCGGCGATGCGGTTGCGCCCGTACTTGCGGAACTCCTCGGGCGAGTTGTTCTCCTCGGGGCCGCCCGCGCAGAACGTGCACTTGTCCATCTTGCCGCGCAGCCCGAAGGCCCCGGCCTGCGGGAACTGCGGTGCGCCGAAGGGACAGGCGTAGAAGCAGTAGCCGCAGCCGATGCAAAGGTCCTTGTCGTGCAGGACGATCTGGTCCTCGGTGCGATAGAAGCAGTCGACCGGGCAGACCGCCATGCAGGGCGCGTCCTTGCAGTGCATGCACGCGACCGAGATCGAGCGCTCGCCCGGGACTCCGTCGTTCACGGTGACGAGGCGCCGGCGGTTCACGCCCCACGGCACCTCGTGCTCGTTCTTGCACGCGGTGGCGCACCCGTTGCATTCGATGCAGCGTTCGGCGTCGCAGATGAATTTCATTCTGGCCATTGTTGTCTCCTCAGGCGCGCTCGACGTTGCAGAGCGTTGTCTTCGTCTCCTGCATCATCGTGACCGAGTCGTATCCGTAGGTGGTCGCGGTGTTGACCGCCTCGCCGCGCACGATCGGCGCCGCGCCCTCGGGATACTTGTCGAGCAGGTCCTTGCCCTGCCACCAGCCCGCGAAGTGGAACGGAACGAATGTCGTTCCCGGCGCCACGCGATCGGTCACGAGCGCCCTCACCTTGAGCTGCGCTCCCGGTGGCGTGTGCACCCATACCCAGTCCCAGTACTTGATGTTGCGGGCCGCGGCGTCCTTGGTGTTGATCTCGACGAAGTTCTCCTGCTGCAGCTCGGCGAGCCACGGGTTGGAGCGCGTCTCGTCGCCGCCGCCCTCGAACTCCACCAGGCGCCCGGAGGTGAGGATCAGCGGGAATTTCTCCGCCACCTTGTCCTCGATGTTCTTCTGCTGCACGGTCTTGTAGAGCGTGGGCAGCCGCCAGAACGCCTTCTTGTCGTCGTGCGTCGGGTACTTCGCGACGAGGTCCGGGCGCGGGCTGTACAGCGGCTCGCGGTGCTTCGGGATCCCGTCGGGGAAGTTCCACACCACGGCGCGCGCCTTGGCGTTGCCCCAGAAGTGCACGTTGTGGTTCACCATGCACACGCGCTGGATGCCGCCCGAGAGGTCCGTCTTCCAGTTCTTGCCCTCGGCGGCCTTCTGCTCATCCGGCGTGAGCTCGCTCCACCAGCCCAGCTTCTTCATGAGCACGTGGTCGAACTCGGGATAGCCCACCGTGATGTCGGAATCCTTCGGATGGGACCCGTCCTCCGCCAGCAGGCTCACGCCGTCCTTCGAGATGCCGAAGTTCGCGCGGAAGCAGCCGCCGCCGTCCATCATCTTCAGGTCCGTGCGATACAGCACCGGCGATCCCGGGTGCTTGATGTCGGCCTTGCCGTAGCAGGGCCACGGCAAGCCGAAGTAGTCGCCGTTGCAGTCGTACCCGGTCTCCTTGTCGACGGTGGGCTTGGTGCAGCGAAGCGTGGTCGGGTCGAACGCCGCCATGTTGCGCATGTGGGCCTTCAGGCGCAGGGGCGTGGAGCCCGTGTACCCGATGGTCCAGTTCCCGTTGTTGATCTCGGCGGTCATGTCCTCGATCACCGGCTCGTCCCAGCCGTCCTTGTCCTTCACGGTCTTGATGTTCTTGATGAACTCGTTGCCGTAGCCGAACTTGCGCGCGAGCGCGAGCATGATCGTGTGGTCGGGCTTGCTCTCGAAGAGCGGCTCGATCACCTTTTCGCGCCACTGGATCGAGCGGTTGGACGCGGTGACGGAGCCCGAAGTCTCCATCTGCGTGGCCGCCGGCAGCAGGTACACGCCGTCCTTGCGGTCGGGCATCGCCGCGGAGGCCGACGGATACGGGTCGATGATCACCATCAGGTCGACCTTCTCCATGGCCTTCTTCATCTCGAGGCCGCGGGTCTGCGAGTTGGGCGCGTGGCCCCAGAAGACGATCGCGCGCAGGTTGCTGTCCTGGTCGATGAGCTCGTTCTTCTCGAGCACGCCGTCGATCCAGCGCGACACGGTCATGCCGGGCTTCTCCATCATCGCCTTGCTGGCGAAGCGGCCCTTCATCCACTCGTAGTCCACGCCCCAGACCTTGCACCAGTGCTTCCAGGCGCCTTCGATGATCCCGTAGTAGCCGGGCAGCGAGTCGGGGTTCGGGCCCACGTCGGTGGCGCCCTGCACGTTGTCGTGGCCGCGGTAGATGTTCGCGCCGCCGCCGGAGACGCCGATGTTGCCGAGCGCGAGCTGCAGGATGCAGGAGGCGCGCACGACGGCGTTGCCCGTGGTGTGCTGCGTCTGGCCCATGCACCAGATGATGGTGGAGGGGCGGTTCTTCGCCATGGTCTCGGCGACGGCGTACACGTCGGCCTCTGGAACGCCGGTGACTTCCATCACCTTGTCGGGCGTCCACTTCGCCATCACCTCCTCGCGGACCTTGTCCATGCCGTAGACGCGGTCGTTGATGTACTTCTTGTCCTCCCAGCCGTTGTTGAACACGTGGTAGAGCACGCCGAAGAGGAACGCCACGTCGGTGCCGGAGCGGACGCGCACGTACTGGTCGGCCTTCGCGGCGGTGCGCGTGAAGCGCGGGTCGACGCAGATCATCTTCGCGCCCGTCTCCTTCGCGTGCAGCGCGTGCAGCATCGACACCGGGTGCGCCTCGGCGGCGTTCGACCCGATGAACATCATGCACTTCGTGTTCTCGAGGTCGTTGTACGAGTTGGTCATCGCGCCGTAGCCCCAGGTATTGGCCACGCCCGCGACGGTGGTCGAGTGGCAGATGCGCGCCTGGTGGTCCATGTTGTTGGTGCCGAACATGGACACGAATTTGCGAAGCATCTGCGACTGCTCGTTGTTGTGTTTGGACGAGCCCACCCAGAAGACCGCGTCGGGCCCGCTTTCCTTGCGGATCGCGAGGAGCTTGTCGCTGATCTCCTTGAGCGCGTCGTCCCAGGAGATGCGGCGGTACTTGCCGTCGACGAGCTTCATGGGGGTCTTGAGCCGGTGGGAGTGCTCCGTCATCCCGTGCTCGCGGATCGAAGCGCCCTTGGCGCAGTGCGCGCCCATGTTGATCGGCGAGTCGAACACGGGCTCCTGGCGCACCCACACGCCGTCGGTGACCACCGCGTCGATGGCGCATCCCACCGAGCAGTGCGTGCACACGGTGCGGCGCGTGACTGTCTTTCCGGTCTGCGCCTCGGCCTTCGCTTCGCCAATGAAGTTGAGCGGCAGCTGGGAGGCGAAGGCGGCGGCGCCCGCGGTGAGGCCGGAGCCTTTCAGGAAAGCGCGGCGATCGATCGTGCGCACGCCCAGTGCGGCGGCGGCGCGAGCGAGCGGATTGACGGCCTGGACCTCGCCTTTCGATTTACGTGTGAGCAGCATGGTCGGCTCCTCAGACTTTCGTGGTCTCGTAGTACTTCAGGATGTGCTCGGTGGCGCGGTACTTGGTCTCGGCGGAGGCGGTGGCGGCCTCCGGCGCGCTCTTGCCCGCCTTGCGCGCGCCCGTGGCGACGGCGGCGGCCACACCCGCGCCTCCCAGCCCGGCGGTAAGCAGGAAGTTGCGGCGATTGCTGGGACGTGTCGTTTTCATCTCGAGCCTCCTTTTTCGTGGAGCTTGCGTTATCAATCCATCCGGAACGATTCGGTTTCGATCGCGAGGAACGCCGCGCCCAGCGCGGCGACCCTGCGGTAGTAGTTGGCTTCCTTCGCGGCCGCGACGGCGGCGAAGAACTTCGTCGCTCCCGGGCCCACGTGGCCCTCGAAGAAGCGGCGCTGCTCCTCGAGCTTCGCCGGCCCGCGGCCCGCGCCGCCCGCCACGAGCACACGCATCGCGTCCAGGAGCGCGCCCACATGGTCTTCGGGCTGCGTGGTGGAGCGATGCGCGAGGCCGAGGGACTCGAGCTCGCGCTGGATTCGAATGCGAGGATGGTCCACGGCGCCCGCGCCCGTGTAGTGGCCCGCATAGAGCGAGACCTTGGCCTTGCCGAGGCCGCCGAACAGCGCGTCGTATTCCTCGCGCGCCGCATCGGCATCCATCGCCGAAGAGGCATCCACGAGGGCCTGCCACGCCGACGCAAGCCCCGAACCGGCGCCAAGGGGCCCGGCCTGCGCGATCGTGCCGAGGAGCTGGGCATCGGGCGCGTCGACGAGAAGGCGCGCCATGAGCGCGTAGAAATCGGCGCGCGCCGCCTCTTCCGCGGCGAGCGGGCGATGCATCGCGACCGGGGCGGCGGCGGCCATCAGTCCTGCGCTCCCAGCTTGAGCACCGAGACCTCATCCTTCGCGGACATCATGTCCACGACGCGGCAGTCGGCGCACATCTGCAACCGGCGCAGCGCCGCCTCGCTGGAGAACATCGAATGGCCCGCGAGCCTTCCGATCATCGCCTCGACCACCTGGCGCGTCCCGAAGGGCTTCTTGCAGAGGATGCAGTGGAAGGGCTGCGTCTCGTTCAGGATGCGCGTCTCGCGCACCGCCGGCGTGAGCAGCATGCGCGGCGAAAGCGAGATCGCCTCTTCCGGGCATGTGGCCTCGCACAGGCCGCACTGGACGCAATTGCGCTCGAGGAACTTGAGCAGCGGCTGGTCCACGCCGTCCATGAGGGCGGATTCGGGACAGGCGCCCACGCAGGCCATGCACATCGTGCACTTCGCGCGATCGACGCGAATCTCGCCCCAGGGCGCGCCTTCAGGCAGCGCGATCGCCTCGACCTTCGCCGGCGCGTGCCGCGCCAGATGCTCGACGGCGAATTCGATCGCCGTGCGCTTGTCGTCGGACAGCAGGAACGTCGCGGGCATGGCCGGGACTTGCGCGGGCGCGAGCGACGCGAAGGCGCGCTCGAGCGCCTCGGCCGTCGTCGCTTCGACGAGCGCGAAATGCGTTCCGCCGTAGCCCAGCCCGTGGAGGATCGCTTCGCCGAGGGCCATCTGCCCGCGAAGGACCTCGACGTACTCGCGATCCTCGGAACCCGCGCACACGACCGCGACCTGGCTCGCCCCATAGGCGATCGCGGGAAGGAGCAGGTCGAGCCCGATCGACGCCACATGCCACGTGGCCAGTGGCAACGCGCGCGCCGGAAGGCCCGCGCCGGAAGCGGCCGACTGGGCGAGCAGCTCGCGGGCGTCGGCGGCATTGTGGAAGACCACGCACGCGTCGCGCCCGCCCGCATCGCGGTAGGCCGACAGGAGCTGCTTCACCTGTGCGCCACGGTCGGCGACGCGCGGAAACTGGTACGACATCGCGCCGGACGGGCACACCGTGGCGCAGGCGCCGCAACCCATGCACAGGTGCGGATCGACCTTGACATGATCGCCGTCGGCGCTGATGGCGCGCGTCGAGCAGATCTCGATGCAGGCATCGCAGCCGGTGATCTCCGAGCGGCTGTGGGCGCAGATGTTCTCGCGATACGCGAAGTAGCGCGGCTTCTCGAATTCGCCCACGCTGTCGCGAAGCTCCTCGAGTTGCGCGGCGACCCCGGCCTCGCTGCCCTTCGCGTGGTGATAGCCCTGTGGGGGCTGGCGCATCGCGAAGAGCGGCTCGGCGGAGAAGTCCAGCACGAGGTCGAACTTGGCGGCCGTGGGATTCCCCGACCCGTCCAGGCCCGCGACGAGCGCGTTGAAGTCTCCAAGGTATCCGGTGAGCGACTCGATGCCCCCCGGCCACGACGCGACTTGCGCCAGCGGAGATTTCGCGCCGAGCAAGGTGACTTGCAGCGATTCGGCGAGCGATTCAGCGGCGCGGCGCGCGCGATCGGGATCGCTTGCGGCGATCACCAGCACGTTGCCGCGGGATTGGTACGAGACGCTTCCGACGGGTCGCGGCGCGGCCAGATTCGCGAGCGACGCGAGCGCCGCAATCTTCGGCTGGCAATCCGTGGGAACGCGGCTCCATCCCCGGCTCTCGAGGGCGAGCGGGTCGTCCCGGATGTCCGGTCCGGTGGCCGTTCCCGCTGCACGCGCGGGCTGGGAGACCTCGAGGCCTAAGGTCATTCTCTCGTCGTGTCCACATTCCGCCGAGAACTGAACGGAAGCGGCTCCTCGTCCGTTGCACGAGCCCGTCTTGCGCGGGCTTCAAGGCGATGTACTCAACCGCTATGAAGTGTACACCATACGAAAGAGAAATCAGTCACTAATTTCCTTGCTGGAAGTATCAGATGGGGCTGGGGCAACCGCTTGATCCGGCGCGGCTTTCTCCTCGATCGCGGGAGCGGCGTTTGCGGCGGGTTTCTCCTCGGCATTCGCCTCGGGCGGCTCCTCCTTCTTGAACACGCCGAGATGGCGCATCTGCTCCATCTTCTCGAGCCATCCTTCGGGGATCGGAGCGCTCTTCGTGTAGTCGTCGATGTACACGTCGAGCCCGTCCATCACGTTGAAACGCGTGTCCGCGAAGAGCTTCTTCAGCGCCTCGCGCCTGAGGTCCGCATCGACTTTCGGCTGCATGAACGGGCTGAAGTCCGACTCCGGCGTGAGCGATTCGACGGGCGGAAGCGGTACCGGCTCGGTCGCAGGAGGTTGCGGCGGCGCATCGGTCGCGATGGCGCCCGGCTGCACGGCCTGCGCCGGCACCTCTTCGGGCGCGACATCCGCGGGCGACTGCCTCGACTTGTGCTTGCGCCGCGACCACCGCGACAGGAAGTTCTCGTCGCTCACTGCTCGCCCTCCTCGCGGAGCATGCCCTCCTTGCCGGCGAAGGATTGCGGGCGCTGGCGGCGGCGCGGCTCCGGGCGGTAGTGCACGTCGACCCACGCCTGGATCCACGCGACCAGCTCGGGCCAGGCGCGCGCCCGCTCGACCTTCTCGCTTCCGTCCATCCAGCGCGCCGCCTCGTTGTACGAGGCCGTGCACTGGAAGGGATAAGGCTCCTCGCCGCCATCGTCCTGCCGGATCGAGACGAAGACGCTGGGCTCCTCGCTCGAGACGTTGAGGAAATAACCCTCGGCCTCGTCGTTGAAGAGGGTGAGGTCGAAGCCCGGATGGATGCGCTGGCGCATGGCGCCGTCGTCGACGAGCGTCCGCGGCTCGCCGCCGACGTCCGGCACCACGCCGAGCAGCTGCCAGCGATGGCTCTCCCAGCGGCTCTGCACGCTCTCGCGCGAGAGGATCACCGAGACTTTCATCGTGGGGTTGCCGGCCATGGGATGACTATACTATTGGTCCCATGGCGAAGACCGTGATCGCATTGCGCGAGGCGCGCACGCTCCCGATCCCGGAGCGCGTCCAGCCGCGCGAGGGCGTGGCCCTGGCCGACGCGCTCGGCCGGACGCTGCACGACCTGCGCATCTCCGTCACCGACCGGTGCAATTTCCGCTGCACCTACTGCATGCCGCGCGAGGTATTCGACGCGGACTATTCCTTCCTTCCGCACGCCGAGATCCTCTCCTTCGAGGAGATCACGCGCCTCGCGCGCATCTTCCACGGCCTGGGCACGAAGAAGATCCGCCTCACCGGCGGCGAGCCGCTGCTGCGCCGCGGCATCGAGCGGCTGGTGGCGATGCTTCGGGCGGCGGTTCCCGATGTCGACCTCACGCTCACCACCAACGGATCGGCGCTCAAGGCCAAGGCGCGGGCGCTCAGGGACGCGGGCCTGAACCGCATCACCGTGAGCCTCGATTCCCTGGACGACGCGACCTTCCGCGCGATGAACGACGCGGACTTTCCCGTGGCGAAGGTGCTCGAGGCCATCGATGCCGCGGCCGAGGCGGGCCTCGCGCCCGTCAAGGTGAACATGGTCGTGAAGCGCGGCGTGAACGACCACCAGGTGATCGACATGGCGCGGCGCTTCCGCGGCACCGGCCACATCGTGCGCTTCATCGAGTTCATGGACGTGGGCTCGACCAACCACTGGCGGATGGACGACGTGATCGCCTCGGCCGAGATCGTAAGGCGCCTCGCGAAGGAATTCCCGCTCGATCCCATCGGCGCCAACTACGAAGGCGAGGTGGCCGAGCGCTGGCGCTATCGCGACGGCGCGGGCGAGATCGGCGTGATCTCTTCGGTCACGCAGGCCTTCTGCTCCACCTGCACGCGCGCGCGCCTTTCCACCGACGGCCAGCTCTTCACGTGCCTCTTCGCGCAGCGCGGCTACGACCTGAAGCGCCTCGCGCGAAGCGCCATGAGCGACGAGGAGATCGCGGGCTCCATCGCGGGCATCTGGTCGCTTCGCTCCGACCGCTACTCCGAGATCCGCACCGCCGAGACCGCGAAGGCGCGCAAGGTCGAGATGTCGTTCATCGGCGGGTAGCCTCGTGGGATACAAGCCGCTCCTCACGCACAACGCCCGTCCCGCGACCTACACCGTCGAGGCGCGCGACGAGACGGGCGCGCTCGTCCCGACGCCAATCGCCGGCGAGCATCCCCTCACGCTCTACGTGGACAAGAAGGAGCTCGTCACGATCATGACGCTGGGGGCCGCGCCGGAAGCGCTCGCGATCGGGTTCCTGCGCAACCAGCGCCTCGTCGAATCCCTCGAGGAGATCGTCGCGGTGCAGGTGGACTGGGAAGTGAGCGCGGTCGCGGTCACCACGCGCGGCGGCCTCGTGGACCTCGACAGGAAGACGGAGAAGCGCACCGCCACCACCGGCTGCGGGCAGGGCACGGTCTTCGGCGACCTCATGGAAGACATCGAGGCCATGAAGCTCGACGACCAGGTGCGCGTGGAAGAGGAGACGCTCTTCGAGCTGCTGAATGCCGTGCGCCTGCACGAATCCATCTACAAGCAGGCGGGCGCCGTGCACGGCTGCGCGCTCGCCAAGGGCGCCGAGATCCTCACCTTCGTCGAGGACGTGGGCCGGCACAACGCGGTCGATGCCATCGCCGGATGGATGTGGCTCGAAGGCGTCGACGGGTCCGACAAGATCTTCTACACCACGGGACGCCTCACGTCCGAGATGGTGATCAAGGCCGCGCAGATGCGCATCCCCGTGCTGGTCTCGCGCTCGGGCCTCACGAAGATGGGCCATGAGGTCGCCACGCAGGTAGGCATCACCATGATCGGCCGCGCGGTGAACAAGCATTACCTCCTCTTCACCGGCGCGCATCGCCTGGTAAAGAAGGCGAAGGCCCATGCCTGAGGCCGGAATCGCGCGCTGCCATTGCGGCTCGGTCGAGATCGAAGTCACGTTCCCTTCGCGCTTCTGCTGCCATTGCTACTGCTGGAGCTGCCGCACCGCGCATGCCGCGGGCGTGGTCACCTGGATCGGCTTCAACCGCTCGCAGGTGCGCTTCGCGAAAGGCGCGGAGCTGCTGCGCGATTACGAGTCGTCTCCCGGCACCACGCGCAAGTTCTGCTCGCGCTGCGGAACGCGCATGGCGTTCGAATCGAGCCATGGGCGCTGGAAGGAAGAGGTGCATCTGCCGCGCGCCCTCTTCGTCACGCCCGTCGATCGCGAGCCGTCGCTCAACTCCTTCCCCGAAGAACGGCCCGAATGGTCCCCGCTCCATGAGTTCCCGGAAACGGCCTGAGGTCACGGGCGTCGTGCTCGCCGGCGGCCAGGGCAGCCGCATGGGCGGCGTGGACAAGGGGCTGCAGCTGTTTCGCGGCAAGCCGATGGTCGCGCACGTGATCGAGCGCCTCGAGCCGCAGGTGGACGAGGTCATCGTGAACGCCAATCGCAACGCCGACGAATACGCGCGGTTCGGGCACGTCGTGGTCGTCGACGGGATCGAAGGCTTCGCGGGCCCGCTCGCCGGATTCGAACGCGGGCTCGCGCACGCGTCGGGCGCGCTCGTGGTGACGGTGCCATGCGATTCGCCGTTCCTTCCGATGGACCTGGTGGCGCGCCTGCGCGCGGCGCTCGAGCGCGAGGATGCGCAGCTCGCGGTCGCGAAGACCGGCGACCAGGCGCACCCGGTGTTCTCCCTCATGCGCCGCGACGTCCACGATTCCCTTCGCGAGTTCCTCGGCTCGGGCCAACGCAAGATCGATCGCTGGTACGGCGCGCTTCACGTCGTGGAAGTCGCCTTCGACGACGAGGCCGACGCGTTCCTCAACATCAACACGCGCGAGGAGCTCGCGAGCCTCGAGCCGCGCGGCTAGCGCATGGGGCGCGCATTCCCCCCGCCGCGGACTGTAAAATCACCTCCCTGAAGACCATTGCGCCGGGCCCCGCATGAACACCAACGCGCTCACCATCACGCAGGCGTCCTGCGCCGACGACTACGATCCCAATTCGATGCCGGTGGCCAAGGCGCGCGCCTTCATCCACCAGTTCCTCGATCCCGTTTCCGGCGTGCTGCGCGTGCCGGTGCGCTCGGCCCTCGGGCGCGTGCTCGCCGAAGACATCGCCTCGCCGGTGGACGTGCCGTCGCATCGCAATTCCGCCATGGACGGATGGGCCGTGCGCGGCGCCGATGTGGCGGCGGGCGAAGCCACGCTCACCGAGATCGGCGCTTCGTTCGCGGGCAAGCCCTTCGCCGGGAAAGTCGCGGCGGGGCAATGCGTGCGCATCATGACCGGAGGCGTGGTGCCCGAAGGCGCGGACACGGTGGTGATGCAGGAGCGCGCCAAGGCCAACGGCAAATCGATCACGTTCGCCGCGGGACAGAAGACCGGGCAGAACGTGCGCGAGGCGGGCGAAGACCTCAAGGCGGGATCCATCGCGTTGAAGCGCGGCCGCATCGTGCGCCCCGCGGAGCTGGGGCTCATCGCGTCGCTGGGCATCGGCGAGGTCTCGGTGTACCGGCCGCTGCGCGTGGCGTTCTTTTCCACGGGCGATGAGCTCAAGTCCGTGGGCACGACGCTCGGCGAAGGCGAGATCTACGACTCCAACCGCTACACGATCCACGGGATGCTCACGCGCCTCGGATGCGAAGTGCTCGACATGGGCGTGGTCCGCGACGATCCGAAGCTGATCGAGCAGGCCTTCGCGCGGGCCGCCGCTTCGGCCGACGTGGTGATCACGAGCGGCGGTGTTTCCGTAGGGGAAGCGGACTTCGTGAAGTCGATGCTCGGCAAGCTGGGCGAGGTCGTCTTCTGGAAGATCGCGATGAAGCCCGGGCGCCCGCTCGCCTACGGCAAGATCGGCTCGGCGCATTTCTTCGGGCTGCCGGGCAATCCCGTCTCGGTGATGGTCACGTTCTACCAGTTCGTGCGCAGCGCGCTGCTCGTGCTGATGGGCGCGGATCCCGTGGAGCCGATTCCGACGTTTCGCGCGACCTGCACGTCGATGCTCAAGAAGGCGCCGGGCCGCACCGAGTTCCAGCGCGCCATCCTCACGCAGGCGCCCGACGGCACGCTCACGGTGAGGCCCACCGGCGAACAGGGCTCGGGGATCCTCAAGTCCATGAGCGACGCCAACTGCTTCATCATCCTGGGCGACGACGTGGGCAACGTCGCCGCGGGCACGGCGGTGGAAGTGCAGCTCCTGGAGGGGATGGCATGAACGAGGCCTCGCCGCCGCTCATCGCGTCGTCCCGGCGCAAGGGCTCCGGCATGGAGTACCTGCAGCGCATCATCTCGGGCGAGTACGCGCAGCTTCCGATCGGCATCACGCTGGGCTTTCGGATCGCGGCCGCGGTTCCCGGTTCCGTGACCGTGATCGGCAATCCCGGCGTGAACTCCTACAACCTGCTCGACACCGTGCACGGCGGATGGACCGCCGCGGTGCTGGACACCGCCATGGCGCTTTCGAACCTCACGTTGCTGGACCTCGAGCAGACCTTCACCACGCTCGACATCCGCGTCAACTACATCCGCCCCATCACCGTCGAGACCGGCGAAGTCGCCGCCGTGGGCAGCGTGATCAACAGCGGCCGGCGCGTGGCCTACGTCGAGGCGGAGCTCACCGACTCCGCCGGCAAGCTCCTCGCCCACGGCACCGGCAGCTGCCTGATCCTGCCGAGAACCTAGGGGACAGACACCTAGTCGTCGAACGGCAGGCCGACGTAGTTTTCGGCGAGCGACGTCATCGCGGCGCGAGAGGTGGTGACGTAGTCGAGCTCGGCCAGCTGTCGCTTGCGGTCGAAGGAGGTGTCGCTCTCGGCGCGATGCATCATCGTGGTCATCCACCAGGAGAAGCGCTGGCCCTTCCAGATGCGGCGAAGGCAATCGTCGGAGTAGCGCGC
>Ga0335070_10007917_pt1 | contig 12464 bp, 11 predicted proteins | sample Lox_Sample_13_FD_206722 | JGI IMG/M metagenome (GOLD analysis project Ga0335070, IMG submission 206722) | Soil microbial communities from Loxahatchee National Wildlife Refuge, Florida, United States - Lox_Sample_1.3 | ecosystem: Environmental > Terrestrial > Soil > Wetlands | place: USA...
ACGATCCAGCCCTGGATCCTCTGCACCAACTATCAGCGCTATGTCGACCAGTTCGTGCAATGGGGCCTGGAGGAACTGGCCCGGCCGAACGGTCCCTATACGGAGCTGGTGCTGCCGGGCGGCGAACGGGTGCGGCGGGGCGACGACGCCGAGACGGCGGCGGCGAGCGTCATGGCGGCACCCTGGGAGCGTTTCCAGATGCCCGCCTATAATCTCTTGCGCGGCGACGGACAGGGCGGCGTCACGATCGTCAATATCGGCATCGGCCCTTCCAACGCCAAGAACGCGACCGATCATCTGGCTGTGCTGCGCCCCAATTGCTGGCTCATGATCGGCCATTGCGGGGGCCTGCGTCAGTCCCAGACCATCGGCGATTATGTGCTGGCGCATGGCTATCTGCGCCGCGACCGTATCCTCGACGATCTGGTACCGCTCGAGGTGCCGATTCCGGCCCTGGCCGAGGTGCAGCTCGCCTTGCAGGAGGCGGCGGGGCTCGTCACCGGAGAGCGCGGCGACGGGCTCAAGCGGCGCCTGCGCACCGGCACGGTGGTGAGCTATGACGATCGCAATTGGGAGCTGCGCTGGTCGCAGGAGCGCCGGCGCATCAATCTGGGCCGCGCCATCGCCGTCGATATGGAGAGCGGCACGCTGGCGACGCAGGGCTATCGCCTACGGGTGCCTTACGGCACTCTGCTCTGCGTCTCCGACAAGCCGCTGCATGGCGAGATCAAGCTGCCGGGTGCCGCGACCGCTTTCTATCAGCGGGCGGTCGGCGAGCATCTGAAGATCGGCCTCACCGCCATCGAGCTGCTGCGCAGCCAACTCGGCTCGCTTCATTCCCGCAAGCTCCGAAGCTTCGACGAGCCGCCCTTCCGGTAAGTTAAAGCAGCACCGGATCCCAGCTCACCTCGAGCCTCTCGCACGAGGCGAGGCGCTTCAGGCCATCGGCCACGGCCTTCTCGATCTTGCTCAGCGCGTCGGCATCCGGCGCCTTGGCGATCAGGCTCAGATGGTCGAGGCCTACCGCGAAGGCTACGGCGCGGCCTTCGCCGAAATCGATGCGGCCGTTCCTCGCCGTGTATTGTACGACGAATTTATGGGCCCAGTGCCTGCAGAGCTGGCGCAGGTAACGCGCGCCATTCTCGGTCGCGACTTGCGCTTCCGACATCCAGAACGCCGACATGTCCGATCCTCGACAGCGATCAGGCCGCACAGGAACGCGTGCAAGGCATCGCTCGGCCCGAGAGATGGGACATGGCGCGCCTCGAGTCACCGCGACCGTCTGAAGCAGCGCCGCACAAAGGCGATGCTACTGCCGCATGCCTGCCATGATCGCGCGCGGCGTGTCCCCGGCGATCAAGGCTCTAGCGCACAATGATCTCGATACGTGACTATCACAGGCGGCCAAGTCGCCCGCGACCAGTTGCCGCTCAGGGCGGGGCCAGCGCCACCAGCTCCCGGTCGAAGGCGATCTCGCGCTCGGGCTCGTCCATCTCGCGGGCACAGCGATGGCCGGCATAGACGGCGGCGGCGATGGTCGAAGGCGCATAGCAATCGCCGATGCGAAGGACCGATTTGATGCCGGCGGCCTTGAGCGCTTTCTCATCCGCCATCAAGTCGTGATAGAGGCCGTCATTGGGCAGACGCATCGTCACCAGCACCAGCGTGCCGCAAGCGATCCGGCGGCGCCGGCCGTTATGGCAGTGCTCGAGCTCGATCTCGCCTTCCTTGGCCGAGGCGAGGACATGCTTCTCGAGCATCGATACGCCGATCTCGTGGAGCCGCTGCTCGATCATGGGCTGCTCCAGCGTGAACTTGGTCCAGGCCGAGATCTCCGCGGCGGGCGTCACCAGCGTGACTTCATGCCCCTCCCGACGCAGCTTTTCCGCCAGAACGCCGCCCATGTAATAGTGATCGTCGTCATAGACCACGACCGGTCCGGCTGCGGTCTTGCCGGCGAAGATGTCATCGGGCGTCAGCAGCTTCACCGCGTCCAGCCCCGGCACCGCGGCATGGCGCCAGCGGCCGATGCCGTCGCGCCGCCAATGGCCGCCGGTGGCGAGCACCACCTTGGCGAAGCCATAGCCCCGGATATCGTCGGCACCCAGATGGCTCTCGAGATAGAGCTGCAGGTTGGGCATGCGCCGGATCTGCTGCAGGCGATAGTCGCGCACGCGGCCCCAGGCGGCAAGGCCGGGCAGCTTGCTTTCGAGCGCGACGCGCCCGCCCACCTCATCGCGGGCCTCGGCCAGCGTCACCTCATAGCCGCGCTGCCCCAGGGCCCGCGCCGCCTCGAGGCCGGCGGGCCCGGCGCCCACGATCAGAATGCTCTCTTCCGATTTCTTCGGCGCGATCCTCTCGGGATGCCAGCCCTTGCGCCATTCCTCGCCCGCCGTCGGATTCTGGGTGCAGCGCATCGGCACCATGGTGAAATCCGAGGAAACGCACATATTGCAGCCGATACATTCGCGGATATCGTCGATCCGCCCCTCCTCGATCTTCTTCGGCAGGAAGGGATCGGCGATCGAAGGCCGCGCGGCGCCGATGAAGTCGAGCAGGCCGCGGCGAACTTGCGAAACCATCGTGTCGGGCGAGGTGAAGCGGCCGACGCCGACCACGGGCTTGGTCGTCACCTTCTTCACAAAGCTGATGAACTCCTCCTGTGACGCCTCCGGGCCGAAGCGCGAGGGCATGGAATCGCGGCTCCATTCGCGCAAGTTGACATCCCAGAGATCCGGCAGCTCGGCCAACCGCTCGACCACCTCGCGGCCCTCGGCAAGATCGGGCCGGCCTTCGGGCCCGATCGGATCGTCCACCGTCCAACGGATCGCGACCGCGCAGCGCCCGCCCAGCGCCTCGATCAGGTCTTCCGTGACCTCGCGCGTCAGCCGCAGACGGTTCTCCAGGCTCCCGCCATATTCGTCGGTGCGGTCGTTGAGCGTGCGCGAGAGGAAGTTGCCGTTGATCGAGGTATAGGCGCGGACATAGACATAGATGATGTCGAAGCCCGCGCGCTCGGCCCTGAGCGCCGCCTCGCGATGCCAGCGCCGATAGTTGCGGATATCGGCGCGGTCCATGCGGCGGGCCTGGGCCGGGTAGTAGCCCTCGCCGGCGGGCGCATGCGAGACGTTGATCGGCGCCTCGCGGCTGAAGAGGCAGGCATCGCGATTGGCGGTGTGCGCGAGTTCGACGCCGGCGAGCGCCCCGTGCCGATGGACCGCCTCGTTCATGCGCGCGAAGACCGGAATGTCGCGATCGTCCCAGAGCCGGCCCTCGACCAGCGGCGAAAGATCGCCGGTCGGATGGATGTCGGTCTCCTCGGTGCAGACCACCGCCCAGCCGCCCTCGGCCTTCATCCCGCGCATCGCGATCATCGAGCTCGGATAGGTGATGCCCATGCCGTTGCAGTGCGGCACCTGGAAGAAGCGGTTCTTCGCCGTCTTCGGGCCAATGCGGACGGGCTCGAACAGAATGTCATAGCGGGGATCGCGCGCCATGGGATGCTCTTTCAGGGTCGATGCGGTAGCGAATTCCGAAGACCGGCCTCGTGGGGACGAGGACCGGCGCGACGCCATAACACACGATTCGGCAGGGATCCCGCCAGGGGCGTCGTTTCCGGAACCAATAGGCCCTTGGTCTTGCCCTGGACGAAAGGCCTCGCCACACTCGGGCCCCGCCGAGGTTTTCATCGATAGGGGGATGGCACTCATGACGGGCTTGTTTTCGCTGGCGGGCAAGGTGGCGCTGGTGACCGGCGCCTCACGCGGCCTCGGCTGGGAGATGGCGAAGGGCCTCGCCGAAGCGGGCGCCCATGTCGTCCTCAACGGGCGCGACGCGGCCCGGCTCGAGGCGCGGGTGAAGGAGCTGGGCGGCGGCGGCTTCGCGGCGAGCGCCAGTGCGTTTGACGTGACCGACGAGCCGGCGATGCGCGCTGCGATCACGGAAATCGTCGCGCGACAAGGCCGGCTGGACATCGCCATCGGCAATGCCGGGATTCAGCATCGCGGGCCGCTCGGCGACTGGCAGCTCGCCGATTGGCAGCGCGTGATCGATACCAATCTCTCGGCCTCTTTCCTGCTGGCGCGCGAGGCCTCCGCGCCGATGATCAAGCAGGGCGCGGGGCGGATCATTTTCACCACCTCGATCGCCGCCAATCTCGCGCGGGCCACCATTCCTGCCTATGTCGCGGCCAAGAGCGGGCTCTGGGGCCTGACCAAGGCGCTCGCGGCCGAGCTCGGGCCCCAAGGCATCAATGTCAACGCGATCGGGCCCGGCTATTTCGAGACCGAGATGAACAAAGCGCTGCTTGCCAACGCCGAGTTCACGGCCTGGGTCAAGGGCCGAACCCCCTTGCGGCGCTGGGGCCGCCCCCGTGAGATCGCGGGCGCGGCCGTCTTCCTGGCGTCAGAGGCCGGCTCCTATGTCAACGGGCACCAGCTGATGGTGGATGGCGGCTTCAGCAGCGTGTTTTGAGGCGGCGGTGGCGCCGGTCACGCGCAAGCGGGCACAACTCGTGACCGCAGCACTCCGGACCACCGGCAAGCAGGCTCAATTGCCGGCGCTGAAGAAAGCCCAGATGTCGGCGGGCGCGGTGTCGGGCGCGGGCAAGGCGCCGGCCCAGCGCAACGTCACAGGACCCGTTATCCGATCGGCGAGGATCGCGTGCGTGCCGGCCGCGAGGGTGACGACGCCCTCGGATGCCAGCTCCTTCCCATCGATTTGCGCGGGCATGCCGGACTCCAGACGGTAATCCCCGGCGACGGCAATCCCGAAGGCGACCTTCTCGCCCGGTGCCGGCAACTCGATCGCCTTGCCGGCGACGAAGATCATGCCCCAATGCTGCAGGTAGTTGTCCTTGAGGAAGGCGATGTCGGCGGGCAGCAGCGCGCGTTCGGGGACCACGGTCACATCGGGAACCAAGGCAGCATAAAGCGATGGCGAATCCGCGAGCAATAGGGGCGGCTGCGCCTTCGCCACCAGATCGCGGAAGACCGGCAAGCCGGTCTCACGATACCTGCTCACGCCCCAGCTGCTCATGAAGAAGCCGGTGCGCGGGAAGCTCGCCACCACGCCGTAGCCGTGGATATAGGGAACGGGCTCCGGAGAGACGGCATGGACCGCGTCGAGGGTCGCGCGCTGTGGCGCGATCGCGTCGGGCAGCCTTCGGGCATTATTGACCATGAGAAAACCGCACTGGACCACCACCAGCAGCGCGACGAAGAGGACGGCCGCCCGGTTGCCGCGGTGAGTGTGGTGTAGAAGTTGCGCGCGTCATGCAGGGTGACCTGCCCTGGTTATCGGCGCATTACCTGCCGCTGCAGGCAGTAGTCACCGGGGCGTTCCCGGAGCCGGCGCCCGACCGAGCCGCCGACCGATTCATCTTGTCTTAACCGGTCCAGACAGTTTCGCGGCGCCGCCCCCACCCGTGGCCGTGCGCGCCTGGCGGCAAACAACCACATCGCCTGCCAGGAACGCCCCGGCTTCCCGTCAGCGCATCACCCTTTGGCAGCGATCGCCTGCACCTTGATCTTCGCCCCATAAGGCAAGGCCGCAGCCTGATAGATCGTTCGCGCCGGGCGGGGATTGAACAGCTCGCCGAAGAGGGCGTTGACCTCCGGCAGATTGGTCAGATCGCTGAATGCCAGATCGACATGAACGATGTCTTCCTTGGCGAAGCCCGCCTGCCGCGCGATCAGGAAGACCAGCTCGAAGGCGCGCTCCGCCTCCTCCCTGGGCGTTCCGGGCCGGTAGCCTTCCTCGAAGATGCTGAGCTGCCCGGAGATGTAGCAGGTGTTCCCGACGACGACGGCGTTGGAGATGGGGGATTTCAGTGTCGGCACGCCTGGAACTTCGACGATGAAGCGTCGCGCCGTGGATTCGTCTCCTCCGCGCACTGAATGCGACATGAGCCGGGCTCGCCGGCGATAATAGGGATGCATGATGGCCGTTTCCTTTTCCGGAAGATCGCGAGCGCGGACGGGCTAGAGATGGCGGTGGTGCCGGCCAACTCGCCGCTCGATGTCGGCGCGCGACAACCCGATGTCCTTGAGCATGCGATCGTTGAGCCCATGGAGATGGCGCCGCTCCCGATCCCGCGTCATCCAGCGCAGGACGCGCGCCCCGATCCAGACGAACGGACGTGCCGCCACTCGGAACAGCCAAAGGATGGGCTGCGGCTTTCGTTCGTCACCATCGCCCGTTCCGGCATATTCCCACAGGGCGGGACTGACCATCACCATGGGCGCGAAGTCCGAGAACAGCAGCTCGGGGCGGATCCGATGGAAGAGGCGCGAGTCGGGGCGATTTTCACCCACTCCTTCCTCGTCACTCTTCCGCTTGCTTTCAATCAGCGATGCCGGCGGAGCAGCCAACGATTCCACAGCGGAATTGGCGGTTGCGTTGCTCCGGTCGATCGTTCCGCTGCGGCCGCGCGGCCGCGCGTAATCGCCTGCAGGCATGCGAATTCTCCTGTCATGAATGCCGGGCCGACTCGTCGGCGCCGAAGAGTTGAGAGGAGGGCCTGACCGCTGACATCGACGGCGCCGCAATTCGCCGCTTCGTGCGGCACCGGGGCCATGGGCCGGCGCAAACCAGGGCCGGCAGCGGGTATGCGCTGACCGGCGCAGAGCGGCGCGTGGACATGAAGGATCCCCCGGTGCTCAAGGATTTCCCCGATCTTCGCCAGCGAAGGCGGGGTCGGCCTGACGAACTCACAACACGATTCGAGCCAGCGATGTGAGAGTTACCACATCACTCGGCGTAGGTTTCTCAAATTGTCTCACGATCGCGTGAGAAGATACTCCAATTCTACCGTGATTTAGCCTGGAACCATGGCCGGCGCTCGGTCGCGGCATGTTGGAGGTGCCACATTACCTTCATGCATCGCCGCCACTGCTTCCGGCTGTGCGGGCCGAGAACTTGTTCGCTTTCTGGCGGCTCTCATCCCACGGCCGAGCCAGGAGGGATCCCGAAGGAACCTTCGCGACCGAACCCGTTCCTCTTTTTCGGAAATAGATCCGCTGGACCGTCCGGCAGGACCGGAGCGTCAGCGGGTCAGGTCGATGAGGCGGATTCCAACTCGACGCGGGCCCGGTTCAAGGCCGCGCTGAGCTCGCCGGTCGGCGGCCGATCGGTCACCAGCTGATCGATCGCCGTCAGCGGGCATATCACTTCCATGTTCGACTGGTCGAACTTGGTGTGGTCGAGCAGCAGCATGCGCAGCTGCGAGCGCTCCAGCATGGCCCGCTTCACCGCGGCGACGCCCATATGGGCTTCGTTCGGTCCTTCCCGAGTGATGCCGCTGGCGCCGATGACGGCCCGGTTGGCGTAATAGCGCGTGAGAAACGCGATGGTGTCGGGTCCGACGACGCATCCTTCGTGGCGGTCATAGGTGCCGGGACAGGAGATGACCGTCATGCTCGGATTGTTGGCGATCGCCGTGGCGATGGCATAGCTGTTGGTGATGACGGTGAGGTCCTTCAGCTCGGCCGAAAGCCGCCGCGCGAAATGCAAGGTCGTGGCGCCGCCATCGATCATCACCACCTCGCCCGGCTGCACCTGGCGCACGGCTTGCCCGGCGATTTGCTCGCGCTCCTCGCTCATCCGGTTGTAGCGCTCGCTCCACTCGGCCTCCAACCCGAGCGGCCTGGTCACAACCGCGCCGCCATAGGTGCGGCTGATCAATCCGCTCTGGCCCAGCTCGTCGAAATCACGCCTGATGGTCTCGTTCGAAACGCCGAAGGAATTGGCGAGCTCGGCAATGCGGATCGCCGGTGACTGGCGCAACCTGGAGAGAATGGCGCTCTGTCGTTCTTTCTTTGTCACGGCCCGCGGACTCCCGTCCCGCCATTTCCCAGCCGCCGATGCCGGGGAACAGGCGCCCATGCTATCAAAATTCGCGGAAATGGTAATCGGGCGGTCATCGCATCCGGGTTCCTCCCTGTCGCTCTTGCCCGTCGACGGATGCGTGCCGGTTCTCGACGGATTTCGAGCAACGCAAACGCGCGACAGAGTCTCCGGGCGCCTCGCAGGACATCCATCGGTTTTCCAGCGCGTCCCATTTTTCCGATCAAGCCTCCGGCCGGGTCCCATGCCGCGCAACCGGCTCGGCGATCGGCGGCGGCGAGCCGCGGATTTGCCGAGTGCTCGCGAGCGGCGCGCAGTTCCCACTCTGTTGACGGCCAGGGCGCGGCTATCTAGCTTCGGTGTTCAGAATATCGACTTGTTTTCCGGCATTTAGGAACGCTCTCGTCCGCCGCCATGGCCTATGTGCAGATCGAATCGCTGGTCAAAGCCTTCGGCGATGCGGAGGTCATCCATGGCATCGGTCTGGAGATCGAGAAGCAGGAGTTCACGGTCTTCGTCGGGCCTTCCGGCTGCGGCAAGACCACCCTGCTGCGTCTGATCGCGGGCCTGGAGGAAGTCGGCTCGGGAACGATTCATATCGGCGGCCAGCGTGTCGATCAGCTACCCCCGGCCAAGCGCGGCCTCGCCATGGTGTTCCAGAACTACGCGCTCTATCCGCATATGACCGTCTTCGAGAACATGGCGTTCGGCCTGCGCATCTCGAAGACCGACCGGTCGCAGGTTCGCAAGCGCGTGCAGGAGGCGGCGGAGATCCTGCAGATCACCGAGCTGCTCGACCGCAAGCCCAGGGCGCTTTCCGGCGGTCAGCGGCAACGGGTGGCGATCGGCCGGGCGATCGTGCGTCAGCCCAAGGTGTTCCTGTTCGACGAGCCCCTGTCGAATCTCGATGCCAAGCTGCGCGTGCAGATGCGGGTCGAGCTGGCCCGGCTGCATCAGGAATTGAAGGCCACCATGATCTATGTCACCCATGACCAGGTCGAGGCGATGACCATGGCGGATAAGATCGTGGTTCTGAACAAAGGCCATGTCGAGCAGGTCGGCCGTCCCCTCGAGCTCTATCACTCCCCAAAGAATCTCTTCGTGGCCGGCTTCATCGGCTCTCCGTCCATGAACTTTCTCGAGGGCCGGATCGCCGGCGTGGCCGAGAGCGGCGTCGAGGTGGCCTTGCGCGGGGGACAAAAGGCCAGGGTCCGCTGCAAACCCGATGGCCGAGCCGTGGCCGGCGCGCCGATCACGCTCGGCGTGCGGCCGGAGGCGCTCGACGCGAACGGGAGGGGCGATACCACCATCCCCGGCAAGGTGCGTGTGGTCGAGCGCCTCGGCGGCGACACCTATCTCTATCTCAGCGCTCTCGACGGGACCGACATCACGGTGCATGCACCGGGGGACATCGTCGCCGCGTCGGGCGATCAGATCACGATCGGCTTCAGCGCCGACAAATGCCATCTGTTTCATGAGAGCGGCGAGGCTTTCGCGCGCTGACCCGATCGCCTCGCCCTCGAGCAAAGCTCGGGCGAGATCGACGATCGGGATTTCGCCCTCGTCCGAGGCGCCCCTCCCCTTGCCCCCTCCCGCTCGACGGCTTCGCCGTCGGGGAAGGGGGTGAAGAAAAACTCGCCCCCTTCCCTTGCGGGAGGGGGTAGGGGGAGGGGTAGAGACAAACTCAATCTATCGGCCCGCAAATTCTGAAACCGCATGCCCCTTCGCGTCGACACCGCGAATGGCGCCGCGCGGTTTGAACACATGCAATCGAACCGTGGCCGTCATTTCGGCGCCCGGCTGCAATGTCAGAAGCCGCCCGCCGCGCCGGGCCGCGTCGGCAAGGCCGTTCGCGGGCCAAGTGGTATTGGGCTCGACGCCGATCAGCCGCGCCTTGCCGCACCAGGGCGGCTCCGGCGTTCCTGCGAGCTCAACCCAGAGCCAGGCATAGGGAAAGATATCGCCATCCCATGACAGAGCCGCGGCGACGGAATCGTCCAGGCGCCGGATCGAGACCCAGGCGTCATCGAAATCCTGCAGGCAGGCGAACGCCGCCATCGGCCTTTCGGGTCGGCTCAGATCGAACAGGCCCTTCTTGCCTGTAACCAAGGGCCAGTGTCCGCCGGCGCCGGGTTTGAGCGGATTCGCCTCGGGGTCATAGCGGTCGTCGATCGCGACATGCCGGGCGCCCGCCTCAATCTCGAAAGGACCCGCGAGAAGGTCGGATCCGAATGTCGGATGGTGTCCCCACATCACGCGGATCGGCCGCGAGCCCCGCATGCGCACCGTCTCCCGGATCGTGAGCAGCTCGCCGTCGACGGCCAGCTCCCGCTGCATTTCGACCGGCACCGCCGCAAATTGGCGCGTCAGCCCAACGGCTGTCGCCGCGACCGCCGCCCTCCAAGGCGCGAGCGAGGCCTCGCCATGGAACCCATGAAAACCACCTTCGAACAGGCAAGCATCGCCGCCATTCGGAAACAGGAGGGGCCAGCCGCCTTCATAATGCTTGAGCCAGGTTCTTTCGTCGGGTGCCGCGAGGCTCGACGCCGGGGCAACCTCCCTCGCCCAGGGCGTGCGACCCAGGATGGAAGCGCCAAGGCCCTTATGCTCGATCGCCGCGATCGTGCCGCCGACCGCGGGATCGATGGTGACTCGAAGCGCCTCGCTCTCGATGACCGCTCGGCTGCGGCCCTGTGTCATTTCACCGAGCCCGCCATGAGGCCCTGGATGAAGTACTTCTGGAAGGCGATGTAGAGCATGATCATGGGCGCGCTGGCGATCACCATGCCGGCCATCGTCAGGGGAATCTGCTTGTCATAGCGGCCCTGGAACACGCTGATACCCGCCATGAGCGTGCGCTTGGCATCGTCCTGCAGGAAGATGACCGCGATGAGCAGGTCGTTCCACACATAGAGCGCGTTCACCACCACGAGCGTCAGCAGGGCGGGAAGGGAAAGCGGCAGAACGATCTTCCACAGGATGAGCAGGTCGCCGGCCCCGTCCATGCGCGCGGCTTCGAACAGCTCGCGGGGCAGCGTGCGAAAGAAGGTGGTAAGCAGATAGACCGAGAAGGGCGTGATCAGGCCGGCATAGATGACGATCGTGCCCTGATAGGTGCTGATCAGGCCGAGCTGGGTATAGAGCACGAACAAAGGAACGATCATCACCACGGGCGGCACGGCCATGAGCGCCGTGCTCACCGAGAACAGGAGGTTGCTTCCTTTGAACCGCATCCGGGCAATGGCATAGGCGCCCAGACAGGAAACGACGGTGCTGATCGCGACCGCGCCGACGACGAGGATGACGCTATTCCCCATCCAGGCGAAAAAAGGGCTGTGGAACAGCACATTGTCGAAATGGTCGAGCACCAGGGCTTGCGGGAATCCGACCTTGTCATAGGTGTATTCCTCGTCGCTCTTCAGCGAGGTCATGACCATGAAGATGGTCGGCACCAGCGCAAGGAAAGTCGCAAAGAGCAGGACGCCGTGCTTGAGCGCGCGATCGGCCTTCGCCGGTTGCCACCGATACCCTGCGACTGCCGACATGTCCGAGGATCCGGCCATCGCTACTCGACTTCCTCTTCTTGGGCGCGCCGCCTGACCGCGAACAGGGGGACGATCAGGAGCAGGGAGACCAGGAACAGGAGGACGGAGACCGCGGAGGCGATGCCCGGAAGGCTGATCTTGATGAGGGCGCTGAAGATATAGAGCTCCAGAACCATGGTCGAGGTGCCCGGACCGCCGCGCCCCCCGCCGATGATATAGACATAGGAGAAGACGGATGAGAGCATCGTGATCACGCTGATGACCACGTAGAACTCGATCACCGTCTTCATCTGCGGCACCAGCACATACCGGGCCCGCTGCCACCAGTTGGCCCCCTCCAGCTTCGCCGCCTCGATCAGCGATTCGTCGAGGCTCAGCAATCGCGCGAGAAACAGGATGATGCCGAGCGCCGATTCCCGCCAGATGATGAGGAGCATCACCGTCCATAAGGCGACGTCCGAGGAGCCGATCCAGTCCAGTGCCAGAAAATCCATGCCCAGCCAGCGCAGCACCTCGTTCACCGGCCCGCTGAACTGGAACATCTTCTTCATCACGGCGGCGATGATCGGAATCGCCAGAATGTACGGCACGAACAGGATGACCCGATAGAGCCGCCAGCCCCTGATGCGCTCATAGAGCAGGATCGAGATCAGCAGCGACCAGACCACCATGATCGGGACCGCGATCAGCAGGAACAGATTATGGAGCGCGGATTGCCAGAACAGATCCTGGGACAGGATCAAGTCGTAGTTCGCCAATCCGATCCACGGACCGTTGATGCCGCGAACCTGCTTGAAGCTGAACTCGAAGATGCGGACGAGCGGATATCCGAAGACGAAGGCGAGCAGGAGAACGAGCGGCAGGATATAGAGGTAGGGAGTGAACCTGGATGACTGGTTCATGGGCCGGCCGTCTTCTCGCTGCAGGCGAACTCGATGCCAGTGATCGGCGGGAACCCGGACGCGTCGCGACGTCCGGGCCCCGATCGCCGCTCAAGCGGACAGATCTTTAGCCCACTTCTTGTAGTTCTCCACCATGTCCGGATTGAAGTCGCGCCATTCCTTGGCGACCTTG
>Ga0335070_10007918_pt1 | contig 12461 bp, 7 predicted proteins | sample Lox_Sample_13_FD_206722 | JGI IMG/M metagenome (GOLD analysis project Ga0335070, IMG submission 206722) | Soil microbial communities from Loxahatchee National Wildlife Refuge, Florida, United States - Lox_Sample_1.3 | ecosystem: Environmental > Terrestrial > Soil > Wetlands | place: USA: Florida...
TGCAGGCGGGCGCCGCCGCGGCCGCCGTCGCTGCGGCCGCGGGGTGCAACCCGGCGAGCGTGGTGGAGGAGCTGAGGCGCCGGAACTTCAAGGAGCTGAAGCCCGACGACCTGAAGGCGTTGCTACAGCGGCTCGAGAGGAAGTACTCGGAAGAGTACGGCAAGCCGGTGACGGTCTCCGCGCCCCCGCCCATGCCCGGCGTCAACTTCGGGTACGGGCTCGACCTGTCGCGGTGCATCGGATGCCGCCGGTGCGTCTACGCCTGCGTGAAGGAGAACAACCAGTCGCGCAAGCACCCCCAGATCCAGTGGATCCGGGTGCTGCAGATGGACAAGGAGCACGGCGTCGACCTGACCCACGCGAACCCCTACTACAACCCCGAGCTCGTGCCCGAGCCCGGCCACTTCTACATGCCGACGCAGTGCCAGCAGTGCCGGCACCCTCCGTGCACGAAGGTCTGCCCCGTGAAGGCCACCTGGAAGGAGCCGGACGGGATCGTGGTCATCGACTACGACTGGTGCATCGGCTGCCGCTGCTGCACCGCCGCCTGTCCGTACGGCGCCCGCAAGTTCAACTGGGCGGAGCCGGAGCTCCCGGCGGCCGAGATGAACCCCGTCACCGCGTACCTCGGGAACCGACCGCGCCCGAAGGGCGTCGTGGAGAAGTGCACCTTCTGCATCCAGCGCTCCCGCGTGGGCCGCTACCCGGCGTGCGTGGAGATCTGCCCGGTGGGCGCTCGGAAGTTCGGGAACCTCCTCGACCCCGCGAGCGAGATCCGCCAGGTGATGGACCGCAAGCGGGTCTTCGTCTTCAAGGAGGAGCTCGCGACCGAACCGCAGTTCTACTACTTCTACGCGACCTAGCGCGGACGGGAGAGCGCCATGGGAATCCTCGACTTCCTGAAGGGCGCCGCGCGGCAGGTCACGAGCGGCGGCAAGGTCTACAAGCTGTGGGTGGCGGTGCTCGCGGCGATGATCGCCGTGGGCCTCGTCGGCTACGCGAAGCAGTACCGGCTCGGCCTCATCGCGACGAACATGCGCGACCAGGTCACCTGGGCCTTCTACGTCGGCAACTTCACCTTCCTCGTGGGGGTCGCGGCGGCGGCGGTGCTGCTCGTCGTCCCCGCCTACGTCTACCACTGGAAGCCGATCAAGGAGGTCGTGGTGCTCGGCGAGCTGCTCGCCATCAGCGCGCTCACGATGTGCCTCACCTTCATCCTCGTGGACATGGGACGTCCCGACCGCCTGACCCACATCATCCCGGGTCTGGGGAGCCCCAACTGGCCGAGCTCCTTGCTGTCCTGGGACGCGCTGGTCCTCAACGCCTACCTGATCGTGAACCTCTCGGTCGCGGTCCACATCCTCTTCCGCGCCTACCGCGGCGAGCCCTACGCCAAAGCGTTCGTCGTCCCGATCGTGCTCCTGAGCGTCCCCATGGCGGTCGGGATCCACACCGTCACGGCCTTCCTCTACAACGGCATGGCGGCACGCCCCTACTGGAACGCCTCCATCCTCGCGCCGCGGTTCCTCGCGTCCGCCTTCTGCTCGGGTCCGGCCGTCATGATCATCCTCTTCCAGATCCTCAGGAAGACGACCGGCCTCGAGATCAAGGACGAGGCGATCTGGAAGGTGGCGGAGCTCATGGCCTACGCCATGTTCTTCAACCTCTTCCTCCTCGGCGCCGAGCTCTTCAAGGAGTATTACTCGCACACCGAGCACCTCCTCTACACGGAATACCTGTGGTCCGGGATCGGCGACAAGCGCGCCCTCGTGCCCTACGCGTGGTTCGCCTTCTTCGCGAGCCTCGTCGCCTTCTTCCTCTTCCTCGTCCCGAAGACCCGCACGAACTGGTTCACGCTCAACCTGGGCGCGGTGCTCATCTTCGCGGGCGTCTACATCGAGAAGGGCATGGGCCTCGTCATCCCCGGGATGACGCCGGACACCCTCGGCGAGATCTACGAGTACCGGCCGACGCCCAACGAGTGGATGGTGGCCATCGGCGTGTTCGGGCTCGGAGGGCTCGTCTTCACGACGCTCGTGAAGATCGCCGTGCCCATCATGCAGGGGACCTTCCGCGCCCCGGGCGCGCCGGTGTCCGAGGGCGACTCGGCCTTCGCCGCGCACTGATGGACGGATGGGGCGGTTCGGGATAGAAGGCGAGCCTCACCCCAGCACGGATCGAGGACCCATGAACAAGACGCTCGCTGCCGCCGTCGTCGTCGCCCTCGTCGCGCCCCAGGCCCGCGCCGACGACGCGGCCGCAACCTTCCAGGCGAAGTGCGCCGTCTGCCACGGCAAGGACGGCAAGGGCCAGAACCCCATGGGCCAGAAGCTCGGGGTGAAGGACCTCACCGTGACGAAGCTCTCGCTCGCGGACGTCGAGAAGACCATCGCCGACGGCCGGGGCAAGATGACCGGCTTCAAGGGCAAGCTCTCGGACGCCGAGATCAAGGCGATGGCGAAGTTCGTGAAGGGCGGGCTGAAGTAGAGCGGGCGCCGGTCGCCGGGCCAGGCGACCGTCACTCGACCGGGAAGAGCGGCGAGGTCCGCGAACGGGCGGGCTCCGCGCCGCCCGGGTCGGGCGCGAGCTCCGGCGCCTGGGCGCGGCGCGGCAGCGCGTCCACCGGGAGCGGCTCCGGGACGGCGCCCTCCGTCCCCGCGGCCCCGAGCTCGCGGAAGCGCCGGGCGGCCGGGAGCACCCGCGCCTCGAGGGAGCCCACGAAGGCGTTGTAGGCGTCGACCGAGGAGCCGAGGTTCCGGCCGAGCTTCACGAGGTGCGCCGCCATGTCCGCGATGCGCTTGTGGAGCTCGCGGCCGAGCTCGGCCACGTCGGCGGCGTTGGCCGCCGCCGCCTCTTGCTTCCACCCGTAGGCGACCGCCTTGAGGAGGGCGATGAGGGTGGTCGGCGTCGCGAGCACCACCCGTCGCTCGGCGCCCGTCTCGATGAGGGCGGGGTCCGCCTCGAGGGCGGCGGCGAAGAACGACTCGCCCGGCAGGAAGAGGACCACGAACTCGGGCGTCGGGCGGAGCGATTCCCAGTAGGCCTTCCGGGACAGCGCCTGGACGTGCTCGCGGACCTGGCGCGCGTGGTCCTGGAGGCTCGTCGCCCGCGTCGCGTCGTCCTTCGCGTCCATGGCCGCGAGGTAGGCGGCGAGCGGGGCCTTGGCGTCGACGACCACGGTCCGGTTGCCCGGCAGATGGACGACGAGGTCGGGGCGCAGCCGCCCGTCCGCTCCCTCGACGGTGTGCTGCTCGGTGAAGTCGCAGTGCTCGAGCATCCCCGCGAGCTCCACCACCCGCTTCAGCTGCACCTCGCCCCAGCGGCCGCGCACCTGTGGCGCGCGCAGCGCGCGCACCAGGTTCGAGGCCTCGGACCTGAGCAGCGACTGCGCGTCCGCGAGCGACTTGAGCTGCTCGTGGAGGCCGGCGTAGGCCCCCTCGCGCCGCCGCTCGAGATCGGCCACCTGGCCCTCGAAGCGCGTGAGCGCCGCGCGCATCGGCTCCACGAGCTCGCGGATGGTCTGCTGGCGCCGCTCGAGGTCCCCGCGCGCGCCCTCCTGGTACTTCTCGAGCGACTGCTGCGCGAGCTGCAGGAAGGAATCGCCCGAGGCCCGGAGCGCCTCCGCCGAGAGGGCGCGGAAGGTGTCGGAGAGGCGGCGCTCCGCCTCGGCGAGCAGGGCGCGCTCCTCCTCCGCGGCGCGGCGCTGCTCCTCGAGCTTCGCCTCGAGCGCGGCGCGCAGCGCCGTCTCCTCGCGCAGCCGCTCGGCCGCGGCGGCGGCCGCCTCGCCCCGGGCCGCGACCTCCGCCTCGAGCGACGCGACGCGCCGCGCGCGCTCGGCGGCGATGGCCTCGAGCCCGGCCCGGTCGGCTTGCGAGCGGGCCGCGGCCGTCTCCGCGGCGGCCCGCGCGGCGCCGCGCGCGGCGAGCCAGGCGGCGAAGGCGCCGGCGGCGGCCCCGATGCACACAGCGGCGAGGAGCGTGAGGGCGTCCACGGCAGGGTCCTTTTCGGCCGCGGGGCGGCCGTTCGGTGAGGGCAACGTAGCATCCACCGCCGACACGACCCGGCTCCGGGGACCCCTCCTGGCGCCCCCGAGGGGTGTCCTGACCGGGACCCCGGAGGGGGCGCGCGCGTGCACGAGTCGCGGGTCCCGGCCGGGTGTGGTCAGGCTTGACCCAGCGCGTCGGGATCGGTGACACTCCGACGTTCCATGTTTCTAGGCGAGCTTGGCGCTCGGGCCACCGCCGAGCGGGTCGCAGTGCCCCGAACACAGAGCCTTCCCGTAACGGTCGAGCGCCCTGCGCGCCGGCGGCCGGGACCGCTGCGGAGTGTGTAGGGCGAGGTAGGCGACCTCGGAGGGGAACGAGAAGCGGAGCGACGATGACCATGGGATATCCCGAGAAGCAGGGCCTGTACGACCCGGCGAACGAGCGCGACAGCTGCGGCTTCGGGTTCGTGGTCGACATCCAGGGAAGACGCTCGCACCACATCGTCGAGCAGGCCCTGCAGGTCCTCATCAACCTCGAGCACCGGGGCGCCGTCGGCGCCGAGAAGAACACCGGCGACGGCGCGGGCATCCTCCTGCAGCTCCCCGACGCGTTCCTGCGCCGCGAGGCGGCGCGCCGGGGGATCGCGCTCCCGGCGCCTGGCCGCTACGGCGTGGCGGTCGCCTTCCTGCCGCAGGACCCGGCGAGCCGCGACGCCTGCGTGAAGCGGCTCGAGGCCGCCGTGATCGAGGAGGGGCAGGCCGTCCTCGGCTGGCGCGACGTGCCCTGCGACCCGGCCACGCTCGGCGGTATGGCGCGGACGAGTCAGCCGGTGGTCCGGCAGCTCTTCGTCGGCGCCGCCCCGGACCTCGTCGACCCCATGGCGTTCGAGCGCAAGCTCTACGTCATCCGGCGGATGGCGGAGAAGGCGGTGCAGCGGTCCAACCTGCCCGGCCGGCGCGACTTCTACGTCGTGAGCTGCTCGTTCAAGACGGTGGTCTACAAGGGGATGCTGAACGCCGGCCAGCTCCGGCAGTTCTACCCGGACCTGTCGGACCCAGAGGTGGTGTCCGGCATCGCCATGGTGCACTCGCGCTTCTCCACGAACACCTTCCCCTCGTGGTCGCGGGCGCATCCCTACCGCTACATCTCGCACAACGGCGAGATCAACACGCTGCGCGGGAACATCAACTGGATGCACGCCCGCCAGAGCCAGATGGCCTCGAAGCTGTTCGGCGACGACCTGAAGAAGGTGCTCACCGTCATCGACACCGAGGGCTCCGACTCGGCGATGTTCGACAACGTGCTCGAGCTCCTCGTGCTGGCCGGGCGGTCGCTCCCGCACGCGATGATGATGATGGTGCCGGAGCCCTGGGCGCGGCACGAGTCGATGAGCCCGGAGAAGAAGGCCTTCTACGAGTTCCACTCCTGCCTCATGGAGCCGTGGGACGGCCCGGCCTCCATCGCCTTCACCGACGGCGTGGTGGTGGGGGCGACGCTCGACCGCAACGGGCTGCGCCCCGCGCGCTACTACGTGACGAAGGACGGGTTCGTGGTCATGTCGTCCGAGGTCGGGGTCCTCGACATCGCGCCCGAGCGGGTGCTGCAGAAGGGGCGGCTGCAGCCCGGCCGCATGTTCCTCGTCGACACCTCCGCGGGACGGATCGTCTCCGACGACGAGATGAAGCAGAGGGTGGCGACCGAGCACCCGTACGGCGAGTGGGTGAAGACGTACCTCGTGAAGCTCGAGAACCTTCCCAAGGCCCCGCTCGTCCACGCGCCCGACCACGAGACCGTGCTAAGGCGGCAGGAGACCTTCGGCTACACGGCCGAGGACCTGAAGACGCTCGTGAACCCCATGGCCACGACGGGCACCGAGCCCATCGGGTCGATGGGCAACGACACGCCGCTCGCGGTCCTCTCCGAGAGGCCCCAGCTCCTCTACAGCTACTTCAAGCAGCTCTTCGCGCAGGTGACGAACCCCCCGGTCGACGCCATCCGCGAGGAGATCATCATGGCGGTCGAGACGGCGGTGGGCCCGGAGAAGAACCTGCTCGAGCCCACGCCCGACTGCGGCCGCCAGATCGAGTTGCCCACCCCGGTGCTCACCAACGACGAGCTGGAGCGGATCCGTGCGCTCGATGGCGGCCCGGAGAGCCACGGTTTCAAGGCGATCACGCTCCCGGCCCTGTTCCGCGTGAACGACGGCGGGGCCGGGCTCCGAAAGGCCATCGAGGACATGCAGGTCCAGGCCAGCGAGGCGATCGCCGAGGGGCACAACCTGCTCGTCATCTCCGACCGGGGGCACGACGAGCGCGACGCGCCCATCCCGGCGCTGCTTGCCGTGTCGGCCGTGCACCACCACCTCCTGCGCGAGGGGACGCGCACCAAGGTGGGCATCGTGCTCGAGAGTGGTGAGCCGCGGGAGGTCCACCACTTCGCGCTGCTCGTCGGCTACGGCGCGAGCGCCGTGAACCCCTACCTCGCCTTCGAGACCATCCACGACCAGGTGCGCCAGGGGCTCATCGAGGGGCCCGGCGAGAAGGCGGAGAAGAAGTACATCAAGGCGGTGAACAAGGGCGTCGTCAAGGTGATCTCCAAGATGGGGATCTCCACCATCCAGAGCTACCACGGCGCCCAGGTGTTCGAGGCGGTGGGGCTCAATCAGGACTTCATCGACGAGTACTTCACCTGGACCGCGAGCCGCATCGGTGGCGTCGGGATCGACGTCATCGCGCGAGAGGTGAAGGCGCGCCACTACCGCGCCTACCCGCCCCGCGCCGTGCGCCACACGACGCTCGGCACCGGCGGTCAGTACCAGTACCGGGCGGACGGCGAGTACCACCTCTTCAACCCGGAGACCGTGCACCGGCTCCAGTACGCCTGCCGCACCGGCGACTACAAGGCGTACCGGGAGTACGCCGCGCTCGTGAACAACCAGACCCGGAACCTGGGGACGCTCCGGGGGCTCATGGACCTCAAGCCGACCGGCAAGCCGGTCCCGCTCGCCGAGGTCGAGTCGGTGGAGTCCATCATGCGCCGCTTCAAGACCGGCGCCATGAGCTACGGCTCCATCTCGCAGGAGGCGCACGAGGCGCTCGCCGTCGCCATGAACCGGATCGGCGGCAAGTCCAACACCGGCGAGGGCGGCGAGGACCCGTCGCGCTACCGGCCGCTCCCGAACGGGGACTCGAAGAACAGCGCCATCAAGCAGGTGGCCTCGGGCCGCTTCGGCGTGACGAGCGAGTACCTCGTGAACGCCCAGGAGCTGCAGATCAAGATCGCCCAGGGGGCGAAGCCGGGAGAGGGGGGACAGCTCCCGGGCCACAAGGTCTACCCCTGGATCGCCAAGGTCCGCCACTCGACCCCGGGCGTGGGTCTCATCTCTCCTCCACCCCACCACGACATCTACTCGATCGAGGACCTGGCGCAGCTCATCCACGACCTCAAGAACGCGAACCGGCGCGCCCGCATCTCGGTGAAGCTGGTCTCGGAGGTGGGGGTGGGCACCATCGCCGCCGGGGTCGCGAAGGCCCACGCGGACGTGGTCCTCATCTCCGGCTACGACGGGGGCACCGGCGCCTCGCCGCTCACATCGATCAAGCATGCCGGCATCCCCTGGGAGCTCGGGCTCGCGGAGACCCACCAGGTGCTCCTCCTCAACAACCTCCGCTCGCGCATCGTCGTGGAGTGCGACGGGCAGCTGAAGACCGGCCGCGACGTGCTCGTGGCTGCGCTGCTCGGGGCGGAGGAGTTCGGCTTCGCCACCGCCCCGCTCGTCGTGCTCGGCTGCATCATGATGCGAGTCTGCCACCTCAACACCTGCCCCGTCGGGGTGGCCACGCAGGACCCGAAGCTCCGCGCGAAGTTCACGGGCGACCCCGCCCACGTCGTCAACTTCATGCGGTTCGTCGCCCAGGAGCTCCGGGAGTACATGGCCGAGCTCGGGTTCCGCACCGTGGACGAGATGGTGGGCCACTCCGACCGCCTGGAGATGCGCCGCGCCGTCGAGCACTGGAAGGCCCGAAACCTCGATTTCTCGCGCATCCTCTTCCAGCCGACCGTCCCCCGGCAGTGGGGCCGCACCTGCCAGGTCCCGCAGGACCACGGCATCGAGGAGTCCCTCGACGTCGTGAAGCTCCTCGACCTCTGCCGGCCGGCGCTCGAGGAGGGGAAGCCGGTCCGGGCGACGCTCCCCATCCGCAACGTGAACCGGGTCGTCGGCACCATCACCGGCAGCGAGCTGACGAGGAAGTGGGGGGCGAAGGGATTGCCCCAGGACACGATCCAGCTGCACTTCCAGGGCTCGGCGGGTCAGAGCTTCGGGGCCTTCGTGCCCCCGGGCATGACGCTCCTCCTCGAGGGCGACGCGAACGACTACATCGGCAAGGGGCTGTCGGGAGGGCGGATCGTCGTCTACCCGCCCCGCGCCTCCACCTTCGTCCCCGAGGAGAACATCATCGTCGGGAACGTGGCCTTCTACGGCGCCACCGGCGGCGAGGCGTACATCCGCGGCGTCGCCGGCGAGCGCTTCTGCGTCCGCAACTCCGGCGTCCAGGCGGTCGTGGAGGGGGTCGGCGACCACGGCTGCGAGTACATGACGGGCGGCCGCGTGGTCGTGCTCGGGCGAACCGGCCGCAACTTCGCCGCCGGCATGTCCGGCGGCATCGCCTACGTGCTCGACGAGGGCGGCACCTTCGAGCGCGTCCTCAACCGGGAGATGGTCGGGAGCGGCGCGCTCGAGCAGCCGGAGGAGATCGCGCTCGTCCGCTCGCTCATCGAACGACACGTGAAGCTCACCGGCTCGAAGCGGGGCCAGCTCGTCCTCGACGCCTGGCCGGACTTCCTGCCGAAGTTCGTGCGCGTCGTCCCCAACGACTACGCCAGGGTCCTCGAGGCGCAGAAGGCCATGCGGGCGAAGGGACTGTCGGCGGCCGAGGCCGAGATGGCGGCCTTCGAGGAGAACGCGCGCTCGCTCGCGCGCGTCGGCGGCAACTAGGGCGGGGGCGCCGCCGCGGGACGGGAGATCATGGGCAAGCCGACCGGATTCATGGACTTCGAGAGGGAGCCGTCGCACGACCGGCCGCCGCTCGAGCGCATCAAGGATTGGCGCGAGTTCCACGACCCCGTACCCGCATCGACCCTGCAGACCCAGGGTGCCCGCTGCATGGACTGCGGGCTGCCCTTCTGCCACACGGGCAAGCTCATCGCCGGAATGGCCTCCGGCTGTCCCATCAACAACCTCATCCCCGAGTGGAACGACCTCGTCTACCGCGGCCAGTGGCGTGAGGCCCTCATCCGGCTGCACAAGACGAACAACTTTCCCGAGTTCACCGGGCGAGTGTGTCCGGCGCCGTGCGAGGGCTCCTGCACCGTGGGGCTCGCCGGGGACCCCGTCACCATCAAGACCATCGAGGCCTCCATCATCGACCGGGCCTTCGCGGAGGGGTGGGTGGAGCCCGACCACCCGCAGACCCGGACGGGGCACAAGGTCGCGGTCGTCGGCAGCGGCCCGGCCGGCCTCGCCTGTGCGGCGCAACTCAACCGGGCGGGCCACAGCGTGACGGTCTTCGAGCGGGCCGACCGCATCGGGGGGCTGCTCACCTACGGCATCCCCAACATGAAGCTCGACAAGGGGATCGTGCAGCGGCGCGTGAACCTGATGGCCGACTCCGGCATCCGGTTCATCACCGGGATGGAGGTCGGCCGCCACCTCCCCACCCGGATGCTGCTCAACGACTACGACGCCGCGGTCCTGTGCATCGGCGCGACCAAGGCGCGCGACCTTCCCATCGAGGGGCGCCCGCTCGCCGGCATCCACCTGGCGATGGACTTCCTCACCCAGAACACGAAGAGCCTGCTCGACTCGACGCTCGCGGACGGGCGCTACATCAGCGCGAAGGGACGGGACGTCGTCGTCATCGGGGGCGGCGACACCGGGACCGACTGCGTCGGGACCTCCATCCGCCACGGCGCGAGGAGCGTCACCCAGTTCGAGATCCTGCCGCGGCCGCCCGAGCGGCGCGCCCCGGACAACCCCTGGCCGCAGTGGCCCAAGGTCTACAAGATGGACTACGGCCAGGAGGAGGCGAAGGAGCTCTGGGGCCAGGACCCCCGCGTCTACTGCATCAGCACGAAGCGCTTCGCCGGCGACGCTACGGGGCGCGTGCGGGAGCTCCAGACCGTCCAGGTGGAATGGGTGAAGGGCCCGGACGGCCGCTTCGGACCCCGGGAGATCCCCGGTACCGAGCGGTCGTGGTCGGCGGACCTGGTGCTGTTGGCGCTGGGCTTCGTGGGACCGGAGAGGGAAGGGCTCGTGGGCGACCTGGGCGTGAAGCTCGACGAGCGGGGCAACGTCTGGACCGACGAGGACAAGGCGACGAGCGTGCCCGGGATCTTCGCGGCAGGCGACGCGTCGCGCGGCCAGTCGCTCGTCGTCTGGGCCATCCACGAAGGGCGCCGCGCCGCCCGGGGCGTGGACAAGTTCCTCATGCAGGGCGAGAGCTACCTCCCCGGGTGACCGGAAATAATCCGCCCGGCCAGGCGTAGGAAGTGCATGGTACGGCTCCTCCTCTTTCTCCTCCTCCTCGTGGTGTGCTGGCCGCTCGCCCTGCTCGCGCTCCTCGTCTACCCGATCGTCTGGGTTCTTCTCATCCCCTTCCGGGCGGTGGGCATCGCGGTGGAGGGCGTGCTCGCGCTCCTGCGCGCGATCGTGATGCTGCCGGCCCGGCTGCTCGGGAGCGGGCGCGCCTAGAACTCACCGCGCCGGCCCCGGCTTCCCGACCAGGACCGGCAGGAGCGTGGCCGCCGCGAGGAGGCCCGCCGTCACGGGCAGGGCCCCCGCGTAGCTCCCGGTGTGGTCCTTCACCCAGGCGACGAACGCCGGGCCCGCGACCCCGGCCGCGGCCCAGGCGAGGAGGACGTATCCGTAGTTCACGCCGAGGTGCCGCGTCCCGAACCAGTCGGCGACGAGCGACGGCATGACGCCGAAGCCGCCTCCGTAGCAGAGGAGCACGAGCGCGAACAGGGCGGCCACCGCCCAGACCTCCCGGAACTGCCCGACCGCGAGGAAGACCGCGACCTGGACGAGGTAGATGAGAGCGAAGGCTGCGCGCCTCCCCACCCGGTCCGAGATCGCGCCCCAGGCAAAGCGCCCGAGCGCGTTCGCGAGCGCGATGGTGCCGTAGGCGGCGGCGGCCGCCGCCGGCGTCGCTCCGGTCAGCTCCCGCATGATGGGGACGGCGTTGGAGATGAAGAGGATGCCGGCGGCCACGTTCAAGAAGAGCATGGCGAAGGCCGCCCAGAACTGCGGGGTGCGGACCATGCGAAGCGGGGGGTAGTCCTGCGGCCCCTCCCGTCCGCGAGAGGGTGCCGGGCCAGGGGGATTGCGGAGCAGCGCCGCCCCGGTGCCGCCGAGGAGCGCGAGCCCCAGGCCCGAAGCCACGAAGGCGCCGAGCACCGGATCGGCGAGTTCCGGCGTGGGCGCGCGTGCGCCGCTCGCGAGCGCCTCCGCGGCGCGGCGCGAGGCGGAGGCGAAGGCGGGGAGCGAGCGGAGCAGGTGCGCGTAGAGGAAGGCGCCGAGCCCGAAGCCCATCACGACGACGCCGCTGCCCAGGCCTCGCCGGTCGGGGAACCACTTCGTCACCGCCGCGACGGGGGTCACGTACCCGAGCCCCAGGCCGATCCCGCCGACGGAGCCGTAGGAGAGGTAGAGCCATCCCGCCCCGAGCCGCGCCGTGAAGAGGCCCGCGAGGAGGTTCCCCGCTGCCCAGAGCGCGACCCCCGCGACGGCCACCGGGCGCGGGCCCAGCCGGTCCTGGAGCCGCCCCCCCAACACGGCGCCCACCCCGAGGAAGAGGATGGCGACGGAGAACGCGAGGGTGGTCTCGGCGCTCGACCAGCCGAAGGCCGCCTGCAGCGGCTGGGTGAACACGCTCCAGGCGTACACGGTTCCGAGGCAGGCCATGAGGAGCGCGCCGCCGAGCGCGACGATCCAGCGTTCCATCCGCAAGAGGATACCGGGCTTCGGGGGCGTCGGCGCGGGCGTCGGGACGGCTACCCGCCGATCCCCATCATGGGCAGCAGGACGAGGCGCGCCCCGTCCCCTTCCATCCGGTGGCGGGGGGCCTTCACGTGGAGTGCGTCGCGCACCAGGGCCTCGAGGTCCGCGTCGCTTGCGCCCGCCCGGATGCGATCGCGGAGGTTGTAGCGAACGTCGCCACCCAGGCAGGCCTGGAACCCGCCGTCCGCTGCGACCCGCGCCCGGTTGCACAGGTCGCAGAAGTTCTCGGTCAGCGCGCCGATGAACCCCACGTACCGCGGAGGGGCGCTCCCCGCCTCCCTCATGTAGTGCGCGGGGCCCCAGCCGCGATGCGGATCGGGCACGAGGTCGAGCCCCTGCTCGCGGAGGATCTCCTTCACCCGCGCGGTGGGCACCGGCTTGCCCTGGCCGAAGGGCATGAGCTCGATGAAGCGCGG
>Ga0335070_10007919_pt1 | contig 12461 bp, 12 predicted proteins | sample Lox_Sample_13_FD_206722 | JGI IMG/M metagenome (GOLD analysis project Ga0335070, IMG submission 206722) | Soil microbial communities from Loxahatchee National Wildlife Refuge, Florida, United States - Lox_Sample_1.3 | ecosystem: Environmental > Terrestrial > Soil > Wetlands | place: USA...
CTTCTCTATACGCCAGCAAGAAAACGGCGGCAGTTCTTGACGCGGTGCACTTTGCCTTCTTCACGTTTGGCCAGGCGGCCAAGGCCTAGTTGATCATTCGTTACGTGGATCCTCTCTATCCGTAGATCGCACGTTCGATCATCCAACGTTCCGTACGCCTCGACGTCGATCGTGTAGCTGTAGAGCCGGACACCGCCGCCGACCCTATGACCGAAGACTCTGGGGGGATTCTGATACTGCCGATTTACGAGGGTCGCGTCGGCACGTACTGTGAAATAGTTGGGTCCGGATCGCATGACAGTTACCCGCTTCAATTTGCCTTCGCGACGGTTCCCTTGGCAGTGCTGTTGGCATGCGGCTGCAATTCTCTCGTCGAGGTCGGTCTCGCGCTTCACCAGCGCGGTGACGTCTTGCTCGGCGCTAGGGGCTGCGCTTCCCAGGTGGGGAAACAATATCACAAGGAGAATTCCTGCGGGCGAAGGATCACCTTAGTGAACTCGTCGATGCGGCGGTTCGGCGTGAGCGAGTCGTTCTCAAGTGCGGGTCGCGCCGGGTGGCAGCCATCGTGCCGCTGGAAACTACGCTGAGGGATGCACAAGCGCACCGCCTGTGGCAGCGGCTTGCGAGGGTACGGCGTCGCGGTGCAGTGCGCGGGTTGGCAAGTGCGCACGCGGCAGCAGACTTCCTCCGCACTCCGCTCCGTCGTGCCGTGCGGAGGGAGAACATCACGTATCTTGCGATCGAGAGTCAGTGCGCGCATGGCGACACCATAGCGCGTTCAGACCGCGCACCCAAGGACGCAGCTGCAACACTGCTGACCGGTGCCGGCGGAGGTCTGTGCTGAGGTCTTCCAGCCGTTCACTGACCACTCGTCACTGGTTACTGGTCACTGCCCCTAACGTCCAACACGTCCCGCAGGCCGTCGCCGAGCAGCGTGAAGCCGAGTACGGTGAGCGTGATGGCCAGCCCTGGGAACAGGGCCACGTGCGGTGCCACGAGGAGAAACGAGCGGCCTTCGTTGATCATCGCACCCCACGACGGCGTCGGTGGCTGCACGCCGAGGCCGAGGAAGCTCAAGCTGGCCTCCGCGACGATTGCCGCAGCCATGCCGAAGGTGATCTGGACGACGAGGGGCGTCAGCAGTTGCGGCACGATGTGGCGGCCGAGCACCCGCAGCGGCGCTGCACCGAGGGCCACGGCGGCATTGACGAACTCGCGCTCACGCCATGACAACACCTCGGCGCGCACCAGACGAGCGTAGCCTGTCCAGCCGATGGCGCACAGCGCCAGCAACACGTTGCGTAACGAGGGACCGAGCACGGCAGACAATCCGATGGCGAGGAGAATACCGGGAAAGGCGAGCAAGATGTCGATGACGCGCATGAGCAGGGTGTCGATACGCCCACCCGCGTATCCGGCGATGCCGCCGATGACCAGGCCGATGGCCGCGGAAAGGCCGGCCACCGTGACGCCGACGAGCAGCGAGACGCGCGCTCCATAGATGACGCGACTCAACAGGTCGCGGCCGAGCTTGTCCTGCCCGAAAAGATGCTCGGAGCGCGGCGGCTGCAGATCCTCGCTCAGGTTTTGCGTCGCCGGACTCTGCGGCGCCAGGCCGGGGGCGAACAGGGCGACGGCGGTGAACAGAACAACGACGGCGAGCCCGGCGCTGACTTGACGGTTCGCGAAGACCGATCTCATTGGCGCGTCCGCAGCCGTGGATCGATGGCGCCGTACAGCAGGTCGGTGCACAGATTGATGAGCACGTAGGTCAGTGCGATCACCAGCATACACCCCTGCACGAGTGGGTAGTCACGCGTTTGAATCGCCAGCAGCGTGAGACGGCCGATCCCCGGCCAGGCGAAGACCGTCTCGGTGATGATGGCGCCGGCCAGCAAGCCACCGGCTTGCAGACCCAGCACGGTTACTACGGGCAGCACCGCATTGCGCAACGCGTGTGTGAGCACCACCCGGGGCTCGCTGGCACCCTTGGCCCGGGCCGTGCGGATGTAGTCGTCACCGAGCCGCTCCAGCAGGGTGGCCCGCAACATGCGGATCAGCACAGCTGCCATTCCCATCCCCAACGTGAGGGCGGGCAATACCAGGTGCGCGAGACCGTCACGTCCGGACACCGGCGCCCACTCCACCGCGATGGCGAACATGAGAATCAGCAACGGGCCCAACCAGAAGTTGGGCAGGGCAGCGCCGACGAGCGCGCCGCCGCGACACAATGCGTCCAGCAGCGAGTTTGGGCGCGCCGCGGCGGCGATGCCAAGTGGCGCCGCGAGCAGCACGGCGAAGAACAGGGCGCCAGCGGCCAGCTCCAGCGTCGCCGGATAGCGCGCCACGATCATGCGGCGGACCGGTCGGCCGCTGTGCAGGGACCGTCCAAGGTCGGCTCGCGCCAGGCGCCGCAGGTAGCGGGCGTACTGGATCGGCAGCGGGCGGTCGAGGCCGAGCTGGTGGCGCAGGCGCACCTTGTCGGCCGCACGCGCTGTCTCGCCGAGCATCACGTCGACGGGATCCCCGGGAACCAGGTGGATCAGCAGGAAGACCAAGGTGACGACGCCGAAGACGGTGGGCACGGCCAGGAAGAGTCGGGAGAGCAGGTAGCGACGCATCACCATGCCTGTACGCTCCCACTCTTGCACGCTCTCACGTTCCCGCGTGATCGCATCAGCGTTCCTCAATCCACGCCGTGCGCAGCGACACATAACTGGCGTTCGGGTGAATCTCGTATCCCTGCAGCCGGCGGTTCATGACGGCGACGTTTGTCGTCCACCACAGCGGAATCACCGGCAACAGCTGAGCGACGCGCCGCTGCACTTCGGCATAGAGGCGGCGCCGCTCGTCGACGTCCGCCGTGTGCCGCGCCGCCTCGGTGAGCTGATCGATCGTGTCCTCGTGGAAGTAACCGCGGTTGTTGCCCAGCGGTGGGACCTGCGAGGAGTGGCAGGTCTGGAAATAGATGTCGGGATCCTCGATGCCCACCCAGGCCAACGAATAGAGCTGGAAGTTGCCTTTGCGGATGTCGTTGTAGAAGGTGGCCCATTCGTAGCTGCGGATGTCGAGTGCGATTCCGATCTGCGCCAGCTGTTCCTGCAGCACCTCGCCGATACGGCGGCGGAGTTCGACCGTGGTCGTCTTGTACGACAAGTGGAACCGCGGCCTGGGGCCATCACCATCCGGGTCCGGATAGCCGGCACGGTCCAGCAGCACCTTGGCGCGTTTCGGATTGTAAGCGTAGGTCGTCACGTGCGGGTTGTACGCCCAGTGCGTTGGGGGGAGCAGGCCGGTCGCGACGGTTGCCAGTCCCTTCAGAATGGTGGCGACGATGGCGTCACGGTCGATGCCATGGGCGATGGCGCGGCGGACCCGCACGTCGTTGAGCGGTGAGTCTTGCAGATTGATGCCAATGTACTGGAAGGTGGTGCCCGGGCTGGTGAGGACCAGCAGGTCGGACTGTTGGCGCACCCAACCGAGGGCATCGGGTTCGATGCCGTTCTGCACCAGATCCAAGCTGCCGCGTCGCAGCTCGAGCAAGCGCGTCACGGCGTCCGGAACGACTTTGAAGATCACTCCTGCAAGGCGCGGGCGGCCGAGCGGGTAGGTGTCGTTGCGTGCGGCAACCACGCGCTCATCAAGACTGAACTCAGTGAGGTGAAACGGGCCGGAGCCGAGCGGCGTCACCAGGGGGCGCGTCGGCGCCGTCGCGATTTGCCGGGCGGAGAGCGTGCCCAAACCCGTCTCTTCCATGAACGGTGCGAACGGCTCGCGCAGACGGAAGCGCACGGTCAGTGGGTCGAGCACGTCGACGGCCTCGATCGGCTCGAGTGCTTGGCGCTTCGGCGATTGCGATCGGGCATCGCGCACGGAGTCGTAGGTGGCCTGCACGTCGGTGGCGGTGACCGGCTGGCCATCGGCGAAGCGGAACCCTGGCTGCAAGTGAAACACGTAGGTGCGATCGTCCGGGGTGTCCCACGACGCGGCCAGGTGTGGCAAGCGACGCGATTGCCGGTCCACACGCGTGAGGCCGTCAAAGAGCAGGTCCCCGATCTGTGCGGCGGTGGCGTCAGTCGCAAAGCGCGGGTCGAGGGTCAGCGGACCGTTCTCCAACCCGACCACGACATAACCGGGCGGCGTCGCCGGCGCCGAATTGCACGCCACGCAGGCCCACGCAACCAGCACGACCGCAACACGGAGCGGGAGACGGAAAAGAAAGTTGACTGCGCTGGCATGCCTCGGTAACTTCTCGGTAGCCAGACGGGTCGCAATGCAGGGGAGAGGGAACGGGAACACGGCTTGGGGATGGGCGGTGGCCGGCACCGTCGGGTTGTTGTGGGTCGGAGTACTGGGAACGCCGCCGATCACGCCGGCGCGCGCCGCGGCAGCGGAGACGCAAGGCGAGTCAACGCCGTTTTCAGTTCCGCGCGGTCTCAAAACGCAGGTCAAATTCTGGAAGGATATCTTCGCCACCTACTCGACCCGCGAGGTAGTGATCCACGACACCGAGCACCTGAACCGCATCTACGAGGTGATCGACTTCCGGCCCCTGGCCGACAGCGGTCTCAGCGACGCTGAAATCGCGGCCTACGCGAAGACCAAGGTCGAACGTGAGAAAGAGCGCGTGCGTGCGATTCTGGTGCGCCTGCATCAACTTGGCCCTGACCCCGCAGAGCTAACCGATGAGGAGCGGAAAATATGGGCGCTGTTCCGCAATGTCAAGGAACCCTCTGCACTCTTGGCTGCCGCGGCCGAAGATCGCATCCGCGCCCAAGTCGGATTGAATGACCGCTTTGCTGCGGGCGTCGAGGTGTCACGCCGCTATCTGCCGGCGATGGAGGCCATCTTCCGGCGCGAAGGGTTGCCGGAGGAGCTGACACGGTTGCCGCTGGTCGAGTCGTGCTTCAACGTGCATGCCTACTCGAAGGTCGGTGCCGCGGGGATCTGGCAATTCATGCCGGGCACCGGCCGGCTGTACATGCAGGTCGACAATGCGGTGGACGAGCGCCGCGATCCGCTCACCTCGACGGAGGCAGCGGCACAACATCTCAAGAGGAACTACGAGGTCCTCGGCACCTGGCCGCTGGCGATCACGGCATACAACCATGGCCGCGCTGGTATGGCGCGTGCGGTGTCGCAGGTGGGTACCACCGACATCGTCGAGATCATCCGACGCTACCACGGCCCGTCGTTCAAGTTTGCGTCGCGCAACTTCTATGCGGAGTTTCTGGCGGCGCTCGAGGTGGAGCAGCACTTTGCCGACTACTTCGGCACGCTGAGTGCGCCGGCACCGTTGCGGGCGGACACGGTTCTCCTTCCCGATTACATCAGCTTCCAAACCCTGGCGTCCATTACCAATACGGATGCCGACACGCTTGCGGAACTCAATCCGGCGCTCAGCCGCGAGGTGGTGGCCGGGAAGCTCTATGTGCCCAAGGGCTATCGCGCCCGTGTTCCAGAGGGCGGTGCTGATGCCTTCGATGTCCGCTACGCCAGACTCTCAGCGAACCAGAAGTTCACGCGGCAACGCTCTGTGTATGTGACGCACCGGGTGAAGCGGGGCCAAACATTGAAGACGATCGCCAGGCAATACGGTGTGCCGGCCGCTGCCATCCAGCGGCGCAACAACTTGCGCAAGGGACAAGTGCGGGTCGGGCAGAGCCTGATCATTCCGAGCGGGTGAGGGGGGCCGAAGACGTAAAGCGTGAGACGTAAAACGTAAGGCAAGCCGGGTGCCGGCCGGCCTTCATTACGTTTTACGTTTCACCCCGATTCCGAACGCTCCGCCCGCACCCCTTTTCTTTTTCAAGGTCGCGCGCTAGCGACCCCACGATGCCCATCCCGGAAATTCCGTGGCGCACCAAGCTGCTCTATGGGGTTGGCGAGATCACGCTCAGTGCGAAAAACGCGGCGCTCAACCAGTTTCTCCTGTTCTTCTATGCCGACATCGTGTTGCTCTCGCCGGCGCTCGTCAGCGCGGCGATCTTCATCGCCAAGCTGTGGGACGCCGTCACCGATCCGGTGATGGGTTATGTCTCGGACACGACGCGTTCCCGCTGGGGACGGCGCCGCCCGTACGTCGCTGTCAGCGCCATCCCGCTCGGTATCTGTTTCTTTTTCCTCTTCACGCCGCCGCACACGAATCCCTTGCGGCTCTTCGGGTATCTGCTGCTGATCTACATCCTGCTGAACACCTTTTTCACGATCTTCGCCACGCCCTACATCGCGTGGGGCGCCGAGTTGGCAGAGGACTACCACGAGCGCACGACGGTGGTGCAGGTGCGCAGCCTCTTCGGGGTGCTGGGCGGTGTGATGGGTGCGACCGCGCCGGTGGCGATCGCCAGCCGCTTCGGCGATCAGCGCTCGGGGTACGGAGCGATGGCCGCCCTACTTGGGGTGATCATGGCCGCAGCGGTGTTGCTCACCGCCGGCGGGGTCCGCGAGCCCCAGCGTGCGCACATCGTCACGCCAAGCTTCGCACACTTCTTCCACGGCTTGCGCCTGACCTTCCGCAACCGTGACTTCCGCATCGTCTTCATCACCTTCTGCCTGGTGACGGTGGCTGCCTCGCTCGGGCAGGCCATCCAGTTGATCGTCGTCAAGTATTGGCTGCAGATGTACGACTTCTTCCCGATGATTGCTCTGACCTTCGCGTTGAGCTTTGCAGGATCGTTTCCGGTGTGGTTGCGCGTCTCGCGGCGCATCGGCAAGCGCAAGGCGATGCTCAGCGGCTTGTTGCTGGGCTGCGTGGTGCCGCTCGGGTGGGTGATCGTGCAGCCCGGGCAACGCCTCGCCATGCTCGTGTTCATGCTACTGGCGGGCACAGTAACCGGCTCACTCACCTTGGTCATGTCGGCAGCCGTGGATGTCGTCGACTTCGACGAGCTGGAAACGGGGGAACGCCGGGAAGGCGCGTATTTCGGCATCTGGACGCTCGGCCTCAAGGCGATGAGCGCCTGCGGCATTCTGCTGAGCGGCGCGCTCCTGCAACTCGTCGGGTACGTTCCCGACCAGGTGCAGGACCCGCGGACGATGTGGTGGCTCGTCCTGATGGTTGGGCCGCTGCAGTCGGTTGTCCATTTCGTCGGGCTGCTGATGTTCCGGCGCTTCCGGTTCGAGGCGGCCGATGTGGCGCGGGTGCAGGCGGAGTTGCGGGCGCGCCGCAGCGGGCAGGGGGCGCCGGCTGAGGTTTGGCGGTGACGATGGACCGCTTGCGTCAGTCCAGTGCGATTCCCTAGAACGAAACTGACAACCGCGGCATCAAAAGGAGGAAGACTATGCCGGCTGCTCATTTCTTCGCCGAATCCCCGCAGAGTGTGGGGATCGATCCCGGGAAGCTGGAGGCGCTCTTCCAGCGCGCCGAACGGGAAGTCCGCGACGGAATACTGCCGTCGGCGCAGATCGCCGTGGCGCGGTGCGGCAAGATCGCGGGGATGCGCACGTTCGGCCGCGTCACCTACGGCGGCTGCGAGGCGCTGGCGACGAACGAGACGTTCTACGTGGTGTTCTCGGCGACCAAGGCGATCACCTCGGCGGCGGCGTGGTTGCTGATCCAAGAAGGCAAATTGTTGACCGACGAACGCGTTGCCGACATCGTCCCCGAGTTCGGTACGCACGGGAAGGACGCGATCACCGTAGAGCAGCTGTTCACGCACACCGCTGGCTTCCCATACGCGCCGTTCGTGCCGACAGAGTGGCCGGACCGCAGCAAACGGCTCGACCGGTTCCGCCGCTGGCGCTTGAACTGGGAGCCGGGCACGCGCTTCGAGTATCACGCGACGTCGAGCATGTGGGTGATCGCCGAGATCATCGAGCGGCGCTCGGGCATGGAGTATCGCGACTTCGTTCGCCGCCGTGTTGCCGGCCCGCTCGGATTGTCGGATCTGCACGTCGGCCTGCCGCCGGCACTGCATGGCCGCCTCGCGGATATCGTGCACGCCGGCACCAAGCCGACGCCCGAGGAGCTGCAGGCTATTGGCTTTCCGGCGATCCCTGAAGGGGAAGTGACGGAAGATGCGTTGCAGGCCTTCAACCAGGCCCCGTTCCGCGAGGTCGGGGTACCTGGCGGCGGCGGCGTGATGACCGCTGGCGACCTGGCGCTTTTCTATCAGGCGCTCCTGGCCGATGGGCGGGCGTATGACGGCACGCAGGTGTGGGAGCCCGAGATGATTCGCAGCGCCCGTCGCGTCCGCAGCGGCGACCTCACCGACCCGTGGTTCCGCAAACGCGCCAATCGGGGCCTGGGAATCATCATTGCGGGCGATGGCGACCGCACCTACCGTGGCTTCGGCCACACCGGGTCCGCCCTCATGTTCGGCCACAACGGTGCGGGCGGACAACTGGCGTGGGGCGATCCCGAGACGGGTATCTCGTTGGGGTACTGTACGAACGGCATGGACCGCCACCCAGTCCGCCAAGCGCGCCGCGGTGTAGCGCTCTCCAGCCTCGCCGCCGACCTGGCCGCGTGACGGGGGTTCGCTGTTGCGTACGGGCAGCGTTCGACATACAGCTGAAACAAGCTGCGTGCTAAGGAGGGGCCATGGGCTTTCATCATACAGCGGTTGCGACGCGCGATCTGCAGGCGACGCACAAGTTCTACAGCGAGGCGATGGGCTTCGAGTTGGTGAAGGTCATCGCTAACCCGACCGAAGGCGGTGGCTGGGCGAAGCACGCGTTCTATGAGATCACGAGAGACGAGTACATCGCCTTCTGGGACCTGCACGACGACAGCATCGCTGACACGTGGTCCCCGGCGCTCTCGACGGGAATGGGCCTGCCCATCTGGGTGAATCACATCGCCTTCCGCGCGGCCGATCGCGCTGACCTCGATGCCCGTCGGCGCCGCTGGACGGAGCACGGCTGCGTGGTTCACGAGGTCGACCACGGCTGGTGCCGTTCGATCTATACCGTGGATCCGAACGGCATCCTCGTGGAGTTCTGTACGACAACACGTGCGATGACTGCGGCGGACAAGCAGGAGGCGATAGAGCTCCTGACCGACCCGCAGCCGAAAGTCGACAGTACCCCGCCGGAGATCGTTGTGCATCGGCCGGCGGAACAGCCGGCGCTGGCCAAGGCTGGGTGATCTCGGCCCAGCAATGTGTCGGACTTAGAAGCGCGCAGCGACCCACGGGAGCGGGCCCTAGAAGGACGCTGGCCGCAGGCCCTGGCTGCGGAGCTTGTTCCAGAACCCGGAGCGAAAGAAGCTGAGCGCGCGACGGAACAGCGCCGCCTTGCGCTTGCCGGTGGGATACCAGTTGAACTCCTTGTTCGATCCGAAGCGGTCGACGACCACGGTCCGTTGCCTGCAGAATTTGCGGATGCCCTGCACGCCGTGACGCAGGCCCACGCTGCTGTTTTTGATGCCCCCCGTGGGAGCCTCGGTCACCGTGAAGTTGAGGCGAGGGCGACGAGGGCAACTTGTACTTTCGGGCCTGTCGCTGATCTGGTAGCATCTGCGCCGCTGGGTGGAGGAGCGGCGGGAAGGAGCAATGTTCGCCCCGCTGGGGCGTGCCGATTGTGATGTTGACGGCTGTAACCCTGAACGAAATCGAAAAAATCTTCACCGTGTTGGAGCGCCTCGAGATCTCGCGCGAGGCGGTGATCATCCCGCTGCGCCCGGCGGTGCCGGGCAGCGTGCGGCGGTTGCCGAACGACAAATTCGAGATCATCGTCGATGCACGGACGCCGATTGATGACTGGTTGCCAGTGCTGGAAGAGCAGTTGAGATCAGTGGCGGGAACAAGGAGGACAGGGCCATGAAGGTGTCGCGGGGTGGGTTGGTGGGAGCGGCGGTGCTGCTCGTGGCGCAGTTGCTTTCGAGCACCGCGGTCGAGGCGAAGCGGATCGTCCGCCAAGCGCCAGAGCAGAAGGTCGCGCGTGCGGCGGATGCGGAGACGTATCGCGCTGGCATCTTGATCGATGCCGATACGGGTACCGTGCTGTTCGAGAAGAATGCGCACCTCAAGGCCCCGCCGGCATCCATGACGAAGATGATGCTGATCCTGTTGGTTGCCGAGCGCGTGCGCGACGGCAGCATGCACTGGGATGATCCCATCACCACGTCGGCATGGGCGAGCAGGATCGGTGGGTCGCAAGTGTATCTGAAGCAGGGAGAAGTCTTCCCACTCTCGGAGATGATGCAGGCCATCGTCATCCATTCCGCGAACGACGCGTCCGTGGCGGTTGCCGAAGCCGTCGCCGGCTCCAGCGAGGCGTTTGTCGATCTCATGAACGAGCGCGCGAAGCAGTTGGGCATGAACGATACGGCTTACCACAGCGTGCACGGGCTCCCGCCGGGAAAGGGGCAACAGCCCGACATGAGCAGTGCAGCCGACTTGGCGAAAGTGGCGCGCGAGCTGGTGAAGTTCCCGGACGTGATGAAGTGGGCCGGTACCAAGGAAGCCCCGTTCCGCAACGGCGCCATGACGCTCACCAACACCAACCGTCTGGTGCGCGAGACCAACTGGGTGGACGGTTTGAAGACCGGCTACTACCGCGAGGCCGGTTTCAACGTCACCGCCACCGGGCAGCGCGATGGCCTGCGGTTGATCGCCGTCATCCTCGGCGCACCGGAGAAGCGCGACTGCTTCGCCGAGGCCGCCAAGCTGCTCAACAAGGGGCTTGCGGAAAACAAGGCGCTGGTGGCCGTGAAGCGGGGCGACACGGTGGCCAACGATGTTGCGGTGAAAGGCGGGAACCCGCGCTTCGTCCGGGTCGTTGCCGGCGGCAATGTCAGTGTTCTCGCCAAGCGTGGTGAAAAGCGCAACTTCTCGGTTGAACTGGCGCTGTCGGGTGACGTCCGTGCGCCGTTGAAGGTCAACGATCCAGTCGGCGAGGTGGTGGTGAAGGACGGCGACGTGGTCGTTGGGCGCGTGCCTGCCTTGGCGGCTGAGGGCGCACAGAGCCAGACCTCGCTCTGGGACCGACTCTTTTGATTGCGGATTTCGGATCGCGGGCTGCGCAGTGGAAGATTTCCTGCGGGGATTTGTGCTAGGGTGCGCCCGCGGCCAATGAAGCAGCTGGCAATCCTTGGCTCCACCGGCTCGATCGGGGTGACCACGCTCGACATCGTCGCGCGTTTTCCCGAGCGCTTTGCGGTGGTCGCGCTGGCGGCGGGAAAGAACGTCGAGCGTCTGGCGGAGCAGGTGCGCCGCTTTCAACCTGCCGTCGTGGCGGTTGGTGATGAGGTCTCGGTCGCTCTTCTCCGGCGCCTGGTCCCGGAGTTTCACGGCGAACTGGTCTTCGGGCCACAGGGGATCGAACGCGTGGCAACCGCTTCACGGGCGGAGTTGGTGGTCTCGGCGCTCGTGGGTGCATTGGGCTTGGTGCCGACGTTGCGCGCCATCGAGGCTGGCAAGGACGTTGCGCTTGCCAACAAGGAAGTTCTGGTGGTGGCCGGCGAGGTGGTGACGCGTGCGGCGGCCGCTGCCGGCGTGAACCTGTTTCCGCTCGACAGCGAGCACAACGCGATCTTTCAGGCGTTGCGTGGGCACCGCAGCGACGAGGTGCGACGGGTCATCTTGACTGCATCGGGTGGGCCGTTCCTGCGGCGGCCCCTGAGCGAGTTGCGCCATGTAACCCGCGACGAGGCGCTTCAGCATCCCACCTGGAAGATGGGGAACAAGATCACCATCGACTCAGCAACACTGATGAACAAGGGGTTGGAAGTCATCGAAGCCCGCTGGCTCTTCGGCTTGTCCCCGGAGCAGATCGCGGTCGTCATCCATCCACAGAGCATTGTGCATTCGATGGTGGAGTACATCGATGGGTCGGTTCTGGCGCAAATGGGAATCCCGGACATGGCGATCCCCATCTCGTACGTCCTCGCCTATCCGCACCGGCTACGGTTGGATCACCTGCCGTCTCTCAACCTTGCCCAGGCCGGGAGCTTGCAGTTCGCCGAGCCGGACTTGTCCAAGTTTCGTTGCCTAAGCCTCGCCTACCGCGCCCTGCATGCCGGGGGTACGGTGCCGGCTGTGCTGAATGCGGCGAACGAAGTCGTAGTGGCGGCTTTTCTCGACGGGGCCGTCCAGTTCCTGGACATCCCAGCTATTCTCAGTGCTGTCCTCGATGCGCATGTGCCATCGGGAGCCCAAGACCTGGACACACTCCTGGCAGCAGACGCCTGGGCGCGCACCGCGGCACGCAAGCACGTCCCAGGGGATATCGAGCACCTCGCTGCCGTCTAGGGCCCGCGGAGACGGGGAATGGATCCGCTCATGCGGAGCCTGGTGAAGCGTTGGAGTTTCTCCGGCAGCTCAGGCAGCCTGTTGAAAAAGTCCGCCGATGCCCTGGACCGTCATTCCTGCGAACGCGGGAATCCAGATCTTCCGCATGCTTCTGGACCCCCGCTTTCGCGGGGGTGACGATGGCGACCAGTTTTTCAACGGGCTCTTAGGGGGGAGCGCGCCGTGCACCGCGGTCGTGCTCCCAAACGAAGACGGCGTGGGTGTTAT
>Ga0335070_10007920_pt1 | contig 12459 bp, 9 predicted proteins | sample Lox_Sample_13_FD_206722 | JGI IMG/M metagenome (GOLD analysis project Ga0335070, IMG submission 206722) | Soil microbial communities from Loxahatchee National Wildlife Refuge, Florida, United States - Lox_Sample_1.3 | ecosystem: Environmental > Terrestrial > Soil > Wetlands | place: USA: Florida...
CGTGCGCACCGAAGGGCCCGACGGCGCCCTGCATGAGTACCGTATTGCATACACCTTCGGCATCGATCCGCTGCAGCAGTACCTGGTCGAATTTCCGGGCGGCCGGCTGCAGGTGCTCAGCATCTGCTGGGACACGCGGCCCAAGGCCGCCGGTGGCCAGCGCTGGTTCCATCTGTACCCGGACGAGAAGGTGGATTTCCGGGATGTGCTGCACTGGACTGGTCCGGCGGAAAACTGGAACTACATGTGCGCCGAGTGCCACTCGACGTACGTCAGGAAAAACTACGACGCGGCGCACGACCGCTTCGACACGCAGTGGGCAGAGGTGGACGTCTCGTGCGAGGCCTGCCATGGCCCCGGCTCGACGCACGTCGAATGGGCGCGCCAGGAACAGAGAGGCCACGCCCCGAACGATCCGACCAAGGGCCTGGTAATCAACCTCGCCGCCGGCGGCGGATCATGGACGTTCCAGGGCAACGCGCCGATCGCGCAGCTCACGGGCGCGCGGGACACACGCGTGCAGATTGTCTGTGCACGCTGCCACGCGCGCCGCAGCGAGATCAGCGAGGATTACCACTTTGGCGAGCCGCTCGGGCAGACGCACATCATGGCATTGCTCGAACCCGGTCTGTACCACGCCGACGGCCAGATTCTCGATGAGGTGTTCGAGTACGGCTCCTTCTTGCAAAGCCGCATGCATGAACGAGGTGTTGTGTGTACGGACTGCCACGATGCTCACAGCGGACGGCTGCGCGCCGAGGGCACTGCCGTGTGTGCGCGGTGTCATCTCGCATCGCACTACGACACGCCCAATCATCACCACCACAAGGCCGGCACGCCGGCGGCTCGCTGCGTCCAATGCCACATGCCGGCGCGCACCTACATGGTGGTCCACACGCGCCACGATCACAGCTTCCGCGTTCCGCGTCCGGACCTTTCCGTGACGCTGGGCACCCCCAACGCGTGTAGCGACTGTCACCACGACCGACCGGCTGGCTGGGCAGCCGACGCGGTGGTGAAGTGGTACGGATCGACGCGGTCCCGCGGCCCGCGCTATGCGGCGGCGCTGGCCGCGGGGCGTCAACGGCAAGCCGGCGCCGACCCGTTGCTTGCCGCGGTGAGCGGCGATGCTTCCTTCCCGGCCATCGTACGCGCGACGGCGTTGAGCCACATGCAGAACCCAGCGCAGGCACCGGCGCGTGCGGTGGTCGAGAAGTCGTTGCAGGATCCGGAGGCGATGGTGCGCCGTGCCGCGGTCGCCCTGCTGGTGAACTGGGAGCCGCAGCGCCGGTGGCAAATCGGCGGGCCGTTGCTCAGCGATCCCGTTCGCACGGTGCGCATGGAAACGGTGAACGCGCTGGCCGATGCCGCGCCGCTGGTATCGCTGAACGCCGAACAGCGGGCGATATTCGAGCGGGCAATCGCCGAGTATCGCGCCGCGCAAGCATTCAACGCCGATCGAGCAGATGGGTGGCTGAACCTCGGTGCCTTGGAAGTGCGCCTCGGAAATCGCCAACAGGCAGAGGCCGACTACCGGCGAGCGATCCGGCTGCAGCCGTCCTTCATTCCGCCGTACATCAACCTCGCGGACCTTTATCGGGAGGAGGGACGCGACGCTGACGGCGAGCCTGTCCTCCGCCAGGTGTTGGCGCTCCATCCGGACAGCGGTGATGTGCATCATGCCCTGGGGCTCCTGCTGGTTCGCCAGAAGCGTATGGATGAAGCCTTGCACGAGATCGCGAAGGCGGCGCAGCAGAGTCCGGAGAACGCACGCTATGCATATGTCTATGGTGTCGCACTCGATAGCGTCGGGGAACACACCAAGGCACGAACGGTGTTGGAGCAGGCGCACCACCGCTTCACCGCGGATCGCGACATCCTGGCAGCGCTTGCGCAAATGTCCGTGCAGGCGGGCGACGTGGACGCGGCAGGGCGGTGGGCCCAGCAGTTGCGCGATCTCGACAGCGCGCAATTGCCCGTTGTCCCCTGACGCGAAAAACGGCTTGCGACTGCCGCCGCCAACTGGGCTGCTGGATTCCGCCGCATTGCAATCTCCTTCTCAGCGTCTGCGGGCCGGTCGCCGTGATGTGGCCACCGGGCTCTTGCTAGCTGCGGCAAGACTTCGTCTGCCACCTGGTCCATCGCGGCGATGGCTGCTCCCGAGCTGTAGCCCGGCGCGGCTTCGCCGGTGACGTAGGCCGCCGGGAAGCCGTTGAAGTGCGGCACGATGTCGGGGCCGGTGACATACTTCGTGGTAACGAGACCATCCGCTTGGGGCTAGGACTGGCCTCCAGCCTGGTTTGGCGACACCGGAGCCGAAACACCCTGGAGCGATGCGGCGATCCGGGGTTTTGCCGCCGCAATCTTTTGTGAGCCCTTTGAGTCGTCACGGCGACGTTGCTCCTTACCGAGCAGTGTGCGCTTCGCTGCCGCCAACTCCTTCAGCTTGTCCGCACTGACCTCGGGATAGTGCAACTTGAGGGAGGCAAGCGCGTCGATGATGGCGGCCCCGACGACGACACGCGTGAACCACTTGTTGTCGGCGGGCACGACGTACCACGGTGCGTTCGGCGTCGCGGTGTTCCGGATCATGTCCTCGTACGCGTCCATGTAGTCGTCCCAGAATGCCCGTTCCTTGATGTCGTTGGCGGAGAACTTCCAATTCTTTTCCGGGTCCTCCAGCCGTTCGAGGAAGCGGCGCTTCTGTTCCTTCTTCGAGACGTGCAGGAAGAATTTGCGCACCAGGATGCCGTTGCGCGTCAGGTAGCGTTCGAAACTGCGAATGTCCTGGAAGCGCTCCTTCCAGATGTCCTTGGTCACCAGCTCCGGCGGCAGCGTTTGCTTTTCCAAGAACTCGCGATGCACGCGCACGACGAGTGTTTCCTCGTAGTAGCTGCGGTTGAAGATGCCGATGCGCCCGCGTTCGGGCAGGCACTTCATGCAGCGCCAGAGGTAGTCGTGGTCGAGATCCTCCGCGGAGGGCGCCTTGAACGAGTGCACCTGGCAGCCCTGCGGGTTGACGCCCGACATGACGTGCTTGATGGTGCCGTCCTTGCCTGCGGCGTCCATGGCTTGGAAGATCAGCAGCAGTCCCCAGCGATCCTGGGCATAGAGCATGTCCTGCTGTTCGGCGAGAATCTCGATGCCCATCGCGAGGGCTTCCTTTGAGCGCGGCTTATCTTCCGCACCGAAGTCGAGTGTGTCGGCGGGATCGACGTCCTTGAGGCGAAAGCCCTTGCCGTCCGTGACCCGAAACGGCTTCGCAAACCCTCGGGCACGCTTGATGAGTTGTTTCTTGTTCATATTCATACGGACACCTCCTTCAGGAAGAACCTGTACCTGTCTACTACCTTACCGCGCTGCGAAAGCAGACCCGCACTCGTGTCTGCTGGCAGGAATCCACACGGCAACGTTGCGCCGTGAGGTTATTCCGCATAGTGCTGCTGCGGTCAGCGCCGCCAGCGCCGTCGATGAGCGGTCGGCGCCGAGCAACGACACGGGAGCCGACCATGATCAATGTCGAACACGAACCGAGGCAGCTCATCGTCGGAGCCGTGTTGATGGTCGCCACGGCTATCATCCAGACGTTTGCTGTGATGCGCGCTAGCTATCCAGATGTGCGGCTCGGCGCCGAGGCTGCGCACGCCGACGTTTCAGCGGCGGTTGCGCGAACAGGGAACCACCGCGGCAGGATCTCGCCTGCCAGCTGCTGCGCGACTCGGATCGCAAGGTCATCGATGTAGCTTTCGACCTTGGATACTCCGACTCGGCTCACTTCACCCGCGCCGTCCGCGCCTGGGTTGGCCTAACACCCCGGGAGTATCGGAACGCCTGGTTCTCGGATGCCGGGCTGGCTGATGTTACGTCGAGGTCGGGAGCCAATCATCAACGACGTCATAACACCAGTCCGCCCCTCATGGTCACGCTCCCTTCTTCTTCGTGCGGCCCTCCCGAAGCCCGGGTGCACGTGGAGCCCCGATCACCCTGTCCTCCGCGGGGCGTTCCCCGACTAGTCTCTCGCAGCGCTCAGCGCCGCCTGTAGCTTGGCCTCATCGTCGTGAGACAGGGACGACCTGAGGACCTTGCCACCGGTGCCCGCCAATTCTTCCAGCACCTTGTCCGGTGTCGCCTTGCGCACCAGCACGAAGAGCACGGAACTCCCGGGGTGGAGGCTGGCGGCCAGATCCTTCATGAACTTGTCATCGATGCCCAGATCGGTGAGGGCACCGGAGACTGCTCCAGCGGTGGCTCCCACCGCCATGCCCAGCAGGGGATTCATGAAGAGCAGGCCGATCAGTGCCCCCCAGAAGCCGCCGCTGACCGCGCCCGCGGCGGTGAGATTGACAGCCTGGTGCAGCTTCACCTTGCCCGCCTGATCCTTCACGGCGACGACCGCATCGGCCATGTCGATGAGGTAGTCCTTCTGCATCTTGCACAGCTTCAGACGCACCTCTTCGGCTTTGAAGAGGTCGTCGTATCCGACCACAACGAGAGTACTCATGAACCTCCTCCCGACTACAGCTTTTTCGCCAGCTTCTTGACTTCCGCCTTCACCTTCTTCCAGAAGGACTCCTTCGGCGCGGCCTTACACTCTTCAATGATCAGCGGGGTGATCTTCTCGGTGCCCTCGACGTCGAGAACGGCCGCCTCAGGCTTGCCGCCCTTGGCGTAGGCAACGGCGAAATACACCGCCTTGGGCTTGACGCTTTCATCGAGGGCGAGAAAATCCTCGCACGTCATCTTTCCCAGAGGTTTGTTGGCTGACTCCGCAAGCGTGAACGTCGTACCGCCCAGCAGCGAAGCGGCGACGATTCCTCCCATTACCAAGCGGTTCATGCGCATTGCGCTCCCCCTTCTCCGCGTCTGCGGGCCGGTGGCCTTTGATGTTCGGCCACCGTGTTTTTCCCAGACCGGTGCATAGTACACCTCGCGAGTGGTCGCGAGAAGGGGGTCTGGAGTGCCGCTTCCAGAATCTGGCACATTGTGGATTTGGGGAAGTCCTCGTCGATCCTCAACGGGACGTGAAAGGTTCCGCGCGTGTGCGAGGCTTCGTAAAGCCGCCGCGGCCGCGTAGACAGCCAGTTCGGGCGGACCGCGTGCGCTTCCTTGGGATCCGCCGTGCTCGCACGGCGCCGCGCGTACAACTTCTTGCGCGTCTTTGCCGTGCTTCCGAGTCTTCAAACCCGACTCTTCGTTTCCTTGTTTCCCCCGTCTTCCGCCATTGGAATTTGTTTCGAAGTTCGTGGATCGAATTTCGAATTTCACTGGTCACGGAGTCGGCACGACGCGATAGTAGACGCCATTAGCGCCATACGACGGCTTGAACCACGTGTTGCCGCACAGGTAATAGGTTGTTCCCTGAATGGTGGGGTTGGCGCACCCGGGGGGCAGGGTCGCATAGATCCCACCCATCGCATAGGTGGTGGTGGACGCCCCGGCGGCGTAGCCCGCGGAGTAGGCGCTCGTGCTCGTTCCGGCGGCGTAGCCGGCGGAATAGGCATTGGCACTGGCGGCGTTGGCACTCGCCGAGCCGATGGCTGCGCCAGCGGCCAAACCAACTGCGGCGCCAGCAGCGGCCGCGCCCGCGGTCGACCAGCCTCCGCAGTCGCCACAACTGGATCCATAGTAGTTCACCGTCGTGGGCGGATGGTACGCCGGGTAATACCCGCCGTAGTAGGGCGGATGGTACGTCGAGGGGTAGTAGGCAGTCGTGCCATAGGCGTAGTGCGTCGCGCTGCCGTAGTTCGGGTTGCTCACGGTCGTGTAGTCCGTCCCATACGTATGGGTCGCTGTCGTGCCGTATTGGTTCGTCGCGGTCGTGCCTTGCCCGTACGTATGCGTCGCACTGCCGCCGTACGGATTGGTAAAGCTTGTCGATCCCGACCCCTGCTGGTGCGTCGCCGTGTCGCCGTAGCGATTGGTGGCGGTTGTACCCTCCCCGTAAGTGTGCGTCTCGCTGCCGCCCCAAGCGGTGGTCCGCGTCGTCGATCCGGATCCATACTCGTGCGACGTGCTCCCGCCCCAGGCGTTTGCATGCGACCATGCTGCAGCCGGTCCAGACGTGAGCGCCGCGAAGAATAAACTCACGCAGCCAACAACGATCCTTGTCATGATGCGGTGTCCTCCTTACTGCGTCTTGAGTGGCTTGCTCTTCGCCGACCCCTTGCCCTTTGTTGGGGGCTTAGCGCCCGGCGGAAGCTGCGGGTCGGGGCGGGCAAACTGAATGCGCTGCGCTTTGCTGGCCTTCTCGGACGCGAAGCTCTCTATCGGCACTGCAGGGGCGAGCTGCCAGTCACTCAGATCCAGTTGGTGGCGCAGTTGCACGGGATCATTGCGATACACGGCGCGCACCCGGCGTGGCAGTTTGTCCTCTGCACCGATCCAGGCCTGCACGAACACATCGCTATTGGCGTACGCCACCATGTCCGTCGTCGTTCCGCCGACCACCTGTGATTGGCCAATGTAGAAGGCAACCCTGAGCCCGTCGGCGATGTCCTGGTAGGGATCGGTGACGATGAGGTCAGTGAACGGAAAGTAGATCGCCGCGGAATCGTAGGCGGCCTTCAGGGTCGCATCGATCGTGGGCGGCGCGTCGGCAACGGCGACGAGATTCGCCGCGGGTTCGAACGCCATCATCGTCTTGCCGTCGTAGTAGAACTCGGAAGCGGGGCCGTCGGCAGTGGTGATCACCCGCAGTTTGTCCGGGCGTTGCAGGGTCACCTCGGATCGCGTCGTGTAGACGAGCGGCGGACCGTAGCGGCATGGGTTCTCGTAAGAGACCACCGCAGTGAACGTCATCGCTGGCGCCGCGGCCAGACGACTGCTGGCCGCCTTCAGGATGTCAATCGCCTTGGGCTCCAGCTGTGGCTCCACCACTGGGGTCGCCACCGGCTTGCGGTGCGCGCCCGCCTTCTTGGCGGCCGGTGCGGCTTGCGCACCAACCGCGGTCGGGAGCACGGCCAACGCGAGGAGCAACGCGCAGCGCACCGACGTGTGTCGGATCACGAGAGCTCCCGACGAACGATCGAAACGAGGTCCTCGTTGCGTGTTCATCATGGCAGCAGACCGCACTCGAACATCTTGTTGGCGATGGGACCCGCGACCTTGTTGATGAACGCGGCGCGCATCTGCGGATCGTCACGCAACAGTTGGATGAGATTCTTTTCCTCATCCGTCTTGTGCCCCTTCTTCTTCCACAGCTGCTCGCACGTCGCCTGTTGATATTTCTGGATAACCCGATCGGCGATCATGTTCATGAGCGGGTACTCCTGGGCCGCGGCGAGGCTGGCGAACGATAGGGCGAACAGGGTGAAGACACATGAACGCTTGAACATGGTTTTCTCCTTTCCTCTATGTGACTTTGTACAACATCACAGCACGCCAAGCGCGCTCTCTCGCCCATGGACGTGACGCGTGAACCGCGCGCGGGCAAGCAGAAGCGCCAACACGACATGAGCCCCCAGCGCCCGGCAGCAACCACACTCCGACGAACGTACCAACGACGTACTGATACGCGAGGTAGAGCGCCGCGAGCACGTCGTAGGTGAGCAGGGCGCGGGTCGCGGGGGTGGTGGCGCGGGCGGCCCCAGGGCTCGGCCAGCACGCCAATCCCAAGGCAATCACGGCGATGCCGGCGATACGACCCATGACAATCCCCGCACCCGCAACCTGCGCGACCTCAGGGAATCAAGCCGCACTCGAATAGCTTGTTCGCGACCGGTGCGGCGACGCGGTTGAGAAACTCCATCCGCACCTGCGGATCTTCCCGCAGGACTTGCGCGGCGCGCTGCACCATCTCGGCGCGTTGCGCGCTGGGATGGCTGCGCTCCTGCGCTAAGGTCTGACAGGAGGATGTTTGGTAGTGCGCGATGACTCTCTCGGCGACCTGTTCGACCACTTGGGGCGGCGGCCCGCCGGGCGGCATCCCCATTTGCGGCGGCGCCCCTCCGGGGTAAGCCCCCATCGGCTGCGACGGTACGCCCGGGTATGCTCCCATCGGCTGTGGCGGCGCACCGGGGTACGCCCCCATTTGCTGTTCCGGCGCGCCCGGTGGCGGCATCTCCATTGGCTGCTGCCTGGCTGCACAGCCTCCCAACAAGGTAAGCCCGAACAGGGGAGCCACAGCGAGCAGGCGTTTCATTCTTGAGGTCTCCCCTAACTGGCGGAAGCCAGCACCTTGCCGGTCGACGTGTCGATGTGGATGATCCAGAACGCCTCGACATCCTCCTGGCTGATCATCGCCACCACCCCGACCTGCGGTGCAAAGAAATAGTAGGCCGTGTCCGTGGTGTGTGCGGGGCCGACTTTGCCTTCGACCTTGACGCGCATGAGGATCGCGGAATAGGTACCGGCCGGCACGCTGACCTGATACGTGCCGACGTAGGTGTACGCGCCGGTCATGTTTCCCGAGTAGTCCTGCCGGGTGGGGTCGTCGAGGTAGTTCACCGACACGCTCTGGTTGAAGGTGCGCGTCTCCCCCGGCTGCATGCCCTTGAGCAGGAAGGGATTGGCAGGGTTGGTGATCACCAGCACGTCGTGGCTGGAGTCGGCGACGCTCGCCATCATCAGGTCGCCTTCGACCGTCTGCCGGACGAACGCGGCGAGCGTCGGCGACAGGGCCGCACGCCAGGCTGGTTGCCCGTTGGGGCGGTTGCGTTTCGCGAGCGGCAGCGTCTGGGTGTTCCCGGCGTTTTTGCCCGCGGTGACCAGATAGCTCGGCGACCGGTCTTGCAACGGAAAGTACACCGACGTGTCGGTGATGGGTTGGCTCGGCAGCGCCTGTCCGACCACGCCGGCGCCCAACTTGGCGGTAATCTTCTGTTGATCCTCCGGCGCTAAGGGTAGAACGGCACCGGTTTGCGACCAGGCAGGACGCAGCGTTGCGAGGCCGGTAGCGAGGCAAAACGCAAGCGCAATGAGAATTCTCTGCAGGTAGTTCATGGCTTCTCCACATCGATTGAGCTGATGCGCGGGCAATCCGCCAAAGCGGCGCGCGCCGTCCACAAACTAAGCGTTCGTTATTCTCGGGCTGCCGCCGCTTTCTTCTCGGCCGTCTCGAGCTTTTTGATGTCCTCCGGCGTCAACTGCGGCCGGTCGATCGACAGCGTCACCTTGTTGAGCTTGCCGGTGAACTTGAACGGGAGCTGATAGTCCTCGTCGTTCACGCCGGTGAGTGTGTCCGAGCCGATGTCGAGGCTCTCGTCGATGGGCAAGGTAAACGGGATCGTGCGCTCCATCGCCTGCTTCGCGACCTCGTTGCCGTCGACCTTGAGCACACCGGTGCCGCCCTGGCCGACGCCGGACGGGTTTGCGAAGGCCAGCGTGCCGGCGCCGAGGCCATTGTACTTGAAATCGAACTCGAGCACGTGCCGACCGGGGGTGAGTTCAGACCCTTCCCATCGCACCTTCTTGAGACCGACCAGGTTCCAGAGGAAGACCGGCTTGTTTTTGAGCACGTAGAAGCCGTAGCCGCCCATGCGCCCGCCCTGCGTGATGATCATGCCCTCGGCGCCGCCTTGTGGGATCTCGACGTCGGCTTTGAAGTTGTAGGACGCGTCGAGTACCGACGGTGCGTCGCCGTTTGGGGTGCCGATCGACGGGACGGTCCAGGTGAACACATTGCGCCCGGCCGTGAGGCTGGGTCGCGGTTCCACGAGGCGTGTCACCACCGAGGTATCGAGCGGCAGCACCTCGTACTTCTTCGCCTCCTGCATGAAGAGGGCCTTCATCTGCTTCACCTTCTCGGGGTACTTGGCCGCCAGGTCGGTCGCCTGCGAATAGTCGTGTTCCAGATCGTAGAGCTCCCACGGGTAGGTGAAGGGATTGTCGCCGAGACCGCCGGCGATCTCCCACGGAGGTCGCATGACCTTGGTGCCTGCCAGCCAGCCCTCGTGGTAGATCGCATGGTCGCCCATCATCTCGAAGTACTGCGTCTTATGCGTCGACGGCGCCTTCGCGTTCTTGGCGTCGAAGGTGTACAGCATGCTGACGCCTTCGATCGGCTTCTGCGGAATGCCGTCGACCACCTTCGGTGCCTTGAGCTTCGTCGCCTCGAGGATCGTCGGCACGATGTCGATCACGTGGTGGAACTGTGTGCGGATGCCACCCTTGTCCTTGATCACCGCCGGCCACGAGATTGCCATCCCTTGCTTGATGCCGCCCAGGTGCGAGCAGATCTGCTTGGTCCACGGGAACGGCGTGTCGAACGCCCACGCCCACGGCACCGCCATGTGCGGATAGGTCTGGTCGGTGCCCCAGACGTCGTAGAAGAACTTGAGCTGGTCCTCGACCGGTACGATGACGCCGTTGAACATCGCCATCTCGTTGGGCGTGCCGACCAGCGTGCCCTCGGAGCTCGTGCCGTTGTCGCCGTCGATGTAGATGATCAGCGTGTTGTCGAGCTTGCCCATGTCCTCGACCGCCTGGATGACACGGCCGATCTCGTGGTCGGTATAGGCAACGTAGGCGGCGAACACGTCCACCTGGCGGATGAACATCTTCTTCTCGTCCGCCGTGAGCTGGTCCCACTGCTTGAGCAGGTTGTCCGGCCACGCCGACAGCTTGGCATCGGCGGGGACGACACCAAGCTTCTTCTGGTTCTCGAAGATCGTCTCGCGCAGCTTGTTCCAGCCGCCGTCGAACAGGTGCATGGCGCTGATCTTGTCGACCCATTCCTTGGTCGGGTGGTGCGGCGCGTGCGTGCCCCCCGGCACGTAGTACACGAAGAAGGGTTGCTCCGGGTTCAGTGCGTTGATGCGGTTCATGTAGGCAATGGCGTCATCCGCCATTGCGGTGATGAGGTTCCAGGTCCCGGGTGGCTGGCCCTGGAACGGGTAGATCTGCGTGGTGTTGCGGAACAGGTTCGGCTCCCACTGGCTGGTGTCGCCGCCGATGAAGCCGAAGAAGTACTCGAAGCCCATACCGACCGGCCATTGGTCGAAGGGCCCGTCCTGGCTCGCCTGGAAGGTGGGGACGTTGTGGTCCTTACCGAACCACGAGGTGCGATAGCCGTTGTCCTTCAGGATGCGACCGATGGTCGCCTTGTCGCGCGTGATGATGCTGTCGTAACCCGGGAAGCCGGTCGACTGCTCGGAGATCACGCCGAAGCCCACGGAATGGTGGTTGCGTCCGGTGATGATCGCGGCGCGCGTCGGCGAGCATAGCGCGGTCGAGTGGAAGTTGGTGTAGCGCAGCCCGTTAGCGGCGATGCGGTCGAGGTTCGGCGTGGGGATGACGCCGCCGAAGGTGCTCGGCACGCCGTAGCCCGAATCGTCGGTCATGATCAGCAGGATGTTCGGCGCGCCTTTCGGCGGTACGATGCGCGGCTGCCAGTAGGGCTTGGACTCGGGCGCCAGGTCCTTGATCACTCCGCCGAACTTCCCCGGCGGTGCCGGCAGCTGGTCGCCCGGGATCGTCGTGATCGCGCTGGGCGAGCCCGGCACGCCGGTAATTTGCTGCGCCATCGCGGCGCCCACGCCTGCCAGCAGCACGACGACGGTAACCAGGAGGCTGGCGACTCGACGGTTGGAACTGTCCCACATGATTCTCAACTCCCTGCGCTGTGACGCGCTCTGGTTGTCCAAGGAGCGGCAGGATTCAACAGACGGCTCCGGATTGTCTTCGAGCATCTACCGGCTTCTTACCGGCCCACCCTTCCTCAAGTCCCGCGCCAAGTCCGGAAGATTCGCGGAAAACTCGCGGAAATCGACGCCGCCATGTAGCACACTGCGGCACCTCGTGGAATGGGAGGGGCAGCGGAGAAGGGAAAATTCGAAGCACGAAGTCCGAAACAAGCACGAAATTCGAAGGCTCAAACCCGCCAACCCTTTGTTGGGGTCATTCAAATTGGGGGCTTCGAATTTGTTTCGAACTCTGAATTGCGGTTCGAGGCTTCGTTCGTGAGTCGGGCGACAGGCGCCCGCGCAAGAACGTCACCTCCCTATCGGCAACGTCAGGACAGGCGCTTTGCCCTTCCCGGTCGCCTGCTGGCGCCGGCAGTGCATTGTATTCGCAGCTTCCATCTTGTCGACGGTCGACTTTCTTACGGCTGCGAACAGAGCGCTATCGACGCGTTTCCCGCATCGCTAGGCCGTTTACAATGCAGCCCCATGTCACGCCAGCGGTGATCGTATTAGGACCGCCGCAGGATGCTCGGTGCAGAGCCCGACGGAATGCCGCAGATTTCACCGGAGTAGGTGAAGGTGGTTCTGCCTGCCGCCGTGTTCGGGCGCGGCGTCAGTAGGCGCGTCAGGCTCGAGTTGTCGAGCGGGAGCACGTTGTATCTCTTCGCCTCGTCATAGAAGAGATTCTGCATTTTCTCGAGCTTGTCCGGCATCCGGGGCGCGAGGTCGTTGATCACGCCGCCGAACTTCGGGTCCGGCGGCAGCAGCTGCTTTGCGACAATCGTTCGTCGTGGCGCTGGGCGAACCAGGGAATCATGGTGTTCAGCGGTTCTACAGG
>Ga0335070_10007922_pt1 | contig 12458 bp, 11 predicted proteins | sample Lox_Sample_13_FD_206722 | JGI IMG/M metagenome (GOLD analysis project Ga0335070, IMG submission 206722) | Soil microbial communities from Loxahatchee National Wildlife Refuge, Florida, United States - Lox_Sample_1.3 | ecosystem: Environmental > Terrestrial > Soil > Wetlands | place: USA...
GGTGGCAGAGGTGGGGAGGAGAGAGCGGCCTTGCCGACGAGATTACCCGGTCTCGCGCTGGCAGTAGCGCTGAGGCAGAGTTTTTCAGCATCCTGCCGGTGAGAGCCAGTCGAGTGCCGGAGAGAAAGGGCCATGAAGAGCGAGATCGAAGTATTCCGTGAATTCGTCCGTAGGAAAGGGCTCCGGAACACACCGGAGCGGGAGCAGGTCATCAGGATGATCTTCGCCACCCACGAGCACTTCGATGTGGATGGGCTCTACTCCCTCCTGCGACGGCAAAAGGAGAAGATCTCCCGGGCCACTATTTATCGCACCATCCCTCTTCTTATCGAGAGCGGCCTCCTGCAAGAGGCCTACGTTGAGAACGGTCACATGCACTACGAGCACATCTACGGCCACGAGCGTCACTGCCACCTTCGCTGCCTCGGCTGCGGGGGTTTGGTGGAGTTTGCCGAGCAGTCGATGGCGGAGAGGGCGCGGTCGGTGGCCGAACGGTACGAGTTCGCCGTAACCGGCCATCGGGTAGAGGTCTACGGCTATTGCCCCAAGTGCAAGGCACACCTTTGACTTGTTTGAAGACGCGAGAGGTGTGTCCACAACGGCGAAGTGAGTGATACCCATGATAGAGCAACTTCATGAGCGCGAGAGAGAGGAATTCCTCACCATTTGCCGGGAGCACGGATTGGAGGAGAGTGACAAGCGCCTCCAGGTGGTGGAGTCATTTCTTGCCACCCCGGACCACGTGAGCGTCGGAGCGCTGCAGCGACGGCTCCGGGCGCGGGGGCAGCACCTGGACGTCCCCTTCATCGCCGAGACCCTCGACCTCCTCTGCCGTTACGGCTTTGCCCAGCAGGCCAACTTCGAGGGCCAGGAGGTCCAGTACGAGCATCGGCACCTCGGCTGGCACCATGATCACTTCATTTGCGCCAAGTGCGGCAGGGTGACCGAGTTTCACGATCCCGAGGTGGAAGCCCTGCAGCGGCGGGTCGCCCTTCAGCACAGCTTCACCCTTCTCTATCACAAGATGGAGCTCTACGGCATCTGTGGAGAGTGCGGCGTCGAGCGCCAGCCGGTCATGCCCCTCGCCTTCGTCCTTCCGGGCGAAAAGGTGGTCATCGACCGACTCCTCGGCGGGGGGGAGGTTCAGCATCGCCTCGCCGAGATGGGGCTCACGGCGGGCACCGAAATCGAGGTGATCAAAACCGGCGGTCCAGGTCCCAACATCGTCGCTTTTCGCGGGAGCCGCCTTGCCCTGGGGCACGGGGTGAGCCTGAAAATTCTGGTCTCCTCCCGGGGCAAGAATTCCGGAAAGAACGGTTGAAGCGTTTCGTCTAAGGAGATTCCCTGATACTCTTCTGCAGCTGAGCAGGTGAAAGCGGATACAACATTTCATGCCCTGAGCGGTAGGCCCGGAGGGAGCGGACACAGGGAGGCCGATCTCTTTTCCAGAGGGAGTAATGATTCCACTGAGCCGGTTCAAGGAAGGGGAGCGCGGAGTGATCATCAAGGTCCAGGGAAGGGGTGCCTTCCGCAAACGTCTCCAGGAGATGGGATTCATCAAAGGGACTGAGGTGTTCGTGGAGAAGTACGCGCCGCTCCGGGACCCGGTGGAGCTCGTCGTCAAAGGGTACCATGTCTCCTTGCGGGTAGAGGAAGCGGCCCAGGTACTCATGAAGAGGCAAGGGCAGGAGGCCGAGTGACCAAGGAGACCATCACCGTCGCTCTCGCCGGGAACCCCAATTCCGGCAAGACCACCATCTTCAATCACATCACCGGGACTCGTCAGCATGTGGGGAACTGGCCCGGCGTGACGGTGGAGAAGAAGGAGGGTCTCATCCAGCATAACGGCCATCGCCTTCGGGTCGTGGATCTGCCGGGCACCTACAGCCTTACCGCCTACTCAGTGGAAGAGATCGTCGCCCGCCGCTTCCTGGTAGATGAGAAACCGGATGTGGTGGTGGACATCGTCGATGCCTCCAATCTGGAGCGGAATCTCTATCTCGCCACCCAGCTCATCGAGCTGGGGGTGAAGCTCATCCTCGCCCTCAACATGGCTGATGTGGCGGAGGCTCGTGGCCACCACATCGATGCCGGCAAGCTCGGCACGCTCCTCGGCGTTCCGGTGGTCTTCACGGTCGGCACAAAGAACCAGGGAATCAAGGAGCTCCTGGACAAGGTCGTGGCGGTGGCCGAGGACCGCGACACCGTGAGCCGCCACATCCACATCGCCTATGGTCACGAGCTCGAGAAGGAGATCAAGAAGATCCAGGATGTCATATGGCAGGACCCCTCTATCGGCCGCCGCTACTCGACGCGCTGGTTGGCGGTGAAGCTTCTGGAAAATGACGACGCCGTGAAGGAAGGGGTGGGCGCCCTCGGGGATATCGGCAGCCGAATCCTAGCTCAGGCCGATGTCGGCCGCGCTCGCCTGGCGCAACTCTACCAGGACGATACCGAGATGGTTCTCACCGATCAGCGCTACGGGTTCATCGGCGGTGCCCTGAAGGAGGTGCTCCGAGTCTCGGCGGAGACTAAGTTCGACCTCTCCCGCCAGGTCGACCTGTTGCTCACGAACAGACTCTTGGGGTTTCCCATCTTCATCTTCTTCATCTGGGCCATGTTCCAGTTGACCTTCACTCTCGGCGCCTACCCCATGGCGTGGCTCGACGCCGGGGTCGGGTGGCTGGGGGGAGTAGTCGCCAAGCTGCTTCCGGCTGGTATCTTCCGGGATCTCATGGTGGGCGGCGTCATCGCCGGGGTGGGAAGCGTCATCATCTTCCTCCCGAACATCCTCCTGCTGTTTTTCTGCATCGCCCTCTTCGAGGATACCGGCTACCTGGCGCGTGCCGCCTTCATCATGGACCGGGTCATGCACCTGATCGGCCTCCACGGCAAATCCTTCATCCCGTTGCTTATGGGGTTCGGCTGTAATGCGCCGGCTATCATGGCCGCCCGCACCTTGGAGAGCGAACGGGACCGGATACTCACTATTCTCATCAACCCCCTCATGAGCTGCTCCGCCCGGCTGCCTGTCTACGTCCTGCTTGCCGGGACCTTCTTCGGCGCCAGTGCCGGAAACGTCATTTTCACCATCTACGCCCTTGGGATCGCGCTCGCCATTGCTATGGGGAAGCTTTTCCGCCTTACTCTCTTTCGAGGTGAGTCCGCGCCTTTCGTCCTGGAGCTCCCTCCTTACCGGGTGCCGACCCTGAAGAGCCTCCTTATCCACATGTGGGATCGGAGCGCCATCTTCCTGAGAAAGATGGGCGGGGTAATCCTGGTGGGCTCTATGGTTGTCTGGTTTCTGGGAGCATTCCCCAGACATCCGGCCACCCCTGCCTTCGAGCCGGCCGGCCGGAGCCAGATCGCGCTCACACCCGCTCCCGTCGAACTGCCGTCGGCCGGGGCACGATCCAGTCACGAGATGGAGACTTCGGAACGGGACAAGGTCAGGCTGGAGCGAAGTTACCTGGGCCGTCTGGGCCGCCTCATCCAGCCCATCTTCGCTCCGTTGGGATTTGACTGGCAGACCAGTGTGGCCGTCCTTTCAGGCTTTGTCGCTAAGGAGATCGTGGTGAGTACCCTGGGCGTGCTCTACGCCACCGGCTCGGACGGGAACGACGAGAACGAGGCCTTGCGCCATGCCCTCCGCGCCTCGGGGATGACCCCTCTTGGCGCTTACGCTCTTATGGCCTTCGTGCTCACCTATGTCCCTTGCCTTGCAACGGTCGGTGCCATCCGTCGAGAGACAAACTCTCGGAAATGGACCGCCTTCAGCATCGCCTACACCCTGACCCTGGCATGGGTCGTAGCCTTCGTGATCTACCAGGGAGGGCGTCTGTTCGGCCTCGGCTGAGCCCGGCGGCGGCGCGTGGTTATGGGCTACTATTACAAGAGTCACATCGGATCGGCGGTGCTCGCGTGGGTGATGAGCCTGTGGCTCCTCCTGGCGGGGGCGTTCGCGGGCTGTGCCGCCAAGATGCTGCCTGGTTACGAGGCGGGATACCGCGCCGGGTACGAGGACTACGACAGCGCCCGTTACGAGCACGGCGATGCGCGACGCTTGGCCGAGGACCCCACCTACCTTCGGGGTTACCGGGACGGCCTGGCGACGCGGGAACGGGAAAAGGTGGAGAAGGCCGACGGCCTTTGGGGGTGGCTCACCGGCAAGTGGTGAAAGGAACGGCATCGGACGGCACCGGTCGCTTCGCCCCCCCTGCCGGCTGTTGAGCCAAGGAGCTTTCATGAAGGACTTTCAGGTCAAGCGCATGTTCGAGACCATAGCCTTCTCCTATGACTTCCAGAACAGCTTCCTCTCACTGCGCCGGGATGGGTACTGGAGACGGGCCCTCGCTCAGTCCATCCACGCCCAGGGTGAGGCGGTTATTCTCGACGTCGCCACTGGCACTGCCGAGGTGGCCATCCAGATCTGCAGGCATCGGCCGCAGGCTCAGGTGATCGGTGTTGATTTCTCGCCGAAGATGCTCGCCATAGGCTGGGAGAAAGTGCGGTTGAGGGGCCTGGGCCACCGCATTCACCTGAGCCTTGCGGACGCCCGGAAACTTCCGGTGAAGAGTGAATCCGTGGATGCGCTAACGATCGCCTTCGGAATCCGGAACATCCAGGAGCGCCGGCTCACCCTCGCCGAGTTCCGCCGGGTCCTCAAACCTGGGGGCCAGCTCCTCATCATGGAGTTCGACTTGCCGGACGATCCGGTCCTCGGGAGTCTCTACCGCTTCTATTTCGACTGCCTCATGCCTCTCGCGGGGAACTGGCTGTCCCGCACCAATTACGCCTACAGTTACCTGGCGGAGTCGGTTCACAACTTCCCGACGGAGAGGGGCTTTCTGGAGGAGATCGGCAGTACCGGTTTCACTCGGCTGGGGATAAGAAAATTGAGCTACGGGATAGCCAAGATCTTCATGGGGGTACGAGACGGCAAATGAAGGTGAACTGGCTCGAGAGACTCTGGGTGAACAGTCCCGTGCGCCTGCTGGTGCAACGGCAGGAGACGGGATTTTTCAAACGGCTCCGCGACATGGCACCTGGAAGTCACGTGCTCGAGATCGGCTGTGGCCGCGGCGCCGGTGCCGAGCTTATCCTCGGCACCTTCCGGCCGCGCCGGGTGGACGCCCTTGACCTTGACTCCGACATGATCCGTCTCGCCAAGCGCAGACGACCAAGGCAGCAGAGCAGTCATCTCTTCTTCTATGTGGCCGACGCCCAGTACCTCCCGTACCCCGACGCCTGCCTGGATGGGGTTTTCAACTTCGGCATCATTCACCATTTGGAGGACTGGGACCAAGGCGTTCGCGAGATCGCCCGTGTCCTCAGACCCGACGGCGGCTTCTATTTCGAGGAGATCTATCCCCCCCTGTACGCCAATCCCCTCTTTCGTCACCTGCTGGACCACCCCACCGAGAACCGCTTTCACGGCCCTGAGTTCCGGGCCGCCCTCAAAGCCGCCGGTTTGGCCTTGCTCCCGGGGTACCGCGAAAGCCCCTTCGGGATCCTGGGTGTGGCGGTGAAGGAAAGGATTCCCCATGCCTCCTAAACGCCTCCGGGACCTCATGCCCACGAGGCGGCGCTACCACGACCAGCTTCCCGATCCCCTTCGCCTCCGGGTGATGCGCCTCTACGAGAGGCTATCCGGTGTTCCCTTCATCAGCAAGCGAGACCCGGCGCAGTGGCAGGAGCGCTTCTGTTACAGTCCCGATGCAGAGCGCGAGATCGCTGTGTGGGAGTGGCTCGCCGGGCAGTACGAGAAGCGAACCACCGGCCTCGACCGCGACGACGAGAAGAACCGCATCTTCAAGGAGCTCCTCACCGAGACCGTGAACTACGAACCCCTTGGAGTGCGGAAACTTCCTACGGAGTAGTTCGAGCACACCGGACATCCCTGGAGTCGAAGCGGTTTCTCCAGGTTGCTCGCCTGAAGAAGCCCCTCATCCTCCAGGATCTCGCCTGTCGGGCCGTCCGCCACGATACCCCCGTCTTTGAGAACGATCGTTCGTGAACAGAGATCGAGGGCCATGTCCAGGTCGTGGGTGGCGATGATCTTGGTGTGATCGAAGCCGGCAAGCAACTGGATCAGCTGGCGTCTCGCGCGGGGATCGAGGCTGGAGGTGGGCTCGTCCATGACCAGGATGCTTGGAGACATGGCCAGCACCGAGGCGATAGCCACAGCCCGCTTTTCACCTGCTGAGAGACGATAGGACGGTCGGTCCTTGAGATGAGCGGCACCTACAGTGGCGAGGGCGCTCTCGATCCTGACCTCGACATCCTCGGGGGAGAGACCCAGGTTGAGGGGGCCGAAGGCCACGTCATCGTGGACGAGGGGCATGAAGAGCTGATCGTCGGGATCCTGGAACACCATGCCTACCGTCCGCCTCACATGGGGGAGCGTCTTCGCGGTGAGGGGAAAATCCCCGATCCTGACCGTGCCTGCCGCCGGCGTGAGGCAGCCATTCAGATGGAGGAGCAGGGTGGACTTCCCCGCCCCGTTCGAGCCGACAAGAGCGACCGACTCTCCGTGGACGATGCGGAAGGAAAGGCCCCGCAATGCGGGAGTACCGTCCGGATAGGTATAGCGGAGGTCGGTGACCTCGACAATGTGGTGGCTCATCGTAGGAGCTCCATGGTTATGGTCCCCAGACGCTGGGGGATGTCATAGAGGCGCATGAGAACAAAAAGCGTTGACCACCCGAGCGTGTAGGCGAGGTCCATTCCAGTGAATTTCAGCGGCCGCAGCAGGCGAACCTCCCCGTCGAATCCGCGGCAGAGCATGGCCAGGTGAATGCGGCGCGCCCGATCCAGGGTGCGCAGGAGTAGCTGCCCCACTAGGGAGCCGAACACCCGGATTCCCGTACCCCGCCCCTCGAAAGAGCGCAGGGACCGCGCTCTCGTCAGTCGCGTTGCCTCATCACCCAGGACGAAAAGGTAGCGGTAGAGAAAGAGGAGTTGGACGACGAAGGCCCTCGGAGCTCCCAGCTTTTCCAGAGCAAGGCAAACGCCGTTCAGCCCGGTGGTGGAAATGAGAAGGAGCGCTGCAGTCACCGTGAGGAAGAAGCGGATCATGATCGAGACAAATGACAGGCAGCCGCCGGAGACCGCTAGCGGCCCCAGACGCACGAGGATCTCTCGGTCAAAAAAGGGATTGAAGACCCCTATGAAAAAGGCAAAGGGAGCGGCGAGGAGGACCTTTCTCAGCAGATAACCGAGGGGGAGATCTCCAAGAGTAATCACGACCACGGGATAGATGACGAAGGGGACCAGTCCGGCAACTGCGTATTTATTGAAGGAGACGACCACAACGATGAAAGCGAGGGTGGTGAGAAGCTTCGCCCTCGGATCCAGCCGATGGATAGAGGTGTCCCGGGAGGAAAGGATATCCAGGTAACTGATATCGAATGCGGAAGCATCCGGAGTGGCCACGGCACATCTTTCGGAAAAACTGAAGGCAGGGGATCGGACCATGCCCCTGCCCTCGCGGTTGAATTTCTCAGACCCCCATAGCTCGACTTAGCTCTTGTTCTGCTGGCGCCTCTTCAGCCCGAAGCCGATGAGTCCGGCAACGGCCATGGTGATGCCGGCCCCGACAATCCCTGCCACCGAAGTCCCGGCGCTCACTGCGGGCCATTGTTCGGCAGGGGCAGATTCCGCCGCCTCCCGCCTGGGCTTCGCCCTCGACTCCGTCCGGGCCCCTTCTTTTCTGAAATCATAGTCAGGCAAGAAGGCCGTCTTTTTCTGGATTTCGGCCAGCGATGAGTGCACACCGTGTTCGGGCGGTTCCAGCGCTTCCTTACCGGATGTTCGGAACATGGACCACTCAAGGCCGTCCGGGTGAGTCGAGGCAAACCAAGAAAGGGCTCCACCGGTGGTCACCGCGAGTACCAGGAACCCGAGGCCCACCTTTCGCAACGAACGAGACGGCACCGCCTCTAACGGGCCTGCCATCTCCACGATCTCGGGACGAGCCTTCCAGACAAAGATCACGACGAGCGCTGTGGCCAGGCCCTCGACGATCCCGATGGCAAGGTGGATGGGCTGCATGAGAAGAACGAATGTGCCGAAGGGCAGCTCGGTGACGCCGGAACAGATGGTCTCCAGGACCACCCCGAAGGCTCCCATCTGCAGCCCGAGGACGGCCGACACCATAGCGCCGGCAAAGATGCGGCTCTGGGTCGGCTTCGCGCCTATAATCTTCTTGTAGATGAGCGGGTAAACCACGAAACAGGGGAAGAATCCCAGGTTGAAAATGTTACACCCCAGGGCGAGAAGACCGCCGTCAGCAAAGAACAAGGCCTGAACGGTGAGGATGGAGGCCATGACCAGAAAGGCGGCATGGGGTCCCAGGAGAATGGAGAGGATCATACCGCCGCCGAGATGGCCGCTCGAGCCGGTAGCGGGGATCGTGAAGTTGATCATCTGGGCGGCAAAGACGAAGGCGCCGAGTACCCCCATAAGGGGAACCTTGTGGTCGTCGATTTCCTGCTTGAGCTTTCGGGCGCTATAGATGGTGAGCCCTGCGGTCGCGGCCCACATGGCACCGCCGACAGCAGGCGAAATAAGGGCATCTGCCATGTGCATCGGGCAAACCTCCTCGCACCTCAAGGCGACAAAAAAAGGCCACGATGGTCACCCTGAGGTTTGCGGTAAGCCTTCGTGGCCTTTATCCCTGAAGAGGTGAAAAAAACGTTTCGAGGCTTCAGCCCCAAGTTGCCTATTTTATAACCGCCAGTCTCCGCCCCTGTCAATACCGAGGCGGTCAATGGACCCTTCACCGTTGACCCGTGAACGGCTCCCCTGATCCCCGGTGACCGTTTGCGAACTGAGACATTCCGCCGCGAGGAGTCTCTGCGCTTTCCAGGCCGGGCAGAATCGTCCATGCCAGGCCATGAGCCGGCCCAGGGCGCTCTCGGGCTCCCGTCGGGCCTTTTCGCAAAGAGGACAGCGGTCGCAGAGCCTTCCCAGAGCCCGTTGCAGCTTGTTCATAGAAGGGTTCCCGATCCCTACTCTGCCAGTGGTCAGGAAATGAAGGAGCCCAGAAGCAGGCTTGAAGCGGTTGACCAGGGTAACCAAAGATTTTCTGCTTGACAATGTGAAACTTTTATCATAGGATCATACCCGCTACGCCAAAAAGGGGATCTTTCTCAGCTCGCACATTGTCGGCTCACTGACGGCTGCTTCTGTCCACATCCTCGTGCTGCTCTCACGCGCTGCTCTTTGTGCAAAAAATCTCCTGCTCCTGCGAAGACGTTCGGATTCCTGCTGACCTGAATCTCCTGCTCGCGCGCCCCCGGACAATCAAAGCTGAGAAAGATTCCCCTTTTTTCCTTTTTCGGGAATCCCATCCCCCCTGAGAGCCGAAAATCTCCCAGCACGTTGTTGAAAAACCTTTCTCGCCTCTGGCGACGAGGCTGGAACCGCGGGCAGGGTGGTCTGCGAGGCAAGGCGCATCCGGAGCCACTACGTGCTCCTCGATGTAGAGAGGGCCTCCCGAACTTTCTAAGCCCGTCTGCCAGAAGGCCGGGCCTATCCGTATACTATCAATGCCGCGACCATGCAGCCTTGCCGAGTAGATCACCCTAGCTCGCACTGCTGCGCTCAGTGGGGGCGGCTCATGGGGTTTTCAACATCTTGCTAATGGAGACTCCCCGAGCGTTTGCCGCGAGGGGCTCGCTTGCCCCCGGCGCGGGAACCGGGCTGCTGCTGGTTCCCACCGTTGCCCAGGACTGTGGTGACCACCGGCCCTTGGAAATAGGCGTTGATCTCGTCCACCAAGCCCCGACTAGGCTTCACTTTGAACTGATCCCCTAGGCTGATGATGGTCTCGCACTTGGGCTCAATGACGAGATGGATGTAGGCTCGGCATTCTCCCCGGTGCCGCTCCAGAATCGCCTTCAGATCCTCAAGGCACCCCCGGCTCAGCCGTTCCAACGGCAGACGGAAACGAACGGCCTGGGTCATCTGCTCCTTGGCGTCGGCGAGGCTCAGCAAGCGCTGGGCAAGCACCTTCGCCCCCTTCTCCTCCTGCTGGACCGTGCCGACGAGAAGAAGAGGCTCATCCCGTTCCAGGAGCGGTTGACTCGCCTGAAAGACATCGGCGAAGATGACCACCTCCACGCTCCCGTCTCGATCCTCAAGAGTGAGGAAGGCCATTCGCTCTCCCTTCTTCGTGGTAATCTCCTTGAGGCCGGCGTTCATGCCGCAGAGGGTAACCTGGGTGCCGTCCGCCACATCGCCGAGACCGCCCGTCTCAACCAGGGGAAGATGTGCCAGTTCCCTGTCATAGGCGTCGAGCGGATGCCCGCTCAGATAGAAGCCCAGAGCCTCTTTCTCCATGGCCAGCTTCTGCCGCTGGGTCCAGTCGGGAATCTCGGGAAGCGCCGGCTGGGCATGACGGCGCTGCCCGGCGAAGGTCCCGAACATGCTCATCTGGCCGCTTAGACGGTCTTTCTGGATCGTCTGCGCCATCTCCAGGGCATCGTCGAGTGCGGCCAGGACCCGGCTTCGAAACGGATGAAGGGAATCAAAGGCGCCGCACTTCACGAGACTCTCCACGACCCGCCGATTGACCCGGCTCAGATCTACGCGTTCGCAGAACTCATGGAGCGAGGTGAAGGGCCCCCCGCCGGCCCGAGCTTCGATGATGGACTCCACCGCAGCGGCTCCCACATTCTTCACCGCGCCGAGACCGAAGCGAATGGCGGTGCCGACTACGGTGAACTCCCACTCGCTTAGGTTCACGTCGGGAGGGAGCACCGTGAGCCCTTTCTCCCGCCGCTCGTTCATCAGCTTGGCCAGGCCGTCGCTGTTCCCGAGATAGCTATTGAGGAGCGCCGCCATGAATTCCAAGGGATAGTGCGCCTTCAAATATGCCGTCTGAAAGGCGATGAGCGCATAGGCTGCACTGTGCGACTTGTTGAAACCGTAGCCCGCAAACTTCTCCATGAGGTCAAAGATGGGTGCCGCCTTCGCCGTGTCGATGCCGTTCGCCGCGGCGCCCGATAGAAAACGATCCCGCTGGCTCGCCATCACCTCCGGGATCTTCTTCCCCATGGCCCGCCTGAGGATGTCCGCTTCGCCGAGGCTGTAGTTCGCCAGCGCGCTGGCAATCTGCATCACCTGCTCCTGGTAGAGGATGACGCCATAGGTGTCCTCAAGAATGCCACGGAGCTGCTCCAGCTCGTAGCGCACCTCCATCTGTCCGTGCTTCGCCTTGATGAAGTCGCTCACCATGCCGCTCTCCAGGGGCCCAGGGCGATACATGGCGACCACGGCGATGATGTCGTTGAAGTTCTGTGGCCGGAGCCTGATCAGGATGTCACGCATGCCTGAGCTCTCAAGCTGGAATACCCCCGTGGTGTCACCGCGGCAGAGAAGTTCGTAGGTGGGCGGATCGTCCAGGGGTAGATTTAGAACGTCTAGAGACTCGCCGTGGGTCCTACGGATCAGCTTGAGGGCGTTGTCGATCACGGTGAGGTTGCGCAATCCCAGGAAGTCGAACTTGATCAGGCCCGCTTTCTCCACGTACTTCATGGGAAACTGGGTTACGATTTCACCGTTCGTCCCCCGATAGAGCGGCAGGTACTCGACGATGGGGCGGTCCGAGATGACCACACCCGCCGCGTGGGTTGAGGCGTGCCGGGTGAGCCCCTCCAGGGAGGAGGCGACATCGAAGAGCTCCTTGAAGTTCGGGTCGCTCCGGAGCTCCTGGAGCCGAGGCTCCATCGTCAAAGCCTTCTCCAGACTCATGTGGAGGGCGGCGGGAATCAGCTTGGCGATCCTGTCCACATCCCCGTATGGCATACCGAGGGCCCGCCCCACATCCCGGATGACCGCACGCGCCTGCATGGTCCCGAAGGTCGTGATCTGAGCCACGCGGTCCTGGCCGTACTTCTGGGTCACGTACTGGAGCACCCGGTCACGGCCGTTCATGCAGAAGTCCACATCGATGTCCGGGAGACTGATGCGTTCGTCGTTCAGGAAACGCTCGAAGAAGAGACCGTAGGGAATTGGGTCGATGTCGGTGATACCGAGGGCGTAGGCTACAAGGCTCCCCGCTGCGGAACCTCGTCCAGGTCCGACGGGAATCCCCTGCCTCTTAGCGAAGTTAACGAAATCGGCAACAATGAGAAAGTAGGTGCAGAAGCCGGTCTTCTTGATGACCGAGATCTCGGTCGCCAGGCGGCGGCCGTAGGCTTCCTCGTGCGCCTTGCTGAAGAAGGGGCCTCGCGCGCGAATCTCGGCGAGCCTCCGGGCAAACCCCTCCCAGGTATCTCGCTCGAACACGGACTCCACCGACTCTCCCGGCGGGAGAGGAAATTCGGGGAAATGGGGACGCTCCAACTCCAGGTTTACCCGGCATCGCTCGGCGATGGCCAACGTCGTCTTGAGCGCCTCGGGCACCTCGGCGAAATAGGCCCACATCTCCTCGGGAGCCTTGAAGAAGAGCT
>Ga0335070_10007923_pt1 | contig 12458 bp, 9 predicted proteins | sample Lox_Sample_13_FD_206722 | JGI IMG/M metagenome (GOLD analysis project Ga0335070, IMG submission 206722) | Soil microbial communities from Loxahatchee National Wildlife Refuge, Florida, United States - Lox_Sample_1.3 | ecosystem: Environmental > Terrestrial > Soil > Wetlands | place: USA: Florida...
CCATAGCAAATCCCCTATTTTAATTGGGCCAGGGATGAATCCACGCTCTGTTTATAAGGCACACAAAAGCCCCTGACAATTGTATCGGCCAGGGTCTGGTCGGTGATCGCGGCGTCTTTTTGCTGGATGCACAGACCGTAGTTCTGGGAGGCCTGCTGGAAAAGGGCTTTACTGGCAGAGACGTCGCCCTGCATCAGCTTTAAATTGCCCTGCTCGTGGTAGGCCTCACCCAATGCGAGATAAGCCTGGGCCAGCACCCGGATTTGTTTGGATTCGATCAGGGGTTGAATGGAGTCGCTGGCGGCCTGGATGGCGCGGTCGAAAGTGCTGGCGGCGTCAGCCACCTGGTTGGTATCGCGCAGGGCCTCCCCCTGCAAAATCCAGGCTGAAACCAGGCCCAGGCGGGCCTTGGTGTCGAGCAGGGCGCCCGGCGAATTGGGCGCCTGCGCCAGGGCTTGCTGGTAATTCTGGATGGAAGCAGGAAGATCGGGACCTTTCAGGCGCCCGGCCGAGGGGGTGATCTCGGCCCGGATAAAGTAAACGCCGGCCAGGCCAATATAGGCGCGGGCATAAGCAGGATTAATGGCAACGGACTGTTTGAAGGCCGTCTCGGCGTTGGCCAGGTGAACGGCCTTTTGCGGATCCGGATTGGCGGCCTGGCTGGGGGTAATGTTGGCGAGGGTCAGCTCCTCGCGGCCTATGAAGAAATATAATACTTCGCTCGGAGGAGCAGAGCCGGATTTCAATGTGCTAAGAGCCTGCTGGAAAACGCCCAGCGCCAGGTCCGGCTGGCCCTGGAGGTCGTACAGGATGCCGATGCTGAATAAAGATAGGGAGTTCGTCCAGGAGTTGATCTTCGAATTGACCGCCAGATCCGTATCCAGGTGGCCCATCTGGCTGATTAACTGGGTGGAAAGACCCTGGATAAGGTTGTGGGCGCCGACGATCTCATCTTCATTGACGCGCAGGCCGGCGTCGTCGCAGATGGCAAATTGCGGAATGAAATCGGCGTTGCTGGTATCCGCCGGCAGGTTGCCATAGATTACAATGTTGGCGTGGATGGTATGAGCCAGGATGCAGGCGTTGGCCTCGCGTTCCTTGGGCGTATCCCCAGGGATGACCCCGAGCGTGACGCTTTTTTGAGTCACATCCATGCTGTCCTGCCAGACCTGAGTGTGAAAGTTGGCCTGGTCGGCCGGAGGCAGGCTATCCAGCTCGATCTTCAGGCCTTCGTATAGACGCTGGCTGATCAGATCGCCGGTAGTAGAGCGGCCGATTTTACCCTGGGCGTCAGGCTGGCCAAAATCAGCCACGGCAATTTTGAACGAACCGGTCATGACGGAAGGCCCGCGCTGGCTGACCTTGTAGTAAATCACACCCCCGATTAAGACCAGGATCAGGAGGATGAGCAGCGGGGCAGAAATCGATACGGAGCCCAGGATAATCTGGACGTTGAACTTGCCGACGATGTTGTTCTTATTGCCGCTGCCGAACTGGGCCGAATAGTTTTCCTGGGGCCTGACGACCCTGATCAATGGGCGCTTGCCGGCCTTTTTCTCGCCAGAATCATTCTCCTCGCCCGGTTGTCCTTTTGCCATACTTTTACTTTCGAGAACTTTTTTTGATTTTGTAGTTAGTTGTGGGCGCATTGCGCCTACAACTAACTAATGGTTTGTCAATGGTGAAATTATTCTTTGCAGCTGCGACTTCAGCCGCTGCCGCTGGGAAGTAACGACTGAAGTCGTTACTACGAAGTTTCAATCTACGAAGATTTAATTTGCGAAGTTTTACTTTGATGCTTGACAGACAAATACAAAATTATCCATGATAAACCATTAGTCTTCATTATAGATAATATTTATCCAGATTACAACCCCTTAATCAAATAGAGGGGGTGTTTTTGGGCGGCCCAAGCCCGCCAAAAACACCCCCTCTATATGATTGAAGGGAAAGGTTACACACTTATCTGGACCGAGTCGATCCCGGTGGCGCCTTCGGGGGCAGGCTCAGTGGCGACGCTGGTTTGGAGGGCGCCGGTGCCGTCGGTGGCACGCACTTGAACGGTATGGGAGCCGGCGGTCGGCTGCCAATCATAGCGCCACTGGACCCAGGTCAGCGGGCTGATGGTAGGATGGCGCAATTCGGCTTCAACCCAGGGAGCGCCGTCGATCTGGACCTCGACCTTGCTGATGCCGCGCTCGCCGGCCCAGGCAATGCCGCCCAGCAGCATCTTGCCGTTCAGGGCGAGCTCGTTCTCGTCGACTTTGACCGTATCGATGACCGAGGTCGTCTGGGGGATGGCGGTTTCGCTCCAGCCACGATCCACCCAATAACCGCTAGTCGGGTGATTGACCACCTCCATGTTGGTGATCCACTTGGGCTGTTTCATGCCGTAATGGTTGGGGATGTAGATGCGCAGGGGGAAACCGTGCTCAGCCAAAAGCGGATCACCGTTCATGGCGTAGACCAGGAGGGTACGCGCGTCCATCGCTTCTTGCATGGGCACGTACTCATAGAACCCATCGGCGGCTGTGATGGAAATTCCCGTGGCGGTGGGCTGCAGGCCGGCCTCGGCCAGGATGTCTTTGAACGGGACGCCGGTCCAAAAATTAGTGCTGATCAGGTCGCCGCCGACCGGGTTCGAGATGCAGGACATGGTCAAGGCCTGGGTGACGGAAGGGCGGGAGCGAATGTCATCCAATGTTAAGTTCAGCGGTTTGTCCACCAGGCCCGTAAGCTTGAGTTTCCAGGTAGCGGCGTCTACGGCGGGCGGGAAATCGTTGATATCGATGCGATAAAACTTGTTGGCCGGGGTAATCTCGGGGCGCGTGCCGGGAGCGGGATCGATCCTTTTGTTGAGGATGTCCAGGGAAGGCGACGCGGCCGGTCCGGAGGTGTACTGCGGCCCGTACGGAAGCGTGGGAGGCTGGGTCGGGAGTGGGGCCGAACCGCCGCCGGTAGCGGGGACGATGGCCCCCGCCGCGGCGGAACGGATGCGCACGAATCCGAGCACCAGCACGGCCAGGCTGGCAGCGCTGGCGCCTGCCAGGATCAAAAAATTACGGCGGGGGATGACGTTCGCCGGAATTGGCTCCGACGTCGCAGTTTCAGGGACCGGCTCCGGCAGAGTGACCGAGGCGGGGCCATAAATCCCTTCGATCAGGCGAGCCAGCTCCCAGCCCCAACCCGCCAGCAGAACCAGCAGCCACACGACGGATGCAAACACACCGACGGGCGTCTGGGGCAGGGCTAATTCGGCTATCGCCATCCCAATCCACAGGATAAGCCCGCCGACCAGGCCGGCCCGCGTTAGCCAGGCCGGGCGACGCTGACCGATCCAGGCCAGCACCACGCCGAAGAGGGCGCCAGTAACTGCTACAATGACCAGACCCTGGAGTTGTTCTGCCAGCTTGGCGGAAGTATCGATCGGGCCCAGGTTCAGGGCGGTGATAATTGACACCATCGTGCGAATGACGAAATCGATTAACGGCCCAGGCAGGATGCGAGTCAGCCAGCCGAAAAGATCGAACGGCAAGAAAGGCAGCCCAAGCACGGCATTACCAAGATAGGAAATCGCCATAACCACCAGGCTGCTTAAAAACCCGGCCAAGGCCCCCATCCATAGCGTTTTTCTCATAAGGACCTCACTAATAGCTAAAGATACTTATATATACGAAATATGGTCTAATTAGGATTGATTTCGTTACGTTAATAGTATAGGCATTTATTATTAAAGGTTATAGTGGTGTGCCAAGGGTGAAGCTATTCTTCGTAGTAACGACTTTAGTCGTTACTACGAAGTTATACTTTGACGATAGACAGGCTACTAGGCCGAGCAGATTAATTAGTAATGAGGATATTTAAAAAAAGCATGTTACACTCATTTCCATGAAAAAATCAATCGTCGTTGTTGGGACCCTTAACATGGACCTGGTGGTACAGGCGCAGCGCCACCCGAAACCGGGCGAAACCCTGCTGGGGACGGCGTTCAATACCTACCCGGGCGGAAAAGGTGCCAACCAGGCCGTTGCGGCTGCCCGGCTGGGAGCGAAGGTCGAGCTGGTCGGGCGGGTGGGACAGGATGCATTTGGGGAAGCCCTGCTCGAGGCAGCGACGAACGGCGGGGTTGACTGCCGATCTGTGCAGCGCGATGCCGAAGCGCCGAGCGGGGTGGCCGTGATCACGCTTGACAGCGCCGGGCAGAACACGATCATCGTGGTGCCGGGCGCCAACGGGCGGATCAGCCGGGAGGACCTGAGCGCGGCCGAGGGTGCCTTCGAGCGGGCAGGGATCGTGCTGCTGCAGCTCGAGCTGCCGCTGGCGGTGGCCGAGGCGGCGATTGAGCTGGCAGGTTACCACGCCACCCAGGTGATCCTCAACGCCTCGCCCGCTGTTCCGCTGGCGGACGAGCTGCTCAGGCGCATCGATACCCTGATCCTCAACAAAGGCGAACTGGCCGTTGTGGCAGGCGCTAAGGACATCGACGAGGGCGTGGGGAGACTGCTGCGGCGGGGTGTGCGAACATTAGTGGTGACGCTGGGTGAGAAAGGAGTCCTGATGGCGCACGGCGACGAGCGCCTGCGCCTGGCAGCCCACCGGGTTAAGGTGGTCGATACGGTGGCAGCAGGGGATGCGTTCGTGGGCGCTTATGCCACGGCCTTAAGCGAAGGGCTCTCACCCGACCAGGCCTGCCGCTGGGGCAACGCGGCCGGGGCGATCGCGGTAACACGGCGCGGTGCCCAGCCCTCCCTGCCGACGCGGCAAGAGCTGGAAAAATTTTTTTAACTTGCGTGTGAGGGTTTTTTTTCAGGGCTGCGAAGCAGCCCTGAAAAAAAACCCTCACACGCAAGTGTAATGGGGGAAACCCTACAAGTCGCGACGGGAAAAGATACGCAGGGCCAGCAGCAAGGCAATAACGATGTAGACGCCGGCGTAGACGATCATCAGGACGCTCGGAACCGAGATGGTGCCGAAGGGCGACATGCCGAGGACACCGGAGAGCGGGCTTTCCATTTCGTAGGATGCGCGCCTCCAGAGCGATTCGCTTGGCAGGATCAGGCTCGAAACCACGCCCACATATACGGCCGTCTGGTTCTGAATAAAAGAGCCGAACTGCTCGACCCAACCGCCGATAAAGGCCAGGCCGTACAGCCCGAACACAACCGTGCCGGTAGCCAGGGCCGTAAAACGGCTGCTGCACACCAGGGCGACCGTCATGATCAGGAGGGCCTCCAGGTATATCAAGCAGACGCCGGCGAGCAGGTTGGGAGCCGTGTAGCCGGATTGGAGCCAGACGCTCAAAATAACGCCGCCGCCCATCAGGAGCTGGTACAGGGCCAGCAGGACGGCGAACCCCAGCCATTTGCCCAGCACGATGTCGGACCGGCGCACCGGCTTGGTGACGATGGATTGAACTGTGCCTGACGAGATTTCGCCGGCCAGGGCGTCGGCCGCCAGGAGAGCGCCCATGGCAATCGAAAGGAAAGTGATGGCGTACAGGCCGGCCAGGAGCAGGAAGCTGTGGCCCTCCTGACGGGCGACCGTCAAAGCGCCTGCGGCGTTGTCCAGGTTCCCGATTGTGTTCGCATTAACGTTGGTCAAGATAATGTGAAAGCCAATGCTATAGACCAGCAGGAAGCCCAGCCCCACTACGATGGCAGCCAGCACGATCTTGCGGCGGGAGGCTTCGCTCAGGGTGAGGCGCAGGATTATCAAGGTTGGGCTCAAAGCACGCCCTCCGTTCCCACCGTCTGGATAAACAGGTCTTCCAGCGAAAGGCGCTGGGGGGTGATGGCGTAGATCTCAGCTCCCTGGGCCACCAGGAAGCGCGTGATTTCAGGCAGCACGGCCTCGCTGGCGACCGCCATGGCAAGCGTGCTGCCATCGAGCTGGATGTCGCGCCCCCAGCGGGACAGGCCGGCGGCAATCTCAGGAGTCAGCCCGGTGGCGCGGATGGTCACACTCGATTGAGTCTCGTTGAGCTGTTTGAGCTCAGTAATGCGCACGACTTCGCCGTGCTTGATGAAGGCTACCCGGTCGCAGGTTACCTCGATCTCGCTCAACAGATGCGAATTCAGGAAAACACAGGTGCCCTGGCGGCGCAAGTCGTGGATGATGTCGCGCACCAGGCGGCGGCCAACCGGGTCAAGGCCGGAGGTGGGCTCGTCCAGGAAAACCAGGTCGGGGCGGTTGAGCAGTGCCTGGGCCAGCCCGATGCGCTGGAGCATGCCCTTGGAAAATGTGCGCAACTGCTTGTCGCGGAAAGCTGTCAGGCCGACCAGCTCGAGCAGCTCGCTGACCCGCTGGTGTAAGGCGGCAGAAGGCATTCCATACAGCTCGCCGTGAAACTCCAAAAACTCGGCCGCGGTCAGCCAATCGTGAAAGTGGAAGTGCTCCGGCAAGAAACCGACCCGGGCGCGCACGCTGCGGATGCGCTCGGACTCGTTCAGCGGAACGCCGAGCAGCATAGCCTGCCCGGCGGTCGGAGCGATGAGGCTGAGCAACATCTTGATGGAGGTAGTCTTTCCGGCCCCGTTAGGGCCGAGAAATCCAAAAACCTCACCCTGCTGGACCTGCAGGGTGAGGCCTTTCACGGCTACATTGTCTCCAAAGACTTTGCGCAGCTCCTGAGCTTCGATGGCGCAAGGTTCAGTCATAACTACTTCAATGAATTGGCGATGGCGATTGCCCGAGCGGAATCAGCGCCGAGGCCGCCGACAGTGTAGATGGTGCCGTTCTTGACCCACACCAGCGCAAACTCCGGGGCATCGTCGACCGGGCGCTGGATCAGGTAGCCGGTCACTCCATCCACAGGAACCTGGTCGTACGTAGCGGCGTTCTTGGGCAGCGGAATGACCAGCGAGGAAGTCCAGTCAACGCTCTGGGCGAAGGCCTGGGCCTGGCTGGCGGACATGCCGGTAAACTGAAGGCCGATCTGGGCCAGCTTCTGGACGTCGACGTCCGGTGGAGTATTCACGGTTGGGCTGGGAATCTGTGCCAGGATGACGCAGTCAGCATAACGGCGCCCCTTCGATCCGAACTGGCTGGTGGTATCTTCGTTCAAGGCGGGGCAGGCGCCGAAGGAGGCGGTAACGGCGGTCGGCACGGTCACGGCGATGCTCTCGTTGTCGAGCGACTGCGGCAGCACCAGGTCCTGGTGGCCCGATTCATCCAGCAGAGCCTGGGCGCGGGCCCGGTCGACCACGAACTTGAAGGAGGCGCCAGGCTGCACGGCCAATTGGGGCGCACCAGTTTCGCTGGTTGGCAGGCGAACGCTGAATCCGGCGGCTTTACTGGCTTCGGCTGCGCTGGCGACCATATAGGGCTTACCTGGTTTTTGGTCGAACGTGATAGATTTGGAAATGAGCTGGCCGATCTGCTGTCCGAGGCCTGAATCGCCTTTCAAGGCCATCAAGCCGGTGGGGTCGATGGGGATTACGGCAACTTGCTGGACCCGGAACAGGCCGAGGAACTGGCCCGCCCAGGCAAAGCCGGAGGGGATGCTGAGGGCAATGACCAGCAACAAGATCACGACCAGGCCGGCCCAGGCAGTGCGGGCGCGGAAGATTTTTTGAGACATGGGATACTCCTTGTTTTGGTTCAAGCGGTGTGTGAATTGAGCGAGGGCCGGCTTTGCAGCCAGGCGCGACGCCGGGGATGGCTCGCCGACCGGGGGAGCGAAGAAAGACAGGCGCTGGCTGACTCTGGCGGCCCGTTGCCTCACTTGCTCCAGGCGGGCCCGGCATTCCGGACAGGCGGCAAGGTGCTGGCGAATCTCGTCCAGGGTCAGGTCACCCGGTTCTCCATCGAAGTATGCACGGATTTGTCCATCGTCAAGGTGCATGGTCAACCTCCCTCAGGGTAGGCAGCGCGGTAGCGCTTTTCGAATTCAACTTCGGCACGATTCAAGAGGGTGCCGATGGATGTGACCGAGACTCCCAGGGCGGCGGCAATTTCACGATAGGACTGGCCTGAGGAGCGCAGAATCAGGATCTGGGCCTGGCGCAGCTCCATCTGGCTCAGGATAAGCCGGACGCAGCGGCGCTGTTCTTCGGCCGCGAACAGCTCGGGCGGCGCGGCTGGATGTTTCTCGAACAGCTCGTTCTTTCCGGATTCCAGCTCGTACCGCTGGCGGCGTTTCCAGCCGCGGATGGCGTTCAGGCCCAGGTTCATCGCGACCCGGTGCAGCCAGCCACCGACGTTGAGCTCATTTCCATCGGAGGGCTTGCGCTGATAGAGCCGCATGAAGGTATCCAGCGCCAGGTCTTCGGCCTCGTCTCCGTCGCCCACCAGACGTTGCAACAGGGCCACGACCCGCGGCCAATGCTCAAGAAAAGTTGCCTCGAACTGAGGCGTGCTTTCGGCCGGGCGAAGCGGTTCGGAGGAAGCGCGGGATTTTTTAAACGTCATTGTCATCGCTGTTCTTTTCGCCCGCTGCCTGGGCAGCGAGATCCTGGTTTTCGGTCTCTATACTATTAACACCGCTCATTGGCAAAACAAGACAAGAAATGGCTTTTATTAAATTTGCTGAGGTTCGCTCAGCAAATTTAATAAAAAAAAAATAAAAGAAGACGAAAGGATTCACACAGACGATTCTACCTCTAATTCAGCCTGCCGGAGACGCTCGCGGGCGAGCAGGGCCTGTTTGCGCTCGATGCCGCAGCGGTAGCCGCCGAGACCGCCGTCGCTGCGCACGACCCGGTGGCAGGGGGTGACGATCACGGCCGGATTGGTGGCGCAGGCGCGTCCCACGGCGCGGATGGCGTGCGGCTGGCCGATGGCCTGGGCCACTTCGGCGTAGGTGCGGGTCTGGCCGTAGGGGATACGGCGCAGCTCCTCCCACACCCGTAACTGGAAAGCGGTAGCCTGCAGGTCGAGCGGCAGCGCCAGGGCGGTGCGCTCGCCTTGCAGATGCTCAACCAGGGCAGCGGCCCAGGCCTGGAGGGCACCGTCATCCCGTTCGAACGAAGCGGCTGGGTATTCGCTGCGCAGCAAGTCTTCGAGTTCAGCTTCTTGTTCGCCGAAACTGACGGCGCAGATGCCTTTGAGGGTGGCGGCGATCAGCATGCGGCCGAGATACGTGCTGACAATGGTGTAGCGGATGTGCATTCCGGCGCCCCCGCGCCGGTAGACGGCGGGGGTCATGCCCAGGCGCCCGGCGGCTCTTTCGTAGAGCCGGCTGGAGGAGGTGAACCCGGCGCCGTACAGGGCAGTGGTGACGTCGTCGCCGCTCTTGAGGCTCGATTTGAGCTTGCGGATGCGCTGCCCGGCGGCGTACTGGTGAGGGGTCAGCCCGGTGACGGCTTTAAAGAGGCGGTGCAAGTGGGACGGGCTGAAATGGAGGGTCCGGCTGAGGGCGTCGAGGGTGGGCGGCTCCTCCGGGCTGGCATCGATCAGGCCGCAGGCTCGCTGGACCAGCTCGGTTTGGGCGTCCACCGAAAGGGTCTGGCGGGGCCGGCAGCGACGGCAGGCCCGAAAGCCGGCGGCTTCGGCTTCATCGCAGGTATGAAAGAAAACCACCTGCTCACGGCGCGGCCGGCGGGAGCTACAGCCAGGCTTGCAGTAAATGCCGGTCGAGCGGACGGCGTAGACGAATACGCCGGTAAAAGCGGCGTCCCGCTCCTGGACGGCCCGCCAGAAAGATTCCTGTTCGAGGGTGAGAGGCGTTAACAGCAGGTTTTTGTCCATTATGACTCCTTTATCGGCTGCTTTGTGTTTCTAATTTTCTATGAAGTGCAGGGGTACCCCCGCACTTCATAGAAAATTAGAAACGCAATCTATGAAATAGAATACCCTGAAGACAGGACAAAAACTATCCAAATCTTGCTTTCAAATTATATGTGAATATTATATAATTTTTATAGAAATTCGCAAATTTATTCTTAGGAGGCCGCACCAGGCGGGAAAGGGTAGATTGCCATGAGTAAAGCTCCGAAGCTTAAGAAACGTGGCTTTGTGATGACCGGCGGCGGCGCAAAAGGGTTTTACGAAGCCGGCGTTATCCACGCCTTCCACATCACTGGGATGGAGTTCGACGTTATCACGGGTTCGTCGATCGGGGCGATGAACAGTGTTTTTTTCGCCGAATACCTGTACCAGAAGCGCCTGCTGCCCGAGGCGGTGCGGCAGGACCCGCTGGCGGCGATCCAGGCGCTGGACGAGCGTGTGCGGGCCTTCCACCACGCCTGGCTGCTCATGCCGGATAAGCGGATCGTGGACGACAGCGCCACCGGGCCGATTGGAAAGCTAAAAGATGACCTGGAGGTTTTCCACCTGGATTTGCCCCTGATCACCCACCTGACCTGGTGGTGGAGCGACCCCGACCGGCGCAACCCCCCGCCGCCGGAGGTCTGGCCCGGCTTGCTGCGCCTGGGGACTGAGCTGATTGGGCGGTTGGGCGGGGTAGGCGAGCTGCTCAATCTCATCAAGTTTAACCGGGCAAACCCGGTGAGCCAGGCCCTGATTGTATACCTGGCGCGTTTCAACCTGGACCGCTCGCTCATCCCGGCCGCGGATGATCATCGCCTGAAGGACATTTTCACTCAGCCGGTCTCACCCCTGACGGCCGAGCACCTGGCGGGCGACGAGGCCGCGGCAGACGCGCCGGGTACGCCCACTTACATCCTTGTGGATCAAAACCGCAGCCTGCGGGATTACGCTCAACAGGAAATTGAAGTGCGGGTGACGCGGGCCAATTACAGAACGGGGCGGCTGGAGGTCTCGGCCTACGTTCCGCTGGAGAACTTCGTGCGTTTCATGGAAAAACAGGCCTGGCGGCTGCAGGTGAGCGATCCGGAGATGATCCCGCTGGGCAGCTTCCGCCTGCAGGTGCCGGGCAACCCGAATGCGGTCAACGCCGGGTTGTGCTCGGGGCGCTTCCCAGGCGTGTTTTCACCCTACCCGCTTGACGGCCTGTATCCGGCCGACGACCCGGAGAACGGCGTGCTGTACAAGATGCTGACCGGATGGCTTGGGGATGCGGGTGTGGCAGGGCCGATCCGGGAGGCCTTCCAAAAAGTCCACCCTGAGCTCAAGGAGGCCAACAGGCCTGAAGCCCTGCTGGATGGCTGGCAAAAATCGGACAGCATGCGCGATTTCTTCCCACAGGCCGGCGACACCTACGTGGACGGCGGGAGCATCGACAACACACCTTCGAACAGCGCGGTGGATTACGTGCGGGAGTGGGCCGAGCGGAATGGCCTGTCGAAGCGGGCGCTGGAGCTGGAGCTGTTTGTGATCTTTCTCGACACGGAGCCCAAGGTGGAGCCTGACAAAGCCAAAAATCCCGCCATTTTCCAGGTGGTCAGCCGCACCCTGCAAATCCAGGGGGCCGCCAAGCGCTCGAGCGATACCAACACGGTCGGGACGATCAACGCCTTCGGGCAGCGCAGCGAGGACCTGGCCACGGCGCTGCAGTCGCTGCTGGAGAGCTTCGAGGCGACCCTGGCCGGAATGGACAAGGTTCAGCATGCGGCCTTCGAGCAGAAGCTGTTCGAAAAGGCCCAGGAGCTGGGCCTGCGCGGCTTCCTGGGAGAGGCTCCCGGGGGCATCCTGGGGCGCATGCGCCAGTGGGTTGACGCCCAACTGGCCAGGGGGCTGCCGGTTAACGTCGAAACGGTCAGCATCTACCCGGAGCAAATGCCGCTGAGCACGCTCCAATTCACCGAGCGGCTGGGTTACCGCAAGGATCACGCCATCCAGATGCTAACCATGGGCTGCTACAACACCTTGTGGGCCCTGCGCAGCCACCTGGAAGGTGGGCGTGAAAATTTCGACGAGCGCGACCGCCAGGTGCTGGCGCTGGCGAAAAAATGGATGGGAATCGATCCCTGGCCAGCCGAGCCGGCGGCGCAGGAGAAGGCTCGCCTTTCCTGGCGCTGCCAGCGCACGGAATGCGTGTACCACCAGCGCTACTGCGCCCATGGAGCAAATTTGTAGATTATTAGGAAATTGTAAAGTCAAAAAGTGATTAAACGCACGGCCTTTTCATATAATGGGAATTGGGAAGGCTGGATCGAATTGCAGCGGCGGGCTCTGCCCGACCAGCCACTTGCCCTAGTTGAAAAGAGGTGATTGAAATGAAGGTATTGGTGACCGGCGCGACCGGATTCCTGGGAGGGGCGCTCACGAAAGCCCTGGTCGACCAGGGACACGATGTGCGGGTCATGGCACGCATGACCAGCAAGGTAGACGCGCTGCAAGACCTGCCGGTCGATATCCGTTACGGCTGTCTCGAGAGCTCTTCTTGCATGGACGGCCTGTTGGATGGCGTCGAAATCATTTACAACTGCGCCGCCGCCACGGCCGATTGGGGACGCTGGCAGGCTTTTTATGACGCCAACGTGCTGGGCGTCAAAAACCTGATGGAAGCGTCCGTGCGCGACCGGGCATTGACACGCATCGTCCACCTCAGCAGCACCTGCGTGTACGGATACCCGACCCGGGTGTGCGACGAAAGC
>Ga0335070_10007924_pt1 | contig 12457 bp, 9 predicted proteins | sample Lox_Sample_13_FD_206722 | JGI IMG/M metagenome (GOLD analysis project Ga0335070, IMG submission 206722) | Soil microbial communities from Loxahatchee National Wildlife Refuge, Florida, United States - Lox_Sample_1.3 | ecosystem: Environmental > Terrestrial > Soil > Wetlands | place: USA: Florida...
TTGGCAAAAGTGTGGAGGAGCTCAATCTGGCAGAGTGTGCCATGCTTGCAGGCCTTCCCCAGGCGCCCAGCAGGTATTCACCCCACAAGCATCCGGATAAGGCGAGAGAGCGCCAGACCTACGTTCTCAATCGGATGACGGAAGATGGCTACATCAACGCCCAGCAGGCCAAACAGGCACTGGCGACACCGGTGAAAGTCAAGAGTCGGACGGAGAAGAACATCGGGAAGGCGCCCTACTTTACCGAGCACATCCGGCGATACCTGGAAGAGAAATACGGTGAGGACATCCTCTACCACCAGGGTCTCCAGGTGTACAGCACAGTGAACGTCGCCTACCAGCAGGCGGCACAGAAGGCTCTCCGGAAGGGACTCCAGGACCTGGACAAACGCCAGGGATACAGGGGTCCCCTGGCGCACCTGGAGGGCAAACGCATCGACACCTACTTCCTTGACCTCAAGGAGAGTGAGGATCTGGAGCCCCTCCAGGAGGGTGACATCGTCAAGGGCGTGATCAGCTCCGCCCCGAGCGGCGAAAAACGGTTCAGGGTGAATCTGAACGGGGGCTCCGGAATCCTGCCTTTCGAGAACATGGCCTGGATTCGCCGCGATCCTGCTGAGGCCCTCAAGGTGGGCGATCTGATTCTCGTGCGGCTCCTGTCGCGTGATCAGAAATCGGGCGACTGGAAACTTGCTCTGGAACAGGAGCCCCAGGTCCAGGGTGCGATCATCAGCCTCGAAAACGCCACGGGGTACGTCAAGGCCATGGTAGGCGGCTATGACTTCAGCACCAGTCAGTTCAATCGGGCTGTTCAGGCCCGACGCCAGCCCGGTTCCGCCTTCAAGCCGATCATCTACGCCGCTGCCCTGGACAAGGGCTACACGCCGGCGACAATCATCATCGACTCACCGGTGATCTTCGGTGACGAGGAGTCGGAGCGGGTCTGGAAGCCCAAGAACTACAAGGAGACCTTTTACGGACCGACCCTCCTCCGCACTGCCCTTGTTCTCTCCCGGAATGTCGTCACCATTAAGATCGTGAATGACATCGGTCTCGACTACGTCATCGACTACGCGCGACGCCTTGGGATCAGCTCGCCCCTTACGCGCGACCTTTCCCTTGCCCTCGGCTCTTCAGCCCTATCCCTCCTGGAACTGACCAGGGCCGTCTCCGTGTTCCCGAATCAGGGCGAGTTGGTGCAGCCCATCTTCATCACCAAGGTCATAGATCGCGACGGGAGACTCATCGAGGAGCACAAACCCCAGAGGGAGAGGGTCATGGAGCCGGATACCGCCTTTGTCATGACCCATCTCCTCCAGGAGGTGGTGCAGTACGGCACCGGATGGAGGGCTAGGGCCCTTGGCCGGCCGGTCGGTGGCAAGACCGGAACGACCAACGACCAAAAGGACGCCTGGTTCGTCGGCTTCAGCCCCTCGATGGTTGCCGGGGTCTGGGTCGGATTTGACAACGAACGAGAGCTTGGCCCGGTGGAGACCGGAGCGCGGGCGGCCTCGCCCATTTGGGTGGACTTCGCCGCTACGGTTCTCAAAAGCGAGCCGATACAGGCCTTTGTGGTGCCGGAGAAGGTGGTTTTCGCCAAGATCAACGCCAGGACAGGGTTTCTCGCCAGGCCCGACGACGGCACGGCGGTCTTCGAGGCTTTCAAGGAAGGGACCGCACCCACCAAGACTGCTGACGAAGTCTCCCCCGGTCTCGACGACTTCTTCAAGGCCGATCTGGACGCGGAGGGGATGTAGCCCGCGTTATTTTGGCGTTCATCACCGCTCCCTCATCGATCCGGACGGCGAATCTTCCTCACCGGGACCGCCTCCCGGTCCGCACCTCCCCCCGGCAGGCCGGGGTGAGCACCCGCTGCTGTGACGAAAAGAGAGCAGCCATGGACAGCATCTTCGGCCGTGACGGCTTGCTTAGCCGGATACTCGAGGGGTTTGAGTATCGCCCCATGCAGGCTGACATGGCGAGGGCGGTGGAATCCGCCATCTCGCAGCGCCGGCCGACCATCGTTGAGGCCGGCACCGGAACGGGGAAGACCCTTGCCTATCTTGTCCCGGCCGTCCTGAGTGGCCGGAAGACCTTGATCTCCACGGGAACCAAGACACTTCAGGACCAACTGCTCTACCATGATCTTCCCGTGCTCCGGGAGCAGCTGCCGGCAAAATTCCGGGCGATATGTCTGAAGGGGAGAAGGAACTACCTCTGTCTCCACCGGTTCTACAGGTTCATTCAGCAGCCCGAGCTTGTCGCCAGCGAGGAAGGCAGGTTCTCCAAGGAGCTCATCGGGTGGGCGCGGCAGACAAGGACGGGCGACCGGGCGGAACTGGAATGGCTGCCTGATGACTTTGGCGGTTGGCAGGCGGTGACCGCCGGTGCCGAGCAGTGCCTTGGACAAAAATGCCCCCAGGTGCAGGAGTGCTTTCTAACACGGGTGCGCCAGGACGCCGCTGCGGCGGAGATGGTTATCGTCAATCATCACCTGTTTTTCGCCGACCTTGCAGTCCGCTCCGGCGGTTACGGCCAGGTGATCCCGCGGTGGGAGGTTGCCGTCTTTGACGAGGCTCACCTCCTGGAAGAGGTAGCGCACCACTACTTCAGCATGGAGGTAAGCAGCCATCGCCTCCAGGAGCTTCTGCGTGATGTGGCCTGGGAGTTGAAGCTTGCAGGCCGGCGGGACGCGACCCTCGACCGGTTGCTCGAAACCACAGCCGCCGTGGGTGCAGAGCTCTTTGAGGCATTTCCCCCAACCGACAGGAGGCAGCGGTTCCGACCGGAGGCCGTCGCCGGGGATCTGCGGCGGCGATGGGACGATCTGCGGGAGTCTCTGAATAACCTTGCCGCGCAGCTCGTGCGACGGCAGGAGCTGAGTGAGAGTCTGGCCCTCTGTCACCGGCGAACCCTGGAGCTCGTGGAGGCGCTCCACCTCCTCCTGGATCAAGGGGATCCCAACAGGGTCTACTGGTATGAAAGGAAGGGAAAGGGAACTTTCCTCTGGGCCTCCCCGGTAGAGGTCTCCCCTCTCCTGGAGGAGCTCCTCTTCTCCGAGCCCAGGCCGTATGTTTTTGCCTCTGCCACCTTGGCGGTGGGGAGTGATCTCTCGTTTTTCAAGACCAGGCTCGGGCTTCCTCTTAATACTCCGGGGCTGATCCTCGAGACGCCTTTTGCCTATCGGGACCAGGCCCTCATCTATCTGCCCCGGCATTTGCCCCCGCCGGACAGCCCGGATTTCATCCCGGCCCTTGCCGACGAGGTGGCGGCCATCCTTGAGGAGACAGGCGGCCGCGCCTTCATCCTTTTCACCAGTCATCGTAATCTTCGGGAGGTCCATGCCCGCCTCGCCCAGCGACAGAAGTTCACGCTCCTGGTCCAGGGTGAGCAGCCCAAGCCCGTTCTCGTGGAACGGTTCCGGGAAGATGTCGCTTCCGTGCTTCTCGGCACCGCTTCTTTCTGGCAGGGGGTGGACATGCCGGGAGAGACCCTGAGCTGCGTGATTATCGACAAGCTCCCCTTTGCGCCGCCTGACGATCCCATGGTGGCAGCGCGCCTGGAGCGAATTGCCGCCGAAGGCGGCAACCCTTTTTGGGACTACCAGGTACCCAGTGCACTCCTCATGATGAGGCAGGGACTCGGTCGTCTGATTCGCCGGGCGACCGATCGCGGTATCATGGCGATCATGGACAGCAGGCTCTTTACCCGCTCCTACGGCAAGATCTTCCTCAACAGTCTACCGGAGAGCGTCATCACCCTGCGGCGGGAGGACATCGGCGCATTCCTTGGCAGCCCACGGTAAGAGGGACTACCTCGAACGCCGCGATCGGCTGGCGCCGGAGGCAGGGATGGTCTCCCCCGCCAGAGGCGGGCAAGTCTGCAAAGACGTCACGCCGCGGCGTGATCGCACCATTGATAGTGGAGAAAGAGGACCGGCCCTCGGGCGGGGATTTGGTGGAAAGCCCGGGGAGCCTTTCGCTGGCCAAAGGAAGGTAGAGGCTCCGGATGCGCTTTGCGCCGCAGACCACCCCTGCCTCCGGCGCCAGCCGGCTTTGCACAGGCGGAAGCCGGGCCTCCTCGGGTCTCGAACCTTGCGAGTCCGAGCGCCTGTGGTTGCCCGGTAGCACGACCATCTCCACGATCTCGCAACGGCGTCCCGCGCATAATGCGGGCTAGGAAGGAAGTGCCATGAACGTATGGTACTTCCTCTTAAATTCCGGGTAGATCTCTGCGAGAGGACGGTAGTAGTGCTCAATGAATCTGAGCCTGCAGTAGACCTTCGCCAGAAAGTGGTTGGGACACTTACCACAACTCCAGCGCTTCCACATCCGCCGTGCCGCATAGGTAAGGCACTCATCGTAGAGCGGACACTCGGTATGTCGCATCCCCTTGCGATTTAGCGGCCTATGAACCACAGTTGGATCCTCCTCATGCTTGTGCGTGAACTGGCGGTCAGATCGAGATGTAGCTTCAGAAGACGGTCTGAAACAGAGGCTGCGGCGACCTTGATCTCACCTCCCCCTGCGTTCGGTGAAGAGTACTCTCTGGGCACCTACGCCTGGGCTCGGTAGTAGATGAACTGGACGCGTGAACGGGCAGGTGACCCTGCGCTATACCATTATGAGACAGGGTCGATCCCAGACGCAATCAGGGTATTCCTTATTCTCCCCTTCGAAATTGCTGACTTTTGGGGTGAACCAGGTGAATATGACCAGGGCGCGGCGCTGAGACAACGTGCAGGATCACGCAGAGCTTCTTATCTGGGCAGATGGCGAGATGGTGTAGGCTCGGCATGCAGGGGAAGGAACAACCGAGGATCAGGCAAAGAGATCGATGGCCGCGCCTTTACGATCGACGGGAACGCGGGACCTTCCGCTGCCGTCGTACATGGTGGAGCTGAAAGGGAGGGGACGAGTCTTCGCCAGTGAGAAGTTCTTCCAACTCTCACCCTGAGGAAGCCACACGCCGTCCTCCTCGCGCAGGGTGATCACGTCGCGAGTGTCGAGAGCAGCAGGGTCGGTATCGTGACGGCGCTCGGCATCCAGGTGTTCACCGTAGAGGGATTCAGCCCTCAAACGGAACACCCACATATCCATGGTGCTTCTGGCGATCATGGGAGCACCCTGCACGGCAAGAGCGCCGTTCATGCCGAGCGGCTGGGGTACGCTCTATTCTTTCTGGATAATTCCAGAATTATAGATAAGATACCACAACTGTGGGAGGGGAGTCAAGGCGGCAGGGCCATCTTGGCGGGAAGCCTCATCTTGATCGCCCTCGCCCCCGGAGGCAATTACTCTCGGGAAGTTTGGTTGCGGCCAATAAACAACTGGTGAGAACGCCAGCCCGCATTATGCACGAACCACCTGCTGCGCTCGGGGATATGGCCGTCCTTCCGGGCGTCCTCGGGTCTCGACCCTTGCGACGTACTGACAAGTACGCCTCAGGTCCGAGCCCTGTGGTTGCCCGGTGGCGCAGCCATCTCCGCGATCTCGCTACGGCGTCTCGTGCATAATGCGGGCTAGGTCACAATGTCCAAAATTGTTCCGAGCATCTCGTCCTGGGTCTGGATGGTCTTCGTCATGGCGTCCCAGGATCGCTCGGTGATGGTAAGATCGGTCATCTCCTTCGCTAGATCGACGTTCGATTTCTCGACGAGGGTGAGACCCTCGTTGGTCTCTTCGTAAACCTGGTGACCCGGGGTGTTGATCTTCTGTATGGTCACCTTGACCCCTGACGGCTCGGTCTCCTCCATGGTGACCCGTGTCTTTTTGAATTCGTCGGTCTCAAGGTTTGCCGTGTTGTTGGCGGTGGATTCCATCTTCTTTTCGAGAGCCTGGAGCCCGGAGACGGTCGCATTGATGCCGTTTATCATTTCCTCCCCTCCCTTGCTAGCTTCCGTTGAGGGGAAGAGGCAGCACTAGGCACATGCCCCTCGTCCCCCACGTAAGTAGCGGAGGCGAGTGGCGAACGGGCCTGGGGCTGTCTCTCCCCTTGAATCTTATCGGCGCCAGTCGGAGAAAACTTTAGCTCGAATTATTTATGATCACGCGAACGAGTGATGAACACCCTCTCACGTATGGTCGAGGCCCCTTGTATCGAAGGGCCAGCCGTGGGTGGGGGACAAGACGAAGCGCTGGAGCGGGAGGGTTACCGCTACCTAAAGGGTTGAGCAACCCACCTTGAGAGCGCGGGGCGGTGCGGCGGACACAAGATGCTCCTAGGTTCTTCCATCCTTGGTCATGTCAGCGAGGAGCTTTTCCAGCCGGGCAGTCTCGTCGAGAATGACCTGAGCGTACTTACCGCCTTCGGTCTCGGGGTCCAGGTTGGTGGACAACCGGCGAGCGAGGCCGCCGATGACCATGAGGGGGTTCCTGATTTCGTGAGCCACTGCCTGCAGGGTATGGGCCACGGCCCCCTCGCCTGTGTCCAGTGTTCCCAGGGAGGGTCGGGGTCTTGCCGCGACGGCCCCAGGTGCCTTGGCCACCAGCGCCGAGATGCGGCTGAGAGCGCGGTTGGCCTTTTCCATGATCTCCAGAAGGTCTTTCTCGCGGTCGAGTTCAAGATGAAGCTGACGACCGGTCTCCTCCACCTGTTCAAGGGTGGCCCAGATCGTGTCGAGGATCACCTCCTGATCCAAACCGAAGCGCCGCCTGGCTTCGTTGAAGAGGGTGGGGAAGCTCGCGAACTTGTCGGTGAGCACGCGGGAGAACTCTCTGGAAAACTCGTAGACTCTGGCGAGGAGTGGGGCTTCCGGAGCGAGCGCAGCGGCCCCGCAAAACCGCTGGCAGCTCACAACATGCTCGGGAAGCCGCCAGTACCTGAGCGCAGCTTCGCCTATCTGGCGGTGGTCGATCCCGTACCGCTCTCTCTCCCAGGAGAGGAGATCTTCCAGCGGCTCAAGGGCAAGGGGCCCCACCTCCTTGTCTCCCTTGATCCGGAGGTCGAAGAGGATGAGGAGGCCGATCTCCATCGCCAACCCGGCAAAGAAGGCCTCGTCCGGATCCCCCTGTTTCATCTGGGAGACAAGGGCTCTCGTGACCAAGGCTCGGTAGAGCGAGGTGCGCCAGAACTCCTCATAATTCAGCACGCCCACCTTGCCCAGGGGAAAGGTGTACCGGAGGGAGAGGCTCAATGCCATTATTCTGAGCTGGTGGAATCCCAGCCTCACCACCGCTTGGCTGAGCGAGGCTATGGGGGGGCCGGTGGGGCCGTAAAAGGCACTGTTTGCCATGGTGAGGACCCTGAGGGCGAGGGCTGGATCCTTTTCGATCAAGGCGGCGAGATCCTTGGCGGAGCAGGTGTCGTCTGATGCCAGCTCCACGAGCTTTGTGGCGACGGTAGAGAGGTGCGGGAGTCGATATCCCGACCGGATTCTCTCGAGGAGGTCCACTTGGGGTTCTTTGGCCATAGAGGTTCCTGCAGCAAGGGGATACAGGCTAGAATAGTGGAATTTGGAGGAACAAGCAAACGAATCGCGGAGCGCCGTGGTGAGAGGTAGGTTCGGCCGACTGAGGGGGCATCGGGGGGTATTCTCAACAGCCTGCAAGAGATTTCTTCGGCAGCCTGTTTTCATTTGCCCGTGCTTCCGCTACAGTGCCTGGCGATGGCGGTTGGGCGGACTAAGTCAAGGAGGAGGCAGAGGCCATGAGAGTCTTTCAGGGCGTTGATTACTATCGATGTGACCATCTCTTGACCCCGGAGGAGCGGAGTGCTCGGGACACGGTGCGACGGTGGGTGGAGAACCAGTACCTCCCCAAGGTGGAAGACTACTTTGATCACGGAACATTCGACCGCGACCTGATTCCCCAGTTGGCCGAACTCGGTTTGTTAGGAATCAAGATCCAGGGCTACGGCTGTTCCGGCCTGACCGACGTCATCTACGGGCTGGTGTGCCAGGAGATCGAGCGGGGAGACAGCGGCCTGCGCTCCTTCGTCTCGGTGCAGAATTCTCTGGTCATGTACCCCATAGACGCCTTTGGCAGCGAGTCGCAGAAGGCCCGCTGGCTGCCGGCCATGGCCAGGGGTGAGAAGATCGGCTGTTTCGGTCTCACCGAGCCGGACGTGGGTTCGGACCCGGCGAGGGTGCGCACTCGAGCGACCCGGGAGGGCGGGGACTATGTGCTCGACGGCCACAAGCTCTGGATCACCAACGGCGAACTGGCCGACGTGGCAGTAATCTGGGCGCGTGGCGAGGGGGGCCTGCAGGCCTTCCTCGTGGAGAAAGGCACGCCCGGCTTCGAGGCTTACCCCATACGGCGCAAGTATTCCATGCGGGCTTCGGTGACCTCAGGGCTCGTGCTGGATGCGGTCCGGGTGCCCGCCGAGAACCTTCTTCCCGGCACCGAGGGCCTGAAGTCGGCCCTCATGTGCCTGAACGAGGCCCGGTACGGCATCGCCTGGGGTGCGCTCGGTGCGGCCATGGCCTGTTACGACATTGCCCTCGACTATGCGAAAAGCCGAATCCAGTTCGGGGTCTCCATTGCCTCCTTCCAGCTCGTGCAACAGAAGCTGGTCAAGATGCTGACCGAGATTACCAAGGGGCAGCTTCTCTGCATCCAGCTCGGCCGTCTCAAGGAATCGGGCCAGGCCCAGCATACCCATGTGTCACTGGCGAAGATGAACAATGTCTCCGAGGCCTTGAAGATCGCCCGCACCGCCCGGGACATCCTGGCCGCAAACGGGATCACTTTGGACTACCACGTGATCCGGCATATGCTCAACCTGGAGTCGGTTTACACCTACGAGGGCACCCACGACATCCACACCCTGAGCATCGGCCGCGACATTACTGGCTACGATGCCTTCGCCCCCAAGGAGCCCTAACCCGCATTATGCACGAACCACCTGCTGCGACCGCGGAGATGGCCGCCCCTCTTGGCGAGCGGTAGGCTCTGTGAGGAGGAACCCTGTGGGAGCGACTTTCAGCCGCGATCGGATGGCGCAAGGCAGGGTGATCTGCTCCACAAAGGCGCATAGTCGCGTCATTGATAGTGGAGAAAGAGGCCCGGCCCTCGGGCGGAGGGTGGTGGAAAGTCCGGGGAGCCTTTCGCTGACCAAAGGAAGGTAGTGGCTCCGGATGCGCTCTGTTTCGCAGATGACCCTGCCTCAGGCGCCGCCCCGATTTGCACGGACCGAAGCCCCGGGTCTCGAACCTTGCGGCGTACTGAAAAAGTACGCCTCAGGTCCGAGTCCCTGTGGTTGCCCGGTGGCACCGGCATCTCCAGATTCTCGCGACGGCGTCTCGTGCATATTGTGGGCTAAGCTCACCCCCCCGGGAGGGTTTCAGCTCGGTCGAGGAGGGCAAGGCTTGAATCGAGGCTCTTGCCCCGGAGGGTACTCGCCACCGCATTTTCCAGCATTTCCCCGGTAACCGGATCTCCCCCCCTGACCACCACCGCCAGCGCCGCAAGAGCCCGCTCTCTCCTCTTGATGCTCCACGCCTGGAAGTCCACGTGGAGGACACGGGCAGGAGTCGGGGGGAGCGCCACCCCTTTCGCCACCACGACCCGCCCCTCCGGTTTCACGCGGGCGAAGAGCTCCCGCCGTCGGCGCACGCCTTCCTCCGAGAGGGCGACCACCACATCAGGCCGCTCCACTCCCGAGTAGGTTATCGGTCCCGGCGAAATGATGAGCTCGGTGACGGAGGGACCGCGCATAACCGTAATGGCGTAGTCATTCTTCTGGGTCACGTGCATACCAGCGGCGACGGCGGCATGGGCGAGGAGTGTGCCCGCTGAGATGATGCGGTCCCCGGCGGTTCCCGCGAGCACCACCTCCCGGCGCTTGGTAATAGACGGACGGAACCGCGCCGGGATTTCCGGCACCTCCCAACGGGCGTCACCCGTGTGCTCTCGATAGAGGCTGGCGTATTCCCGGCGGAGGTTTTGCGCTACGGGCCCGCGATAGCGAGGAAGCCCGGCAAGGGTGTTCTGGATTTCCTGGGGCGCGCCGGGGTTCTTGCCGAGGTACCGCCCGGTGCAGAGACCCCAGACGTCCACCAGCGAGAATCCCTCAAAGGAGATGGCCCTCGCCAGCAGGTCCGCCAGATCCTTCTCATAGACCGATGCCCTGGCCACGAAGGGGGCCCCGGCTGCGGCGGCAACGCTACACACATCCATGGGTCGTTCCAGCGCGTTCAGGAACCGGGATCCCACCGACGCCGGGGCTGGTGTGGTGCAGGAGAACTGTCCGCCGGTCATGCCGAAATTGAAGTTGTTGAGCACGAGCAAGGTGAGGTCGAGATTGCGGCGGCAGGCGGCGAGAAGGTGGGCGCCACCGATGCCGAGGCCGCCGTCCCCCATAGTGACCACCACGGTGAGATGGGGCTGGGCCAGCTTGATGCCAGCACCGTAGGTGAGGGCACGGCCGTGAAGACCGTGGAGGGCATGGGTGGTGAAGAAGGTATCGAAGAGTCCCGAGCAGCCGATGTCGCTCACCAGGGCCACCCGGTTCGCGGTAAGACCCAGCCTCTGAAACGCCTGGTCGAGGGCATGGAGGGATTGCTCGTGGGAGCAGCCGGGGCAGAAGGCCGGAGGCCGATCCGGGTTGAGGAGGCTAGGCATGGAGCACCTCCCGGACGATCTCGACCGGGCTGATGAGCTGCCCGGACATGGTCCCGTAGAAGTCGACCCGCCGCAGGCAGAGGACTCGCCGCACCTCGTGGACGTACTGCCCGAGGTTCATCTCCACCATGAGAACCCTCTCCATCCCCTGAGCAACGTCGCGGAGCACCTGTTCCGGCACCGGCCAGAGGGTCTTGAGGACGAGAAGGGAGACGGGGATACCGTGCTCCTGCTGGAGAATAGCCACGGCGGCCTGTGCCGCTCGCGCCGTGACGCCATAGGTCACAAGCAGGGTGCGGGCGTCCGGCACTGGATCGAAGTCAAAGAAGGTGAACGATGGGAGCTGGGCCTCCACCTTACGCTGCAGTCGCTCCACCCCCGCCTGGATCTCGGCAGGGTTGGTGGTGATGTAGCCGTCCGGACCGTGAGTGGATGAGGTCTGGCGCACCGGGATCGCCCCGCCGATCGGAAGGAAGGGCGGTACATCTTCCCCCGGTGGGACGGCGAACGGGAGGAAAGAACCCGTGGCGTGGTAAGTGCGTTCCACCACCGGAGGTTTCTCCATCGCAGCCATGTCCAGGGTCTCGCGGGTCATGGCGACCTCCTTGTTGGAGGCGAGAAAGACCGGGCAGCGGAGGCGCTCTGCCACATTGAAGGCATGGACCGTGAGAGTGAAGCAGTCCCTCACATCCACCGGCGCAAGGACGACGACGGGAAGTCCGCCGCTACAGCCCCAACGCATGAACTGCACGTCCCCGTCAGCCCCCTGGGTCGCAGAGCCGGTGGACGGCCCCTGACGCATGACGTTAACGATGACAACCGGTATCTCGCCGGCGATGGCAAAGGAGATGTTCTCACTGTAGAGGCTGAGTCCCGGGCCCGAGGTGGCGGTCATGGCCTTGAGGCCGGCCAGGGAGGCGCCCAGGCAGTAGCCGATCGAAGCGATCTCATCCTCCCCCTGGAGGACCGTTCCCCCTAACGGGGGAAGGGCTTCCAGCATGGCGGCAAGGAGAGAGCTTGCCGGGGTGATGGGGTAGGAGGCGAAGAAACGGCAGCCGGCATAGACGGCCCCCATCGCCACCGCCTCGTTTCCTTCCACGAAGACAAGGCTCATCTATTGGCGTCCTCAGGAGACGAACTGTTCCTCACGCCGGTGCAGGCATGATTATCGCGGCTGGAAGCCGCTCCCACCGAAATACGGTCGGCGCCGAAGGCAGGGGGGTCTAGGAGGCAAGGCGCATTTGGAGCCACTACCTTCTTTCCCACCGGAGACGGGCCTCCCGAACTTTGTATGATCCTCGCCCGAAGAACGAGCCTCACAGTATACTATCAACGCTGCGACTATGCGTCCTTGCCGAGGAGATCCCCCTGCCCCCGCCTTTCAGTCGCGGTCTTCCTTCAGGTAAAGAGCTCCTTCAGGCTCGCCTCGAAGATCTCGAGACAGACCTCGACCTCAGCGGCACTCACAGTGAGGGCCGGGCAGAACCGGATCGTGTTCGGACCGCAGCCAAGGAGGAGAAGGCCCTTACGGAAGGCGATCTGGATGAGCTGGTTCCGCCAATCTTCGGCCCTCTCCTTGGTCACGCGGTCTTTCACCAACTCGACCCCGATCATGAGGCCGAGGCCACGAACGTCGCCGATGCACTCCATCGAGCCCTGGATTTCCCGTAGTCCCGCAAGGAGTTGCTCGCCCCGGGCGGCGGCGTTGGCCATGAGCTCCGCTTCGAGGAGGGCGATGGTTGCTAGGGCCGCCTGGCAGGCCACAGGGTTGCCGCCGAAGGTAGAGGCGTGCGAGCCGGCCTCCCAGTCCATGATCTTTGCTCTCGCTACCATGGCGCCGAGGGGCAGCCCCGAGGCGATCCCTTTCGCCAGCGCCATGATATCCGGCGCCA
>Ga0335070_10007925_pt1 | contig 12457 bp, 7 predicted proteins | sample Lox_Sample_13_FD_206722 | JGI IMG/M metagenome (GOLD analysis project Ga0335070, IMG submission 206722) | Soil microbial communities from Loxahatchee National Wildlife Refuge, Florida, United States - Lox_Sample_1.3 | ecosystem: Environmental > Terrestrial > Soil > Wetlands | place: USA: Florida...
CAGCGGGATGTGTTCAATCTCGGCATCGAACGAGTCGAGTTCAGCCGCCACTTTCAAGTCGCGTGGAGAGCGCAGCGTCCCGCGCACGCCGATGGTCCCCGCCGTGGTGGAGGGCGCCGTCACTCTCCCCGGCAGGTAAAGGCTTAGAAGGGAGTCAATATCCAGATGACGGAAGGTGAGATTCAGGTCAGCAGGCAGGCCGTGTTCCAGCCCGATTTCTCCTTGTATGTTCAGTTCCGCGTTTTCGAAGTCCGAGTGGCCTTGAACGGCGATCTTGTGTCCGCGCGGCACGGCATCGAGAAAGAAATCTCCGGCCCGCTCCTTGTCGAAAGCGAGATCACGCAACTGCACGTGCGCTTCGAGCGAAGGCTGCTCCGGCGTGCCGCTGACTTGGGCGGTGAAGTCGGCGCGGCCATCCACGGTGAACCGGTCGCTCTGGAACCTCGGCAGCCGGGCCAGATCCAAATTTTGCCCGGTCAGATTTAGGCGGAATTCGTTGCTGGAAACATTCAGAGCGCCGCTGCCCGTGATGGGAGAGCCGTACAACGTGGTTTCGAGGTTGCTGAACTTGAACTGGCGCCCGGCCAAGCGAAGGTCGCTGCGCAACGACGGCACCGGCAGCCCATACGCACTGCCATCGCGAATTTCCAGACGCCCTTCTCCGTGCGGGCTGGCGCCCGTTCCAGAAACAGAAGCGCTGAGATGGAACGTCCCGCGCAGGGGCTGATTCCATCCCGCCAGTTGCGCGAGCTCGGCGACATCGCCGTCGCGGACATCGAAATGAAGATTGAACGTAGAGTCATCGAGAAGCCTGCCGTCCGCCAGCGCCGTACTGCCGTCGAAGCGCACGGTGGTGTGACCATGGATCAGGACCCCGCTGTGCAAGGCGAGGCTATTCTCCGAGTACTGGACCGCACCCGTGAGCGCATCCCAGTGGACAACGGAGGCAGGCCGATGATCATGCGCTGGCAGATTGGTCTCGAAATCGTAGACTTCCAGGTTCCCGCTTACCAGGGGCGAGGAGAGGCGTCCGCTGGCATTGCCGTTGAAGTTGGCCCAGCCGCGGACCGCGAAGGGCAATTGCTCCGCTCCGTAGGCAGCCTCGATGAGCGGCCTCCATTCTTCCAGGTTGTGACTAGCGAACGACACGCGAAGCGGCGAGGCCGCCGGGGGAGCGCCGGTGACGCGAATCTCCGAAGCAGGAGTGATTAAATGAAACTGGCTCAACTCGACTTCGTCACTCGATCCCCGATAGGTTCCCTCGATCTGACCTTGCGCTGGAAGTTGGCCCGGCAGGGTCTTTGCCGGCGCAGCCAGGCTTAGGTTCACGCGCGCCTCCGCGTCGCGGATCGAGTGAACCCAGGACATCTCGACAGTGCCGCTGGCTGTCCCCGCCAAATTCAGCCGGTCCAGGGGTAGCCTCGTCGAGCTCAGAACCGCTGCAGCCGGCGCAACCGGGAAGCCAGTCAACTTGAACTGCAACGAACCACGCTGCAAATTCTCCGGCGGAACGCGCCCGATCGCCGGGCGTCCGCCGGCGGCGCGTTCGGACGAGCTCTGCCAGTTCGTGACGTCCACTTCACCCAGCAATTCGCCGCCGAACAGGCTCGCCCGAATCGAAGAAATACGCAGACGTTGTGGCGTGATTGAGTAAGTAGCCGCGAGCCGGCCGTTCTGCATGTGCAGCGCTGCCCATCCCTCGCTAGCGTTGGTTGAACCGCGACGGATGCGGTTCTCAGCCCACTCGACGTCTTTCGCCTGCAGCGCTCCCTGCGCAGAGAAATTCTGCAAACTCCAGGAACCAGTGCCCTGGAGCTGCGCCGTGCCTTTGCGGATTTCGGGCCGCCGCGCCAACGCTGCCAGGTCTCCAAGATCAAGGACGCCGTGGTAGTCGCCGCTCACCTGGGGGTTGTGGAAGTTCTGCACGCGCCCGGAAAAATGAACCTCCGATTTTGCTGAAGCCACCGTCAAGGTGCGGATATCGGCGTGGTCACGCCCCAGCACGAGCGACGTTTCCGCATGCCAGACGAACGGCGGAGTCTCTCGCAGCCGCGTGGTCGCCCCGTCCACCGCCACCCTCGCTTCGTACTGGTGGTGCAGCAGAGAGTAGTTCAGATTCAGCGCAAGGTCGCGCGCGTCAAAATCCAGAGGAATTCTGTTTTGTTCCCACAGCAGCTCGCCTCGCTGCACTTCGATGCGTGGTACGGAGAACGAGAAAAGCTCCTCCACTGGTCCTTTCCCAGAGGAGCGTAGCAGCGGCGGCACGGGCTGGTTGGTAGAGCCGTCCGGATACACAACGATGTGGACCACTGGATGCTCGAGCGCCAGCGAGTGGAGCCGGATGTCCGCGCTGAGCAACGAAATGATCTTCATCTCTGCCTGCAGGCGGTCCACGTGCAGCAAGGGAACCTCGCCGGTGGATTCCCGGCCGTGGACGGTCAGGTTGCGAGCATCCACGCGTAAGCGCAATGGAATGGTGTGAAATTCACCCAATTCGACCCGGCCTCCGGTCGCCTTCTCCAGCGTCGCGACCATCCGGCGGCGGACCATCTGCTGAAATGAGTCGGTGGTGAGATACCAGCCCAGCAGGCTCAGGGCAATCAGGCTGAAGAGGCAGAAGATCCTGAATAGCTTCCACCAGCTGCGGCGTTGGGCAGGAGACGGCTCACTCAACGGATTTGATCTCCCGTGCTGGACTCAGGCGTAAGGATGCGGCTCGTCGAGCGCAAACTCGCGAGCCAATTGGAGAGCAACTGGTTCAGCTTCTGCTCGGCCAGCAGATCCCGGATGCGGCCAAATACCTCGGCCAGCGGCACATCCGCATTACCTTCCCGTTTCAGTTCCGGGAGCAATTGGTCGTGGTAGTAGCTCTCTACCGCTAGCTGGTCGATCTGGATGGAGGGCCGCAGGTGAGCTTCAACCAGGCGCATCAGTTGGATCTGTTCCCCCAAGTGCCTCTCCAGCGTGCTCTGCGTCAATCCATAGCGTCGCAGCGCTGCGCGCCATCCTTCTTCCGAAGCTGCTTCCGGGTAGAGTCTGCGGACCTCGGCAACGCGCGCCGCCACCTGCTCGGCCGGAGCGTCCTCCGACGGCCGAACTTGCTCCCGCAAGAGTTCCTGGTCGATCAAGTGGTCCAGGGCTGCTTTGCGTTCCGCGGCGGTGAACGAATCGAGGGGGCGGGCGTTCAGAAAGGCTTCCAGCGCCAGTTCCTCCTCCCAGTCGCTCTGCAGCAGGACGTGCCCGTTCACGTTGGCGACGATACGATCGACAATCTGGCCGCCACGGCACGGCGCCGCCAGCGCAACCGCAAGCGCCACAGCCAGCACGCTATGTTTCCAGAAGGCCATCAGAAGGACTGCCCTACGCTGAACGAGAAATTGAAACGCCCGGCGCGTTGCGCGCCGAATTGCCCGGTGGTGACACCGGTCACCGGATTGGTGACGATATTGGTGTACGCCGGAAAAGCGGGCGGATTCAGATTGTATCCGAAGTCGAAGCGCAAAGGAAAAATCGGCGTCTGATACCGAACTCCCAGACCGATAGCGTGGGAGAGATAGTTGAAATTGCACTGGGTGTGCGTGATCTCCTGAAAGCACACGCCAGGGTGAGGCTGGTGCCAGCGCCCCAGGCTTTTGACCATCTCCTGCGGACGCGCGAAGACGTTCCCCATGTCGTGAAAGATGGTGAAGCCGATGTTGTCGTGCAGGTAGGGCATGGTGATGTTCGGGAAACGCAGCTCCAGATTGTTGAGGAAGAGCGCGCTGCCGCCCAGCGGAAATCCGGTAAAAAGGTCGCGCGGCCCGGCCTGATTCAACCCGAACCCGCGATGGGAGTTCCCGCCTCCGCTGAAGAAACGCTCCGGCAACGGGATCAGGCTGTGCGTCGTCGGTACCGGATCGGCGGGGTCCAGTAGCACGGTATTGCCAAACGGGTTCTCCACTCCAATGCTGGTCGAGCGCGCGAACACGAGACGTCGTTCCAACCTTTTGCGACGGGGAAAGGAATGATAGGTAGCGTTCTTGATAAGGAGGCGGCTGAAATCGGCTTCCGATCCAAAATAGCTGGCAGCCACATCGCCTTCGACGGTGGTGTAGTTGCCGCTGGTCGTCTCCAGATCGTTGTCCCGTCGGTTCCGGAGGTACAGGAAATTGGGGCTCCCCACACGCGTGGGCTTCGACAGCAACGGAATCAGGTTGGAGGTCACCTCGATGTTGCTGGCCTTCACCCGCCGATAGCTGAAGCCATAGGAGAGGCTGGTCAGGATTCGCTGGTCGTCCGCTCCCTTCTGCAATACTTGCTGCGCCTGCACGCTTCCCTCCAGGCGCTCGGAGGTGAAGGTCGAGACGTCCACGGTGTTGTCGTAGAGCACTCGGGCCTGGAAGTGCAGATCCAGATTCGCCAATTTTGGAGCTTCATAGCTGACGAGACCGCGCTGCTGCAGGCGGCTAAGGATGGTTTTCAAGGTCACCGTCTGGTTTCTGCCGCCGAAGTTGATCCGGGTAAGCCCAAAGGAAACTCTGGGGCTGACTCCGGTCTGGCCGAGCGGCTGGTTGGCGCCCACGGCCGGCTGTCCGGTCTGAAACTCGAAGCCGACCCCATAGTCAAAGGTGTAACGCTTGGCTTCCTGGATCGCCAGCAGCACATTCTTCCGCGATTCGGTCCCCTCCGGATTTTGAATCGCGGTGTCGACTTCGTTGAACAGACCGAGCGAATAGAGACTGCGTTGCGTTTCGAGCATTTCTTTCTGGCTCAGCGGCGCGCCCGGTTTCACCTGATATTCGCGTCGCGCCACTCCCTGCCGCGTATGCTGCAGGCCGCTCAGAAAAACGCGGTTGACGAAAAACTGCTCGCCCTCCTGGATCGTAAAAGTCACCCCCGCTCGCGGTTGCCCTTCCGCCGACGCTTCCACCGGCAGATAGGCCACATCCACCGTGGCGTTGGGGAAGCCATTGTTGAAATATGCGGCCAGGATCGTGTCGCGGTCATCCGCCAGATTGGTTTCATTGTAGGCTTGGCCTTCTTCCGTTGATAATCTCGGAAGTAATTGCTCGGAAGGAATGTTGTAGTTACCCTCCATCCGCACCCACGCCACGCGGGTTTGCGGCCCCTCTTTGATGTCGATCTGGACCGCCAACGCCGAGGGATTGCCTTGGTAGCTCTCCAGCAGCTTGCTGGTGACCTCCACCTGACGGAAACCGCCCGAGCGGTACAGCTCCTCGATGCGCTGGACATCTTCCGCCAGCAGCGCCTCGCTGTAGCGCCCGTGGCTGAAAAGCCGGCCCGCCGTCTGGGCCTGGACACGCGCGCGAATCAGTTCCTCGGGGAAAAACTGATTTCCGCTGATCCGAATCGCAACCAGCTTGTGGCGATCCCCCGGACCGATGGCATAGAGCACACGCAAACCCTTGCCTTCCTCCACGCTGTGCTGGCTCACGCTGACCGTGGCATTGAAGTAGCCGAGCGTCTGCAGGTGGTTTTGGATGTTCCGCCGCCCTTCGTTCAGCAGGTCCTCATCCACCGCTCCCTCTTCGTAGATCGGCACCAGCTTCCGCAGTTGGCCCTGCCGGATCTTGAATCCCTCGGCAACAATCTCGACGATCGGACCGCGGTCCACCCGGAAGGTATAGTCGACGGCGTTAGTTTCGGGACGGTAGGTACGGCTGGCGACCGATACCTGGGCGAGAAGGCGGTCCTGCTTTTGATACTTAGCGCGGATGCGCTGTAGTGCCCGCGTCACCCGAGTCGAAAGGATCGGGTCGCCGGAACGGAACCCCGCGATCTCCTCGAACTCCCTCAGGGAATAACCCGTGTCTCCTTCCATCGTGATCCTACCGACCACCGCACGGGGTCCCGGCTTCACATGAAAGGTCAGGTTCACCTGGTGCTGTGCCTCATCGCGCTTTTCCGAGGCGGTCACATTCGACTGGTGGAATCCGTTATCCTCGAGGACTCGCTGGAGGTTCGCGAGAGCGCGTTCCAGCGCGTCTTTCGAATACAGCTCTCCCAGTTGCAGCCGGCTGGAGGTGACGAGCTGGCTGGGAGAAGGGTTGGCGGAAACACCCTCCACCATGACTTGGCCGACAAAGTAGTTGGGCACGGTCAGGAAGCGCAGGCGCACGCCCATGGTCGCCGAACGGCTGGCCTCAGCCTGAATGTCGGCGAAGCGGCCGCTGGAAAACAGCGACTGCATGGCGTCGTGCAGAGCCTCGCGCCGGAGCGGCTCTCCGATCTTCAACGGCGTGGCCGCCAGCAAAAAGGCCGCTTCCTCGGGCGGGACACCTGCCACTTCCATTTCGTCGATGGTCAACCCTACGTAGGGCGTGATCGCTCCCAGCGCGGACGGGGCTTCCCCGGCCTGCTGTTCGGCCTGCGGAGTCCCCGCGGCCCACCCCAGGCCAGACGACAGCGCCAATCCCAGCACCACCAGAGCGCTGCCGCCTAGCCGCAAGACTCCCTCCCGGAATTCACAGTGACCGCCGGCAGAACCTACCAGATTCGATGGATCGGCAAAAGCCACATGTTGCTCGGCCCGCTGAAGTTGAGACCCGGCACCTATAATAATTGCTGGAAAGCAGTGCAATGGTAATGTCTTTGGAACTGGACGAACGTTACTCCCGGCAGGTGCTGTTCCGAGAGATCGGCCCGGAGGGCCAGCAACGGTTATCGCAGGCCCGTGTCGTCATCGTCGGTTGCGGCGCAATCGGATCGGCTCTGGCTGCTTCTCTCGCCCGCTCGGGCGTTGGGAGCCTCTGCATTCTCGACCGGGACTACGTCGAACCGAGCAACCTGCAAAGGCAGTCCTTGTTCGATGAAAGTGACGCCCGGGAATCCTTGCCGAAGGCCGTTGCGGCGGCCCGAAAGATCGGCAGTTTCAACTCCCAGATCGTGGTTGAGCCTCATGTCGCTGACCTGACCCCGGCCAACGCGGACTCTCTGCTGGGAAACGCCGATCTGATCCTTGACGGCACCGACAACTTCGAAACCCGCTACCTGGTGAATGACTATGCTGTCAAGAATTCCGTGCCTTGGATCTATTGCGCTGCCGTCAGCAGCTACGCTGCGACCCTGAACATCCTGCCCGGCGAAACGGCTTGTCTGGCGTGCGTTTTCCCGGATCCTCCCCGCGGGATCATCGAAACCTGCGAGACGGCAGGCATTCTGAATCCCGCGGTGAATCTGGTGGCAGCCTTGGCGGCGACGGAGGCGTTGAAATTCCTGGCCGGGGCGCGGTCGAAGATGCGCCGTACCCTGCTCTCCTGGGACGTGTGGACCAACGATCGCGCCGAGGTGGCGGCTGACCGGCCGCGCGCCGGATGCCGGGCCTGCGGACAGCGGAACTTCGTTCATCTGGCTGGCGAAGGACGCCCCCACATCACGCTCTGCGGCCGGAATTCCGTGCAGATCCACGAACGCCAGCGGCCGGTGGATTTTGCCGAGATGAGCGCCCGTCTCCAGCCCCACGGCACGGTTCGTCACAACGAATTTGTGCTGAAGTTCTGGCGCGAGCCCTATGAGATGACGCTGTTTCCCGACGGGCGGGCGATTATAAAGGGGACGACGGATACGGCGGTGGCGCGCAGTTTGTACGCTCGCTACGTGGGCAGCTGAGCGGAACTGCGCTCTCCGGGAATCGGACCCGTTGAGCGCCGCGGCGGTTGGTCGAGGCGGGGCCAAAGCAGAAATAGTTGGGCCTGCCACAGCCGGCGGCCTGTAGCCCAGCGACGAGTACGGGCAGGAGTGCCCGTGCCGCACACGGACTGGTGCAACTTCGCTGCACGTTCTGCGCATAGGCTTGCATTCCTCTTCATTCCGGCGCTCTTTGGTCTCCGTTCTTTAGCCGAAAGCGCCCATAAATCCCCGTGCATCTTCGGGCTGCACGTTATGCTTGGCACTGGCATGCAAACTGCACACAAACCCTGGAAGTTCTCTGTGGAGGCAGTATGCGACCCTACTTGGTTCTGTGCGTGGTGGCTCTGATCGCAGTGGCAGCCTTCGGGCAACAGCCCGTCCCTTGGGTTTACGGCCCCTGCGTCTATGGATGTGGCCCGTTTGTCCCGCTCCTGACGACCCCGATGGTTTCGTTCCAGCAAGTCTCTCCTAATCCGGTGGGTGCCTCGAACGCCACCACCGGCCTGGTGGCGGGCGCGACCAACTCGACGCTCTCGCAGATCTCCGGAAACACCAGCTCCGTTTACACCGAGCCGCTGTGGTACCGGGGCGGGGATGCTCCGTTGACCACACCCGCCGTGCACCTCTGGCCCGGACCGATCGCGCGCGAAATGCGCGCGTTGCGGGCGGAACATGCCCCAGGCCCAAGACCAGAAGCGCCGCATGCGTGGATGTATTTCTCCGGTTCGGAGTACACGGCCGGTACCGCGCAAGCCTCCGCCGCAGCCAGGGGCGGCAAAAAGGCCGCCCACAGCTATACCAATGCCGATGTGGAGCGCCAGAACGAGAACAACGGCAACGTAAAGTACAGCGGGAAGACGGAAAAGCTGTAGGCAGGCTTTGGGCTTCAGGCTTCAGGTGTAGGGCTCCCGGTTGCGCCGGTCGGCGCGATCGGGAGCTTTTTTTGTTCCCGTGCTCTGCCCGAAAGTATTCACCGGCTATTAACACGCTTTTATTGATTGCTGTAAAAGAAAAGCCTGATCCAGCGAGCGAGGAAAAGCAGATTCCTCGCTCCCCCGTCCCAGCAAGCAAAAGCGGCTTGCTGGGTCCCCGGTCGCTCGGAATGACAATCTAGGACGTCGCCTCTGCGGACAACAGTAACCCACTACCCTCTGCCCTGAAAACCAGCATTTTCGCCTCTGATCTGCTATCTTCGTGCGGTTGCCCTCCCGTTGTCCGAGAGAAAGGCGCGCCCAGCGCGCCGAGGATGAGTGCCTTCATGGTTGAACTTGTGCGTCCTGAACCTTCCCGGCTGTACCGCTGGATCGTTCTTCTTTTCGTCAGCATCGCCATGGGCGGGAACTATTACATCTACGACAGCATCAATCCCCTGGAACGCATTTTCATTGAAAAGCTCGGCTATTCCGCCACCGCGTTCGGCTGGCTCAATGCCAGCTACAGCGTAGCCGCGGTTCTGACGCTTTTGATCGGTGGGATCGTCATCGACCGGATCGGAACCAAGAAAGCTATCACCGTCTTTGCCACCGTCTGCTTTTTGGGAGCTGTGCTGACGGCGGCACGCGGGCAGATCGGATTGATGATCGCCGGTCGGACCGTGCTCGGCCTCGGCGCCGAATCCATGATCGTCGCCGTCACCGTCGCCCTAGCAAAGTGGTTCAAGGGCAAGGAGCTGAGTTTTGCGTTCGGGATCAACCTGACCATCGCACGCCTGGCTTCGGTCGCGGCCGATAACTCTCCCACCTGGGCCAACCGCGCGTTTTACCCGCACGGACCGTCAGGCGAACCCAGCTGGCAAAATCCCCTTCTCATCGCGGTTGCGGCCGGAATGTTGGCTGTGTTCTGCGCGCTGATTTACTGGGTGCTGGAAACCCGGGCGGAAGGCCGCTACGAACTCGGCAAGGGCGGCACCGTGGACAAGCTTGAGTTCGGCGAGATCTTCCGAATTCGTGGATTGAAGTTCAGCGAAGCGATTGTTCACATCGCTCGCGGGCTCCTCGAGTTCCTCCGATTCAATCGGTCTTACTGGTACGTCGTGATTCTCTGCTTCACGTTCTATTCCGCGATCTTCCCTTTCCGCACTTTCGCCATCGATTTCTTCACGAACAAGATCCTGGCGGCCCACGCCGGCGTGGCCGCATCGGAAGCTATCAAGCAGGCAGGCTTCTGCAACAGCCTGCTCCCCTTCTCAGCGATGATTGCAACACCCCTCTTTGGATTGATGGTGGATAAGATTGGCAAGCGCGCCCTCTTTATGATGCTCGGGTCAGTCCTGCTTATGCCCGTCTACCTGATGATGGCGTACCTATCGGCTGCGAAAACTGTGACCTTTGCCATCCCTTGGTTTAGCGCCGGGCACTTCACTTTGGAGCACGCGACCCTGCCCCTGCTACTGCTAGTCACGATGTCGATGATGGGGATCTCCTTTTCCTTGATTCCGGCCATTATGTGGCCCTCGGTCGCATATATCGTCGATCAATCCCGCCTCGGGACGGCTTACGCCTTGATGACCATGCTCCAGCAGATCGGTTTCTTCCTGCTCAACCTGATCATCGGAAGGGCCAATGACTACAGCCACGCAGGACCGGGGAACCCCGGCGGATACGCTCTGGGAATGTGGATCTTCTCTGTTTTGGGATTTGTGGGGCTTGCTTTCGCGATTCTGTTGCGGGTCCGGGAAACCGGCCCCCATGGCCACGGCCTGGAAACCATCACCACCACGCATAAGGCCTAGGGGGTGGATGTGGGAAACTCCGGTAACGAGGCCGGGTTACCATGATCGGAGGGCCGGACGGCATATGCTTCCGGCAAGTGAAGCCCTCCCAAAACTACGGTTTTTGGTATTCTGACCAGCGACAGAAAGGGTGGAGGCGCCCCATCGGCCCCGTCCGCAAATCCGTACAACGCAAAGAGTTTGTAGCCGCATCTGAACCAGTAGCGGCCGGAAAAGGCGACTTGACCGACCCGAAACAAGCGCAGCTTACAGAAGCCGAGGCGATCGAGCGAGCCAAGCAGGGAGACGAAGCAGCCTTCGAGGTTTTGTATCACCTGCACAAACGGCGCGTGTATTCATTATGTTTGCGCATGGTTTCCAACCCCGCACAGGCGGAAGATCTGACGCAGGAAGCATTTCTTCAGTTGTTTCGCAAGGTGAGCACGTTTCGGGGCGAGTCGGCTTTTTCCACCTGGTTGCACCGGATGACGGTCAATGTTGTCCTCATGCACCTGCGCAAAAAAGGGCTGCCGCTGGTTTCGTTGGAGGAAACGATCGAGACCGACGAAGAAATTCAGAAGAAGGAATTGGGAGCGCCGGACGTGAAGCTGGCCGGTTCGATCGATCGCTTGCAGTTGCAGCGTGCGATTGACCGGCTGCCGCCGGGCTACAAAACGGTTTTTGTGCTCCACGATGTGGAGGGATTCGAGCACAATGAAATTGCCGAACTGGTTGGGTGCTCGATCGGAAACAGCAAGTCACAATTGCACAAGGCGCGGTTGAAGCTGCGGGATTATTTGAAGTTCATGAGAGCCGAAAAGGCCGAGAATGTATGAATGCAGTTGCGGTATCGGGGAGAGAGGACGTATGACCTGCACCGAGGTTCAGCGTATCCTGCCGGAGCTCATGGAAGGCAACCTCAATGGTGAAGCTCAGGCCCATCTGAAGACCTGCCCGGTGTGCTCCGAGTTGGTATCGGATCTGGAGCGGATTTCGGCTCAGGCCCGGCAACTCGCGGCGGCCGAGGAGCCGCCCGTGCGCGTCTGGGTGAGGATTGCTGCCGAATTGCGCTCCGAGGGGTTGATTCACGAACCGGATCCCGTGCCTTTGCGTCCGCTTCTGGTGCCGAGCCGGCGCCGCTGGAGCGCATGGTGGCTGGTACCTGTTACCGCGGCAGTGGTCGTGGCCGGTTCCTATTTTGTTACCCGCAAGCCGGCTCCGCCGGTGGCTGAGAAGCCCGCCGTCGTCGTTCCCGCGTCCAGCAACGCCGTCAATCCACCCGCTCAGGTCGCAAAGGAGAATCCGGCGCCTCCGACTGTGGAGAGGAAGCTTCCCAAGACAGCCAATCCTGTGCCGGAGGAGCCTGCTTTCTCGGCTCCGGTGACGATGGTGGGCACCAATAGTAGTGAAGAGCAGGACCAGCAATTCCTCGACGAATTGACGCCGGCCATGAGGTCCTCGTACGAGGGCCAGTTGCGCGCGGTGAATGCCTACATCCGCGATGCCGAGGCTTACGTCCGGCAGAATCCGGGCGACGAGGATGCCCGGCGTCACCTGATGGACGCCTACGAACAAAAAGCAATGCTTTACCAAATGGCCTTAGATCATATTCAATAGAGAGGGTTCCGAATGGTTCGGGTGTGAGGGGCGTTTATGGAGAACATGCAGCGTACCGCAATCCTGGGTTTGGTCGTAGCCGCTTGCCTGACATCGGCGGCGATCGCCGAAACCCGCAAGGAATACCGTTTCAGCGTAGCTCCCCGGGCCATCGTTTCCGTCAGCACTGAGTACGGCGCCATCAGCGTCAAGCCCGGCAGCGCTGGCCTGGTGCTGGTTGTCGCTGTTCTCCGATCCGACAAGGTGGACGTCGACACTTCCCAGAAGGCGAACCGGGTGGAGATCGATACTCTGTTGCACAAGGGAGCGGATGAAGCGAACGGACGTGTCGATTATGAGCTGATGGTTCCCCCTGACACGACCTTATCGCTGCATTCCTCGACCGGCCCGCTCACGGCCGAGCGTCTCCAAGGAGATCTGGAGTTCGAAGGCACGGCCGCGCCCGTTACGATCCGCAGCGTCGACCATGGCCATGTGCATGTGAAAACCATGAGTGGGCTT
>Ga0335070_10007926_pt1 | contig 12457 bp, 9 predicted proteins | sample Lox_Sample_13_FD_206722 | JGI IMG/M metagenome (GOLD analysis project Ga0335070, IMG submission 206722) | Soil microbial communities from Loxahatchee National Wildlife Refuge, Florida, United States - Lox_Sample_1.3 | ecosystem: Environmental > Terrestrial > Soil > Wetlands | place: USA: Florida...
CGAGCGGCGCGCCGCCCTCCGGCGCGCTCCGCAGCGCCCCGCGCGCCTGCGCGAAGGCGAGGCTCACCAGGTTGGTGCAGATGTTGCGCTGCGTGCCGAGCGCGCCCTTGGGCTTGCCCGTGGTTCCCGAGGTGTAGAAGATCGTGGCGTCGTCCTCGGGCGCGAGCTCGACGTCGGGAAGCGCCGCGTCCTCGGCGGGGCGCCCGAGCACGTCTTCGAAGCGGCGTCCGACCGCCGGCGCGCCCTCGCTGCGCGCCACCACGACCTCGCGAACCGGCGTCGCGGGCAGCTGCTCGGCCACGCGCTCGGCGCGCTCGGCGTCGCAGAACAGCAGCGTCGAGCCCGAGTCGGAAAGCCCGTAGGCGAGCTCTTCGCCCTTCCACCACGCGTTGAGCGGGACCGCGATCGCGCCCGCGGCGGCGGCCGCCCAGAACGCGAGCGACCACTCGGGGAAGTTCCGCATCGCGATCGCGACGCGGTCACCCTTGCGCACGCCGAGCTCGTCGACGAGCACGCGCGCCAGCTGCGCGACGACGCGAAAGTGCTCGGCGAAGCTGGTGCGCTCGTCCTCGTAGACGAGGAAGGTCTTGTCGCCGTGGAGCCGGCTCGCGAGGAGCACCTCGCGCAGCGTCGGCGGCGCATTCTTCCAGACGCGCATCGGGATGCCGCGGATCTCGGCTTCGGCGATCTCGAAGGGCGCGCCGGCCGCCGTCAGCAGCGCGTGGATCTCGGCGATCGACGGGGGCATCGGGTCCTCCGGGTGCGTGCCCGGCAGGGTACCGGATGGCGTCCTGCTACGCGCTCTGGTGACGCCTGCGCAGCGCCAGCCCCAGCGCGGCGAGGGCCGCCAGCACCAGCGTCGGGGGCTCCGGCACGGCGGCGGCCGTATCGCGCGGATCGCTCGCGAGCGCGCGCTCCTCGAACGCGAGTTCGAGCGGCGGCTCGGCCGACGGCGCAGCCGCCTCGAGCCCGCGGTCGAGGAAGGCGGCCCAGGAGGGGTCGACGTCCTGCGAGAAGACGGCCGCCGCGTCCAGCGGCGCCGCATCGGCCGCGCCCGCGGCGCCGGCCGCCGCGGCCGCGTCGAGCGGGAGTCGCGAGCGCGCCGCCGCATGGCGCGTCGCGAGCTCGGCGGTCGCGAGCGCGGCGGTCGCGGCGAGCGCCGCCAGGGCGAGAGTCGGTCGCACGGCGCCCCTCCGAAGGCCGTTCGATCCCGTCTTCGGGAGTCGTGCGCGCCCGCTTGAGGGCCGTTGCCTATGCTGTCGCCGCCATGCAGCCCCCCGCGGCCGAGACGCGAGCCAGCCCGATCGCGCTGCTCTGGCTGCTCCTCCTCGCCAACTACGCCGTCCTGCTCGCGGTCTGTGCCGGGTTCGTGAGCGGCGACGCCCTGCGCGCGCCCGGGCCGGCGGCGTGGATCGGGGCGGTGTGGCTCAGCTACCCGCTCTTCTACCTGCTGCCGGCCTTCGCGCTCGCCGGGCTCGCGCTGCGGCTGCTCTCGCGCGCCGCGCCGGTCGTCGCGTGGGCGCCCGCGGCCGTGCTCTTCGCGGCGGTGCAGCTCGGCGTCTACGCGGACCTCCGCATCCATGAGCTCTACGGCTTCCACATCAACGGCTTCGTGTGGAACATCCTGACGACGCGCGGCGGTGTCGAGTCGCTGGGCGCGGGATCGGGCTCGACGGCCGAGGTCGCGCTGCTCGCCGCGCTCGTGCTCGCGGGCGAGGCGGCGCTGCTCGCGGCGCTCGCGCGCTGGGGGCGCGGCGCGCGCGGGCTCGCGCGGCTCGGCTCGCGGCGCGCCGTCGCGGGATTCCTCGCCGGCGTCGCCGCGCTCTCGCTCTCCGAGCGCCTCGCGTACGCCGCCGCCCATGTCCGCGACTACAACCCCGTGCTGCAATGGAGCGCGGCCTTCCCGTTCTACCTCCCGCTCCAGCTCGACGGCGTCGCCAAGCGCCTCGGCTTCGCGGTGGTGCGCTCGGAGCCGCTCGACGCCGGCCTCGAGGACTCGCAGCTCGTCTACCCGCGCGCTCCGATCGCCTTTCGCCCCGGCGCGCCGCGCTGGAACGTGGTCGTGCTCTGCGCGGAATCGCTGCGCGCGGACGCGCTGGATCCCGAGCTGATGCCGGCGACCTGGCGCTTCGCGGGCCGGGCGACGCGCTTCACCCAGCACGTCTCCGGCGGCAACGGCACGCGCATGGGCGTGTTCAGCCTGTTCTACGGCTTGCCCGGTCCGTACTGGTTCAAGTTCCTCGATCAGAATCGCGGGCCGGTGCTGATCCGCGCGCTGCAGGGCCGCGGCTACGACGTGCGCGGCTGGACCAGCGACAAGTTCACGTATCCCGAGTTCGACCAGACCGTGTTCGCGGACGTGGACCGCGCGAAGCTGCGCGAGGGCGGCGCCGGCGAGGGCTGGCAGCGCGACCGCGCGCAGGTCGGGTCGATTCTCGAGTTCCTGGCGCGGCGCGACCGCGCGCAGCCGTTCTTCCTCTACATGTTCTTCGAGTCGCCGCACGCGCCGTACCGCTTCCCCCCCGAGACCGCGATCCGCACGCCCTATCTCGATGACCTCGACTACCTGACGATGGACGTGCAGCGCGACCGGGCGCGCATCCAGAACCGCTACTGGAACGCGGTGCGGCACCTCGACACGCAGCTCGAGCGGATCTACCAGGCGCTCGACGCCGGCGGGCTGCTCGACTCCACGATCGTGATCGTGACCGGCGACCACGGCGAGGAGTTCCTCGAGAAGGGGCGCTGGGGGCACAACTCCGAGTTCGACGAGGAGCAGATCCGCGTGCCGCTGGTGTTGTGGGTGCCCGGCCGCGCGCCGGCGCTGGTCGAGCGCATGACGAGCCACCTCGACGTGCCGGCGACGCTGCTCGCGCTGCTCGGCGCGACCAACCCGCCCGGCGACTACAGCCTCGGGCAGAGCCTGCTCGACGGAGCGCCGCACCCGTACGTGCTGGTGAGCGACTGGTCGCGCGTCGCCTACGTCGACGCCGACGGCAAGGCGACCTTCCCGATGCAGCCGCAGGGCTGGTTCAAGCAGGTGGTGACCGACCGGCGCGACGCCCCCCTCGCCGACCCCGGCGGCTGGCTGCGCGCGCGCACCGCGACCTTCGGCCGCGTGCTCTCCGACCTCGCGCGCTTCACGCGCGGCGCCGCGGTGGCGGCCGGTCCCGCCCCGGCTTCGTGAGGCCGCTCAGAGCGCGTCCTGGTCGCCCTGGCTCTCCTCGAAGGCGTCGGCCGCGTTGGCGAGCTCGATCACACAGAGCACGACCTCCTCCGGCTCGGTGAAGGCGAGCGGGAGTCCGCGGATCAGCGCGACGTACTCGGCGTCGCCGAGCTGGACGAGGCCCCAGGCCCCGAAGGCGAGGGTCGCGTTCTGCCGCAGCAGCTGGGTCGCGGCCTCGGCCCCCAGCGATTCCGCCTTCGGCATGCGAGCGGCGAGCGCGATGCACTGGGCGGACTCGCCGTCCGGCCCGACGCGGCGGCGCACCCAGACCGTGTGGCTGCGGCCGGGCGAGGTCTCGAGCGCGACGCGCAGGCCGTCGGCGCCCTCCGGCGCGACGGCGCGGATCGAATCGGCCCGGCTCCGCGCCTCGTTCTCCAGCAGCCGGCGCAGCTCCTCGAAGGTCATCGCCCCTCCTTCGATGCGAGGCTCGGATCGGCCCAGCGGAAGGCCGGCTTGAGCGTGCGGAGATCGGCGCGCCGGTTTCCATCCGGGCGCCAAGCGGTAGGCTGCCGGTCCTCGCGAGGCCCGTCGCATGAATCTCGCTGCCGAGCTGCCGGCCTGGACCGCGCTGCCCTTCGTGGGCCTGCTGCTCGCGATCGCCGTGCTGCCGCTCGCCGTCCCGCGCTTCTGGGAGAGCCACCGCAGCAAGGCCCTGGTCGCCGCGCTCTTCTCGGCGCCGGTCGTGCTCGAGCTGGTCGGCGTCCATGGGCGCGAGGGCGCTCAGCTGCTGGTCGACAAGGCGGCCGAGTTCACCTCCTTCATCCTGCTGCTGGGCTCGCTGTTCGCGATCACCGGCGGAATCGTCGTGCGCGGCTCCCTCTCCGGGACGCCGCTGCTCAACACGGCGCTGCTCGGACTCGGGGCGCTGCTCGCCAGCGTGATCGGCACGACCGGCGCCTCGGTGCTGCTGGTGCGGCCGCTCTTGCGCGCGAACGCGCCGCGCGTGCGCAAGGCGCACGTCGTGGTGTTCTTCATCTTCGTCGTCTCGAACTGCGGCGGCCTGCTGACCCCCCTCGGCGACCCGCCGCTCTTCCTCGGGTTCCTCAAGGGCGTGCCCTTCGCATGGACGCTGCGGCTCGGGCCGCCGTGGCTGCTGGTGAACGGCCTGCTGCTGGTGATCTTCAATCTGTGGGACCAGCAGGTGTTCGACCGCGAGGAAGCGGAGCGACCGGGCTCGCAGCTCGAGGAGGTGATGCGCCACGAGCCGCTGCGCGTCGAGGGCCTGCACAACCTCGGCTTCCTGGCGGCGATCGTGGCGGTGATCTTCGCGGCCGGGCAGGGGCTCGCGACCGGCGGCCGCCCCTGGCCGTTCGGGGTGCAGGAGGCGAGCATGCTGGCGATCGCCGCGGTTTCCTACGCCGCCACGCCGGCGGCGCTGCGCCGCGCCAACGCCTTCGGCTTCGGACCGATCGTCGAGGTCGCCGTCCTGTTCGCCGGGATCTTCGTGACGATGGCGCCGGCCCTGCTGCTGCTGAACGCCCACGCCGCGGGCTTCGGCATACGCGAGCCGTGGCACTTCTTCTGGGCGTCCGGGGCGCTCTCGAGCTTCCTCGACAACGCGCCGACGTACCTGACGTTCGCGGCGACCGCGTGCGGGCTGCACGGCGTGGCGCTCGAAGGGCGCTACCTCGCCGAGCTGCTGGCGCGCGGTCCCGGGGCGGAGCACCTGCTCGCGGCGATCTCGTGCGGCGCGGTGATGATGGGAGCCAACAGCTACATCGGCAACGGCCCGAACTTCATGGTCAAGGCGATCGCGGAGGAGAACGGCGTCGCGATGCCGAGCTTCGGCCGCTACATGCTCTACTCGGGCGGCGTGCTGATCCCGATCTTCGTCGTCGTCACCTTCGTGTTCTTCCGCTAGCCGGGCGGAGTCGGCGGGGCCGAGCCCGGTCAGCCGCTCGCCCGGAGCGCGGCGAGCGCTTCGGCGACGTGGCGGGTGGCCGCCAGCTGCGAGTTGAAGACGTGGCGCACCACGCCCGCGCGGTCGATCACGAAGGTGACGCGGCCCGGCAGCAGCCCGAGCGTCGCCGGCACCCCGTACTGCTTGCGGACCGTCCCGTCCCGGTCCGAGAGCAGCGTGAACGGCAGCTTGTGCTTGCGGGCGAAGCCCTGGTGCGACGCGCCCGAGTCGGAGCTGACGCCGATCACCTCGGCGCCGGCCGCGGTGAACTCCTCGTAGCTGTCGCGGAAGCCGCACGCCTCCTTGGTACACCCCGGCGTGTCGTCCTTCGGGTAGAAGTAGAGGACGACCGCCCGCTTCCCGCGGAAGTCCGCCAGGCGCACGCTGCGGCCGTTCGCGTCGGGGAGCGAGAACTCCGGCGCGCGATCGCCCGGGGCGAGCCCGACCTTGCCCGAGATCAGATCGAGGATTCCCACGTGCCGTCCTCCGCCTGTCGTCGCCCCGCGAGCTTAGCCCCGCGAGCGAAGCGCTGATAGACTCGCCCCGCGGATGGACCTCGCTCGGCTCCGCTGCAGCGCAGCGCTGCTCCTGCTCGCCTGCGTGGTGCTCGCCTGCGGGGCCGGCCGCCGCTCCGACACCGCGATCGAGTTCTGGGCGTTGGGCGGCGAGGGCGAAGTGGTGCAGCGCCTCGCCGCCGAGTTCGAGCAACGCGAGCCCGGCGTACACGTCCGCGTGCAGCAGATTCCGTGGAGCGCGGCTCACGAGAAGCTGCTCACCGCCTTCGTCGGCGACGCGATGCCCGACGTGTTCCAACTCGGCAGCACCTGGATCCCGGAGTTCGTCGCGCTCGGCGCGCTCGAGCCGCTCGACGCGCGCATCGGCGCCTGGCCGGCGCCCGCGCGCGACGACTTCTTCCCGGGCATCCGCGACGCCAACGCGATCGACGGCCGCAGCTGGGGCGTGCCGTGGTACGTCGACACCCGCCTGCTGTTCTACCGCCGCGACCTGCTCGAGGCGGCCGGCGTGCGCGAGCCGCCGCGGAGCTGGGATGACTGGCTCGAGGCGATGCAGCGCGTGAAGGCGCGCGCCGGCGAGGACCGCTACGCGATCCTGCTCCCGATGAACGAGTGGGAGGTCCTGGTCGCGCTCGCCATGGAGAACGGGGCCGCGCTGCTGCGCGACGGCGATCGCTACGGCGACTTCCGCGCCCCCGCCTTCCGGACGGCGTTCGAGTTCTACCTGGGGCTGTTCCGGCGCGGCCTCGCGCCGCAGGCCGGCGCCGCGCAGATCGCCAATCTATACCAGGACTTTGCGGCAGGATTCTTCACGTTCTACGTGAGCGGGCCGTGGAACCTGCGCGAGTTCGCCCGGCGGCTTCCGGATCGGCTGCAGCCGGCCTGGGCGACCGCCCCGATGCCGAGCCTCGCCGGCGAGCGGCCCGGCGTCTCCCTCGCCGGGGGCGCGAGCCTGGCGCTGCTGCGCGGGACGCCGCGCGCGGACGTCGCCTGGCGCCTGGTCGAGTTCCTGACCGAGCCGCGCCAGCAGCTCGCGTTCTACCAGCTCTCGGGCGACCTGCCGTCGCGGCCGAGCGCGTGGGCGGATCCCGCGCTCGCCAGCGACCCGCGCGCGCGCGCGTTCCGCGCCCAGCTCGAGCACGTTCGCGCCACGCCGAAGATCCCGGAGTGGGAGCGCATCGCGGACGAGCTCTCGCGCTGGAGCGAAGCGGCGATCCGCGGCGAGCTCGCTCCCGACGCCGCGCTCGCCCAGCTCGACGCCGAGGTCGACGCGCTGCTCGCCAAGCGCCGCTCGCTGCTCGAGCGCGCCGGGCCGGCGCGCTGATGCGCCGCGTCCCGGCGGCGTTCTGGTTCCTCGCGCCCGCGCTCGGCGCGCTCGCCGCGTTCTTCGCGCTTCCGGTCGCGGCGTCGCTCGCGCTCTCGCTCACGGACTTCGACATCTACGCGATCGGCGACGCGGCGAACCTGCGCTTCGTCGGCGCGGCGAACTACGCGCGCCTGCTGCGCGACCCGCTGTTCTGGGTCGCGCTCGGCAACACGCTCTACTTCGTCGCGCTCGGCGGTCCGCTCTCGGTCGGCGCCTCGCTCGCCGCCGCGCTGCTCGTCGACGCGCGCCTCGCGCGCTGGAAGGGTCTGTTCCGCACGCTGCTGTTCCTGCCGGTCGTGACGACGCTCGTCGCGGTCGCCGTGGTGTGGCGTTACCTCTACCACCCGCGCGTCGGGCTGTTCAACGGCGTGCTCGCGGCGCTCGGCGTCGCGCCCGTCGATTGGCTCGGCGACCCGCGCTGGGCGATGCCGGCGATCATCGCGATGGCGGTGTGGAAGAACTTCGGCTTCAACATGGTGATCTTCATCGCGGGCTTGCAGAGCATCCCCGAGCGGCTCTACGAGGCGGCGCGCATCGACGGCGCGGGGGCCTGGGCGCAGTTCCGACACGTCACGGTGCCGATGCTGGCGCCGACCTTCCTGTTCGTCGGCATCTCGACGGGCATCGGCTACTTCCAGCTCTTTGCCGAGCCCTACGTGATGACGGCGGGCGGCCCCGGGAGCCGCACGCTCAGCATCGTGCTGCTGATGTATCGCCAGGGCTTCCGCTGGTGGAACATGGGCTACGCGGCGGCCCTCGCCTTCGTGCTGTTCGCGATCATCCTGGCCGCGACGTGGCTGCAGTGGCGGCTGCGGCCGCTCGAGGGCCGGACCTGAGCGCGCGGCGCCTGCGCTGGCTCGCGCTCCACGCCGCGCTCGTCGCCGGCGCCGCGGCCACGCTGCTCCCGCTCGTCTGGATGGTGTCGGCCTCGCTGATGCCGGCCGGCGAGGCGGCGCTGGGCCCGCGGCTGCTGCCGAGCGCGCCGACGCTCGAGCACTACCGCGCGCTGCTCGGGCGCATGCAGCTCTGGCGCCACGCGGCCAACAGCGCGGGCCTCGCTTCCGCGGTCACGGTGATCTCGCTCGCCGTGAACTCGCTCGCCGGCTACGCCTTCGCGAAGCTGCGCTTCGCGGGGCGCGACGGGCTGTTCCGCGCGCTGCTCGCCGCCATGGTCGTGCCCGGGCAGGTGTCGATGCTGCCGCTGTTCCTGATGCTCAAGGGCCTGGGGCTGATCAACAGCTACTGGGGCGTGATCGTCCCGGGCGTGGCGAGCATCTTCGCGATCTTCCTGATCCGCCAGTACGCGCTCTCGATCCCCGACAGCCTGCTCGACGCCGCGCGCGTCGACGGCGCCGGCGAGCTCCGCATCTTCTGGTCGATCGTGCTGCCCGCGTGTCGGCCCATCCTGGTGACGCTCGCGGTCTTCACCTTCATGGGGACCTGGAACGACTTCCTGTGGCCGCTGGTGGTGCTCTCCGACAGCGACCTCCAGACGCTGCCCGTCGCGCTCGCCAACCTCGCGGGCGAGCACGTCCAGGACACCGAGCTGATGATGGCCGGCTCGGTGTTGACCGTGCTGCCGGTCGTGATCCTCTTCGTGAGCCTCCAGCGCTACTACCTCCAGGGTCTGATGAGCGGCGCCGTGAAGGGGTAGGCTCCGCGCTCGGGGGGAGCAGCGTGGACGCGGCGAGGTGGGCCCGCGCGGTGGTGTCGGCAGGGCTCGCGCTCGCGGTGCTCGGGGGCTGTGCGGCGGGGTCGTGGATGGATGACTTCGAAGACGCGCGGAGCCTCGAGCCGGGCAGCGCCAGCCCGCTCGCGCCAGGCAGCGCCAGCCCGCTGGTGCCAGGGAGCGCCAGCCCGCTGGTGCCAATAGGCTGGACGACCGCCGCCTCCGAGGGCGCGACGATCGCGATCTCGCAGGACGTCGGGCACACCGGCCGGGCGCTGCGGCTCGACTTCGACTTCCAGCGGGGCGGCCGCTTCGTGCTCGCGCGCAAGGAGGTCTCGCTCGGCCTGCCCGCCAACTATCTCTTCTCGTTCGAGCTGCGCGGCGAGGCGCCGCCGAACGACCTCGAGTTCAAGCTCGTCGACCCTTCCGGCAAGAACGTCTGGCACTGGAAGAGGCGCGCCTGGGCGTTCCCCGCCGCGTGGCAGCGCGTCGCGATCCGCAAGCCGCACTTCGCGTTCGCCTGGGGCCCGCAGGGCGGCGGCATGCCGAGCCGGCTCGGCGCCATCGAGATCGCGATCACGGCGTCCGCGGGTGGCCGCGGCACGATCTGGATCGACGACCTGCGGCTCGAGCCCCGCGAGCCGCCCGAGCCCAACCCCGCGCCGCCGCTCGTCAGCGCTTCGAGCTCGGCCGCCGGGCGCGGGCCCGAGCTCGTGCTGCAGCCGGAGCGCAACGCGAGCTGGCACAGCGGGAGCGGCGAGCGCCAGTGGCTGTTGCTCGATTTCGGCAAGCTGCGCGAGTACGGTGGCCTGGTGATCGACTGGGACGGCGACGACTACGCGAGCGCCTACCAGGTGGAGGGCTCCGACGACGGCATCGAGTGGACGGCGCTCTACGACGCACGGGAGGCCCAGGGAGCGCGCGACTACGTCTACCTGCCCGACGGCGAATCGCGCTATCTCCGCGTGGCGATGTCGAAGAGCCACGCGGGCCGCGGCTACGCGATCGCGCGCATCCAGGTGGCTCCGCTCGAGTTCTCCGCGACGCCGAACCGCTTCATCGAAGCGGTCGCGCGCGAGGCGCCGCGCGGCTTCTATCCGCGCTGGCTGCTCGGCGAGCAGACCTACTGGGCGCTGGTCGGAGCCGACGGCGACGACGAGGAGGCGCTGCTCTCGACCGACGGCATGCTCGAGGTCGGCAAGGAGTCGTTCTCGATCGAGCCGTTCCTGTTCAGCGACGGGCGCCTGATCTCGTGGGCCGATGCCCACAGCCGCCCGTCGCTCGAGGACGGCGAGCTGCCGATCCCGTCGGTGACCTGGGAGGGCGCGCCGCTCGGGCTGCGCATCACGGCGTTCGCCGCCGGTGCGCCCGGCGCGTCGGTGCTGTACGCGCGCTACCGCGTGGACAACCCGAGCGCCGAGCGGCGCCGAGCCGTGCTCTACCTCGCGGTCCGCCCGTTCCAAGTGAGCCCGCCGTGGCAGAACCTCAACATGATCGGCGGCGTGTCGCCCATCCATCGCCTCCAGCTCGACGCGGGCGCGCTGTGCGTGAACGGCGAGTGCGCGGTGGTGCCGCTGGCGGTGCCCGACGGCTTCGGGGCCGCGCGCTCCGAGGAAGGGCCGGTGACGCGCTTCCTGGCCCGCGGCGCGCTGCCGCCCGCTGCGCAGCAGGTCGATCCCGTCGGCTTCGCGTCGGGCGCGCTGGCGTACTCCCTCGACCTCGCACCAGGTCAACACGAGGAGGTGTCGATCGCGATCCCCTTCCACCGCGAGCGCGCGCGCGTCTCCGGCGGGCTGACGCGGGGCGCGGCCGCGGCGCTGGTGGCGCGGCGCCTCGCCGAGACGGCCGACGCCTGGCGCGCGCGGCTCGCGCGCATCGCGATCGAGGTCCCGCCGGCCGCCGAGCGGATCGTGCGCGCGATGCGCGCGTCGCTCGCCTGGATCCTGGTGAACCGCGACGGTCCGCGCATCCAGCCCGGCTCTCGCTGCTACGAGCGCTCGTGGATCCGCGACGGGGCGATCACCTCTTCGGCCCTGCTCGAGCTCGGGCATCCGGACGAGGTGCGCGACTTCCTGCGCTGGTACGCGGGGTATCAGGGCGCCGACGGGCGCGTGCCGTGCTGCGTCGACCAGCACGGCGCCGATCCGGTTCCGGAGCACGACAGCCACGGCGAGTTCATCTGGGCGGTGATGCAGCACTGGCGCTTCACGCGCGACGACGCCTTCCTCGCCGAGATGTGGCCGCACGTGGCGGCCGCCGCGGAGTACATCGCGCGGCTTCGCGCGCAGCGCACCAGCGAACGCTACCGCAACACGGCCTTCTTCGGATTGCTGCCCGAGTCGATCAGCCACGAGGGCTACGCGGTCAGGCCGGTCCACTCCTACTGGGACGACTTCTTCGCGCTGCGCGGCTTGCGCGACGCGGCAACCCTCGCCGTCCGGGTCGGCGACCGGCAGCGCGCCGCCCGCTTCGCGGTGGAGCGCGATGAGCTGCGCGACGCTCTCTACGCGTCGATGCGCGCCGTGATCGCGCAGCACGGCCTGGACACGCTGCCGGCCTCGGTCGAGCTCGCCGACTTCGACCCGACCTCGACCGCCATCGCGCTCTCGCCCGGGGGCGAGCGCGCGCGGCTGCCCGAGCCGGCGCTGCAGCGCACCTTCGACCGCTATTGGGAGGAAGTCCGCAAGCGCCGCGAGACGCCGCCGGAGTCCTACACCGCGTACGAGGTCCGCAACGTGGAGGCGTTCGTCGTGCTCGGCCAGAAGCAGCGCGCCCACGAGCTGCTCGACTTCCTGCTCGCCGAGCAGCGGCCGCCGGCGTGGTTGCAGTGGCCGGAGATCACCTGGCGCGACGCCGCGCTGCCGCGCTTTCTCGGCGACCTGCCGCACGGCTGGATCGCTTCGAGCTTCCTGCGCGCGGCGCGCTCGCTGTTCGCCTACGAGCGCGAGGAGGACGAGGCGCTCGTGCTGGCGGCGGGGGTGCCCGAGGCCTGGGCGCGCGAGGCCGGGGGCGTGCGCGTCTCGCGGCTGCCGACCTGGTGGGGTGTCGTCGACTACGCGCTCCGGGCCGATGGTCCCGACCGCATCCGCGTGTCGCTCGCGGGTCCGCTCGAGGTGCCGCCGGGCGGGATCGTGATCGCGTCGCCGCTCGAGCGGCCGCTGCGCTCGCTTCGTGTCGACGGCAGGCCGAGCGACGCCTTCGACGCGTCGCACGCGACGCTGCGCCAGGTGCCGGCGGAGGTGGTGCTTGGCTACTGAGGCGCGCCTGCTCGGCAACGGCCGCTACGCGGTCCTGATCACCGGAGCGGGCACGGGCCGCTCGATGTGGCAAGGCTGCCAGCTCACCGCCTGGACGGGTGATCGCATCGAAGACGCCGATGGCTTCTTCCTCTACCTGCGCGATCTCGAGGCCGGGCGCTCCGGCTCGCTCGCGCGCCAGCCGGGGGGTGGCGCCGCGCGGCCCTACAGCGTGAGCGCCGCGCCGGGCCGCCTCGCGATCGCGTCGGACTGGGGTGGCGCGGAGGCGCTGCTCGAGATCTGCGTCGCGCCGCAGCACGACGTCGAGCTGCGGCGCGTGACGCTGCACAACCGCTCGCGGCAGACGCGCCGCATCGAGCTCACGAGCTACGCCGAAATCGTGCTCAACGATCCCGCTGCGCACGCCGCGCACCCGGCCTTCTCGAAGCTCTTCGTCGAGACGGAGCTCGCCGCAGGGGCGCTGCTCGCGCGGCGCAGGCCGCGCAGTGCGAGCGAGCGCTCGCCGTGGCTCGTCCACGCGCTCA
>Ga0335070_10007927_pt1 | contig 12456 bp, 11 predicted proteins | sample Lox_Sample_13_FD_206722 | JGI IMG/M metagenome (GOLD analysis project Ga0335070, IMG submission 206722) | Soil microbial communities from Loxahatchee National Wildlife Refuge, Florida, United States - Lox_Sample_1.3 | ecosystem: Environmental > Terrestrial > Soil > Wetlands | place: USA...
CCTTCTTTATGCCATAGAAGGAAAAAGACCGTACCGCAGTTTCAAACTCGGGTGTTTAACCGGCATCATTTCTTTTCTTGGAATTCTCTATTGGATCGTTGTAGCCGTGCATACTTATGGCAACATTCCTCTCATTGTGAGTGTCCTCATTCTTTTGCTTTTGGTCGCCTACCTCAGCCTCTTCATCGGTGCGTTTACATTCCTCACTCGCCTCATTCAAGTGCGTTCGGGGGTCCAGACTTTTCTGTTGACTCCTTTTCTCTGGGTCGCCCTGGAGTACCTCCGTTCCCTCCTTCTAACGGGCTTCCCCTGGGCGAACTTAGGCTATTCTCAGTATCTCAACCTTCCTTTCATACAGATGGCAGATGTCACAGGAGCCTATGGTCTCTCCTTCATCATTCTTTTGGTGAATGCCACTCTTTTTTGGATAATCCGTCAATGGCCGAAGAAGATCTTCCCATTGAAGGAAGCCCTCATGACAGCGATCCTTCTCCTGGGTTTTCTGATCTACGGATATGTCATGATGGGAAGAATCGATCGACAGATGGTCCAAAATCATCCCTTGAAGATAGGATTGATTCAAGGAGATATCGATCAGTCGATAAAATGGGACAAAACCTTTCAGCTTGAAACTCTAAACATATACGATAAACTTTCTCTCAGGGTGGCGGAAGATAAACCGGACCTGATCATCTGGCCTGAAACGGCTACTCCATTCTTTTTCCAAGACGCCAAGGAGTACCACCCCCTGGTCCTCGAAATCCCGAAGAAGACCAATGCCTTTCTCCTTTTCGGAAGCCCCTCTTATAAAATCAACAAAGAGAGAGTGAACCATTACAACAGCGCCTACCTGGTCTCTCCTTCAGGGGAACTGGTAGGGAAGTACGACAAAATCCACCTCGTTCCTTTTGGTGAGTATGTCCCCATGCAAAATCTTCTTTTCTTCATCGGATCGTTGGGCGAAGGTATTGGAGACTTCAAATCCGGAAAAGAGATCTACAATTTCTCCCTTCCGCAGGGTAAATTTGGTGTTCTCATCTGTTTCGAGATTATCTTTCCCGATCTCTGCAGAAGATTCGTCAAAAAGGGCGCAAACTTTCTAGTGACGATCACAAACGATGCCTGGTTCGGGAGAACCTCTGCGCCTTACCAGCATTTTTCCATGGCCACCTTCAGGGCCGTTGAGAATCGTGTCTTTGTTGCCAGGGCCGCCAACACCGGAATTACCGGGATCATCGACCCGAAAGGAAAGATCCTAAAAGAGGGAGGACTCTTCGAACGCGAGGCGATGAATGGAACGATTCGCCTATCGAATCAGAAGACCTTTTACACGCTGCATGGGGATCTTTTTGCCTGGGCATGCTCGGCCTTCTCCATTATCCTATTGGCCTATGCCCTATTTCAAAAACGTACCCCCTCACCCATCCCCTCTCCCCCACGGGGGAGAGGGAGGGGGTGAGGGAGGACTTCCCTTACGGGAGAACGCATCCAATGAGAATTCGAAAACCAGGAAAAGTGAGAGAGGGAATTTGGTTCTTGGGCCGCGAGGAATCAGGGGTCTATCTTCTTGAGGGGAAAAATGGCTCCATGATCGTGAGTGGCGGCATGAGCTATATCGTTCCAGACCTGCTCCAGCAATTCAAACAATTCGACCTGGACGAGAAACGTATTAAAAAAATCTTGATCCTTCACTCTCACTTCGATCACGTGGGCATTGTCCCCTTTTTCAAACGCCGCCACACGGAGATTGAGGTCTATGCTTCGGAAAGAGGCTGGGAGATCCTCCGGATGGACAAGGCCATTCTCACGATCAACGAGTTCAGTCGAAACGTCGCGAAAAGAATGGAGAAGGAGAATATTTATTCGTTGTATGATCTGGAATGGCGAAATGACATCTCCGGCAAAATGATCCGCGAAGGAGATCGAATCGATTTAGGAGATCTGGAGGTCTCGATCTTCGAGATCCCGGGCCACTCCTCATGCAGCATTGCGGCTTATGTCCCCGAGCTAAAGGCACTGTTTCCAACAGACGGAGGGGGAATTCCATTCAACGAGACGATTGTTACTTCAGGAAATTCCAATTACACCAAGTATCAGCAAAGCCTGGAGAGGCTAAAGGATCTTGAAGTGGATTACTACTGCGCCGACCACTACGGATACGTCATCGGAGAGGAAGCCATGGAGTTTATCTCCAAATCGATTAAGATGGCAAAGAAAAACCGCACCCAGATGGAGGAGGTTTACCTTTCCACTCGTAACATCGATCTTGCGGCCAGGAAACTGATCTCCTCTTTTTATGAAGAAAACCCCTACTATTTTCTCTCGCCTGAAATCTTTTTCGACGTCTACCGCCAGATGGTACGGCACATTGCAACTGCGACGGAGGGGAAAACATAGACAGGTATCACTGAACTCAATGTCAAAGAAAGGACGTGAAAGAAATGAGAGTAGTCGCATTCAACGGAAGCTCCAGAAAAGATGGGAATACCGCTCTGCTACTGAATCTGGTCCTCGAGGAACTGAAGAAAGAAGGAATCGAAACGGAACTGATCCAGTTGGCTGGCCAAACCCTTTCCGGGTGTATCGCCTGTTTCAAATGTGCAGAGAATAAGGATCAGAAATGCGCTGTGCTCAAAGATTTGATGAATGAGCACATCCTCAAGATGAAAGAAGCTCAGGGCATCCTCCTCGGTTCACCCACTTACATCTCGGACATGACAGCAAATATGAAGGCGCTGATCGAACGAGGCACGATCGTATCGAAGAACAATGGAGACCTTTTCAAACGGAAGGTAGGAGCAGCCGTCGTCTCGGTACGCCGCGCAGGCTCCACCCATGTCCTCAGTTCGATCAACTATTTCTTCCTGATCAACCAGATGATCATCCCCGGTTCCAGCTACTGGAATATGGCCATCGGCCGAAACCCAGGAGAAGTGAAAGACGACCCGGAAGGCGTCAAGACAATGAAGATCCTGGGCCAGAATATGGCTTGGCTCCTCAAGAAAATTCAGACCTAAGAATTCCAGTCAATCTGAAAGACTAGTATTGCGTCCCCAGGGCGTTGTCCGCCAACTGTCGACGTAGCCGGGTTCGGGAACCCACGGCGGGACAGCGATGTGCAGGTGATTGGAAAGGGAACAGGCATAGGGTTCGTACATGCGGCGGAGTTCCGAGAGTTTCTTATCAATGTCGCTTCCCACTCGGAGCTTTAGGCCCGCGGACGTCAGTATGGTGCGCAAGGAGCCCAGGGCAGCCGTCGGAAGGCGATCTTGTTCAGGCTCACAAGGAAAACAATTGAAGATTTGAGCAAGATCCACGATGGCATGTCGTGTGATGGCAAATGTCAACTCGGCTTGACGCTCGCAGGGACCCTCCAAACCGGCGATCACGAAAGCGCTTGCGTCGAGGATCGCAGTGAGAGCCCCCAGCCAGGACTGATTGTCATGTTGGGATCGAAAATAGGCAAGAACTGGATAGGAGAGGTGGCTTTCGAGTAACTCCGCTGACCATCGCTCCCATTCGTGAAAAAGCTGCCGAAGCTCCTCCATCCCCTGATCATGACTGTGTCGGAGTAACATCTCACCGGCGGTAGGGGGGGAACCCGCACGCTCATCAAGAAGCGAAATCGTGACCTCGCGCCGCGAAAAAGACTGATTCAAAACAGGGAGGTAGCCTATGACAAGGGCCAGGAAACCAAAGCCCATTCCCGCTTCAAAAGCGATCAGCGCCCTCCCAAATGTTGTCGCGGGAACAACATCTCCTATTCCAAGCGTAAAGAAAGTGGTGCCGCTGAGGTAAAGGTAAGTCCCGAAATCAACGGGTTCATACTGCGCCTTGATGATGGAGCCCGATGCCCAGTGAACGAGTCCGAAACCGATGACCAGGCAGGTGGCCCAAAGAATCAGCAAAAGAAGCAATGAGAGTGGACCGTACCAGCTTAAAAGAGCCTCCTGACGTTTGCCCGAAAAGATCGAGCGGACCCCTGCTGACCAAGAGAACCAGGTATAACGATAAAACAGGCGGGCAAGGCTCATCGGTCTTGTCACCCGACGGGGTAACACGATCGTCTCAAAGGCGTCCCCCAGAACGATCAGGATGAGGACGACACCGATGGCACCTGTTAGAACCGTCATATACTACTTATTATACACCATCAAGGGATTTGATGTGACGAGAAAATTACATGAATGTGATCACCACAATCTCAGGCTTTGTGTCGATGCGCATCGGAGGGCCCCACGTACCAGCGCCGCTGGAAGTATAGACCAAGAGATTGCCAAACCATTTCAGCCCATAGTCATAGCCCCGGTAGACTTTTGCGGTGATGAAACGGAAAAGAAAGACCTGGCCTTGGTGGGTGTGACCTGAGAGTTGAACCGAGATCCCCCGTTCCCTGGAAACCTCCAAATTCAGGGGGGCGTGTTTCAACAAGATGCTCGGCTTCCGATGGTCGATATCCATTTTTTCTAAAATCGATCTAAATTGATCTTCGTTCCTCGAGTCCCGATAATCCACTCCAATGATCTGCAAACCATCCAGGTCGACTTTCTCGTTATACAAAACGCGTATTCCTGCACGCCGAATCGCCTCAAGGTAAGGAGTGTTATCAACAAATTCCTCATGGTTTCCGGTTACAAAATAGGTTCCCAAGGGGGGAGAAATTCGCGAAAAGGGTTCGATCACTCTGTCGAGATCGACCGCCGCTCCGTCATAGAGGTCACCCCCGATGAAAACAATGTCCGGATGCATGCTCTGAATCCTGGCGGCGACATCTTGAGCAAACCCGTAATTTCTTAGCGGGCCCAAATGCGTATCGCTCACCCAGACAGCGGTTTTCCCTTTCCACTGATCCGGGCAGTTGGGTAGTGGAAGATTGACCCGTGTCATGCGAATCATCCCGGAATTGATGAATCCGTATACGCTTACCACAAGAGCGATGCTCATCAAAACTCCGATCAATATTTTCTCATTCAAGGAAACGTGAAATAATCTGGCCAATCCATAGAAGGTCCAGCACAGAATTGACGCTAGGATGAAAAGGTAAAGAATCCCGAGCCAGGATGCTGCCACCGTGTAAAGGCCCTGTACCAGAAGATTGGAATAACGGAAGGCAAGAAACGAAGTCAGCACGAGGCTGACGGAGAAAAGACCCACGACAAGTCTGAGGGTCAGAAGCTTCCCGGGATGGGTCACCCCCAAAAACCGCACCACCGTCCGGTATAAAAACCAGTGCCCCAAAAAAAGGATCGATTGAACAATGCTAATAAAGAGAACGAAGCGCATAATGGCTTAAGGCATTATAATTCATGGATCTTTGATTCGCCGTCGCTCAAGGATATTGCCCAAACATGGATTGGCTTGAATCTTCCGCAGCCAGCAGTTTTTCCCGTTTCAACTTCAATTATCTCTAATTCAAAAATAACAACCTGCTCTTGGCGCCCTATCCCGGATTGCCTTTAAGTCCGATCGCTTCGGCAACTTCCTGCATGCCCTTGATCGTATCATCAATCAGCTCATCCAACCCGACCCCCAGCATCTGCGCCCCTTTTTCGATGATGGACCGATCCACCCCGGCGGCAAACCTCTTGTCCTTCCATTTGTTCTTCACCGATTTTACCTGAACGTCCAGAACGCTTTTCGAGGGACGAATTAAGGCTGTCGTCGCCACGAGTCCGGTGAGCTCATCAATCGCATACAGAGCCTTCTCCAGTGGAGTCTGCGGCACGACATCGGAACAGATCCCCCATCCGTGGGAGACAGCCGCCCGAACATATTCTTCTGGCCAACCCTGCTCCCGGAGGATCTCGCCCGTTTTGGAGCAGTGCTGATCGGGAAATTTCTCGTAATCGAGGTCATGAACCAGACCCACGATTCCCCACTTCTCCTCATCCTCACCCCGCTTTCTTGCGATATAACGCATCACCCCCTCCACCGCATAGGCATGTTTGCGCAAGCTTTCCGTTTCGTTATATCGATGGAGTAGTTCTAGAGCTTCCTGCCGCGTTGGTATTCTCTCTCCCATCGCCCTTCTCCTCCCTTCACCTTAAAAAAACATCAGCTCCTTGTTCAAGACGGGGGGGCGAAGCCCTGCCCAAGGGGCGCCTTCTCCTTCACGAAATGAACTCGGGAGAATCACACAAAGAATGGGTTCGTTCGCCTTTCCCTCCCAACCGTCGTCTTCGGTCCATGCCCTGGATAGATGACCACGTCATCCCCCAAAGGGAAAATCTTCTCCCGTACATTTCTTAAAAGACCTTCATAGTCGCCTCCGGGGAAGTCGGTCCGGCCGATCGAGCCGGCAAAAAGGGTATCTCCCACAAATGCCATCTTGTCAGTCACCAGAGAAATGCCACCCCCCGAATGGCCGGGCGTATGCAACACTTTCAGCGAGACATCACCAAAAGTGATATATTCTCCTTCTTCCACGTAACGGTCAGGCGGTGGAGAGTTGTCGACCTGCATCCCCCACATCCCACTGCTTCTTCCCTGATGGAGGATCATCGGGGCGTCAGCACGATGGATAATCAGTTGAGCCCCGGTGACTTCCTTGAGACGTTTATTCTCGGCGGCATGGTCAAAGTGACCATGGGTATTGATAATATAGACGCAGCGTAAATGGTCCCTGGCCAAAGTCAACAATATCTTGTCCACATCCCCGCCCGGATCGATGACAGCAGCCTGTCTCGTCCGCTCACAACCAAGGATATAACAATTTGACTGGATGGGTCCCACCACTAGCATTCTCAGGATCATAGCCCCATCTCCTTCCTAAAATAAATGCGATTAAGAAAGTACCGTCACCTTCCTAATTTAATAATTTGGGAAACCATCGTCAAGGCTGCTAAAAATTTAAGGAGGGCCTTCCTTCTTTCCTAAAATGGTGTTACATAAAAAGGGAGGTGGGTGTGCTGGAAAACCTTTACGGCGGCACCTTTAAACATTTGGCTACTCCGTTTCCAAGCAGAACCCAAAGACCATCTTAGGGGATATCGCATGTGACCCATTACCTATTAATCAATCCGCAATTGTAAAGGTTTGGAAGCACACTTTCCTCCCTTTTTATGCAACGTTAGGGTTATCATGGATTATTCTCATATCGACCAACCTTTTTTACTGCAATTCATTTTCTATCCCCGCAAGGACTTCACCCCGTGCGCGAAAAATGGTTTCGACCTCTCCGTGGCAGTCGAGGGTGGGGTTTCCATCTCCTGTCGCTTTTACCTGGGACATCACGAATGGCCTTGGATTCTATTCTTTCATGGAAATGGCGAGGTGGTCAGCGATTACGATGAGATCTCTTCCTTTTACCATCAAGGAAAGATGAACCTGGTCGTTGCCGATTACAGGGGTTACGGAGCGAGCACGGGGACCCCTACCCTCACCCATCTCGCTCAGGATGCCCATGTCATCTTTAAAGAGGTTCAAGAGGAGCTCTCCAGAAGGAATTTACGGAAACACCTCTGGGTCATGGGAAGGTCCCTGGGAAGTATTTCTGCCCTAGAACTGGCCTACCACTATCAACAGGAGATGAAAGGACTCATCATTGAAAGCGGTTTCCCGAGTGTGGTAAGGATTATGTTTCATCTTGGCGTCCCGGCCCTTGGAATGGGTTTAGAGAAGATTGATCAGGAATGGATGGAGAGGATCAAAAAGATATTCCTCCCCGCGTTGATCATTCATGGCGAACTCGACAGCCTCGTTCCTCTTCAAAATGCGAAAGATATCTATCAGTCCCTTGGAGCAAGGGATAAGAAACTCCTCGTTATCCCTTCAGCCACCCACAATGACATCATGCTCGTTGGCTTCAAGGATTATTTCAAAGCCATTCAAGAATTCGTTGAGAAGACAGATGGAATTGGAAAGTGAATCGGAATAGGGAGGAAAACAAGTGATCCCCCATTTTATCTTGACATTTTGTGGGAGTCCGCTATAGTATGCTTCCGTGTTAGTCTCTCTCTTCTTTAGAATGTCCGAAAACTTTAGTAAACAATGAGTAGAAAGGAGGACAAGATGGGGACAAAAAAGTTGTGGGTCATTGTCTTTTCTTTACTGTTGGTCTTAATTCTATCGGTTTTCGTTTACGCCCAACCCAAGGTCATCAAGATTGGTGCTATTTATCCGTTAACGGGAAATTTAGCAACAACGGGTTTGGACTGCAAACGGGGAGTCGAGATGGCTGTTGAGATTATCAATGGCAAATACGATCTCAGTCTCCCTTTGGCCAAGACAGAAGGACTGCCCAATTTGGGGGGCGCCAAGATTGAGATCATCTTTGCGGATAGCAAGGGAGACCCAAAGAACGGCATGGCAGAAGCAGAAAGACTCGTCACGCAAGAGAAGGTCGTCGCTGTGATCGGAGCCTATCAAAGTGCGGTCACCAAAACGGCCAGCCAGGCGACGGAAAGGTTGAAGATCCCATATGTTTGTTCAGATTCGACTTCTCCGACCTTAACCGAAAGAGGATTCAAGTATTTCTTCAGAGCCGAGTGTACGGATACGATTTTCGCCAAGAACCAGTTTGAGTTCCTGGAGGATATCAAGAAAAAGACAAAGAGTAAGATCGAGTCAGTTGCTCTCCTCTACGAAAATACGGAATGGGGCGCAAATGTGGGAAAAGAAGAGCAAAAATATGCGAAAGAGTTTAAGTACAAGGTCGTCGCGGATATTCCTTACTCTCAAAATGCCACGGATGTGTCGAGTGAAGCAGGGGTTTTGATGAAAAACAAGCCTGATGTCTTGCTTCATGCCTCTTATATCACCGATGCCATTCTCTACACAAAGACCTTCAAGGAACTTGGGTTTTCTCCGAAGGGGTTCCTCACCATGGCCGGATATCTCGAGCCGGGTTATCTTGCCACGGTTAAGGCTGACGGAAATAATATGATCGTTCGGTCGACGTTTGCCTTAGATCTTGCCAAAAGAAAACCCCTTGTGGCACAGGTCAATGAGCTTTACAAGAAAAAATATGGAATGGAAATGAGCGGCAATGCCGCTCGAAGCTTCACTGCCCCCTTTGTCGTGGCTGAGGCGATCGACCGGGCCAAATCGACAGAGGCAGAGGCGGTGACGAAAGCCTTGATGGCGACGAACATTCCTGGAGACCAGATCATCAACCCATGGAAGGGGATTAAATTCGATCCTCAAACTCACCAAAACATTTATGCGACCGGGATCCTCGTTCAGATCCAGGACGAGCAGTATTTCACCGTATGGCCTTTTGATACGGCCTCCAAGGATATTGTCTGGCCTTTCCCCAGATGGAAAAAGTAAACTGCTGATAAAGGGGAGAAGCCTAGATCCAGGTTTCCCCTCTTTTCTTTTGCATGGGTGGAGATTATGACGGATCAACTCGTTCAACAGATCGTGAATGGATTATTGATCGGGTTCATGTATTCACTAATTGCCATTGGCTTGACTCTTATCTGGGGGGTCATGAATATTGTCAATTTCGCCCACGGCGATTTTTTGATGCTCGGCATGTTCACGTCTTTTTGGCTTTACACCTTATATGGTGTTGATCCTCTTTTTTCCATTCCGGTTTGCACAGCCCTTCTGTTCATTTTAGGCCTTTTGATCTATCGATACATTGTCAGCAAAGTGATGAAGGGGCCGATGCTGGCCCAGTTGGTCGTCACCTTCGGAGTGAGCATCTTTCTCGCCAATCTGGCAGTATTTCTGTGGACCCCTGATTTTCGTCTGATCGAAAAACCGCTCCTTCACGGCACCTGGGACATCGGAGAGATTAAGCTGAGCATCCCCAAATTTGTGGCCACAATCGGAAGCGTCATCGCCTCTGTTTTTGTCTTCCTTTTCTTGAAAAGAACCAAGACGGGAAAGGCAATCCTTGCAACGGAGATGGACCGGGAGGCAGCGTCACTGATGGGGATCAATACAGAACGCATTAACTCGATCTCTTTTGCGCTGGGCTCGGCACTCGTGGGTATTGCCGGTGCTTTCTTATCGACCTATTATTATATCTATCCGCAGGTTGGGGGCACTTTCGGGTTGATCGCCTTCTGCGTTGTCGCCCTGGGAGGCTTCGGCAGCATCGAGGGAGCCTTTATCGCAGGCATTATCGTCGGCCTGGCCCAAACCCTGGGAGGCTTCTTCATCGACCCTGCTTACAAGTTCGCCATCGTCTTCCTGATTTATCTCATTACCGTCTGGATCAGGCCCGAAGGTCTCCTGGGGTGGTAAGGTATGCGAAGTTTATCGTTTAAACAGATTGCTCTTTGTCTCATCGCCCTGATCCTTGTCGCCCTCTTCCCCCTGGCCTTCTCGAAGCCGTTCCCTCAACACGTGATGATCCTCATCTTTATGTTCGGAACGATGGCAGTGGCATGGAATATTATGGGCGGATATGCAGGGATGTTCTCTTTCGGCCAGGTTGCTTTTTTCGGAATCGGGGCCTACACGTCATCTTTTCTCTTGATCACCTATCACGTCAATCCCTGGATAGGGCTGATCATCGGAGGGCTGATCGCCGCTCTGGTCGGGGCAGCTATCGGTTACCCCTGCTCTAATTTACGGGGTCACTATTTCGCGATTGCCAGCATTGCCTTTGGTGAGATCGTCCGAACCCATTTTAATAACTGGAAGCTCATCGGAGCGGCTGAAGGAATGACGCTCCCGATGATGGAGGAATCGTTTGAAAACTTCATGTTCCACTCTTCAAAGCTGCCTTATTATTACATCATGCTGGCTTTTCTTATCATCTCTCTGATCGTCTGTTACTTTGTAGCAACTTCCAAGATGGGCTATTATTTTCGGGCCATCAAAGAGAGCCATGATGTGGCGAAGGTTTTGGGAGTCAATGTGGTCCAGTACCGACTGATCGCCATTATGATCAGTGCCTTTTTGACCGCCATGGCCGGAACTTTCTATGCTCAATACGTCTTGTATCTTGATCCGGAGAGTGTCCTGATCCTTCCCATATCCGTGCAGATCGTGCTGATCTCTATGCTCGGTGGAGCGGGCTCCATCATGGGTCCTGTCATCGGCGCTGCCATCTTAATACCCGTTTCTGAAGTCACCCGGGTAATGTTAGGCCACAAAGGCACGGGAATTGATATGATCATTTACGGAACCTTGATCACCTTGATCTCAGTTTATCAACCCAAAGGGGTGTGGGGCCTGTTTTCCAATGTCGGTAAGAGGACGAGATGAAGAAGGTTGCCTGTTTAGAAGCCATCGGAGTGACCAAACGATTTGGAGGACTTTTTGCAAACGACAATATCCATTTCACTGTCGAAGAAGGAGAAATTGTCAGCATCATCGGACCCAATGGTGCAGGGAAGTCGACGCTCTTTAACTGTGTCACCGGTTTCTATCACCCCAACAGTGGAAAAATCTCCTTTATGGGTGAAGAGATCACTCATTATCGGGCCGACAGGATCTGCAAGATGGGAGTGGCGAGGACGTTTCAGATTGTGCAGATTATCAGCGATATGACCGTTTTGGAAAATGTGATGACCGGGGCACTGCTGCGCTTCAACAAAATCCGACCTGCTACTGAGAAGGCAGAAGAGGTTTTGACCTTTGCAGGTCTCATTGAAAAAAAGGGACTCTTAGCAACAGAGCTCACCATTGCCGACAAAAAACGACTTGAGGTTTCGATGGCCCTCGCGACCCAGCCCAAACTACTGATGCTTGACGAATCGATGGCAGGTTTGACAAGAGTTGAACTACGGGGGATGATCGATTTGATAAAGACGATTAGAAAGAACGGGATAACACTAGTGGTCGTCGAGCATGTCATGGAAGCCGTGATGGAGATATCAGACAGAGTGATCGTGCTCAATTCGGGCAGAAAGATCATGGAGGGTTCACCTCAGGAGGTAGTCGTTAATAAAGAAGTCATCCAGGCCTATTTAGGGGAAAAGTACAATGTTGTCAGTTCGTGATATCTCTGTCGGCTATAAAGAACTCTTAGCTGTTCAGAACATCTCCTTTGAAGTCAGGGAAGGAGAAGTGGTTGGCCTTGTAGGTTCCAATGGGGCCGGCAAATCCACCATCATCAGAACGATCGCAGGTCTTCTTCATCCCAAGACGGGTGAAATCTATTTCGACAAGGAACCCATCCACCTGACTCCTCCTTACGAAGTTGTAAAGAAAAAGATCTCCATGATTCCCGAAGGCCGTAAGCTTTTCGGACGATTATCCGCTTTGGACAATCTCCTTCTGGGGTCTTATGCCCTTGAGTCAAAAGAGGAGACCCAGAAGGCTCTTGAAAATGTGTTTGACCTCTTCCCTATCTTAAAAGAGAGAAGGAACCAGCGCGCAGACACTTTAAGCGGAGGGGAGCAACAGCAGTTAGCGATCGCCCGAGGCCTGATGTCACGACCCGCTCTTTTGATGTTGGACGAACCCTCCCTGGGATTGATGCCAAAACTCGTTTCCGAGATCTTCAGAATTATCCATGAGATCAGCCAAAACGGAATGACCGTGCTATTGGTT
>Ga0335070_10007928_pt1 | contig 12455 bp, 12 predicted proteins | sample Lox_Sample_13_FD_206722 | JGI IMG/M metagenome (GOLD analysis project Ga0335070, IMG submission 206722) | Soil microbial communities from Loxahatchee National Wildlife Refuge, Florida, United States - Lox_Sample_1.3 | ecosystem: Environmental > Terrestrial > Soil > Wetlands | place: USA...
GGAGGAGCCGCGCCGGCCCAGGTCGGCGCGGCGACAGGCCCCTCAGCCCAGACGCAACGGTGGAGCGCGCAGCAGACTCTGGTTTGTACAACGCCAAGTTGCGTCCATGTCTTCCGCTTCGCCCGCTGCGCTGGTCCGGCGCGCGCTTCGCGCGCGGCGGCCAAGCGCTCCGCTTTTCGCTCGCTCGGTCAGCGAGCCGGCTATGCCGGCTCGCGCCGTTCTGACGGCGGGCCTGAGTGGGCCGCGCCCGCACAGGTCGGTCGCGGCGACGGGTTGCTCAGCCAACACGCAGTGGCGGAGCGCGAAGGAGACGCTGGTTTGCGCAACGCCAAGTGCCGCCCATGTTCCGCTTCGCCCGCTTCGCGCTAGCAGGCGCGCTGCGCGCGCGTGCTACGCGCTTCGCTTTCCGCTCGCTCGTGTGCGAGCCGGGCTTCGCCGGCTCGCGCTCAGGATGCGGGACGGTGCGAGCCGCGCCCGCGCAGGTCGGGCGCGGCAACGGCGAAATGGACATGGCCCGGGGTCTGACCCCGAACGACGGGGGCTTCTCAGTGCACGAGCGGCAGGACGGCCTTCGCCGCGGCCTTCTCAGCGGAGAGCGACGCCTTCGAGTAGATCACGATCTGGGTCGTCCCTTTGAGGACGTCGAGACTGTTGTATCCGTTAGAGCCCTCCGTGAGGAACGCCCACCCTACGAAACCCGAGACCGTCGTCCCGTTCATCTGCTTCTGCTTGTCCTTGAACAACACCAGGGTCATATGCGGAATCCGTTGGATGTACGAGCCGTTGATCGTTCCGCCGTACTGGCACGACGTCCCGCCGCCCTGGATGTCGAACGCCTTGACCTGGGCGACTGAGACACCCTTGCCGGTGATGTTCTTGGCCGCTCCCTCCGCGGCCTTGCAGAAGCCGATGTCCTGCGCCGACGCCGGCGCAACGGCGACGGCGAGCGCTACGGAAGCAGCCACCGAGACGATCGTCGCCCGCGCACCCACGGACGCATCATCCAACCCGTGAGCTCGCCAGGTCAAGTCCCCGCGCGAGGAGACGATCTGGATTCCCCGGAAGTTCGGCCGTGCGCATCTCTAGATACGTCTCCCGCGAGAGGAGAACCGAGGGTCGACCAGGCACTCTGCCTCGATCAGCACGTGGTTGCGCAACTCCAAGTTGCGTCCATGTTCTGGCTGCGTCGCCCGCTTCGCGCGGAGCAGGCGCGCGGCGCGCGCGCCCCCGCGCTTCGCTTTCACTCGCACGGTCCGGGCGAGAGCGAACTCGTAACGGGTGCGCGCCGGGCCGCGCCCACGCAGGCCGGGCTCGGCGGCGGGCGGCTACATCACGTCCTGGAAGTACTCGACCGAGTCGCCGGCGATCGGGACGACGTCGGCGTCGACCGGCGCTCCCTGCGACGCGTCGGGGCTCGTCTCGAGGGTGACTCCGCCGGACTTCGCGCCGTTCACGTCGATCTCGACGATCGAGCCGCTCCGCACCGTCGCCGTGTCGCCGGTGTCGCCCACTGCCTGGACGATCGCGTCCGTCGGGACGTCGACGTAGATCGACTTGACCGGCTCCTTGCACGAGAACTCGACGGTGAGCTGCGAGTGGCCGAGCGCCACGCCGTTCACGACGGGAGGGCCCTGGAGGTTGATGACCCCGGAGCAGTCGGGGTGGGCGAGCTCGTGCGTGACCGCGGAGAGCAGGTCCTCCTTGAGGCGGTTCGCGAGCCCGAGGGACGCCGCGCCGGAGCCGAAGCCCTTGCTGAGCACGTCCTTGTCCTCGTACGCCGCGAGCAGGCGGCGCGTGTTGAAGATCGCCCACGGATCGGGCGGCTTCGTCGCATCGGCGTCCTTGCTCAGGTCGAGCGGAGGCGTCAGCTCCTTCGCGGCCGCCTCCATCGCGTCGAGCGCGTCGATCGCCTCGCGCAGGTCCTTCTTCGCGGCGGCGGTGTGGTCGACCCTCCAGTCCTGGACCGCGCGCTTCTCGAGCGTCAGCGCCGTCGTGAGGTCCACCTTCGCCGTGTTGAGCGCGAGCGTGCGCGCGTCGGGGCTGCCGCGCAACCCGGCCGGTGCGCTCCCCGCGACGGCCAGCAGGAGCAGCGCCCCCAGGACCCCGATGAGCGCGCGCCGCATCGCGGGAGGGTAACGCACTCGCTGCGCCGCCCGCTCGACAGAGTCAGTGGAGGATGCGGCCGCCGTCGACGAGGAGGGTCTGGCCGGTGATGAAGGCGCTCTCGTCGGAGATGAGGAACGACAGCGCGCCGAGCAGGTCGTCCGGCTCGCCGACGCGGCCGAGCGGCGTCGCGGTCGTGTCGTAGGCGGCGCCGTCGGTCACCGACAGCGAGGCGTCGGTCGGGATGAATCCCGGCGCCAGCGCGTTGACCCTGATCCGGGACGGGCCGAGCTCGCGCGCGAGCACCCGCGTCAGGCCGACGACCGCCGCCTTCGACGCGACGTAGTGGACGAGGCCGGGCGAGCCGCTGAACGCGACCTCGGAGGCGATGTTCACGATCGAGCCGCCGCCGGCCTCGCGCAGGAGCGGTGCCGCGGCCCTCGTGCAGAGCCACACGCCCTTGGCGTTGACGGCGAGCACGCGATCCCACTCGTCCTCCGGGATCTCGTCGAACGGGCGCCGCGTGAGTCCCTCGACGACGGCCGCGTTGTTGACGAGCGCGTCGAGGCCGCCGAGCACGTCGCGCGCGGTCTCGAGCGCCGACGGCGAGGTGACGTCGAGCTCGAGCGCGTGAGCCTCTCCTCCGGCCTCGCGCGCGAGCGCGCATGTCTGCTCGAGCTCGCGGGCGAGCACGTCCGCGGCGAGCACCCGTGCGCCCGCGCCCGCGAGGTGGAGGACGAACGCGCGGCCGAGCCCGCGGGCGGCGCCGGTGACGGCGACGCGCTTGCCTGCGAGACGGTCGTCGCTCATGCGCGACATTCTCGCGTGACAGGCCGGGTCCGGCCGACTCGAACGGTCGTTGTGAAGCCTGTGCGTCCTTCGCTCGGCCTGTCACGTTCGCCATTCGTCACAGGCGAGACGTACGACGCTCCGCTCACCGCCCGCTCACGCCCGCGGCCCGGTCAGTCGAGCGGCGCGAAGAACCGGCGCGGGTTCTCGACGAGCATCGCGTCCACCTGCTCCTGCGTGACGCCGCGCGCGAGCAGCTCGGGGACGATCGTCTGCGAGAAGTGCAGGTAGTCGGGCCGCTCGTTCGCGAACGGCGGGTTGCCGACCATGAAGTCGTAGAAGCAGGCGCCGTCGTGGCCGATGTGGATGCTGCCGGCGTAGCCCTCGGCGACGAGCGCGACGAGGGTCTCGATCCGGTTCTCGTCCGGGTTGAAGTGCGGGATGTTGAAGCGGTCGCAGCCGAGGCTCGCGCCCGTGTCGGCGATCGCGCGCAGGTAGTCGAGGTCGTTGCTGTCGCCGGCGTGCGCGATCACGATCCGCCGCGGGTCGACTCCCGCGCTCGTCAGGCTCTCGAGCGCGATCAGCCCGGTCCTCGCGGGCGCGTTCGTGTGCACCATCACCGGCGCGCCCGTCTCGACCGCGGCGGCCGCGATCGAGGCGAGGATGCGCGGGATGTCGCCGACGATGCCGTGGTGCTCGACGGCGCACTTGAGGAACGCCGCCTTCACGCCCGTGTCGTCGATCCCCTCGCGCAGCTCGCGCACGAACAGCTCGGTGATCCAGTCGTCGCTGCGGTAGCCGAGGAAGCCGCGCAGCTCGAGGAAGGCGTAGACGCCTGTGGCGACGACGATGTTCAGGTCCACCTCCTCGTTGATCCGCTGGATGCGCGGGATCCAGCGGCCGAGGCCGTAGACGGTCGGGTCGACGATCGTGTGGATCCCGCCCGTGCGGAGGCGCGTGAGCTTCGCGATCGCGTCGGCGATGCGCTCCGACTCGTCCCAGAGCGGCGCGCCGAACAGGTGGCCCCAGTTGTCGATCGCCTCCGGGTCGATCACGAAGACGTGCTCGTGCATCAGCGTCGGCCCGAGGCGCTCGAGATCGACCGGGCCGCGAACGGTCTCGACGGTCGGCATGGGGCGAAACCTAACGCGTACGATCCACGGCATGGCGCCGAGCGACTACAACCGGCAGATCATCGAGGAGTTCCGTGCGAACGCCGGCAAGGTCGGCGGGAGCTGGGAGGGGCGCGACCTCCTGCTCCTGACGACGACCGGCCGCAAGAGCGGACGCGCGCACACGACGCCGATGGTCTACACGCGCGACGGCGACCGGCTGCTCGTCTACGCGTCGAAGGCGGGCGCGCCGACGCATCCCGACTGGTACCTCAACCTCGTCGCCGACCCGCACGTCGTCGTCGAGGTCGGCAGCGAGCGCTTCGACGCGACGGCGACGCCGCTCGAGGGCGAGGAGCGCGACCGCGAGTTCGCGGCGCAGGCGGCGCGAAACCCGGTCTTCGCCGGATACGCGGAGAAGACCGACCGGGTGATCCCGGTCGTCGCGCTCGCGCGCGCCGGGTAGCGCCTTCAGCGCACGGTGAACCGGCCGAACATCGTCGGCTCGTGCGGCGGGCAGTAGTACTTGTAGGCGCCGGGCTTCAGCGTGACGGTGAACGTCTTCGTCCCGACGAACGGCACCGTCGTGAAGTCCTTGGCGAAGCCGTTCGGCCCGTCGAGCGAGAAGGCGTGGATGCTCGCCTCGTCGTGGATCACGAGCTTGTAGGTCCCGGCCTTCAGCGTCTTCACGACCTGGTTGTTCAGCTTCAGCGTGATCGTGAAGCCCGGGCCGACGGTTCCGGCCAGCGTCGGCGTGGCCCGCTGCGCGCCGACCGCGACGGACGCGAAGATCAACACGGCGGCGGCGAGCGGGATGACGAGCAGCGTCTTCGGCACTTCTCCTCCTCGAGGTCGAGTGCGGGTACTACGCGCGCGGGCCCGGATCGGATTCCGCCGGCAGGATCGTGCCGCGAACCTCTCCGAGCTCGAGCGCACCGCCGCGGGCCCGGAGCACGACCTCGTCGCCGTCCTCGAGGAACGACCGCTCGGAGCCGTCCGGCAGCCGGATCGGCTCCGCCCCGGCCCGGCTCAGCTCCATCAGCGACCCCTCGGAGCCCCGCTCGCGGCCGGAGATCGTCCCCGTGCCGAGCAGGTCGCCGGTGCGGAGCCAGGCGCCGTTCGCCGTCGCGTGCGCGAGCTGCTGCGGCGGCGTCCAGTAGAGCGTGCCCGCGTTCCCGCGGGAGACGACGGCGCCGTTCAGCTCGATCTCGAGGTCGAGGTCGAGCGCCCAGTCACGGCCGCCGGCCAGGTGCGGCAGCGGCGGCGGCTCCTGCGGCGGCGCCTCGACGCGCAACGGCTCGAGCAGCGCGAGCGGCGTCACCCAGGCGGAGATCGAGGTGAGGAACGACTTGCCGAGGAACGGCCCGAGCGGGACGCTCTCCCAGGCCTGGACGTCCCGCGCGCTCCAGTCGTTGAGCAGGACGACGCCGAAGACGTGGTCGGCGAACCCGTGCGTCGGCACCGGCCGGCCGCGCTCGCTCGGCGTGCCGACGACGAAGCCGAGCTCGAGCTCGACGTCGAGCCGCCGGGTCGGCGCGTACTCCGGCGCCTCGCCCTCCGCGGGCCGGAGCTCGCCGCACGGGCGGACGACGTCGGTGCCGGAGACGACCACCGTGCCGGCACGGCCGTGGTACGCGATCGGCAGCCAGCGCCAGTTCGGATGGAGGAAGTCGCCGGCGGGGCGGAACAGCCGTCCCATGTTGACCGCGTGCTCGATCGACGACGAGAAGTCGGCGTAGTCGGCGACCTCGAACGGCAGCCGCGGCGTCGCCTCGGCGAGCGGGACGTGCGGCAGCCCGCCGTCGAGCGCCAGCGCGAGCGCGTCCTCCCACGCGGCCCGTCCCTGCGCCATGAAGGCGTTGAGCGACGGCCGGCGGAAGACCTCGCCGAGGCCGGAGAGGTCGAAGACGTCGTCGCCGGCGCGGAAGCCGACACGCGGCTCGCCCCCGCCGGCGGTGAAGACGCCGAAGCCGGTCACGGGGGTCACGCTACACTCCGCCCGGCCGGGCTCCGCGCAGTGGGAGCTTGCGAACCGCGTCAGGTCCGGAAGGAAGCAGCGCTAAGCAATTCCTTCCAGGTGTGCGGACCGCCCGGCCTCTCCATCTCTGCTTGAATCGCGGGATGACCGCGCTCTACCGCAAGTACCGCCCGCAGACCTTCGACGAGGTGATCGGGCAGGAGGCGGTCGTCCGGACGCTGCGGAACGCCATCACGAGCGGCCAGGTGCGGCAGGCCTATCTGTTCGCAGGCCCGCGCGGCACCGGCAAGACCTCGCTGGCGCGGATCCTCGCGAAGGGCCTCAACTGCGCCCAGGGGCCGACGGCCGAGCCGGACGGAACCTGTCACTCCTGTGTCTCGATCGCCGCCGGGACGTCGCTCGACGTGATCGAGATGGACGCCGCCTCGCAGCGCGGGATCGACGACATCCGCGAGATCCGCGACCGCGTCGTCCTCCAGCCGGTCGAGGGGCGCTACAAGGTCTACATCCTCGACGAGGCGCACCAGCTCACCGACGCCGCCTGGAACGCCTTGCTGAAGCTGATCGAGGAGCCGCCGCCGCACCTCGTCTTCGTCTTCTGCACCACCGATCTGTCGAAGGTGCTGCCGACGGTCCGCTCGCGCTGCCAGACGTTCGTCTTCCAGCGGCCGCGCCTCCAGGATCTCGCCAAACGGCTGCGCCGGATCGCGGACGCCGAGGGGATCGACGTCGCCGACCCCGCGCTCGCGCTCGTCGCGCGCAGCGCGCGCGGGTCGTTCCGTGACGCCGAGTCGTCGCTCGACCAGCTCGCGTCCGCGACCGAGGGGAAGGTGACGGTGCAGGCGGTGCTCCAGCTCCTGGGGACGGTCGAGGAGGAGGCGCTGTTCCGGCTCTGCGACCTCGTCGTCGATCGCGACACCGCCGGCGCGCTCACGTTCGTCGAGGACCTCTCGGAGCAGGGCCACGACCTCGGCCGCCTCGTCGTCGACCTGATCGAGCACCTGCGCCATCTCATGCTCGTCCAGCACATGCACGAGGTGCCGGAGACACTGCCGGTGACGGAGGAGACGCGGGAGCGGCTGCGCGCGCAGGCGAACCAGCTCGGCGAGCCGACCGTCGTCCGGCTGCTCGACCTGCTCGCGGTCGCGGTGGACGACATGCGCCAGGGCGGCGATCCGCGGCTTCCGCTCGAGCTCGCGCTCGTCAAGGTCACGCGTCCCGCCGCGGACCTCTCACGCGAATCGGTTGCTTTCAGGCTGGAACGTCTCGAGCATGCGCCGGGACGCGTGACTGGCGAGCCCCCTAGTCCGGAGGCCGTGACCCATGACGTCTCGATCACGGAGCAAGAGCCCGGGCCGGGAGAGCCGCCGCCTCCGGACATCGAGCTGAGCCAGCTGCAGGAGGCCTGGTCGCGACAGGTGATCCCCGCGGTCGAGGAGCGCGGCGGGATTCCGACGGCGTCGCTGCTGCGCGAGGCGCATCCCGCGCAGCTCGCGGGCGACACGCTGACCGTCGAGTTCCCGCCGAGCGCGCGGTTCCACCGCTCGCTCGCGGAGGACCCGAAGAACGCGACGCTCCTCGCCGAGGCGCTCTACGACGTCACGGGCCGGCGGCTCGCGCTCGCGTTCGCGGTCGGCGAGGGCGACGACGAGGAGACCGCCGAGGAGGCCGAGGGCCCCGCCGGCGAGGACGCGATCCTCGAGCTGATGAAGGAGACCCTCGACGCGAAGGAACGAGGTGAATCGTGAGCTTCGACATGAACAAGCTGATGCAGCAGGCCGCGGAGATGCAGGCGCAGATGCAGAAGATGCAGGAGGAGGCCGCGGCGGAGACTGCGGAGGCGTCGGTCGGCGGCGGGATGGTGAAGGTGACCGCGAACGGCGCCGGCGAGGTGCTCTCGATCACGATCTCGCCGGAGGCGATCGACCCGTCCGACCCGGAGGCGCTCGGCGACCTCGTCCTCGCCGGCGTGAACGAGGCGCTCCGCGCCGCGCACGCCGCCGTCGAGGCGAAGGCGCAGGCGATGGTCAACCAGATGGGCCTGGGAGACCTCGGCTTGCCGGGACTGGGCGGCTAGGACCCACGGGCGGCAGAGGCCGGAGGTTGACGCAGCCGCAGGCGCGTTAGCCGGAGGCGACCTTCGCGGGCCGGGATGGGCGAAGCCCACCACGGGCCGCGCGGGACTGCGAAGCCGCCGGGATCGCTGTAGGTGGATCGCGCACCGTCGCGCGGAGGCCGGACCACGCTCCGGCCGCAGCGCACACCGCGATACGCCACTCAACACCGAAGGAGGGGTCTCCCAGGGGAACCATGCGGTTCCCCTGGGCCTACGTGTGGAAGTCCCAGACCCAGCCCCAGACGACCACGCCGATCAGGGCGAGGACGATCAGCAGCCAGATCCAGTTCGAGACGAGGCGGTGGCCCGCCTCGGAGCGACGCGGCGGCTGCTCGGGAGGCTCGGAGACCACGTTCGCACCATACCCCGCATGTCCGATCGGGGTGGCTACGCTCCGAGCGTGCTGAGCCCCGCCGTCGACAACCTCGTCGCGCAGCTGACGCGGCTTCCGGGGATCGGCAGCCGCACGGCGCATCGCCTTGCGTTCCATCTCCTCCAGGTGCCGAAGGCCGAGGCGCTCGCGCTCGCCGATGCGATCCAGGAGGTGAAGGAGCGCGTGCGCTTCTGCCGCGAGTGCGGCAACCTCACCGAGGAGGACGTGTGCGCGATCTGCCTCGACGCGCGGCGCGACCGCTCCGTCATCTGCGTCGTCGAGCAGCCGGTCGACCTCGTCTCCGTCGAGCGCACCGGCGAGTACCGCGGCCTCTACCACGTGCTCGGCGGCTCGCTGTCGCCGCTCGACGGCGTCGAGCCGGAGCACCTGCGCATCGACGAGCTGCTCGGCCGCGTCGAGCGGAACGGCGTGCAGGAGGTCGTGCTCGCGACGAACCCGAACATGACCGGCGAGGCGACCGCCGCGTTCCTCGCCGACCGCCTGCGCGGGCGGGTGCGCGTCACCCGGCTCGCGAGCGGCCTCCCCGTCGGCGGCGACCTCGAGTACGCGGACGAGGTGACGCTCGGCCGCGCACTCGTCGGCCGCCGCGAGATGGCCTGAGCGACGCTCACGCGCACCCGATCACCGCCCGGATGCGTGCCGCCGTCGAGATCAGGTCGGCCGCGTCCGCCGCTGGCATCGCCGGCGGCCGGATCAGACGCACCTCGATCGTGAACAGATCGAGCGCCGCGCACGCGAGCTTCGGCCGCCCGGCCGCGAGCGCGGCCTGCGCCGCCCGCAGCTCGAGGTCGAGCGTCGCCGCGACGAGCGGTCTCAGCCCGAGTCCCGCGACCTCGGTCCGCAGCGCCGCGAGCTGCTCGGCCGCGCCGCTTACGCGCACGACGAAGGCCGCCGACGCGGAGTTGCCCGACGCGTCGGTGGCGGTGCAGGTCACCGTCGTGTCGCCGATCGGGAACACACTCCCGGAAGCCGGCACGCACGACCACGACGGCGCCGGATCGGTGTCGTCCGTGACAGTCACCGGGTACGTCGCCGCAGCCCCGTCGGGCCCGGTCGCGTCGACGACGACCGTCGAGGGCACGACGATCGTCGGCGGCGTCGTGTCCTGTTGCACCTGCTGCCACTGCAACGTGACCATGTAGATCTCGAGGTCGCCGTTCCGGTCGTCGGTGAAGACGACGCGGTTGCCGTCGACGCCGGTCAGGTACTGCCCGGCGGTGCTCGGCGGCCCGCCCGCCAGCTGGTCGAGATCGAAGGACTGTCCGGTCGGCAGGTACCACAGGCCGGTGTGGTAGATGCCGTTCGAGAGATCGTCGAACGAGACCCAGTCGCCGCTCACGTGCGGGTTCGCCTGCTCGCCCGCCAGTGTCAGGCACTGCGTCGTCAGAGTCGCGACCTCGTACGCGCAGATGTCATTCGTCCCGGCCTCGTCCGACTGGTAGACGACGCGCCCGCCGTCGGTGCTCGGGTTCCGGAAGTTCACGCCGGCGCCCGCCGCGATGAGCCGGGTCTCGGTCGTCGCCCAGTCGTAGGAGTAGACGCTGCACACCCCGGCCGCCACGCAGCGCTGCCAGACGATCAGCGTGCCGCCGACGGAGGGCTCCGTGTCGGAGTCGGTGGAGTCGGTGACGCGACGCTCCTCGCCGGTGACGACGTTCTTTGCGTAGATCTCCGCGTCGCCGTTGCGGTTGTCCTGCCAGGCGACGAGATCGCCGCCGATCGCCGGGTCGACCGAGTTGAACAGCTTCCCGAGCGCATCCTTGTCCGGCGCCGTGAGGTTCGTCGTCGTTCCCGTCGAGATGTCGAAGAGGACGACGTCGGCCGTGCGGTAGTCGGTGTAGACGATCCGGTCGCCGGAGACACCCGTCAGCTCCTGATTCCCGGGCGCGACGATCACCGGATGCTCGATCCCGGTGGTCAGGTCGGTGTAGTAGACGTCGGTGTCCGCCGCGCGGTAGTCGGTGTAGACGACGATGTCGCCGGCGATCGCCGGGTCGTACTGGTCGCCGGGCTCCGCCGTGACCCGCTGCTCGACCCCGGTCAGCGTGATCGCCGCCGGCGCCGACGAGGCGGCGACCAGCACCGCCGCAATCGCGAGCGCGCCCGCAAGAGCGCTTCGCATGCTCATGAGATCCCCCTTCCCTGCCTGCCCTCACCTTCGACGCGCCCGTCGCCGTGCCCATCCGCAGTTCCGCGGATTCGCCGACCCTGCCGCCTAGACTGTCGAGATGGCGACGACGCACTACGAGGCGGTTCCCGAGGTCGCGGCGGACGCGGATCCGCGCGGGCGCGACCTCGTCGTCATGAAGTTCGGCGGCACCTCCGTCGGCGACACGTCGAAGATCAAGGACGTGGCGCGGCGGCTCGTCGCGGCTCGCGAGGCGGGCAACCGCGTCGTCGGCGTGCTCTCGGCGATGGGCGACACGACCGACGACCTGATCCGTCTCGCGCACGAGATCTCGCCGACGCCGCATCCGCGCGAGTACGACATGCTCATCTCCGTCGGCGAGCGGATCTCGAACGCGCTCTGCGCGATGGCGATCCACGACCTCGGGCACGAGGCGATCTCGCTCACCGGCTCGCAGGCGGGGATCGTCACCGACGCGGTGCACGGGAAGGCGAAGATCGCGGAGGTGCGCGCGCGCCGGATCAACGAGGCGCTCGACGCGGAGCAGATCGTGCTCGTCGCCGGCTTCCAGGGCGTCTCGGCCGACTCGCACGACGTGACGACGCTCGGCCGCGGCGGCTCGAACCTCACCGCCGTCGCGCTCGCCGCGGCCCTCGGCGCCCGCGCCTGCGAGATGTACACCGACGTCGAGGGCGTCTTCACCGCCGACCCGCGCATCGTCCCGGGCGCGCGGAAGCTCGCCGCCCTCACCTACGAGGAGATGCTGGAGCTGGCGGCGAGCGGCGCGAAGGTGCTGCAGCTACGCTCGGTCGAGTTCGCGCGCAACCACGACGTGCGGCTGCACGTCCGCTCGACGTTCTCGGACGCCGAGGGAACGTGGATCGTCGACGAGGAGGATCCGGTGCTCGAGAAGGCAATCATCTCCGGTGTGGCCCACACCGACTGCGAGCCGCTCTACCGCGTGCGCGAGATCGACGCGGCGAAGCTGTTCGCGCTCCTCGCCGACGCCGGCGTGAACGTCGACACGATCCTCCAGGTCTCCTCCGACGAGATCGTCTTCAGCGCACCGCTCGAGGACCGCGCCGCGTGCGAGGGCGCGCTGGCCTCCCTTCCGGTCGAGTGGTCGATGCGCGACGACCTCGGCAAGGTCAGCCTCGTCGGCGCCGGGATGAAGAGCCATCCGGGCATTGCCGCGAAGACGTTCGCGACACTCGAGGACGCGGGCGTCGAGGCGAAGGTGATCTCGACGTCGCCGATCAAGATCGCGTGCCACGTGCGCACGGAGGACGTGCCGCGCGCGGTGGCGGCGCTGCACGACGCCTTCGAGCTGGAGACCGCCGGTGCGCACTGACGCGACGATCGGCGTCGTCGGCGCGACCGGTGCCGTCGGCGCGGTGACGATGCGCCTCCTGCGCGAGCGCGGGTACGAGCGTGTGCGCGCGTTCGCGTCGGGCCGCTCGGCCGGGAAGGAGCTCGACGGCGGGACCGTCGTCGAGGAGGCGACGCCCGAGACGCTCGCGGCCGGCGGGCTCGACGTCGTCCTGTTCTCGGTCGGCACGTCGGCCTCGCGCGAGCTCGTGCCGCACGCGGTCGACGGCGGAGCGCTCGTCGTCGACAAGTCGAGCGCCTACCGGCTCGTCGACGGCTACCCGCTCGTCGTGCCCGAGGTGAACGGCGGCCGCGCGCTCGAGGCGATCGAGACGACCCGCGTCGTCGCGAACCCGAACTGCTGCACGATCCCGCTCACGTGCGTCCTGAAGCCGCTGCACGACGCCGCCGGTCTGCGCCGCGTCCGCGTCTCGACCTACCAGTCCGTCTCCGGCGCGGGCGCGCAG
>Ga0335070_10007930_pt1 | contig 12453 bp, 21 predicted proteins | sample Lox_Sample_13_FD_206722 | JGI IMG/M metagenome (GOLD analysis project Ga0335070, IMG submission 206722) | Soil microbial communities from Loxahatchee National Wildlife Refuge, Florida, United States - Lox_Sample_1.3 | ecosystem: Environmental > Terrestrial > Soil > Wetlands | place: USA...
TCCCCCAGTTCGACCGAGGGCTGACGGCTCTCCAGTCATTTTGCAGCGAAGCTAGTGGTCTACTTCACAAAACTGCGGAGGCTGCGTTTCGGTCCGTTTTGGTTGTTGAGACTTGAGAAGGCGGGCGCCGGATTGATCAGACACAGCGTAGGCTGCCTCACAGGACCAACAGCACGCTCCGCGGTGCCAGGGGTGGATGACGGTGGTCCGGGGTTTTGGCCATGAGAGGCAGGCATCATATTCATTATAAACAACTTACAGCACCAAAACTTCCCGAAGACCGCCGACTGCGATGCTGCGCCCACTGGCTTTGACTGTCCGCTCTTACCATTCTTCTGACTATCCAGCGTATTAGGTAGAGACCCCCGGTACCGATGTGGTGCCGCAGGGGGTCACAGGAACCGGCACGGATACCCCTGCCGAGCCTGAAAACCAATTTGGAGACCGTACCCGTATGAAAAGGAAATTGAGTGAGAAAGTGCTGTACGAGCTGAAAGAAAGCCATTATCTGTCCGACTTCAGTGTGGAGCGTCTGCTGCCCTGTCGGAGCCATCGCGAGCGGGAACAGTTGGCCGTGTTCATGGATGCCTTTGAGGCGCTTTGGAGCGACGATTTCAGCGCGACCTTCAACCGCGGCGAGGATTACAAGACTGGCAAGCAGGCGACCCGGGCACGACGCTTCGCCATCATCGAAAAGATCGGTCAGTTGGTGATGCGTGCACGCGGGCTGCAAGATCAGGGCACTGCAACCAAAAAGGAGACTGACCGGTCGCGCTAGCCCTGCCTCGGAGAAAGTCTTGGCCCGAACATCGGGAAAGGAGCATTTCTCACCGAGCGGGCGCCCGCCCGTCCACCACAAACTAGGTAGGTTTCTGATGTCAGGTTGTATCGGCCACTTTCCACAGGCGCGGAGACGACAAGGCCAAGAAGCAGTGGAAGGACTGGACGGTGCGATTCTTGAAGGGGCACTCGTGTGCCCTGATTGTTCGTCCCGCCGCCCCGCAGCCACGCAGAACCTAGCCGAGACCGCCATAGTCAGCTGACAATTCTTCTCGAGCCCCTCAACGTCCGCCTAGGACGCTAAGGATGGAGCCAGGATGGGCAAGCGGCGGTCTCACCATTGTGTGGTTTTTCGCTTCGTGATTGCCGGCAAAGGCCGCCGGCGCGGTCAACAGCGTCATCAGAATCAGACTCAAGACCAACGAAGTTGTGCGGTTCATATATGTTCTTCCTATCCTTGACGCCGTCCCAAATGATATGTATCACCGATAGGTAGCAGGAACGCTGCGATGAAAACCAAGAAGGCCAGAGGGTTTTGGACGGGGAGAAGCCAGGCTATCCGCCTCCCCAGGGAATTTCGTTTCGAAACCGATACCGTGCTCGTGCATCGCGAAGGGCGGGCGGTGGTCGCCGAACCAGCCGACGAGTGGCCTGAGGGGTACGTCGAGTCTTTTGCGGGAGTGCCGGACGACTTTACTCGCCCGCCCCAAGGCGAAACCGAACCGCGGACCCCGCTCGCATGAAATTTCTTCTCGCCACCGATACCTGCATTTATGCGCTCAAGCAGGACGCTGTCGTCTTGAAAAACCTGCTGGCGCAGAGCCGGGAAGACGTTGCGCTCAGCGTCATTACCGAAGCCGAGTTGCGGACGGGTGCGGCCAAAAGCGTTGCCGCGGCAAAAACACTTCGCTTGCTGGAGAATTTCCTTCGCCCTTTGACGATTCTCGAATGTCACACCCGACTGGGGATTTGGCAAGCAGCCCACGGGAGGTCCTAGGGCCGAGTCGTCGTCATTGTTCCAGATGCTGCGCCGCGCGAACGCAGCGCAGGAGGGCGGTGAAATCCAGAAGCCGTATGCCGGACAGCCGTCCGGCAGCGTCATTCGGGTGTGATCCGTGCCGCCCTGGAGCGAGGGATTCCGACTGCTCCCGTGCTGGCGAACGCGGGCTATGGCACTGACACCCAGTTTCGCGAAGCCATCACCGCGATGGGCTTGCCCTATGTGGTGGGCATCATGTCCTCGGTCAGGGTATGGAAGCCCGGCCAAGCCGCGCTGCCCAAGCGGAAGTGGAAAGGGATTGGCCGTGGTTTCCAGCCGAACCGGCACGTTTTGGACTAGGAGCTGTGCCCGGCGTTAGCGAATGATAGGTTGCGTCCCGGCTCTTTCAAAAGCGATTGTGTTGCGGTCGCCCTTTCGCACATTGCTGACCAGTGCCGGTCGAAAACACACAATGCAAGTCCCGCCGCTGTGGCGCACGCTCGGGCAGACGATACCAGCAGAGCCCGACGCTAACAGTTCTTTGGCGAGCCGCTGTGAGTTCGTGTAGCTGGTCGGGCTGAGGCAATCGTCGTACGTGGCGTCACCTCTGATGTCGTGAAAGTCGGCACGGAAATCTGCTAAGTAGTCGTCGAACGTGAATGTTTCCGGTTCGGTCCACTTGATCTCTGCTAGTTCTTGGGCCTTGTGAAAGCCGACCTCTGCCTGAGCGGTCTGCAATTCAAAGGCGGCGTAGCACGCTCCACGTTCTGGGCTGTTGAACCGGCTGCCCAACGGGTGCGCGCGGGTGAAAGCGGCGTTCACGATGTGGGCGTAAGCCACCCCAAAAAGCAGTTCGTGAACGCTGATGCCGGGGAGCAGGTTCGCCTCTCCCAGGAGTCGGTCGTTGGTGGCGCCGTCGAGTTCGAGAAGCTCCTGGAGTTGCTCATGATTATCCGCCAGGCGCGCGAGAACGCTTTCGTCGCTGTAGCGGGACGGGATTAACCGGTGAGTGTCGTCTTGTCGAACGTATGAGGTCTTCGGAATCAACGGCCGCCCCGACGCGCGTCCAGGAGTTGTCGGACGCGCACCAGTGCGGGTACGCCGCCTCGAATCATATAAGCGAGTGGGGCCTCGCCCCCAAACATAGGGTTCGAATTGCGAAGATTGATCCACGCATCTGCGAGCTTGTGGCTGTAAAGGAGGTTGAGAGCCTTGAATATACCAATCAGCAAGGATATTCGTGTCAGCTTGTCCTGATCGAGCGTTTTCTTGTGCCCGCGCTTTAGCTGATAGTAGACGCCGTTCGAGACCCCGCCCAACAACTGTCGCGCGGCCTCGTCGCGCACCTTCCAGGCTTGGACGAGTTTGAAGAAGGCTGGCACCGCCGCGCGGCTTAACCGCTGCTGTACGTCCTTATTAGAGAGATCGGGCGCGGTGTCGATCGAGAAGCCTGCCAAGGGTTGCTGCAGCAGCGCCATAGCTTACTCCATTTGTGGAGTATAATGCTTACGTTTATGGAGGAAGTCAAGCGCGGTAAGATAACCGCGCGCAACGCTGTGTCCCATTTTCGCTCGCGCTATTAAGCAAGAGCGTTATTTTCGAGTATGATCGAAGTCGCAAATAATGAGAGCGTCTTCTTTTCGGCCCTCGAAAACCAGTGCCCCAAAGCGTGATCATTCCCGGCAGGAAAGTGCCTCAAGGCACATATTCGGCGTTCATTCCAGCGCCTCTGCCTCCTGTGCTGGACTGGACACCGCGCCTTATCACGGTGCTCTCGGAGGCGGACCGCCTGATCGGCAGGTTGGCCGGGGAGGGCGGACGGCTACCAAACCCGCACGTTCTTATGCGTCCGTTTGTACGCCGCGAGGCCGTGTTGTCGAGCAAGATCGAGGGCACCGAGGCGACCTTGGGCGAGTTGCTGGCGGCCGAAGCCGGGGCCGTGGTTGAGCGCAGTCCAGAAGATCTGCGCGAGGTCGGCAACTATGTTGTCGCCCTGGAGCATGCTATCTCGCGGCTGAAGAAGCTTCCGATTTGCGTCCGCCTGGTCCGGGAGTTGCACGACAAGCTCATGACCGGCGTACGCGGGTACCACGCCGCTTCGGGGTGGCTCCGGTCCACACAGAATTGGATCGGCAGGCCTGGCAGCACGCTAGCTAGTGCATCGTTCATTCCGCCACCGCCTGCTGAAGTGGAACCGTGCCTCGCAGCGTGGGAGAAATTCCTGCACGAATCCGACCTGCCACCGTTGGTGACCATTGCGCTGGCCCACTATCAATTCGAAGCCATTCATCCGTTTCTTGACGGGAATGGTCGGGTGGGGCGCTTGCTGGTCACGTTGTCCCTGATCGAACGAAAGATCCTTCCCACCCCGCTACTTTATCTTTCTGCGTTTTTTGAGGCGTCTCGCCGCGACTACTACGACACTTTGCGCGAAGTAAGCGAACGGGGAGCTTGGCTGGAGTGGCTGGAATACTTTCTGCTCGGTGTTGCGCGAATGTCTGAGGATGCGCTCAGTCGGGCCACGCGGATCAATGACATCATCACTCAATGGCAAAGAAAATTGGCCGGCGGGGCGACGAATACCCCAATGCGCATGATTGAATTGCTGGCGGCAAATCCATTTGTCACCGCCAGCGGCGCGGCTCGTCAATTGGGGGTCGCGTTTACGACCGCCCAGCGTGCCATCGAACGCCTTCAGCGCAGTGACATTGTGCAGCAAACCTCCGATGCCCGGCGCAACCGCGTGTATTGCGCGCGGGCGCTTCTCGATATCCTCGAAGAACCAGCCCAACTCAAGCCGACTGCTGCGGAATGAAAGACGAGATTTGATCCAAAGCCCACTCGCTAATCGCGGGGCTCTCGGCAGCAAACCGCACTGGACCGGTGACAGTCAACCGTGCTGGATCTGCCCTTGGGGCGACGAGCCGGACACCCCGGACTGAAAATAGTTGGGGCGGGCCTATTGAAAATTGCATAATATAGTTACAACGGAAACAGTTCGGCCTGTTGCCAGAAAGCAATCACGAGCGTCGGTCGTTTGCGCATCCGGCGCAGGGCTTTGCGGGCGTAGTGGCTTAACTGGCCAAAGTTCTGCGGGCAGAAATTCGGTAGCTCGTGTTGCTTCCAATGCGACCACAGGTACTCGACCGGATTCAGATCCGGCGCATAGCCGGGAAGAAACTCGACCCACAACCGCCCGCGCTGCTGGCGGATGAACTCCCAGGTCATGCGGCTACGATGGCCGGTTAATCCGTCCCAGACGATCAGCAGTTTGCCGGGAATGTGGCGCAGTAAGTGCGCGAGGAACTCGATGACCTGCGGGCTACGAATGGTCCCGGGAAACAGCCGGAAATAGAAGTTCCACCACGTCACTCCCGCCATGGCCGATAGCGTCTTCCAGTTGAAGTGATATTGCAGCACGGGCGTTTGTCCTCGTGGCGCCCACGTCCGGCAGCGGTGCGGACGCTCGCTCAATCCGCTCTCATCGATGAAGACGATGGTGCGGCCTTCTTTGCGGGCTTTTTTTTAATCTCCGGCCAGCGCTCCTGTTTCCAGCGCCGAACCTTTTCTTCATCCCGTTCCAGAGCGCGTCCTACTGGACGCGGGCAACTCCATCCCAGTTGCCGCAGAATCCGCCAAGCTTGCGAGGGGTGGTACTTGACCCCGCATTCCTGTTCGATCAAGTGGGCTACGCGCCACGAAGTCCACAAACTGGTTTCTCGCGCTCTTTCCTCGACCACTGGCGTTTTCATGCGATAATGGCATATACTGATGTATATGCCACCGCTAGGAGGGGCGAATGCAGCGCAAAGCCAAAATCTTCATGAATAACCGTAGTCAGGCCGTCCGCTTGCCGAAAGAGTTTCAGTTCCGGACGCGGGAGGTGTTCATTCGAAAAGAGGGAAGCGAGGTTGTGCTGTCGCCGCGGCCCTTTGAGTGGACTTCCTATCTCGCTGAGGGACCGGTTGCTTCAGCAGATTTTATGGAAGGCGTGGAAGATTTGCCCGTGCAGGAGCGTGAAGGGTAAATGTTGCGCTACATGTTAGACACGGATATTTGCTCCTACGTGATGAAGCGTTCAAATGACCTGCTTTTGCAACGCCTTCAGAAGGTTCCAGTGAGCGATGTGTGCGTCTCTGTAATTACGAAGTCAGAATTGCTGTACGGCGTAGAAGTATCTCCCCGGCCACGGCAGGATGAAGTGGCGCTCACCGCTTTCCTGAATTATGTCGAGGTTCTGGATTTCACGGACCAAGCATCTCAGCATTATGCGCAGATTCGGGCCCACTTGAAGAAGTTGGGGACGATGATCGGCGGCAACGATTTGTTCATTGCAGCGCATGCTCGAAGCCTGAGAGTAACACTCATTACGCACAATACGCGAGAGTTTGGGCGGGTCCCGAAACTAGCGACTGAAGACTGGACGATGGCTCCCTGACAGGCATCCGATGTGGGAATTGCGTGCGTGCGCCGGGATCAAACCGGCATGTAGCAGGGAAGAGGGCACTATTGGCGCGTCTCAATTCGGCCCCATCCTGGACCGAGCAGGACAAGAGAGCTCGAAAATCGTCCGCTAGGGCCGAAATTCTTTTCAAGTACTTGCAGTTTCACCAACCCTCCCTCGCAAATGAGCCCCTGGTGTGTAATGTTGCAGACTTTCAGGACTGCGACGTTGATATTGTTGATCCCTGGCATGGAGACCGGCCAGAGTAAGAAATCCTCCCTTTCGGCTAATAGCCACACCGCGGTAGACGTGGTCCGGTCGCTGTGGTTCCGACGACTGGCGCCGCTGACATCCCGAATTTGTGGCCCCTGTTCAAGCCCCCGGGGTTAACGCCGCCAGCGCTGAAATCTGGCCGCGCCCGGAATCCCTGTTTCTGCCGACGAGGAGGCTTCCCAAACATGCGCGCGTCGTATGCCAGCGGCTCCGGATCCTGAAGCATAGCACCGGGAGACATTTGAGGCTGCGGCACCAAGGTTGCCGGCAGAAATGCAAGATTACAGCGGTAATGAAAAGCCGCCCTGGTTATCTCGCGGAGATGCCGCGTTAGGGGTACTAAATGAGGATATTGCCAGGAAGAGGACCCCGGATGGACACACCACCCAAACCCTCCAACGGCTCTGGGGACGAAGCCGTTACCGGACTTGGCGACAGCTCAGTAGCCTCGGCCAGCGATGAAATGCTCGGACGGCGCGATGCTGATCGAGCCGTACAAGCCACGAAGTCGCCAAATGTGCAATCGACAGAGAACAATGCAGACTCGTCTGCCGGCGGGCCCGCAGGGCAATCCTCTGGTGCAATGAAGTCAGTCGGGACGGTTTCTGCTCGGGAGGCAGTTAGGCAACCACGGCCTCCGACACGGCTGATCGAACTTATTCGGGTGACGAGCAAAAAAATCGTGCGGGCCAAGCTTGACTTCGATGGCGAGAACCTCGACCTGTCTGAACTTTCGACTCAGCCAGCCACTGAGCTAAGCGTGCCGATGCCTCTGTATGACTCACTGCTCTTGCCGAGAGAACCGAAGAAATTCGAGTCGACACGACAATTGTTCGAGAACGTTCAGGCCCTGCTCCAAGAGTACGGCATGCTACCTGCAAGGCAGTCCAGGCTCGTCACCTATTGGGTGTTCGCATCGTGGTTCCCAGACTTTTTGCCTTTTTTCCCCGCCCTCGTGATCACCGGATCCGCGGTGGCAGCCGACCTGCTGCTGGGGGCATTGGCGAGGGTTTGTCGAAGGCCGGTGTTGCTGGCAGGCCTGACCCCCGCCAGTTTACGGGAGATCACCAGCGGCGGACTGATGCCTACGCTCCTGATCCGCGCGCCTCAACTGAGCAAGCCCGTGGCAGCATTACTCGAGGCTTCGAATCAACCGGGCTACTTTGCCACTAGCGGGAAGGATGTCTGGCAATTCTATTGTGCGAAGTGCGCCTATTTAGGTGAAGAAGGCAACCAATTTGCGTTAGGGGCCAGGTCGGTACACATCCACACCGGTAACAGGGCCCACCCGGTCGGGCGCTCGCTTCCGCCCCGTGAGGTCGTCGAAGAGCTTCAAAACCAGCTGCTGTACTACCGCTGGTCAGCGCATGACCGAGTGGCGGCATCGAAATTCACGGCGACGGGCTTTCTCCCGGAACTGTGCGCGGTAGCCCAGGTACTCGGCGCGGCGATCGACGGTGATCCTGAACTACAGCAGGGAATCGTTGACCTGCTCAAGGAACGCGATGGCCAAGCCCGGGTCGATCGCTCGACCACAGTGCAAGCAGTGGTCTTGCGAGCAGTCCTTTGGTACTGCCATCAGAGCGAGCAACAGCAAGTCTTGGTTCGCGAGGTCACAGAAACGGCCAATGGGATCTACAAAGAAGAGGGTGAGTCTGCGAAACTCAGTAATGAGTCTGTGGGACACGTGCTCAAGAACCTTGGGCTTTATACCCGTCGGCTTGGCAGCGCGGGAAGGGGACTTGTCCTGGACACGAGCACCCAGGCTCAGGCTCATGAGCTGGCCCATGCCCGGGAACTGCTGACCCACTTGGCCGAATCGCCAGTCTGTGACTACTGTAAAAAGCTGCAAGTGCAAACCTCGTACGAGAGATTCTGACCCCGGGGCCCAGCGTTGGTAGGCCGAAGAAGCGCCCGCCCGGAGACTCTCAACCCGACGGCAAGGTCATGCCAATTGGATCGTAGACTTGCTCCGCAAGACGTGGCAGCAGATCAACTGCCGCCTCATACAAGATATTAGCGATGGACACAGCGTGCTTTCGCAAATAGCTATCCTGGGTCGTGGCATTGCAGTGGTCGAGCAGGTGGACGGAGAACAACGCACGCCGTGCGACAGTCTGTACACCCGCTTACCCTGGCTCGATTACCTTGAGTCCCTCGACCGCGATGAAATGTCGCTTATTGAAGGTAGCGACCTCGTTGCCGTGCTCCAAAGCGGTAGCCGCCACAATCAGGTCGTAAGCACCGATCCTTTGTCCAGTCGACTGTAGCGCAGCCCAGATCCGCGCATGTTCATAAGCGGTTTGTTCGGTGTAGGGACCAACGGGCAGCGTGGCCAGAATGGTCTCGAGATATTCCTGACGCTTGGATTTCTGTGGCTCAGAAGCACGCTCCACCCCGTGCCAGAGTTCCGCTACTGTGATAGCGGCCACCTCAAACCGGTCGTTCGGGCGGGATGCCACCCAGCCCCCGAGATCGAAGATACCTTTTTCCCCGCGAATGATGACATCGGCGTCGAGAATTATCGCCATCTGTCCGCCGGGAGTTTGAGAGTCTTAAGCGCGGCCCGGAGATCACGGTGCCAAGCTCGGGCTTCGCTCTTTGGTAATGCCGTCTTGGCCAGGACTGCCGCCAGATCACGGCCAAGACCGAGCTTTTCGTTCTCCGGCACCAGGCGGGCAAAAGGGACACCGTTCTTAAGGAGAATGAAGGTCACGTTCTGATAATGGGCGCGGTTGACACAATCGGCGAAATTACGTGCGGCCTCCGTGACGCTGATTCTGAACATGATCAAGCTTATTGTGGAGCCGGTCGTAGAGAGCGTTGGCGCGCTGCGTAGGCTGCGACCTTCAGACGATTTCCGCATAGTTGCATGCTGCACCACCGGCGCGTCCCCTTCTTGCTGGTGTCATGGAAGTGCAGTACGCACTGATCGCACTTGCGGACGCGTTTTCGATTCGCGCTGGCGAACAATAACGCTGCGCTGTGCACCAGAGGTGCAAACAAATCCTCGGGATTGTGCAGTTCGAAATAGAGTTCCGTCGCGGGTTCTTTTCTATTGGCTTTCAGCCTAGTGCGCATGGGATGCTCCGCCATCAGTCGATTCAGTTCATCCACGGTGGAGTGATGAACAGCACCACCACCTTCCCAGGCGAGGAGCTCCTTCCTCAGTCTTTCCCGCAGGGCCCGCATGGCTTCCAACGCATGCCGGGCCTGGACCGATTGGCCCCACTGCTGCTGAAGACTAGCCGCTTCACGAGAGCTCAGCAGGCCGGCCGCTTGAAACCAGCGTAAGAGCCGGCTGAAGTCGGGGAGCAGTTCCATCGGTTCGCCATTCTGGACGGGGCGGGTGTTTAAGAAATCCAGCGCCAGGTGGTTGCCAAGAAAGAGGAATCCGTCTTTCCAATCTGAGTGAGGGGTCATTCTGGCCTTGCTCACGGGTCAGCCTCTGTAGACATCGTAACACCAATAATGAAACTTATTATCGGTTAGCACATCTGATGGTGTAAAGGACGGCCCTGGAGGCAAACGCTAGCCGAGGCAGTCCTGGCCAACCGGCCAAATCTTTGGAGGAGGTTCATCATGATCAAGTATCAGCACGCCACCGTCGACGGTCACAAGATCTTTTACCGTGAGGCCGGCTCGAATACTGCACCTGCCATTCTCCTGCTGCACGGCTTTCCGACGTCGTCGCACATGTTTCGCAATCTTATTCCAGCACTGGCCGACCGCTACCACGTGGTCGCGCCCGACCTGCCGGGCTTCGGCTTCTCGGATGCGCCCGACCGGAAAGGGTTCCGCTACACGTTCGAGCAACTGGCTAAGGTAATCGCAAGCTTTACCGAGACTATTGGTCTCGAGCGTTTCGCGATCTACGTGTTCGACTACGGCGCTCCGGTCGGACTCCGCCTGGCGCTGGCACACCCCGAGCGAATCACCGCCATCATCTCGCAAAACGGCAATGCCTATGAAGAGGGGCTTAGCGATGGCTGGAATCCGATCCAGAAATATTGGAAGGAGCCGACGGCAGAAAATCGCGCGGCGCTGCGCGAATTCCTCAAGCCCGAAGCAACTCAATGGCAATATTCGCACGGAGTGCAGGATACGGCGCTCTTGGCGCCGGAAGCCTACCAGCTTGACTCGGCGCTGCTGGCCCGGCCTGGCAACGACGAAATTCAGCTCGACCTCTTCCTGGATTATGCCAGCAATGTCGCTCTCTATCCCAAGTTCCAGGAATATTTCCGCACAAAGCGGCCGCCACTGCTCGCAGTCTGGGGAAAGAATGATCCGTTCTTTCTGCCTCCGGGGGCCGAGGCGTTCAAACGCGACAACCCGAGCGCCGAGGTGCACTTCTTCGGAACCGGCCATTTCGCGCTGGAAACGCATGCTCAGGAGATTGGGCGTGCGATTACCGATTTCCTGGGCCGCAAGCTGACACAGAACACTTCGGCGGCGTAGCGAAGACCCTGTTTTCGCAAGCATTCTGGTGCGCTCGCGCCCCGACAGCACTATACCGCCAATCGGTGCTGCCGGCCGATACTGATGTCGCCGAGACATGGTGGCCGGAACCTAATGTGCGTTTGGATCAGGACTTCTTGACTTCAGACAAAAGCATAACGTGAAACGCGCGGAGGTCTTTCAAAATCATGCAACCCAATCCATCTTGTGGGTTGGGTTGTGGATTCAGAAAATTCGTTCCAACGCCCAGGACTCCGCTCTCCTGCGGCAGTGTTCTCGGCACCAACTAAACACTGCATGCACATGTTGCTCATGAACGAGCAAACTTTAGAAGCGGCTGGATGTCCCCATTGTCAGCCGCTCTTATCGCCTGCAGATACTTCCTGCGCGCCTCACCTTCTTTGACCAGATTGGCAGAGCCCCAGCTGAATGCAGGACGGCCAAGCTTGATTAAGAGTATGTCTGCGATCAAGCGTGCGTGCCTGCCGTTGCCGTTTGGAAAGGGATGAATGAATGCGAGTCTTTGGTGAAAGCGAACGGCTATTTCATCCGGGGGATAGGTGTTGTTCTCGATCCAATACTGTACATCACCGCACAACGCCACGAACCTTTCTCGAATTTCGTGGACTGGAACTCCGATGTTCTTCTCGGTGCGACGGTACTCCCCGGCCCACTTCCACGTTTGGTCGAACATCCTTTTGTGTAGCTTTCGAACATATTCGTCAGATGGAATATCTGCCGGGCTCGTGCGATTCTTCCTCGATCTTGTCGTCGATTCCACCGACGGCCTGATCTTCCAGCGCCATGCTGTGCTCAACGGTCACATTTCCATTCAGACAACCGAACGATATCTCGGTTGCAAACAGCGCATTCAAGGTGCCGTCAACGACAAAATCGGAATAGAGCCGTCGGCCTGAGCGAGCCGCTCACTGTCCGCTTTGCCGACTATCCACTAGACAGGGCTATTCACCACCAAGCTGGCCAAGAAACCCTGGAACAGAGAACTATTTTGTGAACTATCACGGCTAAATTGATGCGAGTCGTACCGCTATGCCAATGAGGAGGATACCTCCTAGTGCGGCTGCCGAAACCCCAAATCCAGGCGAACGGCGATGAGCGTCTGGCAACAAGTCCCCGATGGCTGTAAAGAGGAAGAATCCAGATGTCACTCCCAGAATCAGTGCAAGGTGATGGGAAGGTAGGCCAGCGAGAACGACAACGGTGCCACCCAGTACGGGTGCAGCCGCGTCCGCAACAAGAAATGCCAGGTCTTTCTTGCTGGCTGAGCCCCCGCGCGTCACCAGCAGAATCGTGTTTAGTCCATCGGTAATGTCATGGACGATGATGCCAACCGCAACGATGAGTCCCATCCGCCAGGAAATCATGGTGGAAGCAGCAATGGAGGCCCCGTCCATCGTGCTGTGTGCGATTAGTCCGAGCGCACTCATGCGGCCAACGTGGCGATCGGGCCCGCAGTCGCCATCCGGACAATGTTGCAACGAGAGAAACCGCTGTCCGA
>Ga0335070_10007931_pt1 | contig 12452 bp, 4 predicted proteins | sample Lox_Sample_13_FD_206722 | JGI IMG/M metagenome (GOLD analysis project Ga0335070, IMG submission 206722) | Soil microbial communities from Loxahatchee National Wildlife Refuge, Florida, United States - Lox_Sample_1.3 | ecosystem: Environmental > Terrestrial > Soil > Wetlands | place: USA: Florida...
ACCGGCCGAGACAGGCGCGATGGCGGAAATGGTCATGTCGCGGAATCCGCTCTTCCTTGATCTGCTCGATCAGGGCCTGCCGAACGTCTTCATCCGTCAGCTCGCCCGCCTGGTGAGACCGGCCGAGCTGCTGCCGGCGATGGAGCAGTGGCTTTCCGAGATCACGCCCGACGGAACGTTCTACATCCCGGCTCCGTCCGATCTCGAGGGCGAGGGCTTCGGCACCACCGAGGCCGCCCGCGGGGCGCTGGGACATTGGGTGAGGATTGCCAACGCGAAGATCCAACACTACCAGATTATCACGCCCACGGCCTGGAACGGCTCGCCGCGCGATTCCGACGGGGTACGCGGACCGTGGGAAGAGGCCCTCATCGGCACGCCGGTGCGTGACCCGACGAACCCCGTGGAGCTGGGACATGTGATCAGATCATTTGACCCCTGTCTGGTCTGCACGGTCCACGCCATCCAAGGCAGACGAAGCCTGATCCGCAAGACTCTGTGAGGCCCGGGATGAAACGAATCATCTGTATCGGCAACCGCTTCGAGCCGCAGGACTCAGCAGGATCGCTGGTCTACGACCGGCTGATGGAGACCCTGCTCCCGCCGGACGTCGAGGTCATCGACGGCGGCCTCGCCGGCCTGGATCTGCTCCACTTCCTGGAGGGCGCCCAGCGTGTGGTCTTCGTGGACGCGGTGTCAGGATTCGACACGCCCGGCGGGATCGCCGTTCTCACGGCCGAACAGGCGGCCCGCAGCGTCGGCGCGACCTTCGACCACTCTGCCGGTCTGGCCTACCTGCTTGGCTCGCTGAACGGCGCGCTAGACGGCCCGGTTCCGGAGGTCTTCGTGGTCGGGATCGCGGGGATTCCGGACCATGACACGATCATGACGGCAGTTGACCTGGCTCTATCCATCACAGCGGAGGGATATCGCGAAGGCTGCCGACCGGCCGCGCCAATATCCGGAGATGCTCGATGAAGCCCGTCGCTCAAGAACGCAGCCAGGCCGATCTCCTGCAGGAGAATGCGATGCTCCGGGAGGAGGTCCGCGTGGCCCGTCAGGCTTCGGACATCACCGCCCAACTCGTGGTGCAGCAATTCGTCAAGATCGAGGAGATCCTCCTGCGAATGGAGGAGCAGACTCGAATCGAGCAGGAGCTCGGGCACAAGCTCACGGAGAAGTTGCGGGAGTCGGAGATCCGCGAACAGGAGCTGGATCGCGATCGGCAGCGCCTCGAGGACATGCAGGTGGCCGCAATCAACATGATGGAGGACATCGCGGCGGCCCGCCAGACCGCCGAGGAAGCCACGCACACCAAGAGCGAATTCCTGGCCAACATGAGCCACGAGATTCGCACGCCCATGACCGCCATCCTGGGATACCTGGAAGTCATCGCCGACAGCTGCCCGCGCCGCTGCGAGTTCGGCGCCACCGAGCATCATCAGCACCTGGGCACGATTTCACGAAACGCAAACCATCTGCTCCGTGTCATCAACGACATCTTGGATTTGTCCAAGATCGAGGCCGGGAAGATGGAGGTGGAGCGAACGCGATGCTCGATCATTCAACTGGTGGCCGAAGTCGGCTCACTGATGCGCCTGCGCGCCGACAATCGCGGTCTGAAATTCACAACCGAATTCAACGGCCCCATCCCCCGGTTCATCACCACCGATCCTGTGCGTCTCAAGCAGATCATGATCAACCTCGTCGGCAACGCCATCAAGTTCACGGAGAGAGGCAGCGTTCGTCTGCTGGCACGCATTCTGCCCGCCGGATCCGCGAACTTGGACCATGCCGAGCCCATGCTCCAGGTAGAGGTGATCGACACTGGCATCGGCATGACAGCGGAGCAGCTCGAACGGCTGTTCCAGCCGTTCTCGCAGGCTGATTCCTCCACCACCCGCAGATTCGGCGGGACCGGCCTGGGGCTGACGATCACGAAACGGCTGGCCTACATCCTCGGCGGCGACATCTCCGTGGAGAGCCGGCCGGGCGAGGGCAGCCTGTTTCGCGTCACCGTGCCGACCGGGCCGCTGGATCAGACGACATTTGTGGAGCATCCCGATGAGGCCATGCTGTCCGAGGCCCAGATCACGGCGGACAGGCAGGCTCCGGGTGATCCTCTGCATTGCCGCATCCTGCTGGCCGAAGACGGACTCGACAATCAGCGTTTGATCGCGGCCGTGCTGCGGAAGGCCGGCGCGAAAGTCGAAGTCGCGGAAAACGGCAAAGTCGCCATCGAAAAAGCGCGGGCCGCGAAAAGCTCCGGCAACCCCTTCGACCTCATCCTGATGGACATGCAGATGCCCGTCCTCGACGGGTACAACGCGACCAGATTGCTGCGCCGTGAAGGCTACACCGGTCTCATCATCGCCTTGACAGCTCATGCCATGGCTCAGGATCGCGAAAAGTGTCTCAACGCCGGATGCAACGACTACGCCACCAAACCGATCGACCGGCGGCAGTTGATCGCCGCGATTAACGGTCATCTCCGGCCGCAAGCGGCGCTGTCTTCCAAGTGTGCCGATCGCTGATCGCGCCCCCGCATGACACCAATCCTATCGCACGGAGAATCGCACCACCGCCGCCCGGCCGTCGGCATCGACGCAGCGCAGCTCGTATTGCCCGCGCGCCAGCTCCAGCCGGTCGATTTTCTCCGGTGGCAGCATCAGGCCATTCAGGAACCATGCGAGATCGCCTGTGATGGAATCGGCGGCGCCGGAATTGACCCGGGGATGTATCACGACGCGGTCCGCAACAGCGACAAACGTGCTCCCCCCGGCAGGTGCAGTGATCCGCAGATCGTGGGCCAGTTCCGGCGGCGGAGGCAGCGGGTTTCGTGCGATCCAGCGCTGGGCGGGCGGCGGGTCCTGCTCCGCGCGAAACGCCGGTGTGCAGAACAAGGAGGTGAGCAGCGGTTCTGCGGCTTCCGCACCGACGAGCTGGACCTTGCCGGCGCCGGAAAAACAGCCCACCCAGACGCCGATCGCGTAACGCCTATTGTGCCCCACCGCCCAGGCGTCGCGCCGGCCGGAGCTAGTTCCGGTCTTCCACATGAACCAGGGTAAATCGGCGTCTTCGATGCCGCGCGGCCGCCGCCTGCGGCAGGAGAGGATGTTGTCGATGGCCGCGCAGATATTCGCTCCCAGCACCCGCGCCGGCTCCGCGGGCTCGTCGGGCAGCAGCCGCGCCCTCTGGCGAACGCCGCCACGCCCCAGCGTGGCATAGCCGTTGGTCAGATCCAGAAGCGTCACCTCGCTGGCGCCGACCACGACCGCCAGGCCGCTGTCGCGGGCGGCGTGCGGCGACAGTGCAATACCGGCCGACTCGATCATCCCGACACATCGCGACAGGCCTGTGCCCTCGGCGACCAGAATGGCCGGCACATTCAGCGAGCGTCGCAACGCATCGGCGACGGATATCGGCCCGGCAAAGGTGTGATCAAAATTTTCCGGCTGCCAACCGGCACGCTCGATCGGCACGTCGTAGACCGTCGATGCCACGTCGAGCCGACCGGCATCAAATGCCGCCGCGTAGACGAAAGGCTTCAGCGCCGAACCGGGGCTGCGCCGGGCGATTGCACCGTTGACCTGGCCGGTGTGCGGCTTCCGGAAATCGCGCGACCCGAGCAGAGCGACGATGTCGCCGCGGTCGATCTCAATCACCACCACGACAACTTCCATCCCCGCCCGCAGCGATCCCGCGTGCATTTCAACCGCTCGCTCAACCTCATGTTGGAGGTCCAAATCAATGCACGTCGTGCCGCCCGCGGGTTGCCGATGCAATGCCAGCAGCGCGGCGTGCGGGGCCTCCAGTCGCGGCGGTGACGTTCGCACCCTAACCGGCTCCGCCGCGGCAACTGTCGATTCCTCCAGAGTAATCTGCCCCAGCTCCACCATCCGCCGGAGCACCACCTGCCGCCGCGCCACCGCAACCACCGGGTGCCGGTCGGGCCGGTATCGCGATGGTGACTGCGGCAGTCCTGCCAGCAACGCCGCCTCACCAAGCGACAAGTCAGCGGCGTGCTTGCCGAAATAAGCCTGTGCCGCAGCCTCGACACCACGGATATTCCCGCCGTACGGGGCCATGTTCAGGTACGTCTCCAAAATGCCCCACTTGTCCCGGCAACGTTCAAGCTGAATCGCGCGGAACGCCTCCGCGGTCTTGGCCGACCAGGTTCGCGGCCGGTCATCCATCATTCGGGCGATCTGCATTGTGATCGTGCTGGCCCCCGACACGATCCGCCCATGCCGGACGTTCTGCCCGATCGCTCGCACAATCGCGATCGGATCGACGCCCGGATGCTGGTAGAACCGCTCGTCCTCGACGGCGACGGTGGCCTTGGTCAGCCACAACGAAATCCGATCAAGCGGCACCGGCCGCCGCCATTGATCGTCCTTGCCGACGGTGCTGAAGAGCAACCGCCCGTTCCGATCGTACACCACCGGGCTCACCGGCCAGTGATCCAACCGATCCAATGGAAACGGAAGCAGAATCCAGCAAACCGACAGCGCCGCCATGAAGACGGCCATGGACAGCACACAGCCCGGCAGCAAGCGTCGGCGCCACTGACAGCCTCGCTTTCGTTCGGGCTGGTCACTGCTCGCCTCTGCCGCCATGGCGGTCTGAATTGTCCCAATCGCGCTCATCGCTCCACCTTTAGCGAGCCGCCACCGTGGCGCGAAGCCATCGCCGGGTTGTACATACACGATGCCTCAAGCGGCGGAATCGCGAACTGCCCCGCCGTGATGACACGCAGCACGTAGCGGAAGCTGCGCCGACTCGTCGTGGCCGACGTGAAAATGATCACCCGGTCATCACGAAACTCGACCCGATCCGGCTCGCCTCCCTGGCCGACCTGCGATGCGGAATTCGCTGAGGTCACCAAAGCCGGATGCTCCACCTCCATTCCACCCGGCAGCGGATCGACGATGGCGATGTTCTCGATGACATCGCCGGTACCCAGCCCGGGCGCCGTCAGCGTGATCTCGACGCACACCGCATCCCCGACCCGCAGCGCCGCCGGATCAATCGTCGCACCGTTCCGGTCGGTCCAGATGCGCCGAACCTCCAGCTGCCGGTCAAAGAGCTCGACTCGCCGATCGACCGCCAGCCCCCGCGTTTGAGCTGTGACGAAGATGCTGCCGGTGCCGCTGCTGGTCAGCCTCACCGGCCCGGCATCCCATTTGAATCGCGCCGTCGCCGGCTGCTCGCTGTCAAACGAGAATCGCTGGCTCTCCCCGACGACGATCTCGCCCTCGAACTCCGCCGGCTCCCCGCTCGCCGCTTGATATCGAGCCAGCGCCGCCAGCGCCGTCGCATTCTCGAGCGTCATCCCCCAACATCCGCCCTTGCGTGCCGCCTCGAGCTTGCCCACCAGCACCGGAATCCACGCGTGATCTCGATCCAGGTCCAACAGCACAGCCAGCAGTGTCGCCTGCTGATAAACCTGCGACGCGGACGAGATGCCGTGCGGATTCCCCACCGTCAGCTCGATCGTGTCCGATGGCAGCGCCGCCCTTGCCCGATCCTTCCGCCCCATCTCCATCCACGCCGCCGCCAGATGTGCCCGGCCGGCCATGTCGAGGCGGTCAGGCCGCTCGCTAAGCCGTGCCTGCCAGCCTTCCTCAGGCTTGCCGAACCCGGCCAGCACGTAGCAGATCATCGCTCGCTGGTTCTCGGTGGCGCGCAAGTCCTCTTCATTCGCGCATTCACTCGTATACAGATTGGCCTTGAGATACTTGAGCAACTCCTCAACAAAGCGGCGCTCCGGCTCGTACCCCGCCCGCCGTGCGGCGAGCAGCAACTGCCCGACATAAGCGGACGGCCACAAATCGGATTGCCGCCCCCCGGGCCAGTAGCTGAGCCCGCCGTCCCGCGTCTGCATCGACCACAACCGAAGCAGGCCCGCATTGACCATGTCTCGAACCTGGTCAACCCGGCCCGGCCGTTCACCCGCCGCTGCAAGCAAGTCCGGCGCGCCCAGCAGTGCATACAACCGGCTGGAGGTCTGCTCCACGCAGCCGTATGGATACTCCAGGAGCTGATCGAGCGCCGGCAGCAACTCCACTTGCGGCTGACCGCTGATGGTCAGCGTCGCGCGGCCCGTGCCCGGCAGAAACTCGCCCGGCAACTCAATCGCTGTCTCTTCGCCGGCCACGACCCGAATGAATTTCGTTTCGGCCACCAGCGGTGCAATCGGCCGAATCGGGAACGTCGCCTCGCTCGTCTCGACCAGCTCCTCACCCCCCGCAAGCGTCGCCGTTGCCGTGACCTTCACGCTGACCGGCCCCATCGCCGTCGCCACGGCTTCCAGCCAGACCGTCTGCGGCATGCCCGACGCAACGGCGATGTGCCGGACCTGCCCCGGCAATTCAACGTTCAGCGGCCCGTCAACATCGAGTTCGATCGTTGCGTCAAGCTGTTGGCCGCTGGTGTTAAACAGCTTCACCGGAACCTCGAAACGGTCGTCCGGCGCGGCAAAACGCGGCCAGGCAGCCTCGACCAGCAGCGGTGTAGCCAGCGTCACCGGCTGCTCCGCGGTGCCGTATCGATCGCCCGCGACTGCCACCGCCATCAAACGGACCTCGCCCGTGATTTTCGGCAGCTCCATCGGCACGGTCAGCGTGCCGTCGGCCCCGACCGGCGCCGACACACGCCACACCACCGCCGGCGGCCGTCGCGGAATAGACACCGGACTCCGCCGGAGTGATTCGTCCTCTTCGCCGGCATCTGCGCCGATGTGAATCATGCCGGCCGGCCGCCGGTAATCGGGCAGCAGATCTCCAAACACGTCCGCGCTGGCGACCTGCAACTGACGCCTGCCGAAAAAGTGCTTCAGCGGGTCCGGCGTCGCATAGGCCGTCGTCCGCAAAATCCCCTCGTCAACGGCCCAGAGATGCACCACCGCCGGCGTCTCCGTCGGCTGACTTGCGGGCACCTCATCACCGTCATGTGCCTGCGAGGTGGCCGGCTGGCTCGACGGCTCCGTCGTTGGCTGTGAACTCACGGGCCGGGCGGGCGGGGGAACCTCCGACTCCACACGCACGGACACCAAGGCCCCCGGCCGAACCGCCGTCGGCGCGACAATCCTGATCGGCAGCGCCTGCGACCGATGATCCGTGATCAATCGAGCCAGGCCGACAGCCCGATGCGGCAGCCATTTGTCCTGCGCGGGATCGACGCCGCGAACCATCGTGGCGCTCACAAACGCCCCTCCGCGAAGCCACGCCGGAACCGGCAGGCTGACATTCGCCGTATTGCCGGTCAGCGACACCAACCGCTGCCCCACCACCCGGTCGGTTTCAAGCGTCAACAGCAACCGGCCCGGGAACGGGCTGCGTATCAACACCTCCGCGGTGCTGCCGGGCACATAGGAATCCTTGTCGAGCACGATCTCCAGCCGTTCCGGCCGGTTCAACGCGATGGTCTGCAACTCCTCCGGATTCGAGCTGGCGTAGAATTCGATGCTGCTCGTACTTCCCGACTCCGAGTCCGAGGCACACAGCCGATACTGAGCCGCATCCTTGACATCCAGCTCCAACACCTGCGGCTCATCGTTGTCCGCCGCCTCAACCTCCCCCTTCCAGACCGGCACCAGCCGCTCGACCGATTTCCACACCGGCCGCTTCTCCACCATCTTGACGACCGACTCGTGCTCGACCCGCGAAAGCGAAAGCTTGATTTTCCCCGTCGCAGGTTCGTCGCTCCCGTTCACAAAAACCCACTCGACCTCCACGGGTCCGGCCTGCGTCGAGACGACGCGGTCCGCCGGCAAGTGCAGCCCGACGTACCGGTCCGCCGTATCAACCACCACCGGAACGTTCGCCGAAACGGACCGACCGCCCGGCTCAGTCACCGTCGCCGCCACGCGCCCCTCCCACCAGCCGGCCACCTCGCCCTCGGGCACGGGCAAATCGACATCGGCCTGTCCCTCGTCATCCAGCTCGGTTTCGATCTCGGGAATCTTCCACGCCTGTTTCTGCTCCGCTGCGCCAAACGAGAACCGGGCGAACTTCGCCGACTTGTACGGCACTCGCTGAAGCTCTCCGATAACAGTGAGCGAGAGACCGGCTGCCGGCTGATCGAAGAGATATCGAGCATGAACGCCGATCGTGGGTGTCTCGCCCGGCCCGAACCGTGGCTGCTCCGCCACCGCCGTCACGGCAATACGAACAGGCACAAACTCCTCGACCAGAACCTTCAATTCGCCCAGCGCATCCTGTGACCCCGGCAGCGTGACGGCAAAGCTGTATTTCCCCAGTTGCCCATCCTCCCGCGTCGGATAGTCGCAATGAAAAACGCCCTGGTCGTCCGCGTGCCGATTCACCTGCAACTCAGACACGTTCCGCCCATCAGGTCGCGTCACGCGCACAACCAGCGGAAAAGCAGGCGGAACCTGCCCGGCCACATCCCGAATGATCCCTGTCAGATGCACGGTATCGCCCCGCCGGTACACCCCGCGTTCGCCATACAGCAGCACGTCGTACGTGGTAGGCGCACCGCGGCCGGACTGATCCACGTCGTCGAGCACCCACGGCCTCCGCTCCGGGCGCAGAAAGCTCATGTCGCCATCCCGCTCCGCCGTCACCAGCCAGACTTCGCCGTCGGGGTGCTTGTCCGGTATGTTCAGATGAACGAGCCCGGACGCGTCCGTGACACCGCGCCCCAAGGTCTGGTTGTTCTGCGACACTGCCGTCACGGTCACGCCCGCGACGGGCTCAGCCGTCCGCAGCGACGTGACCCACGCGAGCAGACCGTCGCGCTCCTGCTTCACCGTCAGGCCCAGGTCGGTCAGCATGACGATCGCCGAGCTGCTGGTCCATTCCCGGTCCGTCGCGGCGGCGGCGACGTTGAACACGCCCATCGGCCGGTCAACCAACTCGCGCAAATCAAGCAACATCTTGGCAGGCACGTTGCGAGCCAGCTTGAGCGGCAGGGTCCTCTCGGGAAGCTGCCGATGCGTTTCCTCCACTGCGCGGCGGTGATGCAACGCGGAGACGAGGTTGTTGGCGTGCAGCCGGGAGACGTTGACGCTCAGCCCGCCGACATTCACCGCCTCCACCTCAACGGCCGTATTTCCCGCGGGGCTCAAAATGCCCTCACTTAATGGAAACAGCACCGTCGGCCTGCGATCGGGGACCTCGAAAGACACCGTCTGCGGCTCACTCAGCGTTTCGCCCGCCTCCGAGAGCAACGTCTCTGCAACGGTCGCCGTATAGCGCCGGTTGCTCTCGAACCGCCCCGTCAGGATCAACCGCCCTGCCTCCAGACGGGGGCGCAAGCCCTCGACCGCCGGGTTCACCTTGACGGGCGGCAGGCTCTGCTTGCGATCCAGCTCGCGCGTGAACCACAACGTCACGTCCGCGTCCTGCTCCAGCGCAGGCTCGTCAACAGCCGCCCGCAGGATCGCGAAAACCGGTGTAACCTTGAGCTGCTGCACGACCGGGGCCCCCAGCGGCAACTCGGCGTTGTTACCGGTCAGCGCCTGGTCCAGGGTCAACCGGACATGCTCACGCCTCGGCCGGGCGGTGCGGACAACGAGACGCTCGGCCGGTTCGCTGGTCAGGATGGCTGTGTCCAGCTTCTGCCCGCCATCGACGTCAGTGACCTGCATCAGCCGCAGCAGATCCGGCGGGTTGACGGGTTGGTTGAACACCAATTCGAATGTGGCGTGTTCCCTGTCCACGCCGATGAGGTTGCACGCTCGCAGCTCCAGCGTCCTCGTCTTGAACTGGAAAACGGTCTCGCCAGCCAGCCGCCGTCCGAGCTGGGCCTCGGCATCGGCCGCGGCACGCACGGTGAACACCCGGCCGGGCGGCAGAGGGGCGTCGAGCCGGAACTCCAGACGCTGCGGCGCCACCCACGTCCACTGCCCCGCCAGTGCCGGCGTCACGGTAAACGGCGAACGCGTCAGCGGCCGACCAGCCTCTTTCCCTTCGGCCAGCGGCTCATCGAAGGTCAGCGAGAGCCGGTCCGTCGAATCAACCTCGCTGGTCGGTGCCGCCGCGACAATCCGCACCGCCCGCCGCCCGGCTCTGATCTCCGCGCGGATGCAGAACAACCCCACCGCGTTGAGCACGACCAGCACCGTTGCGAGAATCCAAAACCGGAGGGGAATACGGGACATCTGTTTGACTCCTTTCAAACACGGACGGGCGGCACCTCCTTGCACCCGATGAGCATTACGATGAAAGCGGCTCGGAAGATCGACGAATCCCCCCTTTGTTCCGTCTCCGCGGATTCGCGCGGTGGCCGACCGATGGTTGCGGCTGGTGCAACGGGGCTCTCGATCGGTCGGCCGCCATCCCAGCGCTACAGGCGTCCGAGACAGACGGCGCTCCGGCGACGGTCCATGCTATCCGCCGATATCGCTGGATCCAACACCGACGAACACCTCCTCCAACCGAACGCACCGGCGCCGAGGTTCCGGCAGCCGATACGTACCGGCTCGATCGTAACCCTCTGCCATTGACAGTGTTGTGGCCCGACAGACCACTGGAGGGTTAGACCGCAGGGGAACTTGCCTGGCCCGTGCCGGCCCCCGGCCCCGGGATTCTCGAATAGTGGCCGGGTTCGGCCCCACCGGCCTCCAGGATAAACGAACTCTATTAGCTCCCGATCGTAGCATCTGTAGTCCTCATGGCGGCTGTTCAGCGTGCCGATTCGCCCATGAGGACGTTCAACCCGTCGCCTCTCGCCCTACTGATGGAGTATTATCGGTGGCCTGGGAGGGGGAGTGAGCGTCGCAAAGGCAGCGCAGGCCGGCAGCAGGGAGCGATTCTATGTGCGGTATTGTCGCGTATACGGGCTTTCGCGAGGCACAACCGATTCTCCTCGAAGGGCTGAAGCGGATGGAGTACCGCGGCTATGACTCCGCGGGCATCGCCATACAGAGCGACGGCACGCTGCAAATGAAGAAAGCCCCGGGGCGTATCTCCGCCCTGGAGGCCAAGCTCGCCGCTGAACCCATGACCGGAACCTGCGGCATGGCCCACACGCGCTGGGCCACGCACGGCGAGCCCAACGAAGTCAACGCCCACCCGCACCTCGACGCCAGCGGCCGGATTGCCCTGATCCACAACGGCATCATCGAGAACTACCAGACGCTCCGGACCTACCTGGAAGACAAAGGAGTGAAATTCGCGAGCCAGACCGACACCGAGGTGCTGGTCCAACTGATCGGCCACTTCTACAACGGCGACATCGAGCTGGCCGTGCGGACCGCCCTGCGCGACGTCCGCGGCACCTACGGCATCGCCGTGCTCTGCTCCGATGAGCCCGGTAAGATCGTCACCGCCCGCAAAGGCAGCCCCTTGATCCTCGGCGTGGGCGACGAAGAGTACCTGATCGCTTCCGACGCCGCGGCGATCATCCAGCACACCACCCAGGTCATCTACCTTTCCGACGGCGAGATGGCCGTCGTCTGGAGCGACGGCTTCCGCACCATGACGCTCGACGCCCTGCCGGTCACCAAGGCCGTCACCGACCTGGAAATGACGCTCAGCGATATCGAGTTGGGCGGGCACAAGCATTTCATGCTCAAGGAGATCATGGAGCAGCCCGAAGCGGCGTCCAACTGCATGCGCGGCCGCGTCAACGCCGAGGAGGGCTGGATCCACCTCGGCGGCGTGGCCAAGTTCATGCGCGAGCTGGTCCGCACCAAGCGATTCATCATCACCGCCTGCGGCACAGCCTGGCATGCCGGCCTGCTCGGCGAGTACCTCTTCGAAGATCTGGCCCGCATCCCCACCGAGGTCGAATACGCCTCGGAGTTCCGTTATCGCAACCCGATCATCGACGACGGCACTGTGGTCATCGCCATCAGCCAGTCCGGCGAGACCGCGGACACCCTGGCCGCCCTGCGCGAGGCCCGGGACAAGGGCGCTCTCGCCCTCGGAATCGTCAACGTCGTCGGCTCGACCATCGCCCGAGAGGCTGACGCCGGCGTTTATCTGCACGTGGGGCCCGAGATCGGCGTGGCCAGCACCAAGGCCTATATCGGGCAGGTGCTGGTGATGAGCATGATCGCCCTGATGCTCGGCCGGCGGCGGAACCTGTCGCAGCCCGATCTCAGCGCCTACCTGCAAGCACTGGATTCGCTTCCCGGTAAGATCGAGCAGATCACCCGGCAAAGCGAGATGGTTCGGGAGGTCGCCGAGGAATACAAGACCGCCAACAACTGGCTGTACCTGGGCCGCGGCTACAACTATCCGACGGCGCTGGAAGGAGCCCTCAAGCTCAAGGAAATCTCTTACGTCCACGCCGAGGGCATGCCGGCGGCGGAGATAAAACACGGCCCCATTGCCTTGATCACGCGGGACATGCCGGTGGTCTTCATCGCCACGCGCTCCACGCAGTACGAGAAAGTGGTCAGCAACATCGAGGAGGTCCGCGCCCGCGGCGGGCGGGTCATCGCCGTGGCCACCAAAGGCGACAAGGAGATCGCCCGC
>Ga0335070_10007932_pt1 | contig 12452 bp, 7 predicted proteins | sample Lox_Sample_13_FD_206722 | JGI IMG/M metagenome (GOLD analysis project Ga0335070, IMG submission 206722) | Soil microbial communities from Loxahatchee National Wildlife Refuge, Florida, United States - Lox_Sample_1.3 | ecosystem: Environmental > Terrestrial > Soil > Wetlands | place: USA: Florida...
GATAGTCGCTGGGCACGTCGTCGTGAGCCCCCAGGTCCAGCACCTCGTGGCCCGCGGCCCGCAGCCGCTCCGCCACGGCATCCTTCAGCCTCCACCCAGCGTGATCGCCAGCCACCGCCAGACGCACGAGGACCTCCCAGCCTACCGTCCTTAAGGCTGCCGGGGACCCCGCGCCGCGGTTCGCGGGGCAGGGCGGCGAAACGCCCCCGCCCCGGCCAGGGTGGCGCCCGGGACCGGCCTGGGAGGCGCGCGCCGGAGTTCGACACGGGGCCGCCATCCGTGGTTTGTTGAGCCCCGTGATGTTCCAGGCGAATGAGGAGAGCGCCGGCAAGGACCTCGCCGCCCGCTGGGCCGCGGGCCAGGTGACGCCCGAGCTCCTCGAGCAGACCCGCGAGGCGCTCGGGGCGGTGGGTCCCGGGGAGCTGGAAGAGGCCCGCTCGCTGCTCTCCGGCGTCCTCTCCCGGCTCGACGGCCCGGACCGGCCCGCGGCCCGCCGCGCCGTCCTCGCCCTCCTCGACGCCGTGCGTCGCCGATTCTTCACCCGCCTCCTGCGGCCCGAGCAGATCGACCCGTGGCTGGAGGTGCTCCTCCCCGCCCTGGACCGCGCCGACGTCACCGTGGGCGATGTCCTCCTCTCGCGGGAGCAGACCGATCCGCGGACGGTGGCCTTCCGGCTGCTCGGGGCCGAGGCCTCCGAGCTCACCGTCGCCGACGTCGCCCGCCGCACGAGGGCCCTGGCGCGCGGCATCCTGGCCCTGGGCGGCGCGGACGCCAAGGTGGCCATCCTCTCCGAGAACTGCCTGGAGGCGGCGCTGTGCGACCTGGCCTGCCTCTCCTCGGGCATCGTGGACTTCCCCCTGCCGGCCAACGCCGTGGCCGATCAGATCGTCTACATGCTCAAGCACTCCGGGGCCCGCGTGCTGCTGGCCTCGGACGAGGAGCAGCTGGCCAAGGTGCTGCCCTCGCTGCCGCTCCTCCCCGACCTGCAGGAGGTGGTGGTGTTCTCCCGGGCCTCCGCCGAGCGGCACGGGCTGCTCTCCCTCCCGCAGATGGTGGACCAGGGGGCGGACTACGACGAGGGGGCCCGGGCGGCGCGCGCCGCCAAGGTCCGCGCCGGCGACCTGGCCACGGTGATGTACACCTCGGGCACCACCGGGCGGCCCAAGGGGATCATGTTCACCCACCGCAACATCGTCTCCAAGCGGCTGTGCCGCGGCTTCGCGCTGGGGGACGTGGGCGAGGGGGACGTGTTCCTCTGCTACCTGCCGCTCTACCACACCTTCGGGCGCTGGCTGGAGCTCATGGCCACGCTGTGGTGGGGGGCCACCTACGTCTTCGCCCGCTCCACGGTCCAGGCCTCGCTGCTCGAGGACTTCCGCCGGGTGAAGCCCACCGTCTTCATCTCCGTCCCCAAGAAATGGATGGAGCTGCAGGAGGCGGCCATCTGGGAGGCCGCCTCCGACGACGCCGACGAGCTGGCCACCCACCTGCGCGGCATCACCGGCGGCCGCCTGCGCCACGGCCTCTCGGCCGCCGGCTACCTCGACCCGGTCGTGTTCCGCGGTTTCCAGCGGGCCGGCATCGAGCTCTGCTCCGGCTACGGCATGACCGAGGCCACCGGCGGCGTGACCATGACCCCGCCCGGCGAGTACGTGGACGGATCGGTGGGCAAGCCGCTGCCGGGGATCGAGTGCCGCCGGGCCGACGACGGCGAGCTGCTCATCCGCGGCCCCTACGTCTCGCCCGGCTACTACCAGCCGGTCGACGGGGAGCACGGCCTCGACGCCCAGGGCTGGTTCCATACCGAGGATCTCTTCCTGGTGACCCCCGAGGGCCACTGGTGCATCACCGGCCGGAAGAAGGAGATCTACAAGAACCGCCAGGGGCAGACCATCGCCCCGCAGCGGGTGGAGAACCTGTTCCGCGACTTCGAGGCGGTGTCGCAGTCGTTCCTGGTCGGGGATCACCGCGAGTACAACACGCTGCTGGTCTGGCCCAACCCCCGGGTGGTGACCGGCCGCTCGCCGCAGGAGCTCACCGAGCTCATCTCCTCGCTGGTGGCCAGCGCCAACCGCTTCCTGGCCCCCTTCGAGCGGGTGGTGGCCTTCCAGGTTCTCCCCCGCGCGCTCGACCAGGAGCACGGGGAGCTGACGCACAAGGGCAGCTACCGGCGCGAGGAGATCGAGCGGAACTGGAAGGAGCTCATCGGAAGGATGTACGAGCAGCGCCACCTGGCGCTGCCGGTGGACGGCCGCTTCCTCCGCCTCCCCAACTGGGTGCTGCGGGAACTCTCGGTGCTGCAGCACGAGGTCTCGCTCCAGGATGGCGAGCTCCGCGCCGGGGAGCGCCGGCTGCGGGTGGGGGCCGATCCCGCCGCCCCCGGCTCGCTCCGCATCGGCGACCTGGCCTACGCCTGCGACGGGAGCGTGGTGGACCTGGGCGCCCTGCTCTCCCACCCCACGCTGTGGGTGGGGAACGAGCCGCTGCGCCGGTTCCTGGGTGAGGAGGCTTTCGGCTCGCTGGTGGCCCGCAAGCGCAAGAGCACCGGCGGTGACCTCCACCTCGACCCCCGCCTGTGGCCGCCGCCGGAGGCGGAGCGGGTCCCCGCCCTGCTCGAGGAGGTGGACCGGGGGGAGGTCACCTTCGCCTCCATCCACGCCGCCGGGGAGCTGCTCCGCGCCGAGCGGCCCGAGGCCCGCCGGGCTATCAGCCACCTCCACATCGGCCTGGCCGTGGCCCAGAGCGACCAGGCGGCGCTGTGCCGGGCCCTGCTCCGCCGCGCCGCCGACGCGCCCGACGAGGACGTGCGGCGCCGGGCCTTCCGCGTGCTGCTCCCCAACGAGGAGCCGGCCGAGTCGCTGGCGACGCTGCGGCTCTTCCTCGACCGGCTGGGGAGCATCGCCCTGCGCGACGAGGACCTGGCCGACCTGGGCGAGCGGGGGCTCACCGACGCTCAGGTGCAGGTTCTCCTCGCCCGCCTCACCGGCGCCCGGGGGGACGCCGCGCCCACCGACCCATCGGACCGCCGGCTGCTGGTCGGGGTGATGCGGCTCCTCACCGCCTGCGCCATCGCCCACCCGGTCTACTTCGCCCGGGTCCGCGTGCCGCTGGCCAGGCTGGCGCTGCACGACGACGCCGAGATGGCCGCCCGCGCCGGCGAGGAGTTCGACCGGCTCCGCCGCGGCTTCTCCAACTGGGTCGGCCCCAACCTCCGCCTGGCCATCGATCCCCAGACCGGCGCCGAGTACGGCTGGAAGGACGTGCTGGTCTTCGACGACGCCATCCCCCGGGAGGCCCGCAGCCACCTCCTGCAGGCCCTGGAGGACACCACCATCGTCCGCGCCTCGGTCTTCTTGCTGGGGCGCGGGGTGCTGCTCTCCCTGGCGGACATCCCGCCCGGCGGCGCGACCCTCTCCCTCCTGGGCCGGGAGCACGGCAAGGCGGTCTACCGGCTGTCGGTGCACACCCGTGCCCGCGAGGTGTTCGACCTGGCCATCAACCAGGCCGAGGAGATGAACTTCGCCGCCCTCCGCAAGGAGGTCTCCTGGCTCCTGGCGGCGGGGGCCCCGCCGCCGCTGGTGGAGCAGTTCGGCGGCTACTTCGCGGAGTGGGGCATCTTCACCGAGGAGTTCATCCCCGGCGAGGACGTGGAGCGCAAGGTGGCCCGCTTCCTGCGCCAGGGGGAGTCGGCGCGGCTGCGCTCGCTCTGGCCGTTCCTGGTCTGGAGCGCGGCCCAGCTGCACGTGCGCTTCTGGGAGCGAAGCCAGCGTAGGCTGGCCCTGCGCGAGCCCTCCCCCTCCGCCTTCATCGTCCCCTCGCACGACTACCAGACCGGGGCCCGCCTGGTGTCGGTGTCCGACCGCTCGCCCTGCGCCTCGCTGGACGAGGTCCTGGATCGCTTCCAGCGCGCCTTCGTCGATCGCACCGTGGCCGTCTTCCCCGACCTGGCCGCGGAGGCGGACGACCAGCTCCTCCTCTCCGCCGCCGTGGAGGCAGTCGGACACGACGCCGGGCTGGCCCTGCTCGAGCAGGCCGGGCCGTCCTCCCCGCGCGGCCCGGCCATGGCGGCGCTCACCGAGCGGCTGCGCGCCACCGGGCTCACGCCCCACCGGGTCTGGTTCGCGCTCCGTCGCTACCGCCGCTGGCTGGCGGTCAATCCCGCGCCCACCGTGGAGGCGAGGGGGAAGATGCTGGGCGAGCTGTGGGGGACCTACCGCCTGGGGGAGGTCGAGGTCGACTGGCCGGACACCCGGGTCCGCTTCTTCCGCCACACGGTCTTCGCGGATGCGCGCCCGGCGCTGGCCGCGGCCCTCGACCGGCTGGTCCAGCAGTCGCGGGCCAGGCCGGGGAGCGGGGGCGAGCTCGACCTGGAGGCGCAGGTGGCGGCGGTGCGGGGCGCGGCCCATCCCACCGCCGAGGAGGACTACTTCCTGGCCCGCATGACCTATCGCTACCTGGCGCCCACCGACGAGGTGGCCCTCATCTCCATGCCGGCCGGCGGGCACTTCGTCACCGAGGTGGTGGTGGCGCTCACCGACGAGGCCGGCGAGCGGTTCTCGGTGCGCGGCCCGGTCTCCCCGCGCGAGGTGGCCCGCCTGCTCCAGCTCTTCCACGAGTCCAACCTGCAGGTCACCTTCTCGGCTGAGCACGAGTTCCTGCTCTGCCTCGACCCGCAGGAGGCGGTCATCGGCGGCCTCTACTACCGGCAGGTGGGGCCGGATCGGGTGAACATGGAGAAGATCACCGTGGCCCGGCGCCACCGCGGCAAGGGCGTCTCCGACGGCCTGATGCGGGTCTTCCTCCGCCGCCTCCGCGCCCGGGGCGTGCGGCGGCTGGAGACCGGCTTCTTCCAGCCCGGCTACCTGCGCCGCTTCGGCTTCCGCACCGACCCGACCTCGGGCGGGCTGGTCCGGGACCTGGAACTCGAGCTCTACCCCGCCTGAGCTTCGCCATGAACTCCACCCCCTGGAAGCTCATCGACACCACCCTCCGCGAGGGAGAGCAGTTCTCCAAGGCTTCCTTTCGCACCGAGGACAAGCTGGAGATCGCCAGGGCCCTCGACACCTTCGGGGTGGAGTACGTGGAGGTCACCAGCCCGGCCGCCTCGCCCCAGTCGCAGCGCGACGCCGCGCAGCTCGTGAAGCTGGGCCTCTCGGCCCGGGTCGTGACCCACTCCCGCTGCGTGGTGGACGACGTCCGGGCCGCGGTCGACAGCGGCGTGCGGGGGATCGGCCTGCTCTTCGCGACCAGCCGCATCCTCCGCGACACCTCCCACGGCCGCTCCATCCAGCAGATCATCGACCTCATGGGACCGCCCATCGAGCTGGCCATCAAGTGCGGGCTGGAGGTGCGCTTCTCGGCCGAGGATGCCTTCCGCAGCGATGTGGCCGACCTCCTGGCCGTCTACCGGGCCGCCGAGCAGCTGGGGGTCCACCGGGTGCACGTCACCGACACCGTCGGCATCGCCACCCCGCGGCAGGTGTACGCCCTGGTGCGCGAGGCGCGCCGCGCCGTCCGCTGCGATATCGGGTTCCACGGCCACAACGACGCCGGCTGCGCCATCGCCAACGCCTACGAGGCGGTGAGCGCCGGCGCCACCCACGTCGACGTGTCGGTGCTGGGGATCGGCGAGCGGGTGGGGATCACGCCGCTGGGCGGCTTCGTGGCCCGCATGTTCTCGCTCGAGCCCCAAGCGGTGCCGGAGCGCTACCGTCTGGGGCAGCTCCGGGAGCTGGAGCGGCTGGTGGCGCGGGTGGTGGGGGTCGAGGTCCCCTTCAACAACTACGTGACCGGGGAGACCGCCTTCGCCCACAAGGCGGGCATGCACCTCAAGGCGATGATGAGCAACCCCGGAGCCTACGAGATCTTCCCCCCCGAGGCCTTCGGCCTCTCCCGCCGGCTTGTCCTGGGCAGCAGGCTCACCGGCCGGCACGCCATCGCCTACCGGGCGAGGGAGATCGGCATCACCTTCGGCGAGTCCGAGCTGCGCGAGATCACCCGGCGCATCAAGGAGATGGCCGACAAGGGCGAGCTCTCCGAGGAGCAGATCGACCGGGTGCTCCGGGAGTGGGTCACCGCCTGAGCGGGGGCGCGGGCGGTCAGCGCCCGAACCGCTCCCGGCGGTACCGGGCTGTGGCATCGATGGTCACCGCCACCAGCAGCACCGCGCCGGTGATGACGAAGCGCGCCGACGAGGCGAAGGCCAGCAGGTCCATGCCGTTGGTGATGGCGCCGATGACCAGCGCCCCGAGGAGCGCCGACCAGGTGGTGCCCCGGCCACCGAAGAGGCTGGTGCCGCCGATGACCGCGGCGGCGATGGCGTCGAGGAGGATGTCCCCGCCGCCGGAGGACTGATTGACCGCGAAGAGGCGGGAGGCGGCCAGGATGCCGCCTGCGGCCGCCAGGCCCGAGGCCAGCGCGAACACGGCGGTGCGGATCCGGTCGACCGGGATCCCGGCGCGACGCGCCGCCTCCGCGCCGCCGCCCACCGCGTAGATCCAGCGGCCGAAGCGGGTCCTCCGGGTCACCCGGTCGAGGGCGACCACCAGGACAAGGAACCCGGCCACCCCGGCCGGGATGCCGGCGATGCGCGGGTCGCCCCGCGGGTTGCGGTTCACGCTCATGAGCCAGACCGCGCCGATGATCGCCGCGGAGATGAAGGCGTCGCGCACCGCCCGCGCGGTGGCGCTGCGAGCCGGCAGCCCGGCGGCGGCGCGCCGGCGCCGCCCCCACTCGCCCCCCACCCAGAGCACCGCCACCGCGAGGGCGGCCGCCACCCACCCCAGCCACACCGGCAGCCGCGCGTTGGCGAGACCCACGATGAAGGGGTCGGAGAGGTTGATCGTGCCGGTGCTCCCCAGGATCCACAGGAGCGCACCCTGCCAGCCCAGGTAGCCCGCCAGGGTCACCACGAACGACGGGACGCGGAGCTTGGTGACCCACGCGCCCTGGGCGAGGCCGATGCCAAGCCCCAGCGCCAGCCCCGAGGCGACCGCCAGCGGGCCCGGGACCCCGTGCTTCACCGAGAGCACCGCCATCGCCGCGGCGCAGAAGCCGCTCACCGCCCCGACCGAGAGGTCGATCTCGCCGAGGAGCAGGACCAGCACGACGCCGACCGCGATGGTCCCCACCCCGGCGATCTGCACGAGCAGGTTGGTGAGGTTGAGCGGCGTGAGGAAATAGGGGTTGGCGAGCCGGAAGACGGCCGCGATGAGGAGGAGCCCCAGCACGACCGGCAGCGCCCCCAGCTCGCCCTGGCGGAAGCGCACCCCCAGCGCCCCGAGCGCTCCCGGCCGGGGGCGCGACGCCCCTCCCCTGGCCGGCCCGCTGGCGGACCTCGCGTCCATGAGCACCTACGCGGGCGGCTCGACCGCCCCGGACTCCGCCCCGGTGATGGAGGCCACCACACCCTGGTGCGTGGCGCTCCCGGTGTCGAAGCTCGCCACCCGCCTCCCCTGGCGCAGCACCACGATGCGGTCGGTCACCTCGAACACGTCGGCCAGGTTGTGGCTGATCACCACCACCCCCAGCCTGCGCCTCCGGAGGTTCCGGATGAGCTCCTTCACTTGCTGGGTCTGCTCGACGCCCAGGGCGGCGGTGGGCTCGTCGAGGAGCACCACCTTCGAGTCCCACATCACCGCCCGCGCCACCGCCACCGACTGCCGCTGGCCCCCCGACAGCGCCGCCACCGCCGTGCGGAGCGTGGGGATGCGCACGTGCAGCTCCTGCACGAGCTCGAACGCCCGCCGCTCCATCGCCAGCTCGTCCAGCACCGCCAGTGGACCGAACAGGGCACGGGCCCGCTCCCTCCCCAGGTGTAGGTTGGCCACCACGTCGAGGTTCTCGCACAGGGCCAGGTCCTGGTAGACGGTCTGCACCCCCAGCTCGGCGGCGGCGCGGGGCGTGGCCACCTGCACCCGGCGCCCCGCGAACCGGTACTCCCCGGCGTCGGCGGGGTGGACGCCGGAGATGACCTTCACCAGCGTGGACTTCCCCGCCCCGTTGTCTCCCACCAGGCCCACCACCTCCCCGGCGTCCACCTCGAAGTCCACGCCGGCGAGGGCCTGCACCGCCCCGAAGCGCTTCACCACGCCTCGGAGCTCCAGCAGCCACGGGTGCGCCCCGGTGGCCACGCCATCCCCGCCTACTTCATCCCCACGCGCTTGGTCTCGGCGTGGCCCAGCCCGACCTGCTCGGCGGTCCAGAAGCCGTCCTTCACCACGGTCTGGCGGACGTTGGCCCGCGTGACCGCCTCCGGCGTGAGCAGCACCGCCGGCACCTCCTTGCTCCCGTTGGCCACCGTGTGACCGTGGGTCAGTCCGGCCGGGATGGCCCGCTTCCGCAGCAGGTCCACCGCCATCCGGGCGGCGTCGGCGGCCTCCGGCCGGATGGGCTTGTAGACGGTCATGTACTGCTGGCCGTCGACGATCCGCTGGACGGCCGTGAGCTCGGCGTCCTGGCCGGTCACCGGCGGAAGCGGGGAGAGAGCCGCCGCCCGCATGGCGGCGATGGCCCCGCTGGCGGTGCCGTCGTTGGCGCAGTAGACGCCGTCGACCTTGTCAGCGAGCGCGGTCAGGGCCTGCTGCATCTCGGTCTGGGCCTGGTCGGGGCTCCAGTCGGGCGTGTCGTACTCCTTGGCGATGGTGAGCTTCCCCGCCTTCACCAGGGGGTCGAAGATCTCGTGCGCCCCGCGCTTGAACAGGCCGGCGTTGTTGTCGGTGGGTGCGCCGTTGATCATGACGATGGTCGGCTTGGCGATCTTCTCGGCCCTGAGCTTGTCCACCAGGCTTTGGGCCTGGAGCCTCCCCACCTGCTCGTTGTCGAAGGAGACGTAGGCGTCGACCCCGGACGAGTTCAGGATCAGCCGGTCGTAGGCGATGACCGGCACCCCCTGGGCCCTGGCCTTCTCGGCGATGGCCGCGGCGCCGGCGGAGTCGACCGGGTCGAGCACCAGCACCTGGGCGCCGTTGGTGAGGGCGGCCTCGGCCTGGGAGAGCTGGCGCCCGGCATCCTGATCGGCGTTGCTGTAGATGACCTCCACCCCGGGGGCGAGCGTCTTCATCTCCGCCTCGAAGTCCGGGCGGTCCGCGGTCTCGTAGCGCGTGGTCTTGGTCTCCGGGAGGAGGAGCGCCACCTTGCCCTTCATGGCGCCGTTCATCCCCGCCGCCAAGGCCGGTGCCCCGGCCAGGGCAAGCGCCAGGGCGGCGGCCACCCGGCCCGCCCGTATGAATGTCTGCCTCATGTCCTTTCCTTTCGCCGGGCCACGACGCGGGAGGGAGCCACACTCCGCCCAAAGCGTCGCGACGCTCCGGCATCGATCTCCTGCGCGTGAACCTAGCCACGCCCTCGCCGGCGGCCCAGGCCGCCAGTCGGGTGGCGGCGGGAAGCGCTCCGGCGGGAAGGCGCTCACGGCCCCCGGCGGTCCGAGGCCGTGCCGACGGCCGACCCCCCGGAGAGCGCGAGCCTGGCTTGGCCCTCGCCGGCCCGGCGGCCGCGGCCTCCGGCGGTGCGCATTCGGTCCGGTCCTCGCTCGGCGGGCCGGGCGGCGGGGTAGACTGCGCGCTCCATGCTCCGCAGCCGACTCCTCCTCCTCGGCGCCGCCGTGCTCTGGTCCACCGCCGGGGCGGCCATGAAGCTGTGCGGCCTCTCGGGCTTCCAGATCGCCGGGGGGCGCTCGCTGGTGGCGGGCCTGTTCCTGCTCATCGCCCTCCCCGAGGTCCGCCGCCGGCCTACCGTGCGGATGGCTCTGGGCGTGGGCGGCTACGCCGCCACCGTGACCCTCTTCACCCTGGCCAACAAGCTGACCACCGCCGCCAACGCCATCTTCATCCAGGACAGCGCCCCGCTGTGGGTGTTGATCCTGTCGCCGGCGCTCCTGGGCGAGCGCGCCAGCCGCGGCGAGCTCCTGGCCATCCCCATCTACGGCCTGGGCCTGGCCCTCTTCTTCCTGGACGAGCTCTCGCCCGGGCAGCTCGCCGGGAACCTGCTGGCGCTCGGCGCCGGCCTCGCCTTCGGCCTGTGCATCGTCGGGCTCCGCCGCGCCGGGGAGGACGCCACGGCGGCGATCGTCTGGGGGAACCTCCTCGCCGCCGCCCTGACGCTGCCGCTGTGGCCCGCCGGCCCCCCGGCCCGCCCGGTGGACCTGGCGCTCCTCGCCTTCCTGGGGGTATTCCAGCTGGGCCTCGCCTATCTCTGGTTCGCCCGGGGCATCGCCCGGGTGCCGGCGCTGGAGGCATCGTTGCTCGTGCTGCTCGAGCCGGTGCTGAACCCGGTCTGGACCTTCCTGCTCACCGGGGAGCGCCCGGGGCCCTGGGCGATCGGCGGCGGAGCGATCGTGCTCGCGGCCACCGCCTGGCGCACGGCGGTCCCGGTCGTCGCCGGCGCCCGGCGCTAGCCCGCCAGCGCGCCCGCCGGCTCCCCGGCCCCCGCCGCGCCGCGCAGGAAGCGCTCGATCTCGCCCCGGCGAGCCAGCGTGTCCCGGTAGCCGAGCTCCATCACCCGGCGGACGTAGACCGGCTCGAAGGCCAGGTAGCTGAGCAGATCCGCGCCGGCCCTGCCCTGGGCCCCGACCCCGCGCAAGAGGTAGCGCAGCATGGCCGGGAAGCGCCGGTACTCGCCCGTGGCCAGCTGGCCCAGGTCGGTCGAAGGCCGCAGCACCAGCGCCTCGACCGGCCGGACGTCGGCCTCCCCGCGGGAGAGCCGCTCGCGCGGCACCAGCGAGAGCGTGCGGTTGATCCGCTCGAGCCGCTCGGTATCGGCGTCGAGCGCGTCGAGGAAGGCCGAGTCGAGGAGCACCCCGGCGATGGAGGAGATGGGCAGGGGGCCGGCGCCGGCGGGCTCGGCACGCCAGCAGGGCTCGCCGGGCCCCCTTTGGTGGCGGACGCCGATGGCCAGGATCCGGTCGGCGCCGAGGTGGATGGCCGGGCTGAGCGGGTAGCCCATGCGCACGCAGCCGTCGCCGAAGTGCGCGCGCCCTATCCGCACCGGCGGGAAGAAGACCGGGATCGAGGCCGAGGCCATCACGTGATCGAGCGTCAGCCGCGCCCGGACGCCGACGCGCGCCGCCCGGGTCCAGGGGGCGACCTCCGGGGCGGCGTCGAAGAAGCTCACGCCCGTGCCGGTCTGGTAGCTGGTGGCGGAGATGGCCACCCCCCGCAGCCGCCCGGACCGAAGGTGGCGGCGGATCCGGGCCACCGGGATCTCCCGGGCGAGGAGCGCGCGCAGGGGGGAGGCGTCGAGCAGGTAGTTGATGCCACCGGCCCCGGCCAGCCCGCCCGAGGACAGGCCCAGGATCCACCGGGCGCCGATGCCCGCCAGGCCCAGGGTCCCGGTGCGGTACACGCTCGCCGGGGTAAGACCCATCCAGGTCTTCGCCAGCCGCTCGGCGGAGCGGCGGAAGTCCTCGGCGCCGCTGGCGAGCGCCGCGGTATTGATGGCGCCGGCGCTGATGCCCGCCAGGACATCGAAGGGGATCGGGCCCGGCGGAGCGAGCTCGGCCAGCGCCCGCACCGCCCCGACCTGATACGCCGAGCGGGCGCCTCCGCCGGTGAGGACTAGACCGAGGTGCACGACCCACTCTTAGCCACGGCGCCGCGGTGCGGCATGTCCGGCGATCGCGCGAACCGGCTCACCCCGAGAGCTCGGCAGCGAAGGGGAACAGCCCAAACGCACCGCCGGTGTGGACGAACACCACCCGCCTCGAGGGAAGCGACCCGCTCCTCGCCCGCGCGGCCAGCCCGAGCAGGACCTTCCCGGTGTAGACGGGGTCGAGGATCACGCCGTCGAGGCGGGCCGCCTGCCGGATCAGCTCCAGCCCCTCGGGCGTCGCCTGCGCGTAGCCCGGCCCCACGCTGCCGTCGTCGATCTCCACCTCGCCCGCGGCCACCTCCGGCAGGGTCGGCCAGCGCCGCCGCGCGTCGACGCAGATGGCCTCGATGGCCCGGCGGAAGTAGAGGGCGTCGTTGCACACCGCGAAGCCCAGCGGACGGGCCTGCTCCCACCCCAGCACCCGGACGCCGAGCTCGATGCCCGCCCCGGTTCCCCCCGAGCCCGCCGCGTAGGCGATGGCGATGGGCTCCTCCACCCAGTCGTCGGGAAGCTGCGCCTTGAGCTCGGCCATGGCCAGCACGTAGCCCAGGCTCCCCAGCCCGTTCGACCCGCCCTCCGGGATCACGTACGGGCGGCGCCCGGCGGCGCGAAGGTCGGCGGCCACGGCGGCCAGCAGCTCGGTCCGGTGGCGGTACTCGTCGGGCGATACCCAGCGGATCTCGGCGCCCACCAGGTGGTCGAGGAACGCATTGGCCTCGAGCGCCGGGGGGTGGGCCGGGTCCGCCACCCGGAGCAGCAGCACCGAGGCCATCCCGCGCCGGGCCGCGGCGAAGGCGGCGGCCCGGCAGTGGTTCGACTGGACGCCGCCGCAGGTGACGATCACGTCGGCCCCCTGGGCCTCCGCC
>Ga0335070_10007933_pt1 | contig 12452 bp, 9 predicted proteins | sample Lox_Sample_13_FD_206722 | JGI IMG/M metagenome (GOLD analysis project Ga0335070, IMG submission 206722) | Soil microbial communities from Loxahatchee National Wildlife Refuge, Florida, United States - Lox_Sample_1.3 | ecosystem: Environmental > Terrestrial > Soil > Wetlands | place: USA: Florida...
TCCGGCCTCCAGCGCATCAAGCTGCTCGCCGAAGAGTGCGTCGACGAAGTCCGCAACATGGCCCTGCTTCTTCGCCCGTCTATGCTGGACGACCTAGGGTTGACCGCCGCACTCGAATGGCAAGGCCGAGAGGTCTCCAAGCGCACTGGTCTGGTCGTGGATGTCATCGACGATGAGTTTACCGACAATCTTCCCGAGGAGCATCGCACGTGCGTCTATCGTGTCGTTCAGGAAGCTCTGCACAATTGCGTCAAGCACGCGCACGCGCATCGCGTCCGCATAGTCGTTCAGGAAGAGGAGCAACACCTTGTCCTCTCCATCGAAGACGACGGCATAGGCTTTGATCCGCGCCGCCATCGCGGCATGGGTTTTCTCGGTATGCACGAGCGCGTCACGCGCCTCGGCGGGAATCTGACCGTCGATTCACTTCCCGGCCACGGCACGCGTGTGCGCGTTGAATTGCCTCTGACTAGTTCACCTATTCCTCAAGGAGTCCAGTCGTGAGAAAACTTCGCATCCTTCTTGCCGATGACCACAGTGTGATGCGCTCCGGCCTCCGCGCCCTGCTTGAGCGCCAAACCAACCTGGAGGTGATCGGCGAAGCCGATAATGGCCGTGACGCCGTCTCTCTCTCGTCGTCTCTCTCTCCCGACGTCGTCGTCATGGACGTGGCCATGCCCCTTCTCAACGGCATCGAAGCCACCAAGTCCATTCTTAAGCAGTCGCCCTCCACCAGCATCGTCATGCTCAGCATGCATTCCGACGAGTCTTACGTGATGCGCTCGCTCAACGCCGGCGCCCGTGGCTATCTCCTTAAGGACTCAGCTGCTGCGGAACTCCTTTCGGCTCTCGACGCTGTTTCTCACGGCAAGTCTTTCTTCAGCTCCGCGGTTCGCCGCCTTCTCGCCGAAGATTACATCCGCGTCCTTCGCCAGAAAGGCATCGTCGATTCCTATGACCTTCTCACAGCGCGTGAACGCGAGATTCTCCAACTCCTCGCCGAGGGCAAGACCAACAAGGAAGTTGCCGCCGACCTCAACATCTCGCCCTACACCGTCGAAACTCATCGCGCTCACATCCTCGAGAAGCTCGGTCTCCACACGCCCGCGGAACTCATCCTGTACGCGGTACGTAAGGGCATCATTCACTGAAGACGCAGGGCGCTGAATGTCTACCCCCCCGTCAAAAGACGCCACGCTCATACCCAGCGGTGGATGTGCTTTTGCCTTTACATTTTCCGTTATGCCCCGGCACAGCCTTTCCATTCGACATTCCCACGTTCCACCCGTAAATACCCCTCCGGCGGGATACCCCTTCCCGATGTTCTTCTCTAATCTCCTCTTGAGGCTGTCACGGCGGTCAGGCAACTGATCCCGTCGCTGACTCTGCTAGTTGTGGGCTCTTCCCCGAATGGGCCCGCACCGTGACAGACCTCGCCAATCTTGGAGAAGCGCAACCATGAACCACACCGACGTGAAGTACACCCAAGCCAACTCTCACCTGAGAGAAGTCTTCCCATTCCTTCATCGCACCGCTCGCGGCCGCCTCATCGTTCCCAATGGCCTGGTCGTCACCCCCGACCACAACATGCGCGGCAACCTTGGCGAAGCTCTTCTCCTCTGCGGCGTGGCCCCAATTTTCGCTGCCTCTATTGCCGACGCCAGCTATCACCTGGCTACATCTCCCGTGAGTTTTGTGCTGTGCGAGCACCACCTCACCGATGGCGCCTACACGGACCTCTTGTCCTTGTCCCGTGCCGCGGCTATGCCGCCACCCTTCGTGGTCATATCCACCACGGGAGATTGGCCAGACTATTTCGAAGCCATCGACCGCGGCGCCTACGACTTCCTCGCTTACCCGCTGATCCCGGGCGAGCTTCAGCGCATCGTCACTGCCTACCTGAAACTCAATTTCGACGTAACGCCCCAGGGATGCCGACTTGACTGACTTCCGTCTTTCCAAGTACACGTGAGCCGACCGACCTGAGCCGGCCGGAGTGTTTTCACCTGTCCCCGTGACACCTCTCCGGCCGGCCGCTTGGCCAATCTTCCCCACCTGCATCGGAATTCCGCGCTCCCTTGCCACTCTTCCGCTTTGAAACTCTTCGCCTTCCTCGTATGCTGTTGCCCATGGGCATCCTCGCGAATCTCAAGCTCCGCCGCAAATTACTCCTCGCTATGCTGCCGCTCGTGATCATGATGATCGTCGCCGGCGTCTATGCCTCCGTCGAAATTCGCGCCATCGACTCCTGGTATTCACAGCTTGTCGAGCGCGAATTTCAGGCCTCTCATCAGATCGATACGGCCAGGTCCCTGAACATGCGTTACGCGTTCGAACTCTACCAGTTGATTGTCGAGACGGACGCCGGCGCCATGCACGTGATCGACTCGGATCTCGACGCCACCCTCGCCAGCTACAAGACCGCCGTGGCTGACGCGATTCGCCTTAGCCCTTCCCATGCCCCGGAGATCCTCAGCGCTGCGCAACTCTTCGAGAAAGCGGTTACCGACTCCCGTCCCGCCCGTGCCGCAGCGCTCATCAACGACAACGCAAAGGCCGCAAGCATCCTTCGAGAAGGGGTCGACGACGAACTCAACCTTGCCCGTCAGCGCACCATCGACTTGTCCAGCGCGCTTCAAGTCGACGCCCAGCGTCAGTCGAACGAGATCACCTTGCGCAGCCACAGGGTTATTCGCCGCACGTGGGCTCTCATTGTTTTTGGAATCATTCTCTCTTTCGCCCTGGCTTCCTATCTCCTTCATGTCGACGTCGTGCGCGAACTCTGGTCTGTTCGAGATTCCATCCAATCCCTCGCCGCTGGCAAACTCGAAACGGAAATCCCTTTCCTCAATCGCAAAAATGAAATCGGAGAAATCAGCCGTTCTCTCAGCACGCTCCAGCAAGGCGCGCGTGAACGCGAGACTCAGTCCTGGCTGAAATCCGAAACCGCTTCGACCGCTCTCCGCCTTCAGTCTGCTGACGACTTTTCCGTCTTTGCGAACAGCCTGCTCTCTCGCCTCTCCGAATGCATTCCCCTCCTCTACGGATGCTTCTACATTGCTGGCGACTCTGAGCCCGTGCACCTCCATCGCGTCGGCACCTACGCGCACGATGCTTCCGACCAGCCGGCTTCCTACGCGCTCGGCGAAGGTCTTGTTGGCCAGGCCGCTCTCGAACGCCGCACCATCGCCATCACCGCCGATGGCAATGACTCGCTTCACGTCAACACCGGTCTTGGCAACGTCCTCGCCGGCAGCCTTCTCTTCATTCCCGTCGTTCACCATGAGCGTCTCATCGGCGTCCTCGAGCTTGCCACCGCCTCCCCACTCTCCGAACGCCAACAAACTCTCGTCGAAACCCTGCTCCCCGCCGTCGCCTCCAACGCCGAAATCCTGGCTGCCAAACAGGCCCTCGCTGCCAGCGAAAAACAGTTTCGCTCCATCTTCGAAAACGCCCAGATCGGCATCAACTTCTTTTCCATCGACGGCAAGGATCATTTCGCTAACCGCGCGCTCGTCACTATGCTGGGCTACTCCGTGGAGGAACTCGGCCGCCTCGACGTTTGGGACGCCATCACCTGTCCCGAAGAGCGCGAATCCAATGCCGCCACTTTCAACGAACTTCTCGCTGGCAAGCGCGATGAACTGGAATACGAGCAACGCCTCATCCACAAAGATGGTCACATCGTCATCGTCGACGGCCGCTTCTCACTGATTCGCGATACCGCCGGCCGTCCGAAACTCGTCGTTTATCTCGCCGAAGACATCACCGACCGCAAGCGTGCCGAAACCGAAATCATCGAAGCGCGCGACGTCGCCGAAAAAGCCACGCGGATCAAGTCCGAATTCCTCGCCAACATGTCTCACGAGATTCGCACGCCGATGAATGCCATCATCGGCATGTCTCATCTGGCGCTCAAGACCGATCTCAACCCCCGCCAGAAAGGCTATGTCCGCAAGATTCAGCAGTCCGGACAGCATCTGCTCGGCATCATCAACGACATTCTGGACTTCTCCAAGATCGAAGCCGGCAAACTCACAGTCGAAAATATCGACTTCGATCTGGAGAAGGTCCTCGAAAACGTCACCAACCTCATCTCCGAAAAGGCCACGGCCAAGGGCCTCGAACTGATATTCGATATCGATCCCGCGGTGGCCATGCACCCGAAGGGCGACCCCCTGCGCCTTGGCCAGATCCTCATCAATTTCTGCAACAACGCTGTCAAGTTCACCGAGAAGGGCGAGATTGTGGTCAGGGCTCGCGTTCAGGAAGAAGATGACGGGGGCCAACTGGTCTATTTTGCCGTCTCCGACACCGGCATCGGCCTGACCGGCGAGCAAATGTCCCGCCTGTTCCAGGCCTTTGAGCAGGCGGATGCCTCCACCACGCGCCAGCACGGCGGCACCGGGCTTGGCCTTGCTATTTCCAAGAAACTCGCTCAGCTCATGGGCGGCGATGTCGGCGTCACCAGCGAAGTCGGCAAAGGGTCCACATTCTGGTTCACCGCTTACTTGGGCAAAGGTGACGGCGTCGCCCGCCGCGCCTGGCGCCCCGATCTGCGCGGTCGCCGGGTCCTGATCATTGACGACAACGCCCAAGCCCGTGAAGTGCTCTCTTCCATGCTCATCAGCATGACCTTCGTCGTTGACGAAGCTCCTTCCGGCCAGGAAGGCATCGAACTCGTCCGCCAGGCCGGCGCGCGCCACGAGAACTACGACGTCGTTTTTGTCGATTGGCAAATGCCCGGGCTCGACGGCATCGAAACCGGCCGCCAGATTCGCGCCCTCAACCTGAATCCCGCTCCCCACCTGGTTATGGTCACCGCTTACGGCCGCGAAGAAGTGCTTCGCAAGGCGGAGCAAACCTCGTTCGAAAACGTCCTGATTAAGCCCGTCACTCCGTCCATGCTCTTCGATTCCGTGGTCGACGTGCTCGGCGGCTCGCGTCCCGCGACGCCTACATCCGTGGCTCAGGCCTCGGAAGATATCGACCTCACTCCCATCCATGGCGCTCGCGTTCTTCTCGTCGAAGACAACGAACTCAATCGCGAAGTCGCGCTCGGCCTGCTGGAGGACGCGCACCTCCAGATTGACTTGGCCGAGCATGGCGCCGCCGCAATCCAACAAATCTCCAAGACCAATTACGACATCGTGCTCATGGATATGCAGATGCCCGTCATGGACGGCATTGCCGCCACCAAGGCGCTGCGCTCCAACCCGCGTTTCGCCAATCTCCCCATCATCGCCATGACCGCGAATGCCATGGACCGCGATCGCGAACAGTGCCTCGCCGCCGGCATGAATGACCACCTCGCCAAGCCCATCGATCCTCCCAAACTCTTCGCCACGCTCCTTCGCTGGATTCCGTCTCGGCCCATTGCGGCCGCGGTGGCCCAGGGCGTATCTTCGAGCCCGGCAGTTTCCAGTGGCGACGGGTCTTTGGCTCCGCCTCCTTCCACTCCAGCGGCCACGTCGTCTGCAGCGGCTGGCACCGACCTCTCCATCCCCGGCATCGACACGGCCACCGCACTCAAGCGCACTGGCGGCAACCGCAAGCGCTACGAATCTCTTCTCCAGCGCTTCGCCGACTCTCAGTCCGCCGCTGTCGCCGACATACGCAACGCCCTGGAAGCCAACGACGCGCCCACCGCGATGCGCGTCGCGCACTCTATCAAGGGTGCCGCCGCAAACCTAGGCGCGAACCCGTTGGCCGAAGCTGCCGCCAAAGCCGAAGCTGCCATTGATTCCAACACGGACGTCGATGCCGCGCTCGCTTCTCTTTCGGCTCTCCTCGAGCTCACCGTTGCGTCCATACGCTCTGCCCTTCCGGCTGAGCCCACGCCCATTGCCGCCGCGTCCAACGGCGATCCCAGCAGCGTTGTCGCGCCTCTATCTCGTCTCAAGAAGCTTCTCGCGGCCGACGACGGCGAAGCCTCCGACCTTCTGCTGGAGCTTCGACCCACGCTCGCCGCGGTCCTTACGCCCGCCGAGATCGAATCCCTCTCCAGCCATGTCGGCAACTTTGCCTACGCTGATGCGCTACAATCGTTGACTGCAATCGCTTCACGTCTTTCCCTGAATCTGGAGTAATTGATGTCCGCCACGGCTCAGCCCGCGCTGCAAACGCAAAAACTCATCCTCATCGTCGACGACACGCCTACCAACATCGGCGTCATCTCCGGCGCTCTCAAGGATTCGTATCGCACCAAGATCGCCACCAATGGCGAAAAGGCTCTCGCTCTTGCCGGCGCCGAGGAAAAGCCAGACCTCATCCTCCTGGACATCATGATGCCCGGCATGGATGGCTACGAAGTTTGCACCCGCCTGAAGGCTGATGCTGCTACCCGAGAGATTCCCGTCATCTTCCTCACCGGCCAGACCGGTGCTGAAGACGAAACCCGCGGCTTCGAAGTCGGCGCGGTCGATTACGTCCACAAACCTTTTTCCCCCGCGGTCGTCAAAGCCCGCGTTCGCACGCATATTCTTCTCCGCGAAGCGCGCGCCCAACTGGCGGCTCAACTCGACGCCCTCAACCAGGAACTCGAGATGGCTCGCCAGATTCAGCTCTCCATCCTCCCGCACTCCATCCCTCAGCTCGCCGGCCTCGATATTGCCGCGCGCTACTCTCCCATGACTTCCGTCGCCGGCGACTTCTACGACTTCATCCAGATTGACGATAAGCACATCGGGATCCTCATTGCCGACGTCTCCGGCCACGGTCTCCCTTCCGCGCTCATCGCTTCGATGATTCAGGTCGCACTCGCCGGCCAGGCACCCCACGCCACCGAGCCTGCCAAAGTGCTCGCGGGACTCAACAACGCTCTCACCGGCAAGTTCACCCAGAACTTCGTCACGGCCGCGTACATCTATGTCGATCTTGAAAAGAAACTGATCCGCTATGCCGGGGCAGGGCACCCGCCCGTCCTTCGCTTCCGTAATTCCGAAGGAAAAACTTCGCAGCTTCTGGAAAATGGGATTGTTCTGGGAATGGTTCCAGAGGCCGAGTACACCGCCCTCGAAATCCCTCTTGAGCCCGGCGATCGCCACATCCTCTACACCGACGGCATCCCGGAAGCCGCCAATCCCGCGGGGGAACAATTTGGCTTCGCCCGCATCGAGTGCTACATGGGAGCCCGCCGCGACGTCGCCGCTGCTCCCTTCGCCGATAACTTCCTCGCCGAAATCGCCCGCTGGAGCAATCAATCCTCCGAGCAGGGGCAGCAGGACGACATCACCCTCCTGGTCATCGACTACAAACCCTAGAGCCCCGCCTTGACTCCGCATCCTCTGCCGCGATTTTGTGGTGGCCGGTCTTCTGACCTGTGCCTCGCAGCCCCTTCACGCTTTTCCCGGGAACGCCATTCTCCCGAATCGCGTGGTGTCAGCTCGCTTCCCAAAACGCTGTTAGCGCTCCTCGCCCTTCTTCTGTTCGTGCCACCGCTTCTCGCCCAAAACGCCCAGCCTCTCAAACGCGTCGCCATCCTCAACTTCGATAGTCCCAGTCAGTCTTCTAACATTGTCGGCGCCGATGCCGGTGAAGTTGGCAAAGGTGTCTCGGCCCAGCTCATTCCGAAACTCCTCGCGAGCGGCAAATACTTCATCCTCGATCGTGATTCCCTGCAGAAAATTCTCAAAGAACAAGCTGAAGCCGAAACCGCTGGCCTCGATGCTTACGCCCTCGCCTCCAAAGTCGGCCGCGTCGCCAATCTCGACGCCCTCATCATCGGCGCCGTCACCCTCTATGGTCCCGATGATCCCCCCTCCCACCCCTCTTCCGGCGTCCACACTCGCAAGTCGAAAGCGTATGTCCAGCTCACCGCGCGCGTCTTCAACATCTCCACGGGCGAAGTCCTCGCCGAATTCCTCGCCCACGGCGAATCCGACGAGCCCGGCCTCGTCACCACTTTCGCCGACAAAAAATCCAAATCCTCCACCCAGATGCTCGATAGCAACTTCGTCGGCTCCCTCTTCCCACAAGCCACGCGTCAAGCTGTCGACCAACTCGCCTCCCTTCTCAATGGCTTTGCCGATAAAATCCCCTCTCTTACCCACAACTTCGATGGTCTGGTTGCCGAAGTCGTCGGCGACACACTCACGCTGAACCTCGGCAAACGCTCCGGACTCCGTCCTGGCGACCAACTCGCGATTACCCGGAATACTCCCGCCTCGGACGCCACACCTGACTCATCCGCTCCGCCGATCCCTCATCAGATAGGAGTCGCCACCATCACCGCCGTGGCCGAAGATTCCTCCACCGCCACCTTCGCAGGTTCAACTACGGCACAAGTCGGCGACCGTACTCGTTCGTTGCTCGACACACCGGCTCCCTCGCACTGATTTCTGGACTCGCCCCATTCCCGTCCTAACCCATCGACCGACCCAACTGTCGTCTCCGCTGTGTGACGGCTTCGCCTCACTCGCTCCACGCCAGATTGCGAACCAACCGCTTCCCGCTTGCATTCCCCACCGCTCTGCGAAATCATGTCCCCAATCATCGTGCCCACTTCTCCTTCCCGCATCCCTCCTCGTCTCTTTATCGCCCTCGTGCTCCTCGGCCTTTCCGTCTTCATCAACTACATCGACCGCGGCAATCTCGCCATCGCCGCACCATTTCTGCAGAGTGAGCTCTCTATTTCCCCCTCTCGTCTAGGGCTCCTTCTCTCCGCCTTTTTTTGGACCTACGCGTTGTCGCAACTCATCTCCGGGTGGCTTGTTGACCGCTTCAACGTCAATCTGGTCTTCGCGGCTGGCTTTGCGCTTTGGTCGGTCGCCACGGCCCTCACCGGCGTTGTCCATCTCTTCGCTCTCCTCTTCGCTTTGCGATTGCTCCTCGGCCTTGGCGAATCCGTCGCCTACCCCTCCTACGGCAAAATTCTCGCGCTCAACTTCTCCGACGAACAGCGCGGGCTTGCCAACTCCGTGCTTGGGTCCGGACTGCTCCTCGGTCCTGGCTTCGGCTTTCTTCTCGGCGGCATGCTCATCGCGCGTCTCGGCTGGCGGCCTTTCTTTCTCTCGCTCGGATTCCTCAGCCTGCTCTGGCTCGTGCCTTGGTTCATTTACATGCCCAGGCCAGCGCAAAAGCTTCCGGCAAGCTCGTCTGGCTCCGTTGGCGTGCCGTCTCTGCTCGAGTTCCTCCGACTCCCCGACGCCTGGGGCACCTGCCTCGGCCTCTTCGCCAACAACTACGTCAGCTATTTCCTGATCACCTGGCTGCCCTACTATCTCGTCCGCGAACGCAACTTCTCCATAGCCGGAATGGCCAGGCTCACTGGAGGTGCTTACCTTCTTGGCTCCCTTGCTTCACTCGTTGCCGGCTGGCTATCGGATCGCTGGATCGCCTCCGGCGCATCTCTCACTGTCGTTCGAAAGGCTGTGACGGGCGGAGGAGTCGGCCTTTGCGGAGTATTCGTCGGTCTCGCCGGAGTGGACCACCCTGTCTACGGTTCCGTCGCGCTCGTCCTCGGTGTGATCTTCTTCGGAGTTGCCGCGTCGAACCTCTGGGCCATCACGCAAACGCTCGCCGGCCCCGCCGCCACCGGCCGCTGGACGGGCTTCCAGAACTTCTTCGGCAACCTCGCCGGCATTCTCGCGCCCGCCGTCACCGGATTTGTCTTGCAGCGCACCGGCCACTTCTATTGGGCCTTCGTCATCGTCGCCGCTGTGGCTCTCGCCGGCACAGCCTGCTGGTTCTTTCTGATCGGTCCCATCGCCCCTGTCGCCTGGCGTCGCGCCTGAGTCTTTTTTTTCACCCTGCGAGCCGGCCGTTATGCGGCTGCGCGTTCCTCCGCCCTTCTCGCGGTATACTCTCTGCCGCATCTCCGGAGACATCATGCTCTCATCCCGCGCGGCACGTCGGGCTGCCTTCGTTGCCAGTTTGCTCTGCGTGTCTTGCATTGCCATCGCCGTCGCTCAGTCGCAAGATCAAAGAGTTCCCTACTGGGCCTATGTCTTGAACCCTCCCGCGCCCGCGTCCTCCGATGCTCGCGATCCCGCGCCTCATCACGTCCCCGGCAGCTCCGCCTCGTTCACCTTCGGCCAAACGCAGGACTACTTCTGCGTCGCCGATTGGCATCCAGACGGCCATCCTCCCATGCCTCCCGTGGTCTCTTCCGGCCGCAAGCCCGACGTGTACGCCTGCGCTTTCTGTCATCTCCCCAACGGCCAGGGCAAACCTGAAAACTCTAGCCTCGCCGGACTGCCCGCCACCTACATCGTTCAACAGATGGCCGATTTCAAGTCCGGCGCCCGCAAATCCTCCGAACCGGCTCACGTTCCCGTCGCGACAATGATCGCGAAGGTGGCGCTCAGCGCTACGCCGGAAGAAGCGCAATCCGCCGCCACGTACTTCGCCTCCATCAAACCAAGACCGTGGATTCGCGTCGTTGAAACCAATACCGTTCCCAAGACCCATGCCGCGCACTTCATTCTCGTTCCCATCCCCGGCGCCGGAAACGAGCCCATCGGCCACCGCATTATTGAAACCGCCGAGAACGCCGAACTCACGGAACTCCGCGACGACGCCTCGCCCTTTGTCGCCTACGTCCCCCTCGGCAGTCTCGCCAAAGGCAAGTCTCTCGTCGCCACCGGCGAGAACGGCCACACGCTTGCGTGCAACATCTGCCACGCCAACGATCTTCGCGGCCATGCCAACGTTCCTTCCATTGCGGGCCGCTCCCCCAGCTACATTGTTCGCCAACTCTTTGACATGCAGTCCGGCGCCCGTCACGGCGGCCCGGCCACCCAGATGCAACCCGTCGTCGCCAAGCTCTCTCTCGACGACATCATCGCGATCTCCGCCTACCTCGCCTCTCTTCAGCCGTAGCTGCAACGTCTGGCGAAGGTGGCTGATTAACCCTTCGGAATTTCTCTCGTCGTTTCCGTCGCCGAATTCAACTTGGAATTTTTACGATTGGTTAACATGATAGGCCGTCTGTAAGGATCCGTATGATTAAGATGAACAGTTCTCCGGATCGCTTAAATCTGGCTCAGTTCGCCGCAGAGGCATGGATTTTTCTCGTCATCGCTGCGTTCCTCTTGATTCGCGTTCTCGGCTCACACTCCTTCCTCACCCTGTTCTCGCGTCTACGGGCTTTCTAGGTCATGCCTCGGATTGACCTCGGCGCCGTCGTAAGCTTGAGTTTTCTCTCCATCGCCGCAGTGGGTGCTGGTGCGTGGATTTTCTCCGTTCTGCCGGAGACGTTTCGCCGTTTCGAGCGCGCCGCACTCGCTCTACTCGGGGGCCTTGGACTTTTGTCCACCGCGCTCTTTCTCGTCGGACAGTATTCTTTCAGTCGAGTCTCCATCCTGCTTGTACTCACCATTCCGTTCCTATGGGGACTTCGAGTGCTTGTTCGCGCCTTCCCTCTGCGCTTGCCAGTTGTGCCAGCCCCGCCGCGCCTTTCGCTAATCCCCATGACTCTCGTTGTCGTGATTCTGTTTTCCACGGCGCTCTGCGGCCTTGCCGAAATTTCGGGGGACTGGGGCGCGGACGCCGTCAGCTATCACCTGCTTGGCCCCAAAGTCTGGCTCCGCACTGGAGTCATTCGGCCGATCCTCGACAACTCCACCACCGCTTTTCCCCAAATTCCCGAAACCCTATTCGCAACTCTGTGGAGCCTTCGGAGACCGGGCGCCCGGTTTCTCCAGCGTCTTGACCTTCGGTCTACTGCTTGCCATCGCCGCATCGCTCGCGCTGCGCGCCGGCGTGACCGGTGCCGAGGCCTGGTGGGTCGCTGCGATCGTTGCCACGATGCCCGCCGTTTACACCGGGTCCCATACCACCTTCGTTGACGGAATCTTCGCCGCCTTCGTCCTCGCTGCCTTTCGTATTGGACTGGATGCTCTGCGGCCCTGCGAGTGGGCGGTATTCGGGTTGTTCTGCGGGTTTGCCTTCGGCACGAAGTACACAGCCCTCCTGGCTATCCCTGCGATCGCAGTTTCTCTTTCCCTGGCGCGCTGGAAGGAGTTTCGCGCCAACCAGTTCTCGCGCGGCATGGTCGGCATCGTCTTAGCCCTGGCCGTCGCGGCTCTCGTCTCGGCTCCCTACTACATTCGAAACTGGTTGCTCCTAGGATGCCCCATCTGTCCGCCACCTCCCGGCTATGCTGCGTTCTGTTCGCCCAAGTACCTTCCCGCCGAAACAATCGCATCGTTCCACGCATACGTTCGCCAGCGCGGGGCCGGAATGGGCCGAAGTCTGGGGGCGTTCCTCTTGCTGCCTTTTCATCTGACCTATTACACCTCCCTGTTTCACGGTGCCGGCGGCATCGGACTCTGTCCCCTGGCGCTCGGCCCCATTGGATTCCTCGCATTCCGCAAGAATCACTTCGCGCGAGCGCTCGCGCTCTTTCTGTTTCTTGTGGTTGTTCTCTGGTTTGTCACACAACAGGAATCACGCTTCCTAATACACGTCTATGTGATGTCCGCCGTGTTCGCTGTTGTGGGCTGGCACGC
>Ga0335070_10007934_pt1 | contig 12451 bp, 11 predicted proteins | sample Lox_Sample_13_FD_206722 | JGI IMG/M metagenome (GOLD analysis project Ga0335070, IMG submission 206722) | Soil microbial communities from Loxahatchee National Wildlife Refuge, Florida, United States - Lox_Sample_1.3 | ecosystem: Environmental > Terrestrial > Soil > Wetlands | place: USA...
TGAGGGCTACCTGTCCCAATCCAGCAACTCCCATCGCCGTATAGAATGGTCTGTCTCTCACCGACAATTTCTTACTAGTGTCTAAGAACGGGATTACGAGGAAGACGACCACGAAGATCATCGGAATAACCACTCCAGCGAGGAACTTGTCAATTCCTGTTCGGATTATTGCGTACATTCCAGTCAAGTACCATTCTGGCATTGTTATGCCCGCCTCCGCTGTTGGGATGAATTTGGCGCCAAGCTCTACTGGAAACAATCCTCCGATTACCATAATGATCCCGGCGACCATTGATACCACTGGAATATCCAGGACCAAGTATCGCGGAAAGTGTACCATCATAACCAGGATCATGATCATCGGAAAGATGAACACATGAATTGCATAGAACCGGAGGATGAGATCCGCTAAGCCTGTTCCGGCCATCAGACGGAATGCTTCAGGACCCATGATTGGTGTACTTCTAGCGAGTGCCCTTCCAATATTGATGGCGAGCATTCCGCGAACGTTCAACAGCAAGTCGTAACCCGTGTAAGCTTCAATGATAGTTAGAATTCCTATGATTATGCCTGTAACCCAGAGTACTTCGTACCTGAGCTTGTATCTTCCTGAGAAGTACTGATAGAACATGTGCGCGACCGCGAGGAGCACCATGGCATTTGATGCATGATAGTGAATGTTCCGTAGGGCCTGTCCAAATGCGATAGAATTGTTAATCGTACTTACACTATCGTAGGGCGAAGTGACGGCTCCTGTGACAGTGTTGAAAATAACGATTGGACTATAGTAGAGCATTAGTAGTGCTCCTGAAATTCCAAGGAGCGCAAAGACTGAAAAAGTCAAGAATCCTAGAAACCCTAATGGACTGACGAACCGTTTGGGCAGAGTGAACTTCAGACCCATGAATATGGTGCGCTCTAATCGCTGGCTCAGCCAATCGAGTAAGAGCTGAACAGGATCCTTATCTTTACTCTGGCCCGGTTGTGTTGCCATATCCTATATCATCTAGATTGACATTAACCGCGTAGATATCGTCGCCATCGATCTTCAACTGCACATTAGGCAAGTAACGGCCTATCTCTGCAGCTGGACCGCCTATGGGCCAGCCATCGGTAGGTCGGTAGATGCTCCCGTGACATGGACAACCTATGATGCCCGAACCAGAAAGAAACGAAACCAGGCATTGTAGGTGAATGCACGTCCGGTTGTACGCAACAAATTCCTTGCCAGCTTGCTTAGCTAGGTCAGGCGGAAGATGAATCAGGATGTTTGTGTAGGTCGGGTCGGTCGTGAATGGAAACCAAAAGACGATCGATCCGTTTACTGGAACGTCTTCTTTCTTGGCAATCAGGACGGGCTTAAATGTGGTAGGAATCTGAGGGATAAGATACTGCCCACCGGCAGCAAACGGTGCGACGGCAAGGAGGGCTGATACGCCTCCCATTATTTTCAGGAAATCTCTGCGAGAAATCTTTGCTCTCTTGGCAGTACCGCCGTCAAATTCGGATAAACCTGATCCGTTACCGCAGCAATCCATAAGATCCTTGCAAGTGAGACAAGCACTCGAATACCGTTGGCCTTTGAGACCGTAGGTCTTTCGAGACGGGGAGTAGCTTGTCACTGTTCCACCTTTTCATTGGTGCAAAGTCGACTCGGTGTAACAAAAGTTGTTTCTACTTAAGTTTTTCAGAGCTACCTGGAAGGGTCTACGTATTCAAATGGGGCTCGTCTGAATAAATTTAAGCGGAAGCGGAACCTCCTGAAGTCATGGACCTGATCAATGACGCAGCGCTGGCTACAGACCTATATGAGCTTACGATGGCGGCTGCATATTTCAAGAATAAGATTCAAGGCCACGCAACGTTTGAGCTTTTTGTTCGCAATTATCCCAAGAACAGATCCTTCTTGATAGCGGCAGGCTTGCAGCAAGCGATCGATTACTTGCTTCATCTTCACTTCGAAGATAAACACATCGAGTTTCTGAGGCGACACCCGATATTCAGAGATGTGACTAACGACTTCTTTGAATATTTGAGAACGTTCAAGTTCACCGGGACAGTCTATGCAATGCGGGAAGGAACAGTCTTCTTCCCCAATGAGCCCGTATTGCGAGTTAGCGCTCCAATAATCGAAGCTCAGATCGTCGAGACGTATCTTCTATCGCTCATCAACTTTGAAACACTAGTCGCCTCGAAGGCAGCGAGAATTGTTCACTCCGCTCGCGGCCGCGCAGTGGTTGAATTCGGAGCAAGAAGAGCTCATGGGCCAGAAGCAGCACTCCTAGCTGCAAGGGCTAGTTATATAGGGGGATGCGTCGGGACATCAAATGTTCTTGCTGGCTTCGAGTTCGGAATTCCAACGTATGGTACTATCGCGCATTCATTCGTGATGTTCTTTGACTCCGAACATGAAGCCTTCCAACGATTCTGCAGAATCTTTCCATCCTCTCCTGCGTTCCTTCTGGACACCTACGATACCCTTCGGGCAGCAAGGATGATTTCGTCAATGAAAGTTCGACCTACCCTTGTGAGGCTCGATAGTGGGAACAGGATTACACTAAGCAAGAAAGTTAGAAGGATATTGGATGACGCGGGAATGGATTACACTCAAATCTTCGTAAGTGGTGATTTGAACGAGTATGTCCTAGATAAAATGACTAGACACAGGACTCCAATTGACTCTTTCGGTGTAGGAACAGATCTCGTTACCTCGCGAGATGATTCGGCTCTGCCAGGCATCTATAAACTGGTCGAAATAGAACACCAGGGAAGAACTATCCTTCGCGCGAAGAGAAGTACGGGAAAACGAACGATCCCCGGGGCTAAGCAGGTCTATCGCAGTTATGATAGGCGGGGCTTGATCACAGGAGATCTGATTGCGTTAGCAAGCGAAACACCGCCTCCGAAGATGAAACCACTCCTCACAGAAGTGATGAGTGCTGGACATTTGACTACGACGCTACCAGATTTAAGCACGATCCGGGACGTCGCAAAGGTTGAGTTGCAATCTCTTCCAACGAAGTATTTCCGACTGCGGGGATCGGCAAATCCGCCCGTACACCTAAGTCCAGCATTAGAACGACTGACCAGGTCTCTCTGGAAGGAGGAAGAAACGATATCCACAAGCCCAACGTAACTTTCAACAACGAGTAACAAGCTCGGAAACCGAAGCGGAGAAGTGCGATTCTGTGTGACCATTTCGTAAGGTATAATTACCCGCTGAATCCTTCGCTACAGAAATCCCGAAGATTCGAGAGTTGACTCTTTGAAGCGCACAACAGCAGCGTTCATGTTCTATCTAGGGCTGACCACAGTTATGATCGGGCTCTACCTGAACGAAATCCAAGTACTAGCCGCCATTCTTCGAGCTTATGTAATACAGTATTTTTGAGGGTAGATTTTGGCGTCAGAAGATGATCATAGACGGTTCAGAAGTAAGTGGACCCTGCCTCGGTTTCTTGTGCAGCTTCTCTCTCTAGCTGCCGTAAATGGACTGGCATTCACGCTAATCTATCCATATATCAAACTTCAACCAATAACATTTGGACTGCCAATTCTGGCTAGCGTCAATTCGCCATATACAGCAATCTACAGCTCGCTTGACCTAATTCAACTGGAACTCGCCCAACCCGAATTTCCTTGGATAGTCGTGGGCACGCTGTTCCTGATCGGCGCGGTAGTGGGTCGAGCATTCTGCGGCTGGGTGTGCCCAATTGGCTTCATCCAAGACATTATTACAACGTTGAAGAATCGATTGGACGTAGTCTCTCCGAGGACGCATAAGACTGCAAAGAAACTAAAGTACTACATCCTTTTCCTGACTATGTTGATCAGCGTCACACTCGGATTGTCACTCTATTTGGGCATGGGGTCGGATTACAAGACCGCTCTGGACGTCTTTGCGACTGGTCCATTTACTGCGTTTTCCCCAGACGGCACCCTCTTCGGCACCGTGCCGGCGCTTCTCAGGTTATTGAGTCAAAATCTCTCGACCATAATGGCCCATCCGCCCACAATACAGGAAGTCTGGGCACAGATCAACAAGGTGCCGCCGTTGCTAGCGCTTCGGCTTCTTATACTGGCAGGTTTCTTCGGGGCTGCTTGGAAAGTTCCACGCTTCTGGTGTCGCTACGTGTGTCCGACAGGAGCTTTAATGGCGATCTTCCAGCGCCATAGCTTTGCAGGAATAAAGCGTGATCCTGTGAAGTGCACGAAGTGCCCACACTGCGAAGTAAAGTGTCCGATGCAAATCAACATACTCGATCTGCCATGGGAGAAATTCAACGACCCGGAATGCATAATGTGCATGGAATGCATTGACGCTTGTCCACACGGCTCATTGAGCCCCAAGTTCCCTTAGATGCCGCCAGATCATAAGGCTAAGATGTAACGGACAGTAATTCAATTCGGCGTAAACGGGTCGTATGTACGATCTAATAGTGGTCGGGGCCGGTCCAGCAGGATCTTCGGCTGCAAGACGCGCAGCTCAGCAAGGACTGAATACACTCCTGATCGAAAAGGAGAAAGTTCCCAGAGACAAACTATGCGGAGGAGGCTTGACCTGCAAAGTACTAGACCTATTGGACTTCAATCTTCCGGAGACGATTGTAGAACGAGTAGTAAGTTCGACACGAATCCACGTTGATCATGAGACTTACTCATTCGAAACCGGTCGTCCACTTGCGATTATGACAAGCCGTGCCCCTTTTGACGCCTTCTTGACAGAAAAAGCTGCCGAGGCGGGAACAGAGGTACTGGACGCGAATCCTGTTCTCAGAATCGAAATCTCCTCTTCTCATGTCGAAGTAATTACAAAGAACGCCAGATACCGGTCGAGACTCGTTATTGGAGCAGACGGTATCAACGGCGTAACAGCAAAATCCACACGTTTACACCCGCATTGGGATCCGATGCAAGTAACATATGCCATCGAAAGCGAAGTGATGGTCGGCGAAAGGGGTGTGCTTGCATATGGTGAACCAAATGAGTATTTTGATTTGTATTTTGGAGTCTCTCCCGCAGGCTACGGTTGGATATTCCCGAAGGATGATCATCTAACAGTGGGGGTTGGATGCAGGCTAAGCGAGCTACGAAATGGTCGTCAACTTTTTGACGGCTTCACACAAGACATACCTCTCTTAAGAAACTTCGAAACTCCTAGCCCAAGAGCGCAACTCATCCCCTTGGGAGGTGCGGCAAGAGTCCCTGTAGTCGGTAATAGAGTGATGCTGGCTGGCGACGCCGCAGGGTTTGCTGAACCATTCTTCGGCGAAGGGATATATTTCGCGATATTAAGCGGCCAAATCGCTGCGAATGCTGCGGCTATTGCCTGTCAGAAGGATGAATTCAGTTCAGAATCACTTCAGCAGTATGAGCGGGAGTGCATGAGAATTTTCGGTAAAGATTTTGAAGTGGCTTATCATTTGGCGTGCTTCAGCTTTCTTGAACAATATGATATGAAGCGAATCGTGAGACATTTCTTCTCTGAGAGACGTGTGCAACAGTGCATGGTTGGTTTGATGGATGGATCTATACGTTATAGAGAAGCACGAGCCAAACTTGTATGGCCATACTTCAAGTATCGGTTAGACAAGCTGGGATTGCCAATCTATAGTGATTAACGAGGTGAAATTGTGAGCGAGCAATTCAATCGAGAATTATACTACGGTCGTCAGATAGTTATGCCCGAAATTGGCCGCATTGGTCAGGAGCGACTTCGTGGCGCATCGGTGGCCGTGGTAGGGCTGGGTGGCTTAGGAAGTGTATCCTCCCTATACCTCACACTCGCTGGAGTAGGAGAGATCACGCTAGTTGATCAAGACACGGTCGAGATGACAAACCTTCACAGACAAGGGCTCTACTCATTCAACGACCTTAGACATCCTAAGGTTGAAGTTGCAGCGGCCCGGCTGGTTAAACTAAACCCGGAGGTCAAGATTAAAGCAGTACCCGAGAACGTTAACGGCGAGAACGTTGGTTCACTTCTTGAAAGCTCAGACTGCGTCGTCGATGGACTAGATAATATGAGCACCCGATACCTGCTCAACCGATACTGCGTAGCGCGTCAGATCCCGCTGATATTCGGAGGAGCGATAGGCATGGAAGGAAATGTGGCGATTTTCAAAACGCCTCAAACCCCGTGCCTCGAGTGCGTCCTGCCTGGTATTGATGACACTAACCTTCCCACCTGCGATACTCGAGGTGTTATTGGAGCGACAACAGGAATCATCGGGTCATTGCAAGCATTGGAAACAGTGAAACTGCTTGCAGGAGCCTATCAGGACCTAAGGAGTAGGCTAATGATATTCGATTTCGCCGCGTCAGAATTCAGAACAGTTGAGCTGGCCATTCGTCACGACTGTCCAGTGTGCCAAACTAAACGCCCGTTAGAAGCCGCGAAGAAACGGATCACCTGGCTTTGTGGTTCAGATACAATCAACGTGAATCCCACAGAGTCAAAGGAGGTCGACTTGATAGCCGCTAGGGAACTGCTCCAGAAAGAACATCGAGTCCTGCTAGCAACACCGATGGTACTCGTGCTCGACTACAGAGGACATGAGGTAAGCATTTTCAAACGTGGCCGGATGTTAATCAAGAACGTCACTGATGAACCTGACGCGCTACTGATCTTCAGAGAAATCGATAAGATCATTCGGAACTGAATCTGTTGCAAATCTTACCAGTAATTACGAATTCTAAGGTACAACTCATAGGGCGTGCTGTCTTTCTAGTATCGGGTGGCATTGATTCGCCAGTGGCGGCTTCTATGCTCATCCGTAAGGGAGTAACTCCGGTCTTCGCATATTTCGACAATTATCCCTTATGTGACCAATCCGCCGAAGGAATTGCTATGGAAACAGTTAGACGCGTATGCAATTTTCACGCATTGACTGGTGCTACCTTTTATTCAATTCCGCATTCTCATGATTTGGAAAAGATCGCAACTAGATGTCCTCAGAAATACTCTTGCGTAATCTCGCGCAGGTTGATGTTCAGAATCGCGGAAAAGATAGGATGCCACGAGAACTGCGAGGCGATAGTAACTGGTGATGCAATAGGTCAGAAAGCCAGTCAGACCTTGCAAAACATTACTGCCACCGATTGCGTTATGGAAAGACTCGTAGTGTTACGCCCGCTCGTAGCTATGAACAAACAAGATATCGAACGATATGCAAAGTACATTGGAACTTTCGAAATTTCAATTAGGCCCGGAGTTGCGACCTGCGGCATTCCGACGCGAGACCCGAGTACGAGCGCTAGGAGAATATTGCTTGAAGAACTAGAGGGGCGACTGGACCTACAATCTATGATCAATAATGCGTTCAATAACGCGCGTATCATACAAATTTAGTGTTTACAGCTGGCTGACTGTAGACAACACCCGAATAGCGGCCGCCTTCGCCTCAGCTTCTGAGTCGGAATTTCTCACAATCATGCGACCGTCCTTACGCAATGTGATCATAATCCCTCTTACATTTCGTATTACAACGAAGTGAGGTGTCCAAATCGTGATGACAAGATCGTCCTCCAATCCTCTCTTGATTTTAGATAGGTCGAGTTTCATGTTCGATTTCGGGATTGCTTCGATAGACAGATGATCTGAGCACAGTTTGAAGAACAGCTGTGCCTCTGGCTTCACGATAGCTTCACCGAATTGAAGGGCCTGTGTTGGCTTGCATGTTCAGGCGGCTAATTTAAATTGGATGTGTGACGGATTGGTCACGCCGGGGAAAATGCCGGGGTTGATTCGCGAGAGTCACCGAAGGCCGAACGGTCCAGGCGGCGGGCTGCAGAAGCTTTGCCGCGACCCGCAGTATAGTCACACGCTGAGGTGGGTTCAATTCCCATCCCCGGCTCCAAACAAAATGTTCAACTCTGACAATTTATAATGAATTTACAGGCGCAGTTCAGCGCGTATAAGTTGACTTGAAATACGGTACTATCTGCTTGGCATACATGGCCATTGTCTTCGATTCATCTGGGCTAGAGCTTCCTACGTGAATGTTGGTGAAGCCGAGTTTGACGTATTTTTCTATTCCCTTAATGTGCTCTTCTGGTGTAGTTCCTATGATCATGGCCTGAGCAATTTGCTTGTCTCCAACGAGGTTAGCGTACGATTCGATAACTCGTGGGTCGGAGATAGGATATTGAAAAACGGCTGGGAAGCATGTGCCAGCCCAGCATCGAATCGAATCTATGGCGTCTTGGTAATCTTCAGCGTAAGAAACGTTCAACTCGATGGCCTTCTCGATGCCATCATAGTCTCTTCCAGCTTCCTTTGCCCCCTTCTTTAGAGCGGGGAAGAGAACGTTCTTGTAGTGATCTTCTGGCATTAGACCCGTTAGGAAGCCATCCGCATACTTCCCTGCTATCTCAGTAGCTCTTGGCCCGTTTCCTGCGACAAGAAGTGGTATAGACTCTTTGGGTTTTGTGTACAGATTTGCTTTCTTTAGAGTGTAATACTGCCCCTTGAAACTAACCCAATCCTGATTCCATAAGAGTTTGATGATTTGAATTGCCTCTTCCAGGCGTCTGATGCGCTCAGTGAATACTGGCCAATCATAGCCTACGGGCACTTCGTTCATAGCTTCACCAGTCCCCACCGTTAAGAAGATCCGGTCGGGATACATGGCACCCAAAGTAGCGAACGCTTGAGCGACGATCGCTGGATTATAGCGAAACATAGGGCAGGTGATTGCTGTCCCAAACTGCAGGTTCTCCGTTCGTTCAGCAGCTGATGCGATGCAGACCCATGCGAATCCTCCAGCAGCATTTGTGTCGAACCAAGGATGGAAATGATCACTAAACCAAACCGAGTCGAAGCCCGCCTTTTCAGCGTCAGACGCCATTTGCAGGCACATCGTCGGGCTGCGTTGTTCGACTGCAATTCCATACCCAAATTTGAATTTGTGAGGCAATTTGTTCCCTTTTTTCTAGCCCCTTGTTCTCTTTAGGCTTACTATGGACCCTTTCCCAACTGGAGGCGGAGTCCAGATGGCCCAGTCAATCGCAGAGAACATCCTGGAGTTACGTGCGTTCAAGTATCGCTTCGCACTACCGGATCCAACACCTAGTATTCATCAAATTCAACACATTTCATCACCTTCACAACTCCGACCGTCATGCCCGACAAATCTGACTCAAGGTTACTCACATGAAACACGCACAAATTTATCGACGTTGCAATGAATATTCTGAATATTGTGAATTTCCGTGAAGATCTTGATAGTTGATTGAATTACCAAAAAGAATACATAAAATGGAAGGGGGGAGGGAGACGCTTAGACCCTCGCTTCGCTTGTAGGTATTGGCGGTAGCTCGGGGAATCGTTCCTTCATCTTCTGCTCGGCTACGGTGTTTGCCTCTTGGAGAATTTGTTGCGCCTCACCACTCGATGCTGACGCGTCGAACGATGTTTCGCTGGATTCGCCGACTTCGACTACCATGCCTTCGAGAGCGTCGTTTACTTGAGCCAATTCCATGGATACTTCTGGAAGCACATTCTCGAGTTGCGTCTTGAGCACTCCGACGACGTGTGCTACCGGTTTCATTGTGTAAGCTATCTCACCGAAGTCACGTACGGTTTGTAGTCTGAGCGTTACGGTCTCCAATGCCATCTCACTGTGCAATACGACTTTTGCCATCTTTCGCAGTTCTGCGCATTCATTCGCGTACATTGATGCCAACTGGTTGTTCTTGCTCTGTGCGGCAAGGACACACTTCCCGTACAGTGCTTGGTCTCGTTGCTGCATATGATACCCGGTTCTCTCGAGTTTTCGTTGTTGAACATTTAGTTTGAAGAGGCATTCGTTGATGCGCTGCCGTATTGGTGTAGGGTGCATTGCCTCCCTGATTCGTTTGCCCCATGACTTTCTTTCATTGAACAATCTGTCTATCCCCCCTTTACGAGCCGTTCTTGCCCTCTAGGTCCGCTACTTCATGTTCTCTGGCAAGAATCTTCAAGAAATTACCGAGTCTTCCGTCTTCAAATGTTCTGATGACGGAGCCCGTATATTCGATTTTAATGTTTAGCGATCGGAGTTTTGACATTAATTTCTCAATCTCCGATTTGTTCTTCCCCACCAGAAAGACGATGCTTTCTGGCTCGCCCAGAGAGCTTACGACCTTGACAGTTTGCGGTATAGCGGTTATCTTTTCGAGGATAGCATCGCGTTCGGTATCGTTAGGAAAGCTTGCTCCGACCAGGATTTGTTCGGCTACCCCTAGTTTTTCAAGATCAAGGTCAGCCCGGTAATCTTTGATGACGCCTGCCCGTTCGAGCTTGTTAACTCTGTACGCGACTACGTTCGGGTGTAAGCTGAGTTTACGTCCGATTTCAGCGAACGAGTATTTCGCGTTCTCTACAAGTTCCGCAAGTATTTTGAAATCTGTTGAATCGATCATTTTGATCATAACGCCTTATACGTTTCGAACCATTTGTCGTAGAGCACAAGCATTTGGGTGGACACGCTAGGCTTCCGTTTCTTGATGATCTCTCTGAAGTCCTCCATCGTTATTGGTCTGGCTTGTGGTTTTGTTAATTCTTTCCTGTCGAAAAGTTCTCTAACCGCTCTCATATGTGCTCCTTGGAAGATCTCTCGCAAATCGCTTCCAGAGTAGCCCTCTGTTCGATCGATTAGTGTATCAACTTCCACATCGCGATCCAGATTGAGGTTTTGCGTGAAGATGTTGAACATTTCACGTCGCGCCGCCGAATTCGGTAGAGGTATGTATATACGTCTCTGGAACCGACGGATGAACGGCTCGTCTAAAGCCCAGGGTTTGTTCGTTGCGCCAATTACGTACACATGATTTGGATGTTTCTTATCTAGAACGTTGTCCATTTCTTTTAGGAATTGATTACGTGTTCTGACTTCTCCGCCCACTTCGTCTCCTCTTATGCCGACCAAGGAATCAATTTCATCGATAAAGATGATGACGGGTTTGCCGCCGTCGGATGATCGTCGGGCTGAGGAAAAGAGTTCTGAGACGTTTTTTTCAGATTCGCCTAGCCACTTTGACATGATTGATGCGGCATCTATGTTGTAGAATACAGCATCAATTTCAGTCGCGATTGCTGCTGCGAGAAGCGTTTTTCCGCAGCCAGGCGGTCCGAAGAAAAGAATTCCTCGCGGCCATCCCAATGGGAAAAGGTCGGGTCGCTTTACTGGGAAGACTACTGCTTCCTCGATCGCCTTCTTTGCATCATGTAGGTCGGCGATCTCATTCCATTTAACGTTTGGATTTTCCGTCAGGACCAACCGGTCCGGTTTCGATGGTTTGGTTTGAGGTTGTTCCTCTTCGTAGGTTCGTCCGTCCTTCAACTCTTGGACTCTGCGTTTGTATGCTTCAACTTGTTTTGCGTAGAGCTTGGTCTGTGGCGCGCTTGGGTATAGGCTGCATAGTTTCAGCAATATTTCGATTGCTCGGTCGTACCGAGAGATGGCAAGGCTCCTGGATCCTTGCTTGTCGTGTTGGATGGCTTCGTTTGCGTATCTGACTGCCATTTGCTCTAGTTCTTCGGATGCGGTTAGTTGCAAGCAAGTCGCCTTTGAAATCATTCGATCATGAGCTTTCCGTTGTCGCGGAGTTTGTCTATTGCACTTCTGATTTCGTCCGGAGATCTGCCTAGTTCATTTGCGCAATTAGAGACATTGAATGTCGGGTGGTCTCTTGCGTACTTGAAGACTTCATCTTGAATGTCTCCATTGTTAGCGTTGTTGGCTGGCTCCAAGATTGCTGACGACAAGCGTTGGTCGACAGGCGGGAGTTCTGGGAAGTGTTCTTTCAGCTTTTCATCTGCGATTACTCCTGTTTCCTCGAGGATCTTCTGAGCTTCGGCGTCTGTGGCCTCGTTAGGGGTGGTAGAGGTGATGTCTTGAACGCCTTCTTCGGTGGTCATTTCTTCTAGTAGGTTGTTTACTTCGTCTAGTTCGCTGGCCACTTGTGGTACGATTCCTGCGATTTTCGATTTAGTGTCCTTGACGATGCCCAAGACGGGTGCAATATCTGCCCAGATTGCTCCAAACTCACGTACGGTTTCTAGTCTTAGAATTACTCTTTCTAGAGCAAGTTCGCTTCCCAAAACGACTTTAGCTATTTTTCTAATCTCTGCACATTCGTTCGCGTAAATCCGTGCATGCGCAGAATCATTTGAGAGCTGGGCACCTACGCATCGCTGGAAAAGGTCTTTGTCCCGTTGTTGGATATGCGCATAGGTTTGTTCCAATTTGTCGTACTGAGCTTGTAATCGAAATTTTGCTTGTTCAATTCTTTCTTTTATCGGGACGGTGTGTATCTTGTCTTCGAAGCGCCTTATTATCGAGAAAGAAACCACGTCTCCGACTCACTTGTCTATGTCAATTCGTTAAGCTTGATCACGACAACGTCGGAGAGAGGATTCTTCGGTTGTGGAGGAATAGGCTCCTTTGGTGTTTCGACAATAGAATCG
>Ga0335070_10007936_pt1 | contig 12450 bp, 13 predicted proteins | sample Lox_Sample_13_FD_206722 | JGI IMG/M metagenome (GOLD analysis project Ga0335070, IMG submission 206722) | Soil microbial communities from Loxahatchee National Wildlife Refuge, Florida, United States - Lox_Sample_1.3 | ecosystem: Environmental > Terrestrial > Soil > Wetlands | place: USA...
CTTCATGCTTTCCTCCAGTAACGTCCATGCTACAACGCTCCCGTTGGAAGGCGAAATTCGAGGGGAAGCTCATATCTCCTGTTTCCATTCTTGGTCTGGTTCACTGGATTTGGTCGTCCAACTGCTAACGGATCAAGAAACCTCTTCTGGGTGACAGGCGCACTGTCCGCAACCTCGTTGATCGGATTTGTCCACCTCTACCGGGTCAACCAACCCGCTGCCTACTTCTTGATGCCCGCCCGGTTGTGGGAGCTGGGTGTTGGATGCCTGCTCTTCCTTGGTCTGAAGCAGTTCAACGGGGTGCCTCGGCATCTTGAGAAAGTTCCACCTTTGCTGCTCCTGGCTGGCGTTGTAGGCGTCCTGTTCGTTCCACTCAAGTTCGCCGTTTCCGCAACCATCGCGGTTGTTGTGCTAACGGCGGCACTGATCGCTTGCCTGCGTTCCGGGACCGCTGGCTATAAGGTCTTGACTCGTCAGACGATCGTCTATATCGGTCTTATCTCCTACTCCCTTTATCTCTGGCACTGGGGTGTGCTGTCCCTCAGTCGCTGGACGATCGGCATTCACTGGTGGTCCGTTCCGTTCCAGATCGCCCTGATGCTTTCGCTGGCCTCTGCTTCTCATCGGTATGTAGAGACCCCACTTCGCCGTTCCGATTGGTCAAGCTACCGTTGGCAGTCCATTGGGTATGGCATAGGGGCATGCGCAGTTGCAGGTGGATTGCTGACCGGATTGGACGCGATGCAGACGCCGTCTCTTTATACGGGCCGCCGTCCAGATCTGGTGGCGGTAGGCCCTCAATCCCTAACCGAACCATATTTGATCAAAGGCCCTGGCACCAGATGGCAGGGGGAGAAGTGCGTCCTCTCGGACAATTCACAGGTCGGGAAGCGGCTTTCGCTAGAGGAGTGCACGCTGGGCCATTTCGCCACGGCCAAGAGAAGGGTCCTGGTCATTGGGAATTCCTTTTCGGCCGCGTTCACGCAGGCATTCGACGAATTGGTGGCCGAGGACGGGTACGCGGTTGCGATTACATCGTGCTGGGGAGCCTCCGTTGTGCCGCAACTAGCCAACGATGGGCCGTGGAACAAGGCAAATGACTACTACTGGGAGAGTGTGGTCCCATCACTCGTCAGCCACCTTAAGCGGGGCGATTGGGTATTCTTGATTGGGGACATGGCAGAGTTTTCGCCGAAGCAAAAGTCCCCAGAAAGCAGCGAGAGATTGCAGCAGTTGAAGAGCGGACTGGTAGCGCTCTCGACCATGCTCTCGTCGAAGGGCGCGCGCCTGGCAGTTCTGCACGGCAACCCCTTTGCTCGTGAAGCGAGCTGTCGGCCAGTTCTCGCAGCGAAGCAGTGGTTCAACTCGTTTACCGATCTCTGCAGGCTGCCGAACAGACGAAAGTCTCTCCTGCGTCGAAAAGAATTGGATACGGTTCTCGTGTCGTTAGAGCACGAGGGCATGATCCGCGTAGTAGATCTCTTCGATCTCTTCTGTCCCGGGGAGGAATGCACATACAACGCAGCGAACGGACAGATCCTCTACAGAGACGAATGGTCTCACCCGTCAGTGGAGGCTGTCCGCTTATCTGCTGCTGCAATTCGTCGGGTATTGACCTCCACGGACTGATCATAGGTGCCGAAGATGCGTAGGCTTGAAGCGGCCGAGTACTCGGTTGGAGCGACGCCGACTGCGCTGGCTCGCTTTGTGCGGGCGAGCGTCGTCGCTTTGCTCCACGGGGGCGACCCGCCGGGATTCTATGTTCCGATCCCGGGCGGCGTCCCTCCAATCGGTACCCAAGGCTCACTGTGGCCGAGCAAGCGGGAAGCGCATTGCACCGCATGGCTCAGGGTGGTATGGTCGGACACGAAACGGCGATGCGTTCATGACAGTTCGGATCGAATGCCTGCTGCAATGTGACAACCATCTCGGCGAGGGCCCGGTCTGGGACGTCGAAGAAGGGTGCTTGTACTGGGTGGATGGCACCGGGCGGCGTGTGGGCAAGCCGTCGATCTGGCGGCTCGATCCCCGCACCGGCCGCACCGAGAACTGGCGGCTCGATCATGATGTAGGAGCGCTCGCGCTGCGTCGCACGAGCGGCATGGTACTCGCGCTGGATGACGGCTTCTACTTCTTCGACCCGGCACGCCACCGCCTCGAGCTGATTCAGCTCGTCGATGCGGAGCAGCCGCGCACTCGGCTGAACGACGGCAAATGCGACCGGCGCGGCCGGTTCTTCGCCGGCGGCATGGACGACACCGAGGAGCTGAAGATCAGCGGGCTGTGGCGTCTGGATCCCGACCTCACCGTGACCAAGGTGGACGGCGGCATCATCTGCTCGAACGGCCCGTGCTGGAGTCCCGACGACAGGACCTTCTACTTCGCCGACACGTTCCAGGGCGAGATGTGGGCCTACGACTACGACCTGGCGACCGGCACGCCGTCGAACCGGCGCCTGTTCGCCTCCTTCGCGCGCGACGCCGGCGTGGCCGACGGCTCGACGGTGGACGCAGAAGGTTGCGTCTGGAATGCGCAGCTCATCTCGGGTGACTTGGTACGCTACGCGCCGGACGGCAGCGTGGAGCGGCGCATCGGTATGCCGGTCAGGAACATCACCAGCGTCATGTTCGGCGGCGCGGCGCTCGACGAGCTGTACGTGACCTCGATGGCACGTGTGAAGCATCCTGCCGCGCACGATCGCTTCGCGCGGGAAGCCAAGCCCCAGTTCCTCGCGGGCAGCTTGTTCCGCGTGACCGGACTGGGTATCCGCGGCTTGCCCGAGCCGCGCTTTGCAGGGTGATACCAGCACGCAGCCCACTCCGAATGCATCTACCTCGACCGCATCGTCGAAGTGCGGCAGTTGCTTCGCGCAGCCAGGATCGCCTGGCGCCGGACGAGATCACGCGCCAGGCCAGCGACGAGATCGCCCAGACGAAGGCGAAGGAAGCAAGCCGGAAAAGAAAAGGGGTCGCGGCAACGCTGACCCCTTGCGTCTATTGGTAGGCGGTGGGAGGCTCGAACTCCCGACCAACGGATTAAAAGTCCGCTGCTCTACCGGCTGAGCTAACCGCCCGGAAAAAGACCGGCATTTTACGGACGGCCCCAGGGGGTGTCAAACGCGCAGGCGCGAGCGCATCGCCGGCCGGATCTGTCCATCCCCTCCTGGATCAACTGGTTAAGCACGTCACGCCAGCCGCCAATAGAGCCACTTCATGGTCGCTGCGCTGCCCGCGACGATCGCGGCTGACACGAGAATGGATCCGAGCGCCAAGGTGGAAATGCCGCTGAGCCCCTGCCCCACGGTGCAGCCCACCGCAGTCACGCCGCCGAAGCCCATCAGTACCGCGCCCGCCAGGTGGTTGCCCAGATCGGCAGCCGAGGTGAAGCTCTCGATGCGAAAGCGGCGGGTCGCCAGCGCGTAGGCCAGCGAGCCTACCAGCAGGCCGGCGACGATCGCGATGCCAAAGGTCACCTTGAGCGACTTGTCGGTCCACAGCATGAGCAGCTCGAGGCTGTAGCCCAGCGGCGCGACATAGGAGAACGATTCGGGTCGACGGGTGTTGGTGCCTACCCAGACTTCCTCCAGCGTCTGCGGATCTTCCGCGAGGTGGCCCACATGGCCCGTCACGTACCAGCCAGCGGCGATGATCGCCCCAATGACAACGCCACCCACCACGAAGTCGCGGCTCGCCCGGAACTGGGCATCCTTGAACACGAACGCCAGCAGCCCAACCACGGTGATCAGCATCACGGCCCACTGCGTGGCCCCGACATCAGCGCGGGTCGCGCGCGCGATCAGCATGTACAGGCTCTGCCCACCATCGAAGTGCAGCGCGAGGCGATCGAACAGACTCACGCGCACTTCCGCCAGCACGCCCTTCATCGTCATGTACGCCGACAGCCCCAGGAACACCAGGACCACCACCGATTTCAGATTGCCGCCGCCCAGGCGCACCAGGTTGCGCGTGCCGCACCCGGACGCCAGAGTCATGCCGACGCCGAACAGGAATCCGCCAGACAGGTAGGACAACCAGGGAAACCGCTCGCCGGTGTAGATCGAGCGGCTCACATCCACATAACCCAGCAGGCTCAGCAGGTTGACGCCGACGATCGCGCAGGCGATGGCCAGCAGCCACATGCGCATGCGGCCCCAGTCGCCCATGTTGACCAGATCGGAAACCGCCCCCATGGTGCAGAAGTTCACGCGGTTGGCCACCGCGCCGAACACCACTGCAAGCGCGAATCCCAGCGCGGCGACCAGCGCAGCCAAGTGGGTCGTGTCCTCCATCGCTGCCGTCGACGCTATTGCTTGAGCCGCGCCAACCGCTGCTTGGCGCGCTCGGCAGCGTCGCTCTGCGGAAAGCGTGCGATCAGGTCCTCCAGCGTCTTGCGCGCGGCTGCGTTATCGCCCAGGGCGGTGTAGGCGCTCGACAGGTTCAGCATCGCATCCGGCAGCTTCGGGCTGTCTGGATAATTCGCGATCATGGTCTGCTGAGCGCTGGCCGCAGCGCGGAAATCGCGCAGGTTGAACCAGGCATCGCCGATCCAGTACTGCGCATTGGGCGCCAGCGGATCGCGCGGGTAACGCTTGATGAACGCATCGAAAGCGGCGATCGCGCCCTGGAAGTCGTTCGCGCGATACAGCGCCATCGCGCTGTCGTAGGCACGTCTCGAGGCCGCATCGCTGCTAGTTGCCGCCGGCGGCGCCGGCGCCGCGGCAGGTGGCGTCGGCCGCGCGACCGTGGGCGGGACGGGCGCAGTGGGTGCGGCCACCGCCGCCGCAGGCGCTGCCGGCGCGCCGATTGCACCGGCCGCGATCGCCTGCTGCTCGAGCCTGCGCACGCGCGCTTCGAGGTCCGCCAACGACAGGTCGCGCTTCTGCTCGCCCCCCATCTCCTGCTCCAGCTTCTTGACCCGCGCGTCGAGATCCCCGCCCGGCTTGGCGTCGCCCTTCGCGCCAGCCTCCTGCGCTGCCTGCTCCATGCGCCGCACGCGCGTGTCCAGATCGAGGTACATGTCACGCTGGCGGCGCTGGGCATTGTCCAACGCGTTGTTGAGCACCTCGATCTGGCCGCGCAGGCGGTTCAAGTCCGCGTTCATCGCCTCGATCTGATTCATCAGCTGAATCACGCCCGGTGGGCGCGCCTCGCCCTGCGCGGATGCCGCCAATGGCAGCAGCGACACCGGCAGAATGGCAAGGGTGAATTTGAGAGTGGGTGTCATGACTGGCCTGCACCTCGAAAACGAAAACGGGCCGCGGCGTGGGCGGCCCGTCGCTCGCGCGCTGGGAGGCTACTGCGGCGAATCGATACCGATGTAGACGATGTCGCTGCGCCGGTTCTCGGCCCAAGCTTCCTCGTCGTGCCCTGGCGCCTTGGGCTTTTCCGCGCCGAAGCTCACCGTTTCGATCTGCTTGGCGGGCACGCCGAGCAAGGTCATCGCGCGTTTGATCGAATCCGCGCGCCGCTGGCCCAGCGCGAGGTTGTACTCGCGGCTGCCGCGCTCGTCGCAGTTGCCCTCCACCCGCACCTTCACGTCCTTATGCTCGAGCAGGAACTTGGCGTGCGCTTCCACGATCGGCTGAAACTCTTCGCGGATGTTGTACATGTCGAAGTCGTAGTACACGCTGCGCTTGGACAGCGGGCCGGACGCATCCTTCAGTTGCGTGGCGGCGTCGCTCAGCGCCTTCTCGCCTACCGTCGCGGAGGGCAGCGGCTTGACCACGGGCTGCTCCGCAGCGCGCAGCGCCGCCTCGTCGGCCTTGCGCTTCTCCTCGGCGAGCCGGCGCGCCTCGGCTTCCTGGCGCCGACGCTCTTCCTCCGCGCGCTTCGCATCCGCGGCGCGTTGCTCGTCCGTGGCACGCTGTTGCTCGCCGATGTCGCGGCTTTCGACGGTGGCGCCGCCCTTCTGCTCGGTGCCGCCCTTGCTTCCACAACCCGCGATCAGCAGCGCGACGCACAGCGCCGCCAGAAGTCTTGCCCAGGACAGTTGGTTCATTGCTTCGGGTTCCTCTTCAGCGATTGCCTACAAGCGGTCCCCACGCGGGCTCGCGCACGTCCAGCGCAGCCGACGTGATCTTCTGCTTGATGCGTCCGTCGCTCGAGACCGCGGCCAATATACCACGCCCCTTTACGATGGATGCATACAGCAGCATGCGCCCGTTGGGTGAGAAAGTCGGCGAACTGTCGAACTGGTTGTCGGTGAGCGCCAGCGCCTGGCGCGTGGCGAAGTCCATCACCGACAGCGTGTAGCGCCCCTGCGCGCGCTGCACGTAGGCGAAGGACTTGCCGTCCGGGCTGTAGCGCGGCGTGACATTGTAGGTGCCGTCGAACGTCATGCGCTCCACGCTCGCGCCGTTCGCGCTCATGCGGTAGATCTGCGGGTTGCCGCCCCGGTCCGACATGAACAGGATCGAGCGCCCGTCAGGCGAGAAGTTCGGCTCGGTGTCGATGGCGCTGCTAAAGGTGAGCCGGACGAGGTTCGAGCCGTCGGCACGCATCTGATAGATCTGCGTCAGCCCGTCCTTGGACAGGGCCAACGCCAGCCGCTCACCGTCCGGCGCCCAGGCCGGGGCGCTGTTCATGCCCTCGTAGTTGGCCAGGATGCGCCGGCCGCCGTCTATCAGGTTGTGCAGGAACACGATCGATTTGCGCTGCTCGAACGACACGTAAGCGATGCGCGTGCCGTCCGGCGACCACGCCGGCGAGATGATCGGCTCGCGATGCGCCAGGATGAACTGCGAGTTCAAGCCGTCTGCATCCGACACCTGCAGCTCGAAGCGATCGGGGTTGCGCGCGACATAGGCGATGCGGGTGCTGAACACGCCAGGCTCGCCGGTGAGCTTCTCGTAGATGATGTCGGCGATCTTGTGCGCGATCGCCCGCAGTTGCGCCGGGGCGATGGTGTAGGAAAAGCCGAGCAGCTGCGACTCCTTGGCCGAATCGAGCAGCCGGAACCGCACATCCAACCGGCCGTCGTTGCGCTCCGCCAATCTGCCGATCACCAGCGTCTGGCTGCCGCGGTTCTTCCAGTAGCGGTAATTGACCTCGGCCGGCTCGGTGGGGAAGGGCCGCACGCTGCCTGGCTCCTGCAGCTTGAAGCGCCCGCTGCGGTTGAGGTCCGCCGCAATGATCTCGCTCAAGCGCTGCGGCTGCTTGTCCTCCATGCCGAAGGGCACCAGCGTGATCGGGATCTGATTGGCGCCGCCACCGACGATCTCGATGGTCAGCTGTGCCGCGGCGCGCGTCGTCATTGCGAGACATCCGGCACCTATGGCGACCAGCGCGCTGCGCCTGCCAGGACGGAAGACGGTTGCGTCCTCGGCGCGGCGAGAATCGTTGCCGGGCGGCTTCATCGGGCGCGGATTATAGCATCGGGCCTGTGCCGGGCAGATCGACGCCGGATCATTCCGGGCGAAACTTCAGCCGCAGCTGCCGCAGCTGCTGGAACAGCGCCGGGTCGGAAGGTACCGGCAGCGGGGCGGCCGCGCTGATCGCGCGTTCGATCGCTGCGTCGTAGGCTGGAAACCCGCTCGATTTCACCATCCGTACGTTGAGCACCTCGCCTCCCGGAATGACCGTGATCTCGTACTCGGCCTGCGCGCTGGCGGCAACTCCCGGCGGCACCACCATCTTGCCGTGGACCTTCGCCTGGATGCGGTCGCGCCAGCTGTTGAGCTCGCGCACCTTCGCGGCCTCCGCCTCCGCCTCGCGGCGCTTGCGCCCTTCCTCCTCGGCACGCTGCTTGGCCTCGGCCGCGCGCTTCTGCTGCTCCTCCAGGATCGCTGAACGCCGCGCCTCGGCCTCGCGCTCCATGCGCTCCTCCTGCTCGCGGCGCGCCAATGCTTCGAGGCGCTCCTGCTCCTTGCGCCTGGCTTCCTCCTCCTTGCGCTGCTGCTCGAGCTTCGCCGCCTCCTCCTTCTTGTGCTGCTCTGCCTCCTTGCGCGCCTCTTCCTTGCGCTGGCGCTCCTCGAGCGCCTTCTGCTTTTGTTCTTCCGCCTTGCGCTTGAGTTCCTCACGACGGCGGTTTTCTTCCGCCAGCCTCTGCTCCTGCGCCTTGCGCTGCTTCTCCTTGAGCTCGATCTCGGCCTTGCTCGGCGCTTTGGGTGGCTCGGCCTTGGGCAGGGGCGGCGGCTTGGGCGGCTCGACCACTTTGGGCGTCGGCGAAGGCGGGGGCGATGGCTGAGGCGGCTCCACTCGCGGGGCGGGTTTCGGCGGCGGCAGCTCGCTCCATAGCTCGGCCATCAAGGGCTCCGGCGGCTTGCGCTGCCAGCTGATGCCGAAGTAGAGAAAAGCGAAGAAGGCGAGGTGCACGGTCAGGGCGAGCAATAAAGCGGCGAGCTTGTCGGGCTCGCGACGGTACTCGCCGAGCGTCTGGCCGAGAGACTTCACCCTGCGCGCGGCTTGGCCAGCAGCCCCACCTTGGCGACGCCGTTGGATTGCAGCAAATCCATCACCTCGAGCACTTCCTTGTAGACCACGTCCTGATCGGCCGAGATCACGACGGGTTGCTCCTTGTTGCGCGCCTGCCGGGCCTTGACCTCCTTGACCAGGCCCTCGCGCGTGAGCGGCACGAGCGCGCCGCCGCGATCACGGTCGCGCAGGAACAACTCCTTCTTCTTGGTGATCACCACCTCGAGCGGTGCCGAGGGGGGCTGGCTGCTGCGGCTCACCGACGGCAGCTCGATCATGCTGGTATTGATCAGCGGCGCGGTGACCATGAAGATCACCAACAGCACCAACATGACATCGATGTAAGGTACGACATTGATCTGGTTCATCAGGCGGGTGCGCTTGCGCCGCTCCATCATCGCCCGGCCCCTTCAGCCCGCCTGTACGCCGCCGCCCTGGCGTTGGAGGATGTTGGAGAACTCTTCCATGAAGGTGTCGAAGCGCGTGGACAGGCGATCGATCTCCCGCGCGTAGTAGTTGAACGCGACCACCGCAGGGATCGCCGCGAACAGCCCGATTGCGGTCGCCACCAGCGCCTCGGCGATGCCCGGCGCCACATGCGCCAGCGTGGCCTGCTGCACGTTGGCCAGGCCACGGAAAGCATTCATGATGCCCCACACCGTGCCGAGCAGGCCGACATACGGGCTCACCGAGCCCACCGTGGCCAGGAAGGACATGTGCGAGTCCAGATAGTCCATCTCGCGCTGGTAGGTCGCACGCATGGCGCGGCGCGTGCCGTCCATCACCACAGCGATCTGCAACCCGGTCTGGCGCCGCAGCTTGACGAACTCGCGGAAGCCGGCCTCGAAGATGCGCTCCATGCACCCGTTCCCACGCCGGCCGCTGACGATCGACTGGAACAGCTGGTTCATGTCCGGACCGCTCCAGAAGGTACGCTCGAACTCTTCCGAGCGCTTGCGCGTGTCGCGCAGCACGAAGGCCTTGCGGAAGATATACCACCACGACATCAGCGACATCAGCAGCAGCACACCGAGCACCAGCTTGACCAGTACGCTGGCCTCGCCGACCAGCGTGATCAGGGACAGGTCGGTGGAGACGTTCATCCTTCCTCCGTCAGTAGCGGCCCGGGTGCGCTCACGTGGTGTGCGATCAGGGAGACGCGCAGGCTGTCGGGGACGCGCAGCGGCCTGAAATCCCCCGCGCTGACGCATGCCAGGTTGACCGAGCCGCGCGCGAGCAGCTCGCCCTTGCGCAGCACGCGCTGATCGAGCGTGAACTGCGCGCGTCCGAGATGCTCGACCCCCACGGTTACCGTGAGCTCGTCATCCAGCAGCGCCGGGCGGGCGTAGCTCACCCGCACTTCGCGCACGATGAACAGGACGCCTTCGCGCGCCATGGCTCCGATATCGAAACCGAGGTGCCGCAGCCACTCGGTGCGGGCGCGCTCGAGGTAGTTGAGGTAATTGGCGTGGAACACCACGCCGCCAGCGTCGGTGTCCTGGTAATAAACCCGAACCGGCAAACTGAACAGAACCGGCGGGTCAGCTCTGTGCATCGAACAGGTCGGGGCCGCCGGCCTGCGCCGGGGCGGCCAGGCCGAAATGGCGGTAAGCGGACAGCGTGGCCATCCTCCCGCGCGGCGTACGCTGCAGATAGCCCTGCTGGATGAGATAGGGTTCGAGCACGTCCTCGATGGTGTCGCGCTCCTCGCCGATCGCCGCCGCCAGGCTGTCCAGGCCCACCGGCCCGCCGCCGAATTTCTCCAGCACCGCCAGCAGCAGCTTGCGATCCATCAGGTCGAAGCCGACCTGGTCCACATCCAGCATGCGCAAGGCTGCATCCGCCACGCCACACGTCACTACTCCCTGCGCCTTTACCTCGGCAAAATCGCGCACGCGCCGCAGCAGGCGATTGGCGATGCGCGGGGTGCCGCGCGAGCGCGAGGCGATCTCCATCGCGCCCTCCGGCTCGATGCGCACGGTGAGCAGGCGCGCCGAGCGCTCCACGATCAGCGCCAGCTCCTGCGGGGTGTAGAACTCCAGGCGCGAGACGATGCCGAAGCGGTCGCGCAGCGGGTTGGTGAGCATGCCGGCCCGCGTGGTCGCGCCCACCAGGGTGAAGGGCGGCAGGTCCAGCTTCACCGAGCGGGCCGCGGGTCCCTCGCCGATCATGATGTCGAGCTGGAAGTCCTCCAGCGCTGGATAGAGAATTTCCTCCACCACCGGCGACAGGCGGTGGATCTCGTCGATGAACAGGACGTCGTTGGGCTCGAGATTGGTGAGCAGCGCGGCCAGGTCGCCGGGGCGCTCGAGCACTGGCCCCGATGTCTGGCGCAGATTCACGCCCATCTCCCGCGCGATGATGTGGGCCAGCGTAGTCTTGCCCAGCCCCGGCGGGCCGAACAGCAGCACATGGTCGAGCGCCTCGCGGCGGTTGCGTGCGGCCTCGATGAAGATCGACAACTGGGAGCGGATCTTCTCCTGGCCGACGTAATCGGTGAGGTGCTTGGGCCGCAGCGCGCGCTCGAGCGCCTCTTCCTGGGAAGAAGCGGGAGCGGGCGCGACGAGGCGGTCGGTTTCGATCATCGACCCAGGTGGCGCACGCTCAGCCGCGGCGCGACTGGCGATAGGCCTCCACGTAGGGCATGGCCTGCGCGGCATTGGCTTGCACCAGGGCGGGCATGCTGGCCACCGCCTGATTGATGCGCGCGTTGATGATGCCGCTCACCTTCAGCACGGCGTTGACGAAGTACTTCTTGCCCGCGGGCGAGAAAGCGAACTGCGTTGCCTCCGGACTCTGGTTGGGGTCGAAGCGCATGGCGGCGTCCTCGGCGTTCCACAGGTCCTGCATCACCTTGCGCTCGGCCTCGGTGCCGGGCACGTCCTGCATCCTGCCGGTGAGACTGTAGGAGGCCATCACGTACAGCGCCAGGTTGTGGTCCATGATCATCACCTGCTTGCGCCCGTACTCGGTGCGCAGGTGGCCGGCCAGGAAGTCGAGGTCGGCGTCGCTGAACTCGCGAGCGGTGAGCGCGCCCCATTCGCCCATGAGCCATTCGAGATTGGAGAACGGGCGCGCTGCCTGGCCCATCAAGGAGTCGACCAGCGCCGCCTCCGCCTTCTGCCAGTGCGGGTTGTCGCGGTTCCAGTCCTCGCCCAGGCGCTGCTCGCGCCCGAGCGTGCGCAGGTAGCTGCGGGTGGCCAGCACCGCCTCCTGCTTCAGGTAGTAGTTGCCGATCGCCATGGTGGTGCGCAGGTCATGCAGATCCAGCAGCGTGTCGACCTTCTTCAAGTCCGAGGCGCCGCTGTGGGCGGCCACGATCGACAGCAGCCCTGCGGCGGTAAGGAGGCGGACGATTCGCGACATGGGCAGTACAGTGTCCTTTTCGGTTTATCGATCAGGCGTGCTCAGCCGCCCACGCGACGGCGACAGGCGCGGATCTGCTCGTCGACCTCGCCGTGCGCGGCGTCCAGCGCGCCGCGCAATCCCGCGGCGACGATATCCAGGTGGCGATTCACCGCGTCGACCCCTTGCAGCGCGAGCGCCTTCGCGTGCTTGACGCCAGGATCCTGGCTCGCGAAGCGGATCGCGTTCGGATAGGGCGTGAAGTCGTATGCAAGCCGGCGGATCATAACACCTTGGACAGCAGCTTCAGCGACTGGCGGATCGCCTCGGCGGTGGACAAGTCCGCCGGCAGCTTGGTCAACGCCGCAGCGGCTTCCTTCTCGTTGTAGCCCAGCGCGAGCAGCGCGTTGAGCGTGTCGCTGCGCGAGGTCTGCGCGGTACCCGCCGGCGCCGCGACCCCCACTTCGAGCTTGTCGCGCAATTCCAGCAGCAACCGCTCCGCGGTCTTCTTGCCGATGCCCGGCACCCGGGTCAGGCGCGCGCCGTCCTGCGCCGCCACGGCCTGATGCAGCTCGTCCACCGTCATCCCCGAAAGCACCGCCAGCGCGGTGCGCGCGCCGATGCCACTGATCTTGAGCAGCTGCTTGAACGCCTGCCGCTCGGCGCCGCTGGCGAAGCCGAACAGCAGGTGGGC